>Ga0335083_10006215_pt1 | contig 14999 bp, 13 predicted proteins | sample Lox_Sample_42_FD_206716 | JGI IMG/M metagenome (GOLD analysis project Ga0335083, IMG submission 206716) | Soil microbial communities from Loxahatchee National Wildlife Refuge, Florida, United States - Lox_Sample_4.2 | ecosystem: Environmental > Terrestrial > Soil > Wetlands | place: USA... | reverse complement strand
ACCACGATTTCAGGCATGCCCATCCGGCGGCTGTATACGCCTGCCGATCTTCCCGAGGATTGGAACTACGACAAGTACCTGAATTATCCCGGCCAGCCGCCGTACACGCGCGGGATTCACGCTTCCGGCTATCGCGGGAAGATGTGGACAATGCGTCAGTTCTCGGGCTTTGCCTCGCCCGAGGAGACCAACGAGCGTTACAAGTATCTGCTGGCGCACGGCAGCATGGGACTGTCGGTGGCGTTTGATCTGCCGACGCTGATGGGCTACGACAGCGATCACATTATGAGTGAAGGAGAAGTCGGCAAGTGCGGTGTTGCCATCGATTCGCTCGAGGATATGGAGATCCTGTTTAACGGCATCGACCTGGAGAAGACAACAGTTTCGATGACCATTAACTCTCCTGCGTCGGTGCTATGGGCGATGTACCTGGCGGTGGCGGAGAAGCAGGGCGCCGATTGGAAGAAAGTGTCCGGCACCATCCAAAACGACATCCTGAAGGAATACATCGCGCAGAAGGAATACATCTATCCTCCGGCGCCATCGATGCGGCTGGTGATCGATACCTTCGAATTCGGCTCCAAGTTCACGCCCAAGTTCAACACCGTTTCGATCAGCGGCTATCACATTCGTGAGGCGGGCTCGACTGCGTTGCAGGAACTGGCCTTCACCGTTTACGACGGCGTGGAGTACGTGGAGTGGGCGCTGCGCCGCGGGCTCGATGTCGACGAGTTCGGTCCGCGCCTGAGCTTCTTCTTCAACGCGCACAACGACTTCTTCGAAGAGATCGGCAAGTACCGCGCCGCGCGCAAAATCTGGTATCGACTGATGACCGATCGCTGGGGAGCGAAGAACCAGCGCACCTGGCTGATGCGTTTTCACACGCAGACTGCAGGTGTCTCACTCACCGCGCAGCAACCGATGAACAACATCGCACGCGTGGCAATTCAGGCACTGGCTGCCGTGCTGGGCGGAACCCAGTCGCTGCACACCGACAGCTATGACGAAGCGCTCGCACTTCCGACGCAAGAGGCGGTGCGCGTCGCGCTGCGCACGCAGCAGATCATCGCGTATGAGTCAGGCGTGGCGCAGACGATCGATCCGCTGGGCGGCTCGTACTTCGTCGAGCGCATGACGCTCGACATGGAGAAGGGCGCCTTCGACTACTTCGACAAGCTCGACGCCATGGGCGGCATGGTGAAGGCCATCGAGAAGGGCTATCCGCAGAAAGAGATCGCCGAGGCCAGCTACCAGTTCCAGCGCGCCACCGAAGCGAAGGAAAAGATCACGGTTGGCGCGAACGAGTTCGTCGTCGAAGAAGAATCGCCGACCATTCTCTACATAGGCGAAGAAGTCGCCCGGCACCAGACGAAGAAGCTGAATGCGCTCAAGGCTCGCCGCTCGAATGACGAAGTTCGGCGAACACTCGACGCGCTGAAGAAGGCCGCCGCTCAGGAGCCGAAGGGCGGCGAGAACGGGCAGATTTCTTCGGTGAATACCATGCCGTTCATCATCGACGCGGTGAAGGCTTACGCGACCGTCGGGGAAATCTGCGATGCGCTGCGCGAGGTGTACGGGACGTATGAGGAGAGCGCGTTCGCGTAAAGCGAGCAATTAGCACCCAGCAATTAGCAGCTAGTTCCGTGTGCCTTATTCGGGCTTCTGTTGCTGGGGTGGTGGTTTTCAGAGACGACACCCACAACTAGGTCCCTCGACCGCTGAAGCCGCCGTCTCAGGATGACAAACAAGAGGGAATGGCGCAACTGCATTGCTGAAGCGGTGCTCTACCCGGATTACGAAGTCTTCAAGCCCACCGCGCGCGCCAGCTTTGCCTGCCGCTCATCGAAGGTCCAGAACCGCTCCGCTCCTAATTCCAGCGCCGAGGCAATATGCAGCGCGTCAAGCGTTCTGACGCCCAGCAGTGGAACGTATTTTTGCCCAAGTTCTATGGCGGTTTCAAATGCCATCTCCGGCATCTCACGTTCCGAAAAGAGGCGGAGCTTACGATCATGCTCGAAGGCTGAGTAGAACTGCGCCGCTTCTGACGGAGATATCACGCTGTGAAACACATGTTGGGCAACGGCGTGGACCCACTCCGCACGATGCAGCGGAAGCAGCCAAACGCGAGGACGAGTCGCCATGCGACGCTGTGCATCGACGGAATGCACGTCGTCCATGTAAAGCGATACGAAGAAACTAGAGTCGACGTAGACGCTCAATAGCGTGACTTCTCTCGCTCCTCAATGAGCAGATCGGCACCGGGAACGCGCCTTCCTCTGAGAATCTTCTTCGCCCTGAAGGCGAAGTCAGGCCATTCAACGGGCCCGCATTCTCGCGCTTGTGGCACAATACGCGCAATCACGCGGTCGCGCTCGCGCAACTCGACCGTCTTGCCTGCTTTAAGCCACTCTTTCAGACGACGCGTGTCGCGCAGTTGCCGGAGGTTGATGGAGAGGGTGGCAGCCATGAACATAATGTGGCACAAAATGTGTCACAAGGCAAGAAGCTGCCGTTCACGTCACCGGAAAACCCGCAAGCGAGATCACTGTCCGCGCTGCAACGCAAGCAACTACCCGGCTGCCCCGTTCGCGTGCTCCCCGGCGTGCATACTTGCCATCTGCGCCGCGATAGCTTGAATCATGTCGGCCTTGATGACGTTCTTGCCCGGGCAATTCCGGTGGGTGGTCGCGGGATCTTCATGGTGCAACCGCATGGTCGCCGCATCCTTGCCCAGCGCGGAATACATCGATGCTATTGCGCACACCGCATTGTGCTTAACTTGTGGGCTGAATGGCTCGGCATCGTAGTCGCCAACCATCTCGACTCCCCAGGAGATTGCATTCCATGAAGGCGAATGGACGCCCGCAGTATTCAGCGGTGTGAACACCCAGATCAGATCGTCGGCCACGAACAGGTGCGGTCCAGCTGACCAGTGCTGTATGTCCCGGTAGAAGTGCTCGAGGTTCGTGATGCGTTGTTGGCCAGGAACGGAATGCCACTGCGACAGCTTCGGGGCCGCGGTGTTGTGCAGGACCACGAACTGTGGACGCCACAATGGAAACGAGACCGTTTGGATGTACTGATCGAAAGCCTCTGGCGTGAAACTCTTTCCGATTATGCCTTTCCAGACGCCCATAGAGAAACCTCCCAGTTGACGCCACTCTGACATTGAGTAACTACTCTGTCAATGGCACGCGGGTGGAATGTCGAGACAGGCCTCAAGATGGTGGTATCACGGGTCGACGGCTTCGCCTGCTGAGCTAAGTTGACCAGCTACTTACGGTTGATGCTGCCGCCGGTAATGCCTCCGGGCCTTTTCGCGATTGCCGCATGAAGCCATGGAGCACCAGCGGCGGCTGCGATTGCGGCTGTTGTCGAGGAAGAGCCAGTAGCAGTCGCCCGCTTCGCACTCCCGCAGCTGGTGCAGGTCAGGCGAAACCAGAAGGTTGACGGCTGAGCTGGCGATGGGCCAAAGGATTCTCTCCAGCTTTGGCGCCTCGTCCCATGCCCACTGGTAGCCACCGTCGGCGCGAACGATGTGGCGATGGGTGAGCGACTCGGTAGCTGTCTCCTCAACCAGTGACAGGTCGTCGGCCGGCGCGGGGTCGCCCGCGGCGAGATGAGCAAAGACCTCAAACAGCGCCTCGCGAAAAGCAATCGCCTTGCGTAAAACCTGCTCCGCGGTTCGCTTCTGGGTGCCCCCTTCGTGTGCGAGAGCGTCAGCTTCGTGTCGGTTAATCAGATTGGATTGCACCGCGAAAGCAATCAGGTCGTGGTAGTTGTTCAGGTGCTCGACTGTTTTCTCGCGGGAGTCGCGGCGGCTGACGGAGTTGGCAAAGTCGAGCGCAACATGACCTCCTGAGAGGTCGAATCGAAATTCCTGCGGACGTTGCTCGGTGGACACCCTGCATTCATTGTAACCAATCTAGACGCGCATGGCGGTTAGTAAGATTTAGGAGCCTCAACCTCTGCTCCTGTCCTCCATTCCGCACAACGATTACAATGCGCGCATGTCGCGAACCTTGAAAACGCTGCCTCTTAGCGTCGTCGTCAGTCTACTTTGCCTGGTCCCGCTAAACGCGCAACCTACTCCATCTCTCTCGTCGCTCACGCAGAAGTACGTTCGCGTGAATTCTCCACGCGTGGTGCTCACGCATGTTCGGGTGATTGATGGCACGGGTAATCCCGCTGTTGAAGATCAGAATGTCGTGCTTGACGCCGGCAAGATCGCGGCCATCGTGCCGGGCGCCGACGTGGCCAAGGCGGACGGAACTATGGTCCTCGACCTGCGCGGCTACACCGTTATGCCCGGGATTGTCGGCATGCACGACCACCTGTACCACATTGCGCGGCCCGATCTGGATGCGGCCGGCGCGTGGGAAGCTCCGCTGCTTGTTCCACAGATGACGTTTTCCTCGCCACGGCTTTACCTCGCCGCAGGCGTTACAACGATGCGAACCACAGGAAGCGTGGAAACCTATGCCGATCTAAACCTGAAGAAGATGATCGACACTGGCCTTGTGCCGGGGCCGCATATCGATGTAACCGGGCCATACCTCGAGGGACCGAATCCGTACCTGTTTATGCAGATGCATCAGCTCACCGGACCTGATGACGCGCGGCAAATGGTCAACTACTGGGCCGATCAGGGCGTTACTTCATTCAAGGCGTATATGGACATTACGCGCGATGAACTGAAGGCTGCGATCGAAGAGGCGCACAAGCGCGGTATCAAGCTCACCGGACACCTTTGTTCTGTAACCTATCCCGAGGCAGTCGCGCTCGGTATTGATGATCTGGAGCACGGGTTCTTCGTCAACACGCAACTCGACCCCGACAAGCAGCCGGACAAGTGTCCCAACACCGCGGGCGGTCCGACGCTGGAGAAGATGGCGCCTGATTCGCCCGAGGCGAAAGCGCTGATCGCACTGCTGGTGAAGAACCACGTCGCGGTTACTTCGACCTTGCCGGTGTTCGAGCACTCAGTTCCGAACCGGCCTCCGCTGCGGCCAGCGATGCTTGACGCGATGACTCCGGAAGCGCGCACGGCGTTCCTTTATGCGAGAAACCTGCGGGCCTCAAGACCTGCCGGCAGCTCTGCCGAGATGTTTCAACGGGATATGAAGCTGGAATATGACTTCGCGCAAGCAGGTGGATTGTTGTTGGCCGGGCCCGACCCCACCGGTAACGGCGGCACGCTTCCGGGCTTCGGCGACCAGCGCGAGATCGAGTTGCTGGTCGAAGCCGGCTTTGCTCCCGTCGAGGCAATCAAAATTGCTACCTTGAACGGCGCGATTTTTATGGGGAAGCAGAATGAGATCGGATCAATCGCAGCCGGAAAGAATGCCGACCTGGTGGTGATCAAGGGGAATCCTGCGCGCAAGATTGATGACGTGGAAAATGTCGAGATCGTTTTCAAAGACGGCGTTGGCTATGACTCGGCCAAGTTATTCGAGTCAGTGCGGGGAAGGTACGGCCAATATTAAGCATGCCGCAGGCCTGACACCAGGGCCGCCCGACAGTAAATGCCTTCGGATTACACCCACAGGGCTCTGGCAACCAACTGCGTGCTGCATTTTAGCGTGACCTTAGGAGAATTGATCCCTGGCTCAGTCACGAATTCAGTTTGAACCGTGGCAGGGAACTGGTTGCGATCGCCAACTTTCGTGATGATGAGAGAAAGCTTCGACTGAACACCTTTAACTTGAACATCGCCGATATTAGCCAGCCAGTCGGCAAGAGCCAAAGGTCCAACGGGATTGTGCTCCCCGGGCTGCAGGTGCATGCTCAATCCTACCGGATTGCTGAAGAAGATTTTGCCTCCAACATTCAGGATGCTTATGTAACGTGCTAAATCGTCCAGGAATGTGGAGGTATAGTACAGCACGCCATTAAGATCAGTAATGAGGTCAAATTTCTTTTGGTCCGCTTGCAGTTCTTGGTCGGTGAACTGACTGAAATATTTTCCGTCGACATAAACAAAGCGGTCACCAAATTTTTCGTGGGCCGCTTTGACATTTTCCTTTGCGTCGTCAGGAATCTTGTAGCTACAAGCTATGCAATCGGCTTGCCCCCCCTCATTTAAGTATTCGATCATCGCCTTTGCCTGGCCAGCGCCTGCATCGAGCCAGCGTTGACCACCAATTAGTCTGCTCCGATAGTCGGCGAAGTCGATTGGGAAAGCCTCTGCATACTCAGCGAGTCCGGAACCCGTGCGAAAAGAGTTCCTCTCCAGTTTCTCCTGTGCATCATGGCGAAAGAGCCAATGCTTTTCTCTTTCGAGCAGCCCGGTGAGGTAGTCCTCCATAGCTTTGTATTGCGTTGACTCATCTTCCTTCAATCCAAATACAAATTGCAGCTTGATCGCCTGAAGGTTTTCCTGGCTTGGATCACTTCGGTATTCATGGATTGCGTTGAAGACTTCTTCCATTCGATCCTTTTTCTTAACGGTGCTCTTCTTTGCTGCCTCTTCCAACTCTCGCAGGTGTTGCACTTCTGCTTCCTCGATCATGGTCGGGACGGACGCTCCTTTCCTTCGATAGAGGCACCAAGTTTACACTCGTTTTTTCTGCAGAGAACAGACTACTTACGGAATTTGTGTAGCACTTTTGTGACGCGCTTCGCGGGGATGACTATTCCACCTGCACCTTCTGCTTGTAAGCCGCGACCTGCACATTCCAGCGCAGGTCTTTGATCAGGGTGTCGCGCAACTGCGAAGCAGCGGCGGGCTCGCCATGCACCAGATACGTTTGCTTCGGCGGACTCTTGAACGTTTGTAGCCATTCCAACAACTCCGGTGTGTCGGCGTGGTCGCTGAACTCTTCCAGCGCGGCGATCTGCGCCCGCACCGGGACGATCTGTCCCAGCATCTTCACTTCGTGGTCGCCGTTCTTGATGCTGTAGCCGCGTGTACCCGGCGCCTGGAATCCGATGAACAAGACCAGGTTGCGAGGATCGGGCAGGCGCTGCACCAGATGATGCAGCACACGCCCGCCGGCAACCATGCCACTGGCTGACACGATGATGCACGGGTATTTCGATTCGTTGATTTTCTTCGAATCATCCTGCGTAGTATCGAAGTAGAAGTTAGGCCAGTGCAGTGGCGAGCCATACTTCTTTATCTCGGCTTTGGTCTCTTCGCTGAATTCCTCTTCGTGCTTGAGGAAAACCTGTACCGCCTTGATCGCCATGGGGCTGTCGGTATGCACCGGGACTCGCGGAATCTGCCCGCTTTCCATCAGTTCCTTAAGCAGGAAGAGGAACTTCTGTGTACGCTCGACCGCGAACGCCGGAACAACTACGCTGCCCCCGCGCTGCACTGTGGTACGAATGAGCGCCGCCAGTTCGGGCCGCGGATCGTCATGCGGATGCAGGCGATTGCCGTAGGTGCTCTCCATGACCAGTAGATTGCAGTTCTCGCCTTCCGTTGGTCCCGTATGCACCATGTGCCCCGGAGCGCTGTTGTTGTTGCGGACGCGTCCGATGTCGCCGCTAAACAGAAGCTGCTTCCTGCGACCGTTGCTCATCACCGTGACCTCGGCCATGGCCGAGCCGAGAATGTGCGCGGCTCGCACGAAGCGGAACGAAAGCTCGCTGCTCAGTTGCTTGAGCTCGCCGAAGGGCACTGGACGAAACAGGGTCATGCACTGCTGCGCTTCCTGCATGGTGTAGAGCGGCAGTGCGGGGTCGTGTTTGGAGTAGTGATGTTTGTTGGCGAACTCTGCCTCCTCTTCCTGAAGGTGCCCGGAGTCGGGCAGAAGAATGCTGCACAGGTCGATGGTCGCAGGGGTAGCGTAAATGGGCCCGTGAAAACCCTGCTTGACCAGGCGCGGTATCCAGCCGGAGTGATCCAGATGCGCGTGCGTCAAAATGACGGCATCAATCTCGCGCGCTGGAATCGGCAGGTCAGCCCAGTTGCGCTCGCGCCATTCCTTCTGGCCCTGGAAGAGTCCGCAATCGACCAGCACCTGAATGCCTTGTTTGCCGGTTGGGCCGTCGGTGTTGATGAGATGTTTCGAGCCGGTGACGACGCCTGCTGCACCTAAGAACTGGATGTAAGCCAAGTAGACCTCGCTTTTGAGCACCCCATTTCACCACAGAGGCACGAAGGGCACGGAGAATTTCAATTCTTACATGAATCACTTTAAATATCGTGGTTTTCTCCGTGGCTTCCGGGTCTCCGTCGTGAGCCGTTTTCACCTATTACGTTTGCGGCTTGCTTGCGAACTCGTAAATATTGTTACTCGTCTTTGTCTCGGGCACGCTGCCGTCGTTGACCACTACCCGTGCCGGCGGATCCGGGACTTCGACCCTGGCGTAGCCTTTATCGTGCGCGTGCACGAGCACGCGTACCACCTTCTCGCCCTTCTCGGTTTGCACTCTTACCGGGACCTCGGCCCCGGCGCTGCCCGAGTTCTGGATGGTCACCGTGACTTGATATTGATCTCCTTCACCGCTGCTGTTCAGCAGCTTGCGGGAGTAGGCTGTCGTGATGTGAAAGTCGGGCAGGCCGCGATCACGATAGACCCAGTCATCGAAGAACCATTCCAAGTCGTGCTTCGTTTGCGCCTCAAGCAGTTTTTGAAAATAGGTGGGCTCCCGGTCGGCCGCGGCGCGATAGGCTGCCAGTGCATGTTGCAATGCCGTATCGCCAAGCATGTCATGCAGCATCCAGAAAACGAATCCACCTTTCACCCGCAAGTAAAGTTCGTCGGTCGTATTGAGCAGGGTGTTGTCGGAGTCACTTCTTGCCGCAGAGACCTTTCCTTCGGGAGCGCCGGCGCGCGCAATCTCCTCAGCCTTTGCCAGCGGCGCCTCGTATTGGTCAAGGAACTTCAATGCTGCATCGCGGCCAGCGTGCTCGCGATTGAAGATGGCTTGCATAAACAGGCCGAGTCCCTTTTGCATCCACGGGCGCGGAGTCACGAAACGTGCCGCTGCCTGGGTGGGTAGAAATAGCAGCTGCAGGTTTGGTTGCGTGGCCGAAATCAGCGGCGTGAAAAGCGCAGCTCCATCCTGGTACGGATTCGCTTCCGGATTGGTGAGCTCAATAATGCGGACCGGACGGCCCTCGACCTGCGGCACCCACGCGTCGAGCAGCGAATCGCTCGCCTCGGCGGCGCTCACGTAGTCCTTCGCGATGAGCGAATGGTCGGGGATGAAGGTTATGCTGGCCGTAGGGCGCGAGAGTTCGTCGCACGTTGAATACATAGCGAACCCAGGTGTCGTGTCTTGCAATCCGTGGGTCTCCAGCGTGATGCCGCGCAGTTGCTGCTGTTCCTCCGCGTTGCCGGCGGGCGGAGCATTGGGGTCGCTCGTTCCTCCGCCCACCGTCCAGTATCCTTTGGCGCTCGCAGCATTCGAAGCGATACAAGGCAGCGGCGGTTTAGCAGGAGCTGTGACTCCCAGGTAAGCGAAGAACTCGCTGTTACGATGCCGTTCCTGCCAACGCGCAATCGCATCGGAAACCGCGTTGCCGTCACTCAGGCTCACGGCGTCAATCGACACGGGATACCAGACCACATAACCGAGTCCGCGCACCGCAGTAAAAGGCTCGCTGATCTGGTCCCAGTCGCTGTGCAGCGCCAACTCTTCCGGTAGGCCCATGCGAGTAAGCCGCCCCGAGTCAGGTTTGATGTTGCCGCCATACTGCACATCAATGGCGACGCTCCCACCGGGTGGGACCGGTTTCTCCAGCGTGACGATCGCTTCCGAGAGGCTGCCGGTGTGATCGATGTCGGATGTGTAGGGATCTCCCAGCCATTGCAGCTTGCGCTTCGGTTGGGCGAAGCACTTGCAATCGATGGGATCGTCATCGGTGCCGATGTCGTTCCATTCCAGCGACGACGAAATCTGCAGGGATGCATTCTTTTGCGGGAGCTTCGAATCGTTGCGCAGCACCAGCCGGCCATAGGTGACGGCGAAGACGTGCGACGGGCGATCCACCTGCACGTTCAGTCGATAGCTGGTGATGGTGAAGGCGTTGCGGTCGAGCGAGTACATCTGAGCCGCGCTTGCCAAAAGAAGCAAGCCCAGCAGGATCCATCGTTTCATCGTCGCGCTTTGCTCTTGCCGGACTTCTGGGTGCTTGCAGCAGGTGGTTGTGCTGCGCGACGTTGGCGGGCGACCTCGTACATGACTACTCCGCCGGCGACAGAAACGTTAAGCGAAGGCACTTCGCCCAGCATAGGTATCGACACCAGGAAGTCGCAGCGCTGGCGGACATGCTCGTGCAGACCTTTACCTTCTGCGCCGAGAACCACCGCGCAGTGCATCTTGTAGTCGACCTCGTCGTAGCTTTGGGTACCGCGCTCGTCGAGCCCGACGATCCATACGTTGCGGTCTTTCATCTCTTCCAACGTACGCGAGATGTTGGTAACGCGTGCGATGGGAAGATGTTCGGACGCTCCGGCAGACGCTTTCACTGCCGCACCGGTGAGGCCTGCCGCCCGGCGATCGGGAATGATGACGCCGTCGGCGCCTGCGCCATCGGCGGTGCGAATGAGCGCGCCCAGATTGTGCGGATCTTCGACGCCGTCGAGCACCACGATGAAGCTGTACTCGGCGTGGCGCTGCTCCAGCAGAGTGTCAACGTCGGCGTATTGTTTTCCGGTGGTGACGGCGATGACGCCCTGGTGCGTGTTGGTGTTGGCGAGACGGTCAAGCTGCTCGCGGGGAAGAAAGCGCACCTGCACGCCGCTGGCGCGGCAATCGTCGATCAGGCGCTGCACGCGTTGATCGTGCCGCTCGCGCGCAATGCCGACGTACTCAAAGCTGCGAGCGCCCGATTTCAGCGCCTCGCTGACCGCATGAATTCCGTAGAGTACGACCATGTGCAATCAAGTGTACGACAGGGGAGCCTCGTCAGGATGATCTCTGGTGTTACTTGTCATCGTGTGCGATGGAAAGGACGGGGCTTTCATTGTGTGTGCTGCAGGCTTACCGTTCTTTGTCATCACGAGGCCGCTTCGGCCGAGGGATCTGTTGTGGTCGGCAGCACAGATCATCGTCCACCGCGACCAGTGTGCTGACACAAACGATAGCAGATCCCCCGCTTCGCTCGTGATGACAACTCAAAAAGCCTTCTAGCGTCTGGACAGCAACCCATCCAGTGAAAACGAGTTGTACCGAACCGCTGCAATGAGAATGAAATACACGGTCGAGTAGATTAGCTGTAGCCCGGCGATGTTCCAGTCCTGAAGCAGGCAAGTGCCGAAGGTTAGCATCGCCATCAGCGACGCTCCGGCGATCAAGGCCAGCCTCGTCCACGTTCCGGAGAGGAGCAGCAGCCCAACGATTGCCTCCGCCCAGGGCAGCATATATCCGAACCCTTGGACAGCGAAGTGGGGAAGCGGTGTGTCGGCGAACTGTTTGACGATACCTGCCGCGAATGAAGAAGTACCCGCAACGATACGGGTGACGCCGTGAAGGGATATGTTGATTCCCATGGTTATGCGCAGGAGGGCATAGGCCAGTGAAACATCTTTGTTGGCGAACAGGCTGCAAGCAGCAGCGACGTTGGCAGGTTTCTCAATCGCTTCGGGCATTCTGGAGTTGTAGATGCCGAAAGGTGGTCGACGGAAACACTGTGGGGCTACTGCTTATTGGGCGTGAGGCCGTCTGGGCCGACCGCAGCCTCGCCAGGCTTCAGCTTGCGACAGCAACCGGACACCATGTCGCCGGTGGGAAGCATGGTCTGCGCGCTGTAGGGGAACTGCTGCTTGCGCTGATTGTCGACACAGGTCTTCTTGTTGATAGTGACGACCAGGTGATCGCCCTGGCCGTTAGAGTTTTCGCCGGTCCAGTTCCAAAGGTTTTCGCTGGGAACCCAAACAAACTTGCCGTTGTAGAACGAATCGGGCTGGTTGATGCCGAGCCGGCGGGCGCGGCCCTGCTGCAATTGCACGCTCCATCTGGGGCCCTCGCCGAAGCAGACCATGTCGGGCGCCTGGTTCGGGATATCAACCGGGGTAGCCTGGTCGTTTTGTTGAGGTGTAGTGAACTGCGCGTGAGCGGGGATGGCACAGCAGATTGTAGCCAGTGACAAGAACAGCACAGCAATGCGCATGAGGGCTCCTGAGAATGAAAATTGAGCTTCTACCGGAACAGGTGGCCGTGTCAATCCTTATTGCCAGCCGATGTCGCGCAGGCGCGTGCAGTGGTTTGCACATCTCAGAGTTATACTCGGTCAGGAATTCTGAATGGAGCCGGAATGGCAATTTCTGCACTTGTCATCGATGACGAACAGCTGGCACGGGATGAGCTTGCCTACCTGCTGAAAGATGCCGATGTCGAGGTCATTGCGCAGGGCAAGAATGGGGTGGAGGCGGTTAATCTCATCAAGGAGTTGTCGCCTGACCTGGTCTTTCTCGACGTGCAGATGCCCGGACTCGATGGCTTTGGGGTCATTAAGAAGCTGCTTGACAAAAAAGTACCGCTGCCGCAAATCGTCTTCGCAACTGCCTACGATCAATACGCGGTGCGGGCCTTTGAGGTGAATGCGGTCGACTACCTGCTGAAGCCCTTTGACAAAAAGCGCGTTGCCCAGGCGGTAAACAAGGCTCGGCAGAAGCTGGAGAGTTCTCCGGCAACCGAACAGATTGGCACCATCGTCAAGCTGCTAGAGCAGCAGCAGCATCGGACACAAACAGCCAAGGTGCTGCTAAAAGCGGCGGGACGGCTCTTCCTGGTCGACCAGAAAGACATCTGCTACGCCTCGATTGAGGACGGCATTATCACCGTGGTCGCCACCCATATGGAAGGGCAATCCAACTGCCGAACGCTGGAAGAACTGCTCGACTCGCTCGATCCCAACATGTTCTGGCGCGCCCACCGGTCGTATCTCGTCAATATCAACCGCATCAAGGAAGTCGTTCCCTGGTTCAAAAGCTCATACCAAATCCGCATGGATGATAAGAAGCAGGCGGAGATTCCTGTCAGCCGCGCACAAACCAAACGGCTGAGAGAATTGTTCGGGTTGTAATAGCAGCCACTAGCAATTAACGATTAGCCAACAGTACTCCGACTGAGCAGCCGCCTACTCAGCCACGACAAGGCCACCGGACTGTGGCCACTGTCAACCAGTCCAGAAGATTGACTAACCGCTGTGGGGCTAATTGCTAAGAGAAAAAGGCACGGCCCGAAGACCGTGCCCCTGCAAGCAGGTTAAAAATCAACTACAGGATGCGGCGGCGGATGGCGCCAACCACACCGACCAGGCCGGTACCCATCATGAGCAGCGTGCCGGGTTCGGGAACGGTGTTATAGCCAAAGCCGGTTACCAGACCGTAGCCCGGAGCATCAACCGTGCCGTTGTCGCCACAGGCTTGGCCAAACGAGCAATATACGCGCTGGAAGCCCGCATTGCTGTTTACATCGTAGTAGATGTTGATCGGGATGCTGATGCCATTGCCCACGACGTCCAGCAGCAGGTTCTTGCCGGAGCCCGGGTCATAGGTGAACGCCGTGCTCAGGTGAATGTCCAGCGTGTTACCGAAATTCCACGCCTGCTGGATGCTGCCGTTGAATACCTGCGTCTCGTCAGCACCTTCGTTCGCAGAGAACGCTCCGGAGAGAGTTCCTACGCCCGCCGTGGTGGAGGACAGGTTGATTGTGTAGGTGCCGCTCGGGGTTGAGCCTGCGCCGCTGTTGTACTGGGTGTTGTAAAGGTAGATGTCGGTGATCGAGATCGCACTACCGATACCACTGAAATTCGAATTGGAATACACCTGCTGATATTCGGCATTGTAAGCAGCGCCGAAGGGGAACGAGTTACCTGAACCCGGATCTGGCGGATTACCGATGACGATGGTATCGGCCAACACCGGCAGGGCAACCAGGCACAGCACAAGGCAGAAAATCGCCTTCTTCATTGGTTTCCTCCTGAATTGTCAACTGAAACGCACGTAATTAGCACAGGAGCCGCTCGACGATCGAGAAACTGCCCGCTCTGCCTGGCGGCGGCGAGGGACAATTGTCGAGGCAAACATTTTGGCCTGAGTTGCTGCTTTAGGCAATACGTTCTTTGAGAAAACGTGCTTATTTTTTGATAACCTGTAGTCATTTCGGGAAAGATCTCTCGTTGACGCCCAATCCCTAATTGCGAGAAAATACGAATAAGAACTCGTGTTCTTGTTTTGGTGAAACGTAACCCGGAGAGAAGCCAAGGATGGGTGTACCGATTTCGCAGATGTGGACAGTTGCTTCGTATGTGCTGAAGCAGCGGGTGCAGGGGCGCAAGCGCTATCCCCTCGTCCTGATGCTGGAGCCGCTGTTCCGCTGCAACCTGGCGTGCGCCGGCTGCGGCAAGATCCAGTACCCGGGACACGTGCTGCGCCAACACCTCTCGGTTGATGAGTGTATGCGCGCGGTCGACGAGTGCGGCGCGCCCATGGTGTCGATCCCCGGCGGCGAGCCGCTGCTGCATCCAGAGATCGACAAGATTGTCGAAGGCCTGGTCGCGCGCAAGAAGTACATCTACCTGTGCACCAACGCGCTGCTGCTGAAACAAAAAATTGACCTCTTCAAGCCCAGCAAGTACCTGACATTCTCCGTTCACGTGGACGGCCAGCGCGAGCACCATGACTTCTCCGTCTGCCTCGAAGGCGGATACGACAAGGCTCTGGAAGGCATGCGCGAGGCGGTTCAGCGCGGTTTTCGCGTGACCACGAACACTACGCTCTTCGACGGCGCTGATCCCAACAGCGTGCGCGCCTTCTTCGACGAGATGATGGACATCGGCGTCGAAGGCATGATGCTCTCGCCCGGCTACTCCTATGAGAAAGCTCCTGACCAGCAGCATTTTCTGGGACGCGACCGTACGCGACGTCTCTTCCGCGCCATGCTCTCGAATCGCAAGAAGAGCTGGGTCTTCAATCAGTCGCCGCTGTTCCTCGAGTTTCTGATGGGCAAGCGCGACTATCCCTGTACTCCCTGGGGCATGCCGACGTTTAACTTGTTCGGCTGGCAGAAGCCCTGCTATCTCCTACAGGACGGCTACG
>Ga0335083_10006210_pt1 | contig 15010 bp, 11 predicted proteins | sample Lox_Sample_42_FD_206716 | JGI IMG/M metagenome (GOLD analysis project Ga0335083, IMG submission 206716) | Soil microbial communities from Loxahatchee National Wildlife Refuge, Florida, United States - Lox_Sample_4.2 | ecosystem: Environmental > Terrestrial > Soil > Wetlands | place: USA... | reverse complement strand
CCGCCGGCGTCGCGCTGATGTCGGTCATCGTCGCGTGCGCGACCATCCGGCAGGCCCTGTTCTCGGTCGCGAAGATGGGGGACCCGCTGATGTATTGCGGGCTGCCTCGGACCGTCAGCGGGTATGGCTCGGCGGCCTACGTGCTGTCCCGGCTGTTCTTCGGCGTAAACCCCCACCCCTACGCCACGGGCGCGGTGATCATCACCGCCTTCGCGGTGCTGAACCTGCTCCCGATCCCGTACATGACCCACCGCGGGCGGCGGCGGATGCAGCCCTATGTGCGGCTCTTGGTGCTCGGCTTCCTGGTCACCCCTGCCGCTGCCCTGCTGCTGGCGCCCAGATACACGTTCGACGTGCTGTTCGTCTGGATGGTCGGCTATGCGGCAGGCGCCTGGGTCCCCATCTACCCCGAGGAGAAACGGGCCTTCTATGCCCGCTATCGCGAGTGGGCCAAAGAGGTCAGCCGTGTCTGACCAAGACGCAGTCCGTCAATCATTGAGGTTTGCGACCCAGCCGGACCTTACGCTAGATTCCCGCGACCCGATGTCGTACTCCCGCGTCGCCGCTCCCGCGGCCGAGCCGAGCGCGACCCTCCGTCTACTATCCGGCGGCCCGGCCGCCTACGCGCACATCTTCGAGCGCATCGCGACCGCGCGCCGGAACATCGTGGTGCGGGCGTTCGAGTGGCGCGACGACGCCACGGGGCAGGCGCTGGCCGAGGCGCTGCTCGCCGCCGCCGGCCGGGGCATCCAGGTCACCATCGTCAAGGACCACGTCGGCGCCTACTACGAGTACCTCGAGGCCAGCAAACAGAGCCTGTTTCACAAGCGGGTCGAGCTGATCCCGCGGCTCGGCACCTGGATCCTGATGGGTTTCTACGGCCGCTGGGGGTCGCTGCGGCAGGTGCCCAGCCCGCTGGCCGACGCCCTGCGCGCTCACCCGCAGGTCCGCCTGGTGACCGAGAAGCGCTTCGACCACACCAAGCTCTACGTCTTCGACGACGAGACGGTGGTCCTGGGCGGGATGGGCATCGGCGACGATTTTCGGCACGTCAACGTCGACTTCATGGTCGAAGTCTCGGGCGGCCGCGCCGCCGAGCGGCTGCAGGAGCGCTACGACGGGCGCGCCACCTTCGACCCGGGCCGGTCGTTCGATTACCTGCTCCACTCGGTCCGCGGCTGCGCGGCCACCGGCGAGTCGCTGGCCGCCCAGCGCCTGGCGCTGATCCACGAGACGCGCGAGCGGCTGACCATCGCGATGGCCTACCTGGGCGACCCGGCCGCGACCGAGGCGCTGGTGGCCGCCGTGCGCCGGGGCGTGCGGGTCACCCTGCTGACCGCCGCCCGCGCCAACGTCGGCGGCGACCTGAACCTGCACGCCTGCGCCACGCTGCTGCGGCGGACCGGCGCGCCCGAGAACCTGCGCGTGGTCCTGCACCCGAAGATGGTGCACGCCAAGGCCCTGGTGGGCGACGGGGCCTGGGCGACCGTGGGCTCGACCAACTTCACCGTGCTCTCTCACGGCGACTACGAAGAGGTGGACGTCTTCTGCCGCGACCGCGACTTCGCGCGCGAGCTGGAGCGGGCCATCGAGCGCGAGGCAATGGCCGGGACGCCGGCGCGGCTGCCGCTGGCCTACAAGCCCGTGCGCCTGGCGATCGAGTGGGGGGTCAGCGCCTATCAGGGGCGGAGGCGGGCGCGCCGCTGAGGGGGCGGGGCGGCGGCGCCGGCACAGGCACCGCAGCCCGAGGCGCCTCCGAGGGCGCCCGCAGGTAGCGGACCAGGGCCCGCAGCGTCTCGAGCACCGACACCACGGTCGCGACCGCGACCAGATGAACCCCAGCGGGGGGAACCGCCAGCGCGGCCGCCAGCAGGCCCAGCTCGACCCACATGCTGATCCCCCACGAGAAGTCGGCGATCCCCTGGTTGGCGGCAAAGTTGTCCAGCGCGCCGCGGGCCATGTCGCTGGAGAGCAGGATCATCAGCGCCACCACCGGCAGCCGCTGGGTGGCGACGCCCACCATCAGGACGACCGGCAGCAGCGCCCCGGCCGCCAGGCGCAGCCAGTGCGCCGCCCGGTGCGTGCGGACCCGGGCCAGCTCGCCGAAACCCAGCTTCAGGTAGTCGAGGGCGCTGTACCAGGTGATGAACACCACCGCGAACAGCCAGAGCAGCCGCTCGACCGTGGCGCCGGCGAACGACGCAAGGAAGAACGGGGAGATGGAGACGGCTGCGATCTCGAAGCCGCGGCGCGGGCGGCCGCTCAGACGGCCGATCGCCACCACCGTCCAGGCGAAGGCGCACAGGCCGGCGAACAGCAGGATCAGCGCGCGGCCAGACCCCAGCAGCGGGATCAGCACCAGCAGGCCGAATCCGATCATCTGCACCCAGGTCTTGGCCTTGGCGATCCCCGAGCTGGGGAGCCGCCGGCCGCCCAGCTCGAGGCTGGAGCGCAGCACGGTGACCAGCAGCTCGCGCGAGAAGATCACGGCCGCGATCCACCAGGGGATGCCGCCCCGGTCGGCGTAGCAGCCGTAGCAGACGACGATGAAGATCTTGTCGGCGACGGGATCCAGCAGCGAGCCGAGCACGGTCGGGCCGTGCTTGCGGGCCAGGTACCCGTCGACGGTGTCGGTCAACCCGATCAGCGTGCCGACGATGACCCCCCAGATCTGGGTCTGGGGGGTGCCATACACCAGCATTCCCACCAGCGGCATGGCGAGCAGGCGCACCGACGTGACCTGGTTCGCCGTGATGCGCATCGCCGACGGGAAACGTTAGGTTCCCCGGGGGCGAACGTCAACCACTGAGCCGGACCAGCAGGACGCCCTGCTGGACCGTCTCGAAGATCTCGTCGACCAGGCGCGGGATGGAGAGCACCCGGGTCCCCAGGATCTGCTGGTAGAGCGACTCCTTGACCATCGCCAGCAAGAAGACGGCGATGAGGCCGGCGTCGCCGCGCCGCACCACGCCCAGCTTCTGCCCGACCGTGACCGCCCGCTCGATCCGGTCGAGCACCCGCTTGTAGAAGTCGCGCAGCTGCTCGCGGCCGGTCTCGTTCACCCCCACCGCCTGCTCGAGCAGGATCCGCCCCATCGGCAGGTTCTCCTGCAGCCGCCGGCAGAGCGACTCGATGTTGGCGCGGATCGCGATGGCGATCTGCTCGGGCGGCGCGATCTCGATGGGCGCGACGGCCGACGTCACCTGCTCGAACATCTGGTCCAGCAGGCTGTCGAAGATCTCTTTCTTGCTCCGGAAGTACTGGTAGAACGTGCCCCGCGCCACCGAAGCCTTCTCGATGATGTGGCTGATGCTGGTCGCGTGATAGCCCCGCGCCGCGAACAGGTCCAGCGCCACGGAGAGCAGCTGGGCCCGCCGGGCGTCGGGCGACATGCGACGCTGGGCAGCCGGGGCGGCGGGCATTCCGTCATATTCATCTCACGGCCGCACCGGCCGCAAGCGATGAGTGGGTTTCCTATTGCAAGAGCCCGCAGTTGGGGGCCCGCGTGGTGGTCCCGATGTGATAGAGACCATCACTGGTGAGCACTCGGACGATCCCGGCACCAGCGTTGTCCATCGTGCCGAGCGCAACGACGTCGCTGACGCCGTAGAGGGTGGGGTAGTTCTGATAGCCGACCCCCCAGCAAAGCGCGGCGTTGCTCGTGGTCAGCGCGCAGGCCATTGCTTGGGTGTTCGCGTCGTATCCACCCGCTATTTGTGGCCCCAGCACCAAACCTCATTGGCCGACGCGCCTTGAACCACGGAGCAGGCGTAGGTGTCGTTGATCGCGGTTTGCACCACACCGGTGAAGGGGGTCACGCCGTCGGTCGTCAGGACCGTCGCATAGGGCTGTGACAGGCTGGTTCCCGCCGTTGGTCAGATAGCTCAGGAGGCCCCAGCAATAGAGCTTCCCGTCGGTCGTGTTGGCGCAGGTCGACGAGCTGTAGGAGGTGTCGACCGAGACCGCGGCCACGTTCGTGAGCGGCTGGTTGGCGGCGATGAGCACCTGGGTGGCGCGGAACAGCGGCCCGCTCGTATCCGTGACACCGTCTCCGAGTTGCCCGTCATTGTTACCGGCAGCCGCCGTTCGCCAACACCACGCCGTATTCGACGCGCCTTGGGGAAGGGTCCTCTTCCGTTGACCAGATCGTCCGGACGTGTCCGGACGCGGTTAGCACAACGGCCTATGTATCAGCGAACACCGTCAACGTTTCGTAAACAGTGAACGCCGGGGCGCGTCGAAGCGGTGGACGAGCCGGGGCAGAGCTAGGTCTCCAGCTTCGGCTCTTCGGGGCGCTGCGGGGCGGGGGGGGCGGGGGTCGCCGACCGCTCATCGATCAGCGCCAGGGCGACGGCCAGCGCGCGCCGGGTCTTCTCGGCGGTCTTGTCGTCGGCCCGGATGCGCTGGAACGCGCGGACGATCTGGTCCTCGTAGTCGGCCACCTTCCCCTCGAGCTCGGCGATGCGGTCACGCGACTGCGCCAGCCGGACGTCCCGGTTCCCCAGCTCGGCGCGGGCGGCGTCGACGTCCGCCTCGACGCCAGCCAGGCGCCGGTGCGTCTGCTCGATCTCCTGCACGCGGGCCGCCAGCTCTCCTTCGGCGCGGGCCGCGCGCCCCAGGGCCTGATCGTAGTCACCCCGGTGACGCTCGGTCAGCTCCGTCTTCTCGGTCAGGTGCCGCCGCTCGATCTCGGTCACGCGCGAGTGGTGCTCCTCGTCGCGCCCCGCCAGCTCGGTCCGCCGGCGATTCTCGGACGCCTCCAGCTCGGAGACGCGGCGCGCCTCCTGCTCGGCGATGTCGCGCTGCCGCCGCTCTTCGGCAGCCAGCGCCTCTTCCTCGTGGCGGCGGCGCATGGCCTGGATCTCGGTCTTGTGGTCGCGCTCTTTCTGCTCGACCAGCGACTCGTACGACTGGCGCTCGGTGGCCAGCTGCGCCTGGTGCTCGTCGCGCAGCGCCGCGACCGCCTTCTCGCCCTCTTTGCGCAGCCGCGACATCTCGGCGGCCAGGCGCTCGGTCGCTTCGGCGGCCTCGTCGGCCAGGCGGCGCTGGAAGGCGTCGATCTCGGCCCGGTGAGCCGACTCCAGGCGGGCCAGCTCCGCTTGCCGCGCGCCCTCGGCGCCCGCCAGCATCTCGCCGTGCTCGTCGGTGAGGCGAGACACCTCGGTCCGGTGCGCCTCGGCCTGCTCGGCCATCCGCGACTCCAGGTCGCTGCGCAGCCGATCGGCGTCCATCCGGGCCCGCTGTTCTTCGTGGACCGCGCGCTTCTTGAGCGCGTCGATCTCCTCGTGCGACCTGCGCAGCTCGCCGTGCGCGTCGTCCAGGCGCGCCTTCAGCTGCTTTTCGCGCTCGGTCGACTTCTGGCTGTCCTGGGCCAGCTCGGCGACCTTCTCGTTGGCGGCGACCAGGTTGCGCTCGAACCCGATCGTGCTCTCTTCCAGATCGCGCCGCGCCCGATCCAGCTCGCGGATCTTGTCCTTGTGGTCCAGGATCTGGCGCTCTTTGGCGTCCAGCGCATCGCGCAGATCGAGGATGTCCTTTTCCTTCTTGTTGATGATCTCGCGAAGGCCAAGGAACTCGCGCTCCTTGGAGAAGGTGGCGGACTGGACGAAGCGCTCGCGCGCCTCTTCGATCTCCTTGCGCAGCGTCTGCCGCTCGCTCTCCAGCGAATGGATCCGCGCTTCCAGCTCCGTGTTTCTCGCTTCGAGCTCACGCACGCGTGGATCCTCCATGGGGGCGCCGAACCGATCGCCGAACCGCTCTTCGATGACCCGCCCGCCTGTTTCCGTCGTCGATAATTCCTCGAACGCCACCTCGTCTGGCGCGGGCGGCACGTCGTCCAGCACCAGCTCGGCTGCCGTGTGCGGCTGCGTCGCGGCGATGGGCGCCTCCCCCGGGATCGGCTCCGGCCCCAGGGTCTCCCCGGTCCGGTAGGCGTGGTCGTAGTCGCCCGTCGCGGGGCCCGAGTCTGCGTCCCCGGGGTTGGTGGTCTCCAGCGGCGCAGCCTCGACGGGCGCCGCCGTCTCGGCCGTCGCCGGAGCGTTCGCCGGCTGCTCCCAGGGCAGGTTCGGCGGCAGGTCGTCGTCGGACCAGAGCGTCCGCAGGTCGACCATGTCGTTCGACGTCGGCGGCGCTTCGGGCGAGTTCGCCTCCAGCGCCGCGAAGGCGGCTTGCGTCTCGGGATCGAACCGCTCGCCCTCGAACGGGTTGCTGGTCACGCCGGTGGTCTCGGTCAGGTGCTCGCCGCCGCCCGAGAACCCGTTGGCCGCCTCGGCCTCTGCCTCGGCCGCCTCGTACTGGGCCGGGTCGACGGAGAGCGTCCGCTCTTCACTGTCGCCTTCTTGGTCGTCGTTCTCCTCGGTCGAGGCGCTGCCGACGATGTCCAGATCGTCCTCGTCGGCCATCACGATGTCGGAGTCGGCGTCCAGCTCCTGGACGTCGTCCTCTTCGTCCTCGCTGGGGGGAGCGTCCAGCTCCAGCTTGAGCAGGCCGCCGATCTTCATCAGCAGGTCTTCCCGATCCAGCGGCTTCAGCATGTACTCGTCGGCGCGCGACTTCAGCTTCCGGTGCTGCTCGAAGGTCGCCGGCGTCTCCTCGCCCGAGATCAGGACCAGCGGCACGTCCCGCAGGCTGGGGCTACGGCGAAGCTTGTTGCAGATCGCGTACCCGATCTTCTTGGGCTCCACCGACAGGACGATGACCGACGGCTTGTGAACCCGCCCCCACTCCATGGCCTCGTCCCCGTTGGGGATGCTTTTGATCTCGAAGCCGTTCGGTGCCAGCCAGCGACGCAGCTGGTCTGCCGTACCGGCGTCGGGTTCGATGCAGAGCGCGATTCGATCGGCCATCTCGCCTCCCGCGAAAGGGCCATCATCTTAACAGGTTCAGCGCTGGAAAGCGGCTGTCACGAGCCGGGTCAGCTCACCCTCGTCCAGGTCGGCCGTCACGACGTAGCCCAGCCCTCGGTCACGGTAGGCCGCGGTCGAGATGCCCGGGCCACTCTCGACGTAAACCTGGCGGCCGTTGATGGTCCGGTGCTCTGGCGCCTCCAGCGGCTGGTCCTGCGGGTCGAACACCAGCAAGGCCACCCGGTGCCCGGTCTGGACGCGATAGACCAGGTAAGCGGCCGGACGCTCGCCGACATTCACCAGGCGGCCGCCCTGGCAGGTGGCTCCGGCGCCCAGCAGCGGGGCGTGCACCGGGAAGTCGACCCGGCCGCGGAACCAGGAGGCGATCGAGCCGCAATCCGAGCCGGTGATGTCCATCGGCATCTCGGCGTGGTAGCTGCGCTGGGCCTGCTCCAGCACGCGCGACTGCGTCTGGCGGATGGTCCCAGTCACCCCGATGAGCACGGCCGCGGCCGCCAGCGCCGGGACCAGCCTGGGGTACGAGAGCCAGGGCCAGCGGCGTGGCGCGATCGGCTGCACGACCAGGCTCTGCCGCATTCGCTGCTCGAATCCAGCCGGCAGGGCGGGCCGGCGCAGGTGCGCCCGGACAGCCGCCTTGAACCGCCCCTGCAGGTGAACCTGGCGGGCGCAACCGGAACACTCGATCAGGTGCCGCTCGACCACCTCGCGGTCGACCCCGTCCAGCTCGCGGTCGACGTAGGCCTGAAGCGAGGTCCTGAGCTCGGCGCAGCTCACGAGGTCTCCTCCCTCCGGCGCCGGTACGCGGCCAGATCGACCGTCTCGGCCGGCGCCTGGCTGGCGTCGGCCTGGATGATCCCCTGTTCGACGGCGTAGTCGTGCAGCAGGTTTTGCAGGATCTTGCGGCCCCGGAACAGCCGGCTCATCACGGTGCCGGCCGGGCAGTCCATGATCTCGGCGATCTCCTTGTACGAGAAGTCCTCGAGATCCGCGAGGATCACCGCCATCCGGAAATCAGAGGGCACCGCGGCCAGCGCCTTCTCGACGTCAGTCGAGACCATGCGCCCGAGAAGCGCGGTCTCGGTGTCGCGGTTGTCGCCGGTGCCGCCCACGAACTGCTCGAGGTTGGCGGTCGACGACTCTGCCTCGATCATTGCGCCGCGCTCGCGCTCGCGCTCGCGGTAGTGGTTGCAGAAGACGTTGGTCAGGATCCGGAACAGCCAGGCCTTGCAGTTGGTGCCCGCCTGGAAGGTGTCGAAGAAGCGATAGGCCCGGAGCAGCGTGTCCTGGACCAGGTCTTCCGCGTCCTTCTCGTTGCGGGTCATCCGCATCGCGGCCGCGTAAAGGGCCGAGAGGTGCGGCAGAGCCTCTTGTTCGAAATCAGTCGAGACGGGTCGACGCTTCATCGGTCGCCTGGTTCAACACCGGCCCCCCTCTCTATTATTCCACGGCGACGGCCAGTCGGAGCTGGTCAGTAACATGCCGCGTTGAGGAAAATCCGGTTACCTGTCGGGACTGTGCCGCCGTCCGGGCCGGCTGTGGTGCCGGTGTAGTCGGCGTAGGTGATGGCCAGGGGCGAGCCGGCCGCCGGCCCGCCGGCCCCCGCCGCCAGGGTGGTCGACACACCGTCCAGGTGCCCCTGAGCCGACGGCAGGATGAGCGCGCCGGACCGGCGGTTGCCCATCTGGTCGATGCGCCACAACTCGGCGTCGTTCAGCCGCTTGAACAGCACGCCGAAGTCCTGCTGGAAGGAGGCGATCGCCACGATCGGGGGCTGCAGGTAGGCCCCGCCGAACCCGCTGGCCGGGGCGAACGGCGCCGCCGCGGGCAAGGTGGTGGCGCCGGCCACCGCGATCCCCAGCCAAGCACCAGCACTGTCCTGCCAGGCGATCCCGTAGCCCGTGGCCGTGGGGGCCACCGAGGCGCAGTAGGCGTAGGCGCCCGTGTACCCCAGCGTGGTGTACGAGTCGACGCCTCCGTCCTCGTTCGCCTCGACGATGACCCAGCCGACGCTGTTCTGGCTGGTCAGCGTCGCGTGATAGACCAGGGTCAGGTCGTCCTTGCCGGGCTGAAAGCTCAGGCAATCGAACGGTCCACTGGTCGGGGCCGTGGGGGTCGTCGCGCCGACCAGCGCCCCCTGGGCGTCGACGGCGGCGAACAGCACCTGGCCCAGAGCTGGGTCCGCCCAGGCCAGGCCGGCATTGGTCCCCTGGCGCGACGAGACCATCACCACGGTGCCGGCCGCGGGGACGCCGCCCGGGAACTCGTGGATGACCGCCGCCGGGCCCATGGGCGGGGTGCCGTCCGCCGGCAGCGCGATCATCGACAGGTCCCCCTTCTTGCCCGTCGGATCGGGCCCCAGCCAGCCGACCAGGACGGTGTCGCCGGGCGACGTGCTCGAGCTGCCGGCCACCGCGAACAGCGGGGACGTGGCGCCCATCGGCAGGCCGAAGGCGTGCTCGGCGCCCAGCCCCCCCTTGTCGCTCACGCTGGCCCACCGGACGGCCGACGCGTCAGCGCCGATCAGGACGTAACCGGAACCGACGGCATCCAGACGCGCGGTCGACAGCAGCGTCAGCGGCGACCCCGCGAACGTCGACTGTTGCGTGATTCGACAGCCGGCCGTCCCCAGGTCGGCCTGCTGGCAGCCGGCCAGGCCGGCCACCGCAACCAGCGCCCCTATAGGGTGGCGACAGCGCCGTGACATTTCTTGTATTTCTTGCCGCTCCCGCAGGGACAGGGGTCGTTGCGCCCGACCTTGGGCTCGTTCCGGCGAACCGGCTTGGCTTCACCGCCGGAGCTGCCGTCACCGTTGGACGGACGCGCCTGGGCCTGCGCTTCGGCCCCGCCGCCCGACTCGATCGTCTTGCGCGGCTTCTTGGCGGCCGCGGCCGGCACCGAGGGCGCGGGGGGCGCGCTTCCGCCGCCGGCCGGGGCAGCGGCCGGCGTGGGCTGCGATTCCACCCGCTGCAGCTGCATGTGGAACAGCTTCTCGCAGACGTTGCGGCCGATGATGTTCATCATCTCGCCGAAGATGACGAAGCCCTCTTTCTTGTACTCCTGCTTGGGATCCTTCTGGCCGTAGCCGCGCAGGTGGATCCCCTCGCGCAGGGCTTCCATCGACTTGAGGTGGTCGATCCAGCGCTGATCGATCTCCTCGAGATAGAAGACCCGCGCGTAGTGCAGCAGGATGTGCAGCGGGTACTCGGTCTCGCGCGCCTCGATGATCTTCTCGACCTGCCCCCACAGCATCTCGGCCAGCGACTCGCGATCCAGGCCGTGCGCGTCCGAGATGGTCGGCTCGAAGCCGAAGCACTGCTTGACCGAGCTGCCGAGCGCCTCCAGGTCCCACTCCTCGGCGTGCGTGCCGGGCGCGCAGTGCTCGTCGATGATCAGCTGGATCATCTGCTCGGACAGGTCCAGGATCCGCTCGCGCTGCATGATCAGCGACGAGCCGACCTCGTCAGCCAGGCGGTCGAGCGTGCCGGTGCGGTCCTCGACCACGCCGCGCGTGTCGGGGTAGGCGCCCCACTCGCGGTAGATGAGCGACCGCATGTGCAGCGGGTTGACCGGAACGGTCGAGACCTTGAACCCGCCGGGCGCCTCTGGATCGGCCACGCGCGACTCCGCCAGGGCGTCGCACATCCGCGCCAGGATCGGGCGCACCGACGCGGACAGGCTCTCGACGGTGTGCTTGCCCGACTCGGTGGGCAGCGGCGCGTCGACCGTCGTGATGCCGCGATCCTTTTCTTCCTGGGTCGGCTCGGGGGCGTAGCGCCCCTCGAGCACCTGGCGGCGCAGCGCATAGATGGTCTTGCGCTGCTGGTTCATGACGTCGTCGTACTCGAGCAGGTTCTTGCGGATGTCGAAGTTGTGTCCCTCGACTTTCTTCTGCGCGTTCTCGATGGCACGGTTGATGAGGCCGTGCTCGATCGGCACGTCCTCTTCCATTCCCAGGCGCTCCATCAGGCCGGTGATCCGCTCGGCCCCGAAGATGCGCATCAGATCATCTTCGAGTGACAGGTAGAAGCGCGAGCTGCCCGGATCGCCCTGGCGGCCGGCGCGGCCGCGCAGCTGGTTGTCGATGCGGCGTGACTCGTGCCGCTCGGTGCCCAGGATGTGCAGGCCGCCGGCGGCCAGCACCTCTTGCTTCTCGGCGTCGCACTGGGGCTTGAACCGCTTGAAGGCCTCCTCGAAGGCGGCCTGCTTCTCGGGCTCCAGCTCGTGCCCCGGCTTGCCGGCGTTCTCGGGGTCGACCTCGTTGCGCGCCATGAACTCGGCGTTGCCGCCCAGGATGATGTCGGTCCCGCGGCCCGCCATGTTGGTCGAGATGGTGACCCGCCCCTTGCGGCCGGCCTGCGAGACGACGAAGGCCTCCTTCTCGTGCTGCTTGGCGTTCAGGACCGAGTGCTCGATCCCCTTCTTGCGCAAGTAGGAAGCCACGACCTCGGACTTCTCGACGCTGACCGTACCGACCAGCACCGGCTGGCCGCGCTTGTGGCAGTCCTCGATCTCGTCGCACACAGCCCGGAACTTGCCGCGCTCGTTCTTGTAGACGACGTCGTGCGCGTCCTTGCGCAGCACCGGCCGGTTGGTCGGAATGACCGTGACGTCCAGCTTGTAGATCTTGTGGAACTCCTCGGCCTCGGTGTCGGCGGTGCCGGTCATGCCGGCCAGCTTCTCGTAGAGGCGGAAGTAGTTCTGGTAGCTGATCGTCGCCAGGGTCTGGTTCTCCTCCTGGATCTCGACGGCTTCCTTGGCCTCGATCGCCTGGTGCAGGCCGTCCGACCAGCGGCGCCCCGGCATCTTGCGGCCGGTGAACTCGTCGACGATGACGATCTCGCCGTCGTCGACCAGGTAGTTGACGTCGCGCTTGTACAGGGTGTGCGCCTTCAGCGCCTGCGTGACGTGGTGCAACCACTGGATGTTGACCGGGTTGTAGAGGTTGCCGACGTTCAGCCGGGTCTCGACCCGCTCGATGCCGGCGTCGGTCAGGATGGCCGAGTGCGCCTTCTCGTCGACGGTGTAGTCGATGTCCTTGCGCAGGCCCGGGATGATGCCGTCGACCTTGACGTAAAGGTCGGCCGACTGCTCGGCCGGCCCCGAGATGATGAGCGGCGTCCGCGCCTCGTCGATCAGGATCGAGTCGACCTCGTCGACGATCGCGAAGTTGTGTCCGCGCTGCACGTAACGCTCGATCGAGTCCTTGATGTTGTCGCGCAGGTAGTCGAACCCGAACTCCGAGTTCGTGCCGTAGGCGACGTCGGAGCGGTAGCTGGTCTGGCGCTCGCCGTCGGACAGGCCGTGCACGACGATGCCGACCGTCATGCCCAGGAACTTGTAGATCCGCCCCATCCACTCCGAGTCGCGGCGGGCCAGGTAGTCGTTCACGGTGATGACGTGGACGCCCTTGCCGGCCAGCGCGTTCAGGTAGACGGGCAGCGTCGCCACCAGGGTCTTGCCCTCGCCGGTCTTCATCTCGGCGATGGAGCCGCGGTGCAGGACCATGCCGCCGATCAGCTGGACGTCGAAGTGGCGCATGCCCAGGACGCGCTTGCCCGCTTCGCGACAGACCGCGAACGCCTCCGGGAGCAGGTCATCCAGCGACGCCCCCTGGTCCAGACGATTCCGGAACTCGGCGGTCATCGCCCGCAGCTCGGTGTCGGACTTGGCCTGGATGGTGGGCTCGAGCGAGTTGATGCGCTCGACAATCGGCCGCATGCCCTTGATGACGCGGGCGTTCTTGGTGCCGAAGAGCTTCTTGGCGACGTAGCTGATCATTGAAATGGGGCGCCGCCCCAAAAAGGCGGCTTTAGACAATATTGTGCGGGCTCCCCAGGCGCAAGGGCAGCCCCAACCGTGGGACGCCGGACCTAGGAGCCGGGAGCGGGGCGAATCAGCAGTTGGACGACGCTGGCGACGAACCAGGCGAGGGCGATGATGCAGGCCATCGTCAGCACCAGGACCAGCTGACCGGCCAGGCCGAACAGCAGCCAGACGAAGATGGCGGTGTCGCGGCGGCCGAGCTGGAACAGGAAGGTGCCCAGCCCGGGCTTGCCCTGGGTCGCCGACGAAGCGCCCAGCTTCTGGCCGCCCGAGAACCACCAGACCATGTCCATCAGATCGCCCGACGCCTTCTGGCGCCGCATGTCCCGCATGATGATCAGGTTCGACAGCACCAGCATCGCTCCGCCCGCGACGCCGCAGCCGAGGGCGAGTCGGCTGCCGGTGGCCTGCCAGACGCCGGTCCCCGCCGCGACGGTCATCAGCACGTTGAGCACGTCGTCCACGAAAGTGTCCAGCCAGGCCCCCAGCCGCGACTGCTGGAACCGGACGCGCGCCAGCTCGCCGTCGCAGCCGTCCAGCACCGACTGCAGGTGCTCGCAGGCCAGACCTGCCAGCACCCAGCCGTAGCGTCCAGTCGCCATCAGCGCGCACCCCACGACGCCCAGGGCGGCCGCGAACAGCGTGATCTGGTTGGGCGTGATCGGCGATCGAACCAGCAGGTGGCGGGTCACCCAGATCGAGATCGGCTTGTTGAGCCGCCGCGCCACGAAGCCCAGGTCGGCCCGGTAGAGGGCCGCGAACACGGCGTCCTCGGCGGCGCGCCGGCTGGCCTCGTCGACGACCCGCACCCCTTCCCAGCGCTGGCGATCCAGGCGAACGACGTCGGCGCCGACCACCGGGGCACCCAGCGTCCGCCCCAGCTCGTCGGCCGCGGCCCGATCGGCCACCGGGCGCAGCTCGACGTTGGCGGGGAGCGCCGCCGCCACGGGGATGCTGCCGTCGCTGGCCAGGACCGCGCGCAGCTCGGGAGACTGCCGGAGCTGCGCCAGGGCGCGCCCCAGCACCGTCAGGCCCGCGATCGACATGGCGGCGCCGGGCTGCTCGTCCCGGGTGGCCGCCAGGACCACTCCGGGATTCACGCGGGCCCCGCCAGGACCGCGGCAAGCGCGGCGGGCAGCGGCGGCGCCAGATCCGCCGCGACGCGCACCAGGCGCGGGTGGCGCCAGTCCTCGTTGTCGATGACGGCGTGGGCCCGCCCGACCGGGTCGTTCTCGCGCCGGTAGCGGGCGTGCGCGGGGAAGTAGCGGCGATCGATGCGCCGCGCGACCTCCTCCGGCGAGCGCCCCTTGGCCTGATCGCGCAGCTGGATCCGCCGGCGCGCTTCCTCCGGGCTGACCTCCAGGACGATCAGCCAGGCCCCGGCCGGCAGCGACGCCCGCAGCGGCATGACCCCCTCGACGATCGTGATCGCGCCGGCAGCACGCCCGGACACGGACTCGGCCAGGGCGGCGAAGTCGAAGTAGCGGTCGTAGTAGAGGGCCGTCTCGGCCGCCGGCTCCAGACCCTCGAAGTCCAGCGCCCGGCGGAAGTCGTCGACGCGCACCAGGCTCGTGGGGTGACCGGCGGCGTTCAGGACGTCGGACAGGGCGGACGCGAACCGGGACTTCCCGCTCCCATCCAGCCCGTCGATCGCCAGGATCACCGCGCGACGATCAGGCCGGCGGACGGAGCCGCCACTCGGGCGTCAGGATCTGGCCCAGCGCGGCAGCCGCGCGCACGAGCGCGATGATCAGCATGTAGAGCGCCACGACCGGAAGCTGATCGGCGACGGCCAGCCCGATCCCCAGAGCCACGACGACGTCGCGCCGGCCGAGCAGCGTGATCGCCTTGATGTGGCTGGCGCCCGCGCCGCCCATCGCGCGCAGGGACTGCCCGTACGCGAACCACCACCGCAGCTTCAACACGTCGCCCTGGCGCTGGCGGATCAGCTCGCGGTAGGAGACGACCGCGTAGAACAGCGTGAGGCCGGCGGAGGCGGCGGCCATCTTCATGTCCAGGTAGGTGCCGCCATGCCGCCACAAGGCCATTCCGACGGCCAGGACCATCACGATGTTCACGAAGTCCCCCACCACCGTGTCCAGCCAGGCGCCGAGCGCGGTCTGGTGCAGGCGGACCCGTGCCAGCTCGCCCGCGCAGCCGTCCAGGAGCAGAGATCCCTCGAGGACCAGGAACCCGTTCAGCACGTTGGCGTGACCACCCGGCGCGATCATCAGCGCCCCGTAGAGGCCGATGAACCCGGCGGCCAGCGTGATCAACGCCGGCGCGATGGGCAGCCGAGCGAACAGCATCCGGGTCAGCCA
>Ga0335083_10006208_pt1 | contig 15013 bp, 12 predicted proteins | sample Lox_Sample_42_FD_206716 | JGI IMG/M metagenome (GOLD analysis project Ga0335083, IMG submission 206716) | Soil microbial communities from Loxahatchee National Wildlife Refuge, Florida, United States - Lox_Sample_4.2 | ecosystem: Environmental > Terrestrial > Soil > Wetlands | place: USA... | reverse complement strand
GCGCCCCGTCGAGGCGCGCGAGGCGCTCGACGCGGAGCCCGACCCGGGCGCGGCGCTCGCCCGCCTGTGCCGCGAGCGTCCCGAGGACGCGCTTCCCGAGCGCGACTTCGAGCGGCACGTCGAGCGCCTCGGCCGCCTCGGCGTGCGCCTGGTCCCCTATGCCTCTGCGGCCTACCCACCTCGCATCGCAGCCCTCCGCGATGCGGCGCCGCTGCTCGCGGTGCGGGGCGATCCGAAGGCCCTCGGGGGCGCGTTTGCCGCGATCGTGGGTGCCCGCCGGGCGACGGCCTACGGCCTCGCGGTCGCGCGCCGGCTCGCCGCCGATCTCGCCGCGCACGGAGTCGGCGTGGTGTCGGGCCTGGCCCGCGGCATCGACGCCGCGGCGCACCGCGGCGCGCTGGAAGCGGGCGGCTGCACGGTCGCCGTGCTCGGCTGCGGGCCGGATCGCGTGTATCCGCCGGGCCACGAGCGGCTCGCCGAGGAGATCGTCGGGCGCGGCGCGGTGGTCTCCGAGCTGCCGCCCGGAGCGCCGCCCTTCGCCTATCACTTCCCGCTGCGCAACCGCCTGATCAGCGCGCTCTCCGAGGCGGTCGTGGTGGTCGAGGCGCGGGCGCGCAGCGGCTCGCTGATCACCGTCGAGCACGCCGCCGAGCAGGGGCGCGAGGTGCTCGCGGTGCCGGGTCCGATCGACGCGCCCGAGAGCGAGGGACCCAACCGCCTGCTGCGCGACGGCGTCGCACCCGCGCTCGACGCTGGCGACGTGCTGCGCGCGATCGGCCGCGAGCCGGCCGCGGCCGCGCGCTCGCGCAACCCGGGCGAGCCCGTCGATCCCGAGGCGCGCGCGCTGTGGCTCGCGCTGCGCTCGGAGCCCGCCACCCGCGACGAGCTCGGCGCACGGCTCGGCGTGTCGGCGCAGGAGCTGGCACGGCGACTGCTCCCGCTCGAGCTCGAGGGCCGGGTGCGGGAGGACCGCGACGGACGGCTTCGCGTGGTCTCCGGATGAGGCGGAGCGTTATGCTCGGCGCGCGATGGGGACGACCTCCGACAGCGCACCGCGGCGTGATCTCGACCACCACCTCGTGGTGGTGGGTGGCGGCCTCGCCGGCTGCGAGGCGGCGTGGCAGGCCGCACGGAGGGGCGCCGCGGTGCGCCTCTACGAGATGCGCCCGGAGCGCCGCTCGCCCGCCCACGCGGGCGCCGATCTGGCGGAGCTCGTGTGCAGCAACTCGCTGCGCTCGAGCCAGCTCTCGAACGCCGTGGGCCTGCTCAAGGAGGAGATGCGCCGGCTCGGCTCGCTCGTCCTGGCTGCGGCCGACGCGAGCGCCGTGCCCGCGGGCCGCGCGCTTGCGGTCGACCGCGCGGCGTTCTCCGGCTTCGTCACGGGTGCGATCGAGTCGCATCCGCGGATCGAGCTGCGCCGCGAGCTGGTCGCGAAGATCCCCGACGACGAGCAGGTGGTGCTCGCGACCGGGCCGCTCACCGCCTCCGAGCTGGCGGACGAGCTCGCCGCCCGGCTCGGCGCGGCGTCGCTCTACTTCTACGATGCGATCTCGCCGATCGTGTACGCCGACTCGATCGATCCGGCGGCGTGCTTCCGCGCCTCGCGATGGGAGGACGGGCCGGGCGACTACCTGAACCTGCCGCTGGACCGCGCGCAGTACGAGGCCTTCGTCGACGCGCTGCTCGCCGCCGAGACCGTTCCGCTGCATCCGTTCGAGAAGGCCCTCTACTTCGAAGGCTGCCTGCCGATCGAGGAGATGGCGCGGCGCGGCCGAGAGACGCTCGCGCACGGGCCCATGAAGCCGGTCGGCCTGGTGGACCCGGGCAGCGGGCGCCGCCCCCACGCGGTGGTCCAGCTCCGCCACGAGGATCGGCGCGGCACGCTCTACAACCTGGTGGGCTTCCAGACCAAGATGCGCATCGGCGATCAGCAGCGCGTGCTGCGCTCGCTCCCGGGGCTCGGGAGCGCCGTCTTCGCGCGCTACGGGTCCGTACACCGGAACACGTACGTCGACGCGCCGCGCTGGCTCGGCCCCGCGCTCGAGGTGCGCGGCCGGCCCGGCCTGCGCATCGCGGGCCAGCTGGCCGGCGTCGAGGGCTACGTCGAGTCCGCGGCGCTCGGCGGGTTGGCCGGCCTGTTCGCGGCCTGCGCGGCGCGCGGGCTCGCGCCGCCGCTGCCGCCGGCCGGGACGGCGCACGCCGCGCTGTTGCGCCACCTGGAGGAGGCGGGCGCGGCGGGCTTCCAGCCGGCGAACGTGAGCTGGGGGCTCTTCCCGCCGCTGTCCGGCGGTCCGGCGCGCGAGCCGCGCCGCGACCGCAACCGGCGCCTGGCGGAGCGCGCGCTCGCGGAGATCGACGCGTGGAGCGCCTCCCTCGCGAGCGGTGCGGCATGACCTTCGGCGAGGCGACGCGCGCCTTCGAGCGCCACCTCGCCGGCGAGCGCAACCTCTCGGCGCACACGCGCCGCGCCTATCGGTCGGATCTGACCCAGCTCGCGGCGTGGCTCGGGCCCGACGCGGAGCCCGAGGGCGTCGCCGCGGACGACCTGCGCGGCTTCCTGGCCAGCCGGCACCGCGAGCTCGGACCCGCGTCGATCGGGCGCAAGCTCGCCGCCATCCGCGCGTTCTACCGCTGGCTGGTGCGCGAGGGCCGGAGCCCCGCCGACCCGAGCGCGGGGCTCTCGGCGCCGAAGCGCCCGCCGCGGCTCCCGCGGCCGCTCGCCGTCGACGACTGCGAGGCGCTGGTCGAAGTGGAGCCGAGGCGGCGCGCCGCCGGCGGCGCCGACCCGACGGCGGCTCGCCGCGCGGACGAGCGCCGGATGCGCGATCGCGCGCTCGTCGAGCTCCTCTACGGCGCCGGGCTGCGCGTGGGCGAGCTGGTCTCTCTCTCCGTGCGCGATCTGGACCCGCTGGCGCGCGAGGTGCGCGTCCTCGGCAAGGGCCGCAAGGAGCGCATCGTGCCGTTGCCGCGCGCCGCCCGCGAGGCCGTCGGCGCCTACCTCGCGCTGCGACGGCGGCCGGGCTACCAGGCGGAGCCGCTCTTCGCGGCCCTCGGACCCGGGCGCCGCAGCGGGCGCCTCGGCGAGCGGTCGGTGCGGCGCATCCTGCTCGCGCGCGCCGCGGCGGCCGGCGTCGCCGATCGCGTGCACCCTCACCGCCTCCGACACAGCTATGCGACGCACCTGCTCGACATGGGCGCAGACCTGCGCGAGATCCAGGAGCTCCTCGGCCACGCCAGCCTCTCCACCACGCAGCAGTACACCGCCGTGTCGGCCGAGCGGCTGTTCGAGGTCTACGACCGCGCGCACCCCCGCGCCCACAAGCCCCGGCGTAGTTCGAGAGGTCGCCTGTGAGCTCCTCCGTCCACTCCACCACCGTGCTCGGCGTGCTGCGCGACGGGCGGCTCGCGCTCGCGGCCGACGGACAGGTGACGATCGGGCAGACGGCCGTGAAGCACGGCGCGCTCAAGGTGCGGCTCGCCGCCAAGGGGCGCGCCGCGGTCGGCTTCGCGGGCGGCGCGGCCGACGGCCTCGCGCTCACCGAGCGGCTGGAGGCGAAGCTCGACGCGCACGGCGGCAACGTGCGCCGCGCGGCCGTCGAGCTGGCCAAGGAGTGGCGAACCGACCGCGCGCTGCGCCGGCTCGAGGCGATGCTGCTGGTCGGGGATCCGAGCGCCGTGCTGGTCGTGTCGGGCAACGGCGACGTGCTGGAGCCGGACGACGGGATCGCCGCGATCGGATCGGGGGGGGCCTACGCGCTCGCCGCGGCGCGCGCGCTGCTGCGCCGCTCGGCGCTCGGCGCCGAGGCGATCGCGCGCGAGGCGCTCGGGATCGCCGCCGAGATCTGCATCTACACCAACGACCGCATCGAGGTGGTGACGCTTCCGTGAGCGAGGTCCGCACCTTCACGCCGCGCGAGATCGTCTCGGAGCTCGACCGCTACGTGGTCGGCCAGCGCGAGGCGAAGCGCGCGGTCGCCATCGCGCTGCGCAATCGGTGGCGCCGGCAGCAGGTCGCGGAGGACCTGCGCGACGAGATCGCGCCGAAGAACATCATCATGATCGGACCCACGGGGGTCGGCAAGACCGAGATCGCGCGGCGCCTGGCGCGGCTCGCGCAGGCGCCGTTCCTGAAGGTCGAAGCCTCCAAGTTCACCGAGGTCGGCTACGTGGGTCGCGACGTCGAGTCGATCGTGCGCGACCTGACCGAGCTCTCGGTGAAGATGGTCGCGGAGGAGGAGCGGCGCGCCGTGCGCGCCAAGGCGGACGAGCGCGCCGAGGAGCGGCTCCTCGACGCGCTGCTCCCGGCCGCGCCCTCGACGCTGCCCGACCCCGCACCGCCCCGGCTGGAGGCCGGCGCTGCCGCGCGCCCGGAGGGTGGCACCCCCGACACGCGCGAGAAGCTGCGCCGCATGCTCCGCCAGGGGCTCTTCGACGAGCGCGAGATCGACGTCGAGGTGGCCGACGCCGGCGGCGCGCCGTCCCTCTCGATCTTCACGCCGCAGGGCGTCGAGGAGATGGGCGTCCAGTTCAAGGACCTGCTCGGCAACCTGTTCCCCAAGCGCACGCGGCGGCGGCGGATGAAGATCCCGCAGGCGCGCGAGGCCTTCGCGGCGGAGGAGGCGGCGCGGCTGGTCGACATGGATCGGGTGCGCGAGCTCGCGATCGAGCGGGTCGAGCAGGCCGGCATCGTGTTCATCGACGAGATCGACAAGATCGCGAGCGCCGGCGGCGCCGGCCGCGCGGGTCCGGACGTGTCGCGAGAGGGCGTGCAGCGCGACCTGCTGCCGATCGTCGAGGGCTCGACCGTGCAGACCAAGCACGGGGCCGTGCGGACCGACCACGTGCTGTTCATCGCGGCCGGGGCGTTCCACGTCGCCAAGCCGTCGGACCTGATCCCGGAGCTCCAGGGGCGATTCCCGATCCGCGTCGAGCTCGCGAGCCTCTCGCAGGAGGACTTCGTCCGCATCCTCACCGAGCCCGACAACTCGCTGGTGCGGCAGTACGTGGCGCTGCTCGCCACCGAGGATGTGCATCTCGACTTCCGCGACGACGGCGTGCGCGCGCTCGCCCAGATCGCTGCGGCGGTGAACGCGCGCACCGACGACATCGGCGCCCGGCGCCTGCACACCGTGATGGAGCGGCTGCTCGACGCCATCAGCTTCGACGCGCCCGACCTGGGCGGCAAGCGGATCACGATCGACGAGGCCTTCGTGCTGCAGCGGCTCGGCGACCTGGCGCGCGACGAGGACCTCTCGCGCTACATCCTGTGATCGCCCAACATCTCCCCGCCGACCGAGGATTCGAGCCCCCCGAGGAGCCATGCGAGTGACGCCGAACGGCACCCCGAACGCGACCTCGACCCGTGTGCTGGTGGTGGACGACGAGCGCTTCTTCCGCGAGGCGATCCGCGAGGTGCTGGAGGGCGACGGCATCACGTGCCGCCTCGCGCAGAACGCGGCCGAGGCGCTCGAGGCGGCGAGCGATCCCGCGATCGGGGTCGCGGTGCTCGACATCCAGCTCCCCGACCGGAGCGGCCTCGAGGTGCTGCGCGCGCTGCGCGAGCGGCGGCCCGAGCTGCGCGTGGTCATGCTCTCGGCGCACACCGACCAGGAGTACGTGCTCGAGGCGCTGCGGCTCGGCGCCTGCGACTACCTCGCGAAGCCGCTGCACGAGGAGGAGATGCGGCTCTCGGTGCGCCGCGCGCTCGACTCCTTCGCGCTGGCCGCCCGCTGGAACGCGCTGCACGGCCGGGTCGGCGCGCTCGCGGGCGAGGTCGAGCGGCTCCTCGGCGCGGAGGGCGACGGCGAGGGCGCCTCGCTGCCGGCGCGCCTGGCCGAGGCCGCCGGCCGACTCCTCGACGCCAGCAAGACGTCGGTGCTGCTGCGCGACCCGAGCGGCGACCAGCTCCGGGTGGCCGCGGTGACCGGCCGCAAGCTCGCTGCCGAGGAACTCGACGCGGTGCCGATCGGCGGCGGCGTGGCCGGGCAGGCGGTGGCCCGCGGCGAGCCGATCCTGGTCGCCGACGCCGGCACGGATCCGCGCTTCGCCACGCCAGCGGCGGACCGCTACGAGAGCTCGTCGTTCGTCGTGATGCCGCTCGGTGTCGGCCCGGAGCGCTTCGGCGCGCTCTGCGCCACCGACCGCCGCGGCGGCGCGCGCTTCGGCGAGGACGACGTCGTGCTCCTGCGGCTGCTGAGCCTCGCGCTCTCCCCGCTCCTCGACCCGAGCCGCCCGTCCACGTCTCCTCCGGGGCAATTGGATCGTCTGGATCATCCCGCAAGCGGCGCCGAAGGCGCCGCGCGCAGCGAGGCGAAGCCGAGCGAAGTCAACAGACGTGCAACAGCTCAGCAACCCGATCGGCCGCAGGCCGATCCGTCGGGACTTGCTGCAGCAGCTCAGCAACCCGCCCTCGAATCCCAGCTCGCCGGTGCCGTGTGCGAGGCGATGACCGCGGAGCTGGCTCCCGAGCGCGTCCTCCGCGCCGCGCTGCGTGCCGTCGCCGAGACGCTGCCGGCGGCTCCCGTCTCGGTGTACCTGCTCGACGCGCCGAGCGGCGAGCTGCGGCGCGAGGCGCAGTGGGACGCGGGTGGGCCGGCCGATCGCGCCTCGCTGCCGAGCGCGTCCGGCCTCACCGGCGCCGTCTTCGAGAGCGGCGAGCCGCTCGCCAGCCAGCAGTCCGCCGACGACCCGCGCTTCGATCCCGGTGTCGACACGCCCGAGGGCGGAGCGGACGGATCGCTGCTGCTGCTCCCGCTGCGCTTCCGCGGCAAGACGCTCGGCGTCTTCCGCGCCTTCGGGGAGCGCGCGGCTGCGGCCTCGCCGCAGACGCAGCAGGTGCTCGGCGCGGCGCTCTCGGCGGCGGTGCGCAACGCGCTCCTCTACCGTAGCCTCGTCGAGTCGATCGAGGAGGTGGCACAGGTGCGCAAGGAGAGCGCCGGAGACGAGCACGGCTGATGGTGCAGGCGCTGATCGACAAGGCGCGCGTCCTGATCGAAGCCCTGCCCTACATGCGCCGCTTCCTCGACAAGACCATCGTCATCAAGTACGGCGGCGCCGCGATGAAGGACGCCGAGCTGCGTGCGTCGTTCGCGGTCGACGTCGTGCTCCTGAAGCACATCGGGGTGCGGCCGGTGATCGTGCACGGCGGGGGCCCGCAGATCGGCGCCACGCTCGAGCGCCTCGGCAAGGAGTCGCGTTTCGTCGACGGCTTGCGCGTCACCGACGACGAGACCATGGACGTCGTCGAGATGGTGCTCGGCGGCAAGGTGAACCGCGAGATCGTCGCGCTGGTCCAGCGCGGCGGCGGCAAGGCGGTCGGGCTCACGGGCAGCGACGGCGACATGCTGCGCGTGAAGCGCCGCCTGCGGGACGGCCGCGACATCGGGCGCGTCGGCGAGGTCACCGCGGTGGACGCAGACGCCATCACGGCGGTCGCGGACGCCGGCTTCGTCCCGGTGATCGCACCGATCGGCGTCGGCACCGACGGGCTCACCTACAACGTCAACGCCGACGAGGCGGCGGGTGCAATCGCCCAGGCGCTCGGCGCGGAGAAGCTGATCCTGCTCACCGACGTGGAGGGCGTTCTCGGCCCCGACGGCGCGCTCCTGCCCGAGCTCTCGCGCGAGGAGGCGCGCAAGCTGATCGCCGAGGGCGTAATCCGCGGCGGGATGATCCCCAAGGTCGAGTGCTGTCTCGCCGCCCTCGCCGGCGGCGTCCCGCGTGCCCACGTGATCGACGGCCGCGTCGTGCACGCGGTGCTGCTCGAGATCTTTACCGATCGCGGCGTGGGGACCCTGATCACGCGATGAGCGCGCCGAAGGACTTCGTCTCCCTGGCGGACTGGCCCGCCGAGGAGCTGCGCGGAATGCTGGCCCGCGCGCACGAGCTGAAGCGCCTGTACCGCCGCGGCGAGTCGCCGCAGACGCTGCGCGGGCGGACGCTGGCCATGTACTTCGAGAAGCCCTCGCTGCGCACCCACGTCACCTTCGAGGCCGGCATGACCCAGCTCGGCGGCCACGCCATCCTGCTGCGCCCCGAGCAGGTCGGCATCGGCACGCGCGAGTCGGCCGCCGACGTGGCGCGCAATCTCTCGCGCTGGGTGCACGGCATCCTGGCGCGCACCTACGACCACGCGCTGGTCGAGGAGCTCGCCGGGGCCGCGGCGATTCCCGTGATCAACGGCCTCACCGATCTCCTGCACCCCTGCCAGGCGATGGCCGACCTCCAGACGGTGACCGAGCGCGCGGACCTGGCGCGGGTCGCGGTTGCCTACGTGGGCGACGGCAACAACGTCGCCAACTCGCTGCTGAACGCCTTCGCGGTCCTCGGCGGCGAGCTCCGCCTGGCGACGCCGGCCTCGCACCAGCCGGCGCAGCAGGTGCGCCGGCGCGCGCTCGAGCTGGCCGCCGCCAGCGGAGCGCGGATCCGCTGGACCGACGACCCGGTCGACGCCGTGAAGGGCGCGCACTTCGTCTACACCGACGTGTGGACGAGCATGGGGCAGGAGGCGGAGTCGGAGCGCCGCAGGGCGCTGTTCGAGCCGTTCCAGGTCAACCAGCGCCTCCTGCGGCACGCGCCCGACGCCTGGGTGATGCACTGCCTCCCTGCGCACCGCGGCGAGGAGATCACCGACGACGTGCTCGACGGGCCGCGCAGCATCGTCTTCGACCAGGCCGAGAACCGCCTGCACGCCCAGAAGGCGATCCTCGAGCGCCTGCTGGCCCCCGTCCGCTAGCCACCGTTCGAGCGCCGGGCTCGTTTCCCCAGGGGGCTCCCCTCGGCCCGCTGCGCGCTCAGCTTCCCGACAGGGCGGCCGATGAGGACGAGACCGGTCCATTGGGTCGCAGGTGACCGGTACATCGGCCGGTCGGGGCGGAGGCGATGCAGGTCGGAGGCAAGAACGCGCCGGAGCGGATTCCGCGTCTGGGTCCCGGGGTGGATCCGGCGCGGCTCGCGCTCACCCCGGCGGAGGGATACCTGCTGTCGCGAATCGATGGTCGCACCTCCTGGAGCGAGCTGCGCCAGATCGGCGGCCTCCCGCCCGCCGAGGTCGAGCGCTGCCTCGGGCGCTGGCTGTCGGAGGGCGTCCTGGTGGTGTCGGCGGCGCCGCAGGCGCGCGAGAGCAAGGCGGCGCCGGGCCGCGAGCCGGCCCCCGCGCGTCGACCCGCTCCGTCGATCGCCGGCCGCCCAGAGCTCGATCCGAGCCTCGACATCCCGCTCGAGCTGCAGCGCCGCATCCTCGAGTTCGGCGAGCGCCTCGACGCGCCCTACCACGAGATCCTCGGCGTCCCGCGCGACGCCGACCGCAAGGCCCTGCGCCACGCGTACTTCCAGCTCTCGAAGGAGCTCCACCCCGACCGCTACTTCCGGCGCAACCTCGGCCCCTTCGCGAAGCGCCTCGAGCGCGTCTTCGGCAGGGTGGTCGAGGCGTACGAGCTCCTGTCCGATCCGACCGCGCGCGCGGAGATCGAGCGCTCGCTGGCGGCCGCGGCGCCCGCCAACGCGACGCCGCAGGCATCGCCCGCGGCCGCGGCGGCCGAGGCGGCGCCCGAGCGCGCCGGGACACCGCCGCCGCGACGCCGTCCGCACGTCTTCTCGGTGCCATCGCGCATGCTGAAGGAGCGCAAGGCGCGGGCCAAGCGCTTCTTCGAGAGCGGCATGGCCGCCTACGGGGCGGGGCGCTGGCTCGAGGCCGCGGGCGCGGTGCGGCTCGCCATCGCCCACGATCCGTGGAACGCGGCCTACAAGGAGCAGTTCGTCGAGGTCCACCGCCGGGCGCACGACGAGCGCGCGAAGCAGCTCGTCAAGGAGGCCGAGAGCGCCCTCGAGCTGCGCGACTACGCCTCGGCGCTGCGCAGCTTCGAGGAGGCGCTGCAGGACCGGCCGCACGACGCCGACCTGCTGCGGCGCGCGGCGCGGCTCTCCTTCGCATCGGGAGGCGACCTGCGCCAGGCCAAGGAGTGGGCCGCGGCGGCGGTCGAGATCGAGCCGCGCGACGCCGCTGCGCACCGCCTGCTGGGACAGATCTTCAAGGCCGCCGGCCTCGAGGCCAACGCGCGCCGTGAGCTCGAGATCGCGCTGGAGCTGGATCCGAAGGACGAGGAGGCGCGCGCCGAGCTTCGCGCCTCGGGTCCGCTGCAGGCGCTCCGCCGTCTGGGAGGGAAGCGATGGGTCGGGTGATCGGGATCGATCTCGGGACCACCAACTCGTGCGTGGCCGTCGTGGACAACGGCCAGCCCGTGGTGATCCCGAACACGGGTGGCTACAAGACCACCCCGTCGATGTTCGCGCTGGCCGAGGACGGCAAGCGTCTGGTGGGCCACCTCGCCAAGCGCCAGGCGATCACGAACGCGCGCAACACGGTCTACGCCTCGAAGCGGCTGATCGGGCGCCGCTTCGACTCCGAGGAGGTGCGGCGCGCCATCGAGCTGTGCCCGTACGAGATCCTCGAGGGACCCAACCAGGACCCGCGCGTGCGGCTCGGCGACAAGGTCTTCACCTGCCCGGAGATCGCGGCGATCATCCTGCGCGAGATGAAGCGGGTGGCCCAGGAGCACATGGGCGAGCCGGTGCGCGAGGCCGTCATCACGGTGCCCGCGCACTTCAACGACGCGCAGCGGCAGTCGACCAAGGACGCCGGCAAGATCGCCGGGCTCGAGGTGCTGCGCATCATCAACGAGCCGACCGCGGCCGCGCTCGCCTACGGCTTCGGCCGCAAGCCGTCCGACGAGACGGTCCTGGTCTACGACCTCGGCGGCGGCACCTTCGACGTCTCGATCCTCGAGATGGGCGAGGGCGTGCTCGAGGTGCTCGCCACGGCGGGCGACACCTTCCTCGGCGGCGAGGACTTCGACCGCCGCGTGGTGAACCACCTGCTCGAGCAGTTCGAGGCGAGCGAGGGCATCGACCTGCGCTCGGAGCCGATGGCGCTGCAGCGGCTCAAGGACGCCGCGGAGAAGGCCAAGTGCGACCTCTCCGTCGCGGTGCAGACCGAGGTCAACCTCCCGTTCATCGCGAGCGACGCCAACGGCCCGCGCCACCTCTCGGTGGTGCTGCAGCGCGAGACGCTCGAGCGGCTCGTGGTCGACATCGTCGACCGCACGATGGAGACGGTGCGGCTGTGCCTGGCCGACGCCGGCCTCACGGCACAGCAGGTCGACCAGGTGATCCTGGTGGGCGGGCAGTCGCGCATGCCGCTGGTGCAGGAGCGGGTCGCCGAGTTCTTCGGCAAGCGGCCACACAAGGGCGTGAACCCAGACGAGGTGGTGGCGATCGGCGCCTCGATCCAGGCCGAGATGCTGCTGTCGCAGGAGCAGAACATGCTGCTGCTCGACGTGACGCCGCTCTCGCTCGGCATCGGCACGTACGGCGGGCACTTCGCCAAGCTGATCGAGCGCAACACCACGCTCCCGGTGCGCCGTGCGCACGTCTTCACCACCACGCGCGACAACCAGACCGCGGTGAAGATCCGCGTGCTGCAGGGCGAGAGCGATGTCGCGGAGGAGAACGACCTGCTCGGCGAGTTCATCCTGTCGGGCATCCGCGAGGCGCGCAAGGGCGAGCCGGAGATCGAGGTCTCGTTCGACATCGACACCAACGGCATCGTGTCGGTGTCGGCGCGCGACCTGGCCACCGGGCGCGAGCAGTCGATCACCGTGAATGCCACCGGCACGCTCTCCGACGAGGAGATCCAGCGCATCATCGACGACAACGAGCTGTACGAGATCCAGTTCAAGCAGTGAGCGTCGGCTAGGGGACGGGCTCGGGCGCCGTCCACCGGCCGTCGCCGTCGGCGTCGACGAAGATCGGGTTGGTGAACGCGAAGGGCGTGAAGCCCGGCAGGCGGGCGGCCACCAGCGGCAAGGCGGTCGATCCCTCTTGCGCAGCCGCAACTCCGGCCGCGAGCGCCAGGCCGAGACCCAGCGCCGATGCCCCCCGCCTCATCCGCTGCCTCCGCGCAGGCGGCAGCGTAGCGCCCCGGCCCGGGCGCTCGGTTAGACTGCGACGCCAGAGGAGACCGCTGCGATGAGCGCCGTGCGACGCGTCTGCCTCGCCTACAGCGGCGGGCTCGATACCTCGGTGATCCTGAAGTGGCTGATCGAGCGCCACGGCTGCGAGGTGGTCGCGTTCTGCCTCGACGTCGGCCAGGAGGAGGAGCTCGACGGCCTGCCCGAGAAGGCAAAGGCCACGGGCGCGATCGACTGCGTGGTGCGCGACGCGCGCGAGGAGTTCGCGCGCGACTTCGTCTTCCCCGCCATCCGCGGCAACGCCGTCTACGAGGGCTCGTACCTGCTCGGCACCTCGCTGGCGCGCCCGCTGATCGCCAAGCACCAGATCGAGGTCGCGCGCGAGACCGGCTGCGACGCCGTCGCCCACGGCGCCACCGGCAAGGGCAACGACCAGGTGCGCTTCGAGCTGGCGTACCGCGCGCTGGCGCCCGAGCTGCGCGTGATCGCGCCGTGGCGCGAGTGGGACCTGCGCTCCCGCACCGACTGCATGGCGTACGCGCAGAAGCACGGCATCCCGGTCTCGGCGACGCTCACGAAGCCCTACTCGATGGACCGGAACCTGATGCACATCTCCTACGAGGGCGGCATCCTCGAGGATCCGTGGCGCGCGCCCGACGAGTCGATGTTCCTGTGGACGGCGGCGCCCGAGAAGGCGCCGGACCAGGCGCAGGAGATCCGGGTCGGCTTCGAGCGCGGGACGCCGATCGCGCTCGACGGCGAGACGCTGTCGCCCGCCGTTCTGCTGGACCGCCTCAACAAGACCGCCGGTCGCCACGGCGTCGGCCGGGTCGACCTGGTCGAGAACCGCTTCGTCGGGATGAAGTCGCGCGGGGTGTACGAGACGCCCGGCGGCACCGTGCTGCACCTCGCGCACCGGGCCGTCGAGTCGATCACGCTCGACCGCGAGGTGATGCACGAGCGCGACCGCCTGGCGCCGCGCTTCGCGGAGCTCATCTACAACGGCTTCTGGTTCGCGCCGGAGATGCGCTTCCTGCGCGCTGCGATCGAGCAGTCCCAGGAGAACGTGACCGGCGAGGCGCGCGTCCGGCTCTTCAAGGGCGCGGCCGCGGTCACCGGCCGTCGCTCGCCGGTGTCGCTCTTCGACGCCGAGCTCTCGACGTTCGAGGACTCCGCCACCGACTACCGGCAGGCCGACGCCACCGGCTTCATCCGCCTGCAGGGCCTGCGCCTCCGCCCGCGCCGCTGAGCGGAGCGCCGCGCGCGGAGCCGTCGCGCTCCGCCAGGAAGCGCAGCAGATACGGAACGCTGATGCGCATCAGGTCCGCCTGCGGGTCGAGGAATTCCCCGAGCCCGAACAGGAAGGAGAGCGTCTTCGCGTAGAGCAGCAGCTCGTTCGGAAGCTGCAGCCCCGGGGTCTCCGCGAGCAGCCGCTTCGCCTCGTCCTTCAGCCCCAGCACCTGCGCCCCGCCCAGGCCGAGCAAGGCGCCCTCGCGCCGGATGCGCTCGAACATCGAGACGACGGCCGCCTGCACCCCGTCGCGCGCGCCGGCCGCGATCATGTTCATCCGCTCCATCGCGTCGACGAACCCGCCGACGTCCTGGCGCAGCAGCGCGTGGATGCCGCCGCGCATCTCGCGGCGCAGCCGCGGCGACAAGCGCTTCGAGAGGCCGAAGTCGACGAACAGCACCCGCGGGCGCACGGCCACTTCGTCGTCGTCGACGACGAACAGATTCCCCGGATGCGGGTCGGCGTGGAAGAGCCCGTCGACGAAGACCTGCTTGGCGTACGCGCGCGCGAGCGTCTCCAGCACGGCGCGCACGGGGACGCCGCGCCGCGCGAGCGCGTCGCGATCGGTGATCGGGATTGCCGGCAGGTAGCCCACGGTGAGCACGCGGCGCGCCGAGAGGGCGCGATGCACCGACGGCACCACCACCTGCGGATCGTGCGCCAGGTTCGCTGCGATCTCGGCGGCGACGTCCGCCTCGTGCCGGAAGTCGAGCTCTTCGGCGAGCCCCACCGCGAACTCCTGGAACAGGCGTCGGCGGTCGATCGGCGACAGGCGCTGGCGGCCGAGCCGGGCGAGCAGCCCGCCCGCGAGCGCGAGGTCGGCGCGCAGCGAGTGCTCGAGCCACGGGAACTGCACCTTGACAGCGACGTCCTCGCCGTTCGGCAGCCGCGCGCGGTGCACCTGCGCGACCGAGGCGGCGCCGAGGGGCTCGGGCTCGAACGATGCGAAGAGCGCCTCGACCGGCGCTCCCAGCTCCGCCTCGATCACGGCCGCGACCGAGCGGAAGGGCAGGGGCGGCACGCGGTCCTGGAGCGTGGCGAACGCCTCGCGCACCTCGGGTGCGAGCAGGTCGTAGCGCAGCGACGCGAACTGCCCGGCCTTGGCGAACGGGCCCTTGAGCTGACCGAGCGTCGCGGCGACGCGCCGCGCTCCGGCGGCACGCCGTGCGGCGCGCCGAGCGTCGCGCCGATCGGCGTCCACCACCCAGTCGACCGGCCGCCCCGCGACCTCGGCGAGCGCGAGGCCGAGGAAGCACCAGGCCAGGCGCAGGGCCTGCTCGATCCCGAGCGCCCGTAACCTGAAACGCAGCGGCAGGCGCGGGTGTCGCACCTGGGGCGGGGAGACCGCGCTCGACTCGGCCGCGCTCGGCGGGAGCTCGGTCATTCGAATCCTCCTCTCCCGCCTCGCGCCCCGGGCGAGCGGCATCGATTCTTGACAATGCCGCGCACCCTAGTCTAGAGAGTTGAGTCCGTTCCGGCGGGGGCGGGCTGCAGGTGGTCCGGCCTGCTCGCCGATCCCTCGCTCCGCTCGTGCCACCCCCCGGCGGGTCGGAGGTGCCGATTGATGCGTTCGTTCGCCGCCCGAGCCGGCACCGGGTGTGCCGCGGCGGGCCTGTTCCTCGTCCTCTGCGCCGCCGGGCTCGGCTGCCACGAGGTGACCTTCCACCCCGAGACGAAGCCCGGGTCGATCCAGATCTACGACGACCTGTTCTCCGTGTCCGCCCCCACGCCCGACCATGTCGTCGCGGCCGGCTAC
>Ga0335083_10006206_pt1 | contig 15017 bp, 10 predicted proteins | sample Lox_Sample_42_FD_206716 | JGI IMG/M metagenome (GOLD analysis project Ga0335083, IMG submission 206716) | Soil microbial communities from Loxahatchee National Wildlife Refuge, Florida, United States - Lox_Sample_4.2 | ecosystem: Environmental > Terrestrial > Soil > Wetlands | place: USA... | reverse complement strand
GAGCCTGGATAACCAGCATCACCATGCCCTCCGCTGACGCGCCGGTAATCATCTCACTATGGCACGGTTACCGCATACCCCCGCCAGCAGTTGCTGAACATGATCGCAGCGCTGGCCAGCCGAGCTCCTTATCGCCGAATATTTCTCTCGCACAGCGGCAGAACCTGACTGGACGGCCAAACCCAGATCGCCCAGTTCTGCATCGCCTGGAATTTCGATCTTCTTAATGACACGTGCTGTCTCGAAACCGGGAGAGGAGATTCGCGGTCATACCATAGCGCTCATGCCAGGAAATATAGACCAGGCGAGCCGGGAACCGAGTGCGGCAACACCAGCCACACAGGCCGCAGGATGTGGAGACGGCGTGCAGAAGACATGGAGATGGGATGGAAACGCCACGTCCGGCTGCAAGTCTGCGGTGGAACGTTGAACGGCGCCACGGCGACTGCGAGAATGGCCTTGTGATGTCTCGGCCGGACGACGGCCGCCGACTATCCTTATGGTACCTGGTTCTAAGGGGGGTTAGCGATGTCCGAGCGGCAGCTTGCAAGCCAAATCCGTGATATGACGAAGACAGCAGTTGCTGACCAGCGAATTGGCGATCAGGATCTCGTTTGGATCCTAGAGTTCATCGGTAACGTCGCTCTTGTTGTCGAGCAGGCCTTCACGATGATTTACACACCGCTGATTAAACTCTCTCATGCCCGCCCCGAAGATCTGCTTGAGCCGCAAAGAACTCAACTCCTAGAGTCCCTCGACTCGGTCCTCGTGAAGAGCCGGTACCGAAATGTAGAAGAAATTTGCAGCCGTCTCCATCATCTCTCAGATCACTATTCGGTGGTTATCCGCCCTAAACTCGGGCATCTGGATGCCGAAGCCGAGTGGGGTCAAGTCTTCGCTCTGATGTACGAACACGAGGATAGCATCATGATGCTGGTGAAGTCTCGTGTTTGGGCTATCCGTGAGTCACTGGAGACCGCTAAGACAAGCGATCTTGACGGCATCAGGAAATCAGCAAAGAGCGCGCTTGAGGAGCTCCACGGAGCTCTTGCCGACCTCTGGCAGCTGCGAAATCAAATACTCGGCCTTTCCGGTCAGGTAGGGCTTCTGGAACTCCTGGAGACTAACCGGCGCCCGCAGGCAATCGCTGCCAGCGAGTAGCGGTTGGTTACGCTAGCGGTTGCTTCCGGAAGTTCGACGTCCCTGGCGCCGACGATTATCGCGGCTGCAGCGGCGCTATCGGGAATCGTCATTGGACACTTGATAAGTATACTTCAGCGACGTCATGACGAGCGGAAGCGCCGACTCGAAAGGACAGCCAGTGCTGTCGCTAAGATGCTCGCGTTGTCTATGGATGCTATCGAACAGGTTCAGCGAAGTTCCGGGGCGGGATTGCAATGGTGGAGGCAGCCAGAATGGATGCGACTACGTTCAGAGCAGTGGCCTATTGTTCGCGATCTGCTACTGCAGCAGGTCGCTTACGAACAGCCCGACACGAAGCCATCCTTCCTAGCCCTTGCCATGAAGATGCAAGATCTCCTAATGGACGAGAACGCGGAGAAAGAAGGCGCGCTAAGATCATGGAGTGCGCTCCAGGAAGATGCAAGCGGACTACAACGCCGGTTTTCCTAAGCCGGAGCAGCAATGTCAGCAGCTGGGCGGCCAGAGACGGCTCGCCGCGAGATAGCGGTCTAAAAATAAATTCGCGCGTTAGGTAGGCGCGTGGGATATTATGAATCCCCCTTCTTCGTCGAACTGAGACACGCTTGCCGTGTCGCCTATCTGCCCGCCCTTCTGCCCGTATTAGACGTCGGGGCATTGCCATTGGGCCCGGTCAAGGCGCAAGCCGATACGCGCATTCGGGCGGCGCAGACCACGGCCCCGGCAGCGCGACGGCCAGCCGGTCAGTCTGGATGGCGGCTGACGTAAAGCGATGTGCCGCTTGAGCGGGCTACGGAGTCACCGCACTGCGAGGGATGCGGGCACCTCGCCGCTCTAATGGCCGAGTCAGCGCGCACACGTGGCGCAAGGGGAGGGCCGCCGCGGCGAGGAGGCGCCGGGAAAGGCGCGCCGCGTGGTTCGGTTGTCGGCTGCGGTGACGGTGTGGTGACGTTCTGGTGACGCCCCCTGGTTTAGCGTCCTCGGTGAGCGCTGGTGGTACGGCCTGGTTGCCACCATTTGCTAGGAAGGTGCGTGATGGGCGTGCAGTCTGATGGATGGCAGGAGACGGAGCAGGCGGCGGAGGATGCGGCGCGCGGAATCGGTGCGGTGGCGGCGAATGCGCGGCTGTTCGGGTCGGCTCTGAAGGCGTTCCGTGCGGTGGATGCCGAGGCATTCGATGCGGCGCTAAAGAACGTTGGTGTACTCGCGCGTTGCGAGTTCGTGTGCGAGTGGTTCTGCAGCAAAGAGTGCGTGTTGATCTGCCTCGAGTTCTGCGGGCCGCCGCCGCAGGAACTCCCGACGATCCGCGAGTTCGCCGAGGTGGTGGTCAAGGTCACCTCGAACGAGGCGGCGCTGGTGCGCCTTGTCGGCTCCGTCGAGCACAGGAACGCGAAGGCGTTCCAGGAGCTCATCAAGGAATTGGAGCTCGAGCGATTCTGCCATCTTCTGTGTCACTGGATCTGCGGCATCAGGTGTCGTCTTGTCTGCGAGCGCCTCTGTCCGCCGCTCGAGCAGCCGCGCGGCGATCTGCTTCAGGAGGTTCGGCTCGCCGGGGACGTGATCCGGAAACTGGCTGCCGATGAGGCGGCGTTCGCCGCCGCGGCGGAAGCGGCGCTCGCTTTGGACTGCGAGCGACTTCGGGCGATCATCGGCAAGATCGGTCTGGTCGAGCACTGCTTCCGGATTTGCGAGTGGTTGTGCGTCTGGCGCTGCATGGTTGTCTGTCTGCGCTTCTGCGGTGTTTTCCCAGGCGATGGCGCCAAGGTGACCGATCGGGAGATCCAGTCCTTCGGACGGGCGCTCGGCCGGCTGGCTGGAACCGGCGCGTTGCCGCGTGCGCTCGCCGCGGTGAGGAGCCAAGACGCCGATGCGTACGCGGCGGTCGTGAGGGAGTTCGAGCTCGAGCCGTTCTGCATCCAGCTCTGCCATTGGCTGTGCCTGCGGATCTGTGAATGGTTCTGCATCTGCGTTTGCCCGCCGCTGACCTGCGACCTGACGGGACCGACTGGCTGCACCGCCGAGGAAGTGAATACCGACCTGCCGGCCCTGGTGGTACCGGTCACCGGCACGGCGGCGGGAGGCGGCTTCGACCATTACCTGCTCGAATGGTCAACCAACACCGCTACCTGGCACGCCTCGAACTTTGAGTACCCGCCGATCCCGCCGGGCGGCGGGACACAAGGAAACAGCCCGGTGATTGGCGGACTGCTCGCGGACTTCAATACAACCGCGCTGGACGAGGGCGATTACTTCATCCGGCTCACGGTGTTCTCGACGACCAGAACGCAATGTGTGGCCCAGCTCGTCTTCTCGCTGCTCAAGAAGGACGTGCGCATCCTCGGGATCGACGACTACCTCGCGCTCGACACGAACGAGTTCGACCCAGCGGCGCGATTCGTCGAAACCGTCCCCGCCCTCTGCACGCGGCCCTCCGGCGTCTACGAGGTGTCGTTCGGCGAATGCATCTCGATTCAGGGTGCGGCGTTCGTCGGTGGCTGCGAACAGGAGAAGATCCAGAGCTACACGATCGACTACAAGCCCGGGTTCGAGACCGATCCGACGACGGGTGGGTGGACCAAGATCTTGGAGGTCGACTACTCGACCTCCTATCAGTACCGCGACATGAACATGCGTCGGGACACCAGCGACCTGACCGCGACCTGGGTCGCCGACTGCGTGGTCGAATTCCTGGGCCACTGCTACCAGCTCGAGCCAAATGCACGGCTCGCCCCTTCCTGCTGGGAGACGAGGAGCAGCAACTGCCAGCTGAGCGGGCTGATCACACTCAGGTTGCACGTCGTGGATACCACTGGGGTCTCGTACTACGACACGCAGCGCGTCTGGATCGACAACAAGCAGATCTGCGCGATGATCCGGATCGATGCCGTCCCGGCATGCGCGGACATCCGCATCAGTCAGTTCGCCCAACCTCCGGATTGCGGCGTCCCGTGGTCGCTGCCTATCTCTGGCATCGCCTATGACGAGTACATCGACGACACGCTCCCGCTGACCCGGCCGAACGACAACTTCGACTACTACTGGGTGAAAGTGGCCAAGCAGGGAGGTACGGAAGTCCAGATTCCAGTCCCGGGCCCAGGCGGAACCTGCTTCTACGGCACCTCGCGGGTGGGCAACCCCAGCATCACCTGCGACCCCTGTGACCCCGCGAACCCCGCCCCCGGGGCAACGTTCGGGACGCTCACGTCGTTCGACCTGAGGGCGCTCGATCCGGATTGCAGCAGCGCCGTTCCCTATCCGGTCCCGGCGGACCTCCTCCTACCGCGGGGGGAGTGCTGCGTGTACGTCTTCAAGCTCCATGTCCAGGATCGCACGATCTTCCCCGGCGGGCCCCGCTGGAGAGAAGCTCTCTGGCCGGTCCGGATCTGCAACGACCTCAGGGCCCCATGAGCAGCCGCCGCCAGAACAACGACCAATACCTTCGCTTCCTCGTCGCCGCGTTCGCGACCTGGCGCGTGTCACACCTGCTCGCTTATGAAGACGGGCCTGGCGACGTCATCGTCGACCTGCGCGCCCGTCTCGGGGACACCTGGGCGGGCACCCTGATGGACTGCTTCGGCTGCACGAGCATCTGGGTCGCCGCACCACTCAGCTGCTTCGCCACACACAAGCGGCATGAACGCCTTCCGACCTGGCTCGCGCTCTCCGGCGCAGCCATGTTGCTCGAAACACTGTCAAACCGCGTGTCGCACGATGTACACACCGCCACCGAACGAACAGAGGAAGCAAATGGGATGCTGTGGCCAGAAGAGAGCCGCACTCAAGCACGATCGCCAGCAGACCGCTGAACACACATCCGCATCTGCTCGGCGCCGTGAGGCCGCGTCGCCCAACCCGGCACCGACGATGCCGAGCCAGCCATCGCAGGCACCACCTCCTTCGACCGGGGCAATCTGGGTCCACTGCACACGGGACGGCCCGCTACGAGTAGTCGGCGCAGTAACCGGTACCTCATACGAATTCTCAGCCGCCCGACCTCGATCGCTCGTCGATCCACGAGACGCGGCCGTCCTCCTCCGAACAGGCCCCTTTCAACGCGGCTAAACCACGAGACGGACGGCGTCGTTCCCATCGAGCGGTCAGGTTGGCTATGAAGCGCCCCGATGTCTAACGCTCAGATGGTCGCCACCCGGCCAGGAGACGGGCGAGCCAGTCTGCAACCCGCGGCGAGGATCTGCTCGATGCCTGCCGCGACGACGACGGCCGCCTGCCGCGAACCAGACCGCTGATCCGACGCTCCATAATGACTGTTCCGGCACGGCGTCGATGACCGGGCCAACGATCAGACTGCCGACCCAGAATTGGGCGCATCTCGCGCGACGGCCGTGACCAGCGATCATCACGCTGCGCGACTGGCGTTCCAGAGCATGAGCGATCCGAGCGCCGATTCGGAATGGCTGATGGCCGGATCTGCTCTGAGGTCAGCTTCGCGCAGATCGTTCGCTTATGTGTTTTTCCCTGGATGTCGTCGGTGCTGGAGTCTTGGCCTGTGCCTTCCGGGCTGTTCCGGCCAGTCTGTACTGGGTTGGCTGGTCGCGGTTATGGTACGGGGGTGGAGGGGTCTGCGGCGGGTATAGCCCCCGCTGAGGTGCAGGGTTTCCCGGTCGTGCTGACAAGTTTTGTCGGCCGGGCCGGGGCGGTACGCGAGGTCGCGGGCCTGCTCGAGGAGTACCGGCTGGTGACGGTGACCGGGCCGGGCGGGGTGGGCAAGACCCGGCTGGCCGGTGAGGTGGCCAGGCGTGTGGCGGGCCGGTTCGCGGACGGGGTGTGGCTGGCCGGGCTGGCTGCGGTGCGGGATCCGGCGCGGGTTGCGCGGGCCGTGGCGGTGGCGCTTGAGGTGCGGGAGCAGGCGGGGGTGCCGCCGGCGGACGGGGTGGCGCGGGTACTGGGCCGCCGGCAACTGCTGCTGGTACTGGACAACTGCGAGCACGTGATCGGCGCGGCCGCTGAGCTGTGCGGCCAGTTGCTGCAGGCCTGTGATGACATACGAATCCTGGCGACGAGCCGGGAGCCGCTGGCGGTGGCGGGAGAGGCCCGGTACCGGCTCGCTCCGTTGACTGTGTCTAGTCCGGATGTTGCCTGTGACGACAGCGGGGCGGAGGCGGTCACGCTGTTCGCCGACCGAGCCCGCGCAGCTGATGCGAGTTTCGCGCTGACCGATCAGAACCGTCGCGACGTGGCGCGGCTGGTGGGTCGGCTGGACGGGATGCCGCTGGCGATCGAGCTGGCCGCGGCGCGGGTGGAGGCGCTAGGGGTGTCCCAGTTGCTGGACCGCCTCGATGACCGGCTGGGGCTGCTGGCGGGCGGGGACCGGCTGGCGGCCGGCCGGCACCAGTCGCTGGCGGCCACTGCGGAGTGGAGCTACCAGCTGCTGGCAGACCAGGAACAGCGGGTATTCCGCCACCTGTCGGTGTTCCCGGCGTCGTTCACCCTGGAAGCAGCCGAGGTAGTCGCCGACCGGGAAGCAGCCCCGATGGTGCTGCGGCTGGTGAACTGCTCGCTGCTTGTCCCGCCGCGGGCCGGCCCCGACGGCAGATCCCGCTACGCGATGCTGGATACGTTGCGAGGGTACGGGGCCGGGCTGCTGGCCGAGGCCGGGGAGCAGGACCAGGCGCAGGCCGCGCTGGCCCGATACGCCGTCCGGGTGGCGGAACAAGCCAGAGCGGGAATGCTGACCACCACCGGGGAGGCGGCCGCGGCCCGGTGGCTGGATGCCGAGGAGGCCATGATGGGGCCCGTGCTGGCCTGGGCGGTAGAGCATGACCTGGATGTGGCGGCGCAGCTGGTGACCGCGCTGGGCGAGTGGTGGGTGCTGCGCGGGCGGCTGGCCGGGCAGGAGCCGCTGCTGCGCGAGCTGGCCGGGCGGGCCGAGCCGGGCAGTGACGGGTGGTGCGCCGCGCAGCGCTGGCTCGCCGCGGCCGCGTTCGACGCGGCCGACCTGCGCCAGGCGCTGCAGCGGTGCGCCGCGATCCTCGATGTGATCGGGGGCCGCGGGCCGTCCCGGGCGCTGGTGGACTGCCTGAGCATGCAGTCGACGATCTTGTCCAACCTCGGCCGGGTCCCGGAGGCGGCCGCATCCAGCCGCCGCGCCATGGTCATGGCCCGCGAGCTGGGCTACCCGCTTGGCCAGGTCCGTGCCACGGCGGGCCTGATCATCGGCGCCGTGTATGACGGCCACCTGGACGAGGCCGCCCATCTGGCCCGGCAAAGCGCGCAGATCCCGGGCATCCCCGACACGGACCTCCGGGTCTACGGCTATCTGCTGGCCGGGGCGCTGGCCGTGGCGGGGGACCTAGTCGCCGCCGAGCAGGTCTGCGCCGCCACGCTGGCCATGGCCCGGGACGCAGGCGACCTGATTATCCTCGGCGACCTGCTGAGGATCACGGCGGACCTGGACCTGCGGGCCGACCGCACCGGCGACGCTGCCGCGCACCTGCGCGAGGCAGCCCAGCTCTCCCTGCAAACCGGGGCCTGGCTCCTGACATTGAACGTCCTGGAGGGTTGCGGACACCTATGCGCCGCGACGGGGCGCCCCGCCGACGCGGTCACCGTATGGGCCGCCTGGGATACATTCATTCAGCAAGGTGAACTCGCGCTCGGCGACGCGGAAATGCGGCGCTACGAAGACGCCCATCGCAACGCCCGGGAGGTGCTCGGTCCTGACCGGGCACGCGCGGCCGAACAGCGCGGCGTGGCAATGAGCATGGCCACCGCGGCCGAGTACGCCCTGATGCTGACCGCCCCGGACCCGCCGTCGGCGGGGACGGCCGGGCTGGGCAAGCTCAGCCCCCGGGAACAGGAGCTCGTCACCCTGGTCGCCCGGGGCCGCACCGACGCCCAGATCGCCGCCGAGCTGTACATCAGCGTGCGCACCGTGCATACCCACCTGGACCGGATCCGGGACAAGACCGGCTGCCGCCGCCGCGCCGACCTGACCCGCCTGGCCCTGGAAGCCAGGCTCGTCTAGCCCGCCTTACGGCACCGTCCGGCCGTCGGCCGCGCGCGTAGGTAGTTGTACCCACGGCGCCTGCCCGGCGAAAAGAGGCAATCCGGTCCCTGCCCCGCACATGGCCACCCGGGAGAACCTGCCAGGTAACAGCCGGCAGAACCGGCCAGGCCCGGACAGGCAGGAGACGGCCATGTTCACCCACCCCGACCGCATCGGACAGCTCGCCTCCGAACACCACCAGCACATGCTCGCACAGGCCCGCCAGCGGACGCTCCGGCGTCAGCGCGGCCGCCGGTCATCCAGGATGCCAGATGCCACGGTAAGGATCACTCGCCGCCTGACCGCCGCGATCACCCGGGCAGGAGTCGTGGCCGGAAAGACCTCGGGCGCCACCTGGTCCGCCCGGCCGCACCAGCTCAGCGGGTCAGCTACCGAAGCCCGGCCCTCAGACCACGGCCACTGACGCAGAGCACGCCCTCAGACGCATCAACAGGCATGCCATGAAATCAGACAACCGCACCCGCAGCGGTGCCTTCGCTGCCAGGACCGACGAGGGCCAGCCGTGTGGTTCCTCAATAACTTGACCACCACCAGGGCGGCGGTTTAACCGCCGAAGGCCGCAGGCGGCGGGAACTGGTCCGGCTGGCGGCGGTGGAGAGCTTCGAGCGGCGGGTCCCGGTCGCGGACATCGCCGCTGAGCTGCGGGTGTCCGAGCGGTCGGTGCAGCGGTGGCGGCGGGTCTGGGAAGCCGGCGGTGCACCTGGCCTGGCGTCGAAAGGGCAGGCCGCCCGATGCCGCCAGGACCGGGACCAGCTAGCGGAGCTGGACCGGGTGCTGGGTGCCAACGGGACACCACGCTGCGAATTGCATGCATAACGGGAGTATGGGCTATTCACTTAACCGGAGGAGCCCAGGTCGCGCATGCCAGTCCCGCGTGGGTGACTCGCTTCCTGCCAGGCAGATGTCAGACCGTGGTGACGTTGCTCCGCTCAACTGAATACCCCGGACGGGAGTTATCTGGAGCCGTCCCTGTCCATGCCGGGCCGGACCACGACGTCTGCGGCGTTGACATGTAGCTGAACAGCGTTCACATCGTAGCCACTTAGTTCTAAAAACAGCAGTGACAAGGGGGATCGCACCGGACCTGCGACGGAGACACTGTCCAGGTAATGCGTCCACCACGCAGGAAGATGCACACAAAACACCTGCGGTGGCTACAGCGAAGACACCCAGATTCGGACTCCAGATGACGGCGGTTACACGTGCGCGTGCTCGACACAGACCAATTACGCTTCGTGACCAGCTGAACCGCTCGCTGCGGACCCGTGCCCGCGGCTGCCAGAATACGGTCCTGATACCCGGCGCAGGTTCGGGCATCCTCAAGACATGGAAACCGGCAGGCGCCCGGACTACGGCCTGTGCGCCGCCGTGGACGTGCACTACCTGAGGACCGGCGGCGCCCGGGCAGCAGCCGTCCTGGCCGCCGATGCCGCCTTCGCGCGCGTTCTGGCCGAACGCACCGCGGTAATCCCCCGGGTACCGCCCTACCGGCCGGGAGAGTTCTACCTGCGCGAGCTCCCGCCGTTGCGCGCGGTCCTGGAGGATCTGAGCGCGCTGGGCCTGCTGGTGGTCGATGGCTACGCCGATCTGGACCCCAGCGGCCGGCCCGGCCTGGGCGCGCACGCGCACGCCGAGTTCGGCATCCCGGTGATCGGGGTGGCCAAGTCCAGGTTCCGCACGGCTACCCACGCAGTGCCGGTCGTGCGCGGATCCTCGGGACGCCCGCTGTTCGTCACTGCGGCCGGGATGCCCGCAGCCGACGCGGCGGACCTGGTCCGGCGCATGGCCGGCCGGTACCGGCTGCCCGACGCACTGCGCCGCGCCGATACCCTCGCGCGCACAGGTCCGACCGCAGCCACCATGACCGACCGCCAGCCCGACTGATCTACGCGGACGCGCGGAACTGTTAGCCGGTCAGCGCCTGCAGGGTGACGAACCCGTAGCCGCGAGCCCGGAGCCCGTCGATGATCGCGGGGAGCGCGGCGGCGTCGAGGGTGGTGCCGTCGTCGGGGTTGGAGCCCAGGTGCATGAGCACGATCTCGCCGGGCTGGGCCGCGGCCAGGACCCGGCTGGCGACCGACTGGACGCTCTGGCCGCCGGAGGTGCCTTCCCAGCCGAGCGAGTCCACGGTCCAGCGGACCGCCACGTAACCGAGGCCGTTGACGTCGGCCAGCACCCGGCTGTTCACGTCTCCGAAGGGGAACCGGAACAGCGGCCGGGCATCGGTGCCGTTCGCGCGCAGGATGGCCTGCTGGGCGCCCTGCACCTCGGCGGTGACCTGGGCGTCGGTGAGCTGGGTGAAGTAGGGGTGGCTGTTCGAGTGGTTGCCGGCCAGGTACCCGTCCTGGGCGATCGTGTTGGCCTGGGCGGGGAAGTCACGGACCCAGGCGCCGGTGAGGAAGAAGGTCGCCCGGACGCCCTTGGCCCGCAGCGTCGACTCGATGGACGGCAGGCCCGCCGCGTTGGCGCCCGCGTCGAAGGTGAGCGCCACGACCTTGGCGCTGGTGGGGATGCGGGTCCAGTCGGTGCCGAGCAGGGAGCTGGCCGGAGCCGCGGGGGCCGCGGGTGCCCACGCCCGGGTGAAGGCGGACCAGCCACCGGCCCGCCGGGACGTGACCCAGAGCGCGGTGTCGGTGCCGCGGACCGCGACGTCAGCGCCCGGTGCCGGTGTCCCGGCGGCCGCCGGGCCGTCGATCAGCACGCCGCCCACCTTGCGCCAGCCGCCGAACGCGCCCGCGGTGCCCGTGTCCGCCCACAGGGCGTTGTCGGTGCCGCGGACGAACACCTGCACGGTGCTGCTCCCGGGGATCCGCGCAGCCGCGGGCGCGCTGTAACTCGCCCCGCCGAGCCACTTCCACCCCGACCACCGGCCGCCGGACAGGACGTCGCGCCACACGGCACGGTCCGTGCCGACGGCGTACACCTCGACGCCGCCGGGTGCCGTGCTCACCGCGGCGGGCGCGGTGACGACCCCGCCGCCCAGCGCGGTCCACCCGCTCACGGTGCCGCCCGGTGCCATGGTGGCGGTCCACAGCGACCCGGCCGGGCCGCGCCCGAACGCGTAAACGCTGCCGTCGCTGGTGCCGGCCACGGCGGGTGAGGCCGACATGTTGCCGCCCCAGCTGCGCCACGAACCCCAGGTGCCGTTGGCGAGCGTGCGGACCCACAGGGCGTTGTCGGTGCCGCGGGCGCCGGCCACCACCGTCGAGCTCCCCGCGATGGCGACGGAGGGGGCACCGATGATGGTGCCGCCGAGACTGGTCTGCGCAGACCACGTGCCGCTGCGCACCGTCCGCAGGTACACCGCGTCATCCTGGCCGCGGAACAAAGCGTAACCAGTGCCGCCCGGGTCGATGGCCAGCGCCACCGCCGAGCGGGGCGCCTGGTTCGCAGGCACCGCAGCCAGCGCCGTCTGGGTGGCGGCCGGCATGATGGCCCCGAAGGCCCCGGCAGCTACACATGCCGCGAGAATGCTCGTCTTGCGGAAGAAAGAACACTGAACTGAGGACACGCCGATCACCCTCTACGGTCACTATCGGCATACCCGCAGCGCGGACGAGAGGATAGGGCGGGACGTCCTGGCCCGCCAGCCTATGGTCCCGGAGGTCACTGACCGGCTGCCGAAGATGTGAGGGTTCTCATCAGCCTCTCACGGCCAGCTCATCACCGGTCACGGACCATCGGATTACAGGCTCTATACGAGGGAGTCCGATATGGACGCAGATCGCGGTGACCCTGGCGGGCGGGTACCGCTGGCCGGGTTGGAAAATTCCTCTTCAGCCGAACGGCCCGTGGCTCACCGGGACGGCATCCAGCACGCCCGCCGGGTATCGAACTGGACGGCGGCCGCGCTGATCGCCGGCACCGGGGCGGCTGCGGTGGCCCTCGCCCACCAGGCCGTCCCGGCTGCGGCGCCGGCCGCGGGCACGGCGGCACCGGGGGCCGGCGTCCCGGCGTCGGGCGTAGGCGCCAGCGCTCCGGGCACGAACGCCCCGCGAGTGAGTCATTCCGTCGCGACTACCAGCGCCTCCGGCGTGACCACCACGACCCGGACGGTCAACGGCAAGACCGTGGTCACCAGGACCGTCCCGGCCCGCGGCGACGACTGATGGCGACGCTGACTGGCGCGCCCAGCCCAGCTACCGCCGCGTCCTGGCAGCCGGTGCCGGACGGCGAAGATGCCGTGGCCGCCGCCGAGCGCGCCGCCCTGGGCACCAGCGCCCGGATCGTGACCTGGCCGCCGGGAAACCTCAAGGCGGCCTGCGCCGCCACCGATAAGGTGCTCGGCGCGCTGGACCGGCAGGCGAGCAGGTTCCGCGCCGATTCCGAGCTCAGCTGGGTGCACCGGGCCGGAGGCGGCCTGTTCCTGCTCAGCGACGGCCTGGCCGAAGCGGTCAGCGTGGCGCTGACCGCGGCGCGGTGGACCGGCGGGCTGGCCGACCCGACGGTCGGCGGCGCGGTCATCGGCCTGGGCTATGACCGCGACTTCGCGGCCATCGGCCTCGGTCCCGGCACGCCGCCTGCCGAGCCGGTTCCGGCGCCCGGGTGGTACCGGGTGCGGCTCGACGGGCCGCTGCTCCGCCTCCCGGCCGGCATCTGGCTGGATCTGGGCGCCACGGCCAAGGGCGTGGGCGCTGACCGGGCGGTGCGCGCCGTCATGGCCGCCGTGGGGCATGTCGGGGGCGTCCTGGTCAGCCTGGGCGGCGACATCGCCGTCGGCGGGACCGCGCCCCGCGGCGGGTGGCCGGTTACCGTGGCCGAACACCCCGCGGAGGCCGCCGCGCCGGGCTCGCAGCTGGTCCGGCTGGCCGGCGGAGCGGTCGCCACCTCTTCGGTGATCTGCCGCCGCTGGCGGCGCGCCGGCACGGCGCTGCATCACATCGTGGACCCGCAGACCGGGCTGCCCGCCGGCGGGCCGTGGCGGACAGTGAGCGTCGCGGCGCGGACCTGCGCCGACGCGAACGCCGCGGCCACGGCGGCGATCGTGGCGGGTGAGCGGGCCGAGGGCTGGCTCGCCGCGGCAGGCGTCCCGGCCCGGCTGGTCGGCCACGACGGCCAGGTGCGCCGCCTGGGAGGCTGGCCGGCCGCCGACGGGCCCCTTCCGGTGGCCCGGGGCAGCAGCCACGTGTATGCCTGGGGGCTGTGGTGAGCTCGCAGGTCCTTTGGTTCGCCTCGCGGGGCAGCGGGCTGGTGTTGCTGGCCGGGTTCAGCGCGGTGGCGGTGCTCGGCGTCGCGGCGCGGCTCGGATCGGTGCCGAGGGGCTGGTCCCGGCTCGGCCTCGGCGAGCTGCACCGCACGCTCGCGCTGTTCTGCGTGGCGTTCCTCGTGCTGCACGTGCTGACGGCGATCCTCGACCCGTATGTCACGATCGGCTGGACCGCCACGCTGCTGCCGTTCGCCTCCCCGTACCGGACGGCGGCCATCGGACTGGGCGCCCTGGCCGTCGATCTGGCCGCGGCGGTGCTGGTCACCAGCCTGGTCCGGCGGCGGCTGGGTTACCGGGCATGGCGGGCGGTGCACAGGCTGGCCTACCTGGCCTGGCCGGCCGCGTTCTGGCACTCGGTCACCGCCTGCCCGCTGCTCGCACTCCGCCTTGAGTACGGCGGTCAGCTCACCCGTTGAACGCGGGAAGATGAAGGAACAGGCCGGCCTGAGTGCGCAGCCTGCTGATCACCGCGGTTGCCGGCCAGGTTATGCCACAGCGGCAAGATGGCCCGACTCGCATTCCGCGCGGGTGTTACGTGTCTCAGACCGATCCTGCTGAGCTGCGCCGGACATGCTCAGCGAAAAAGGCCAGGACCCGCTGCCAGGAGTCCGCTGCCGCGACGGGACGAAAGGTGCGCCACTGGTCATTGAAGAAGGCGTGCCTGGTTCCTCATCAGACCCGGCCGCGGACGCGGCACGTAGGGGCAAAGGTCCTACGCCGTGCCTTCTGCTCAGGCCTGCAGCCGGGTGTTCGTCGCGGCGGCGCCCGTGCTGGGCGGGCTGTTCGCCCTCCTCAATCGGGAATTTCCGGACGGGCGTGGTGCATGCCCTGTTCCGGTGCGAACGGCCCTGGCATCCGGGCCTTCCGACCCCGATGCCAGGGCCGTTCGCGACGCACGCTGTGGGCATGACGATGCCTGTGTACCGGCGGATAGCGGGGTGGCTGCGCCGCCGGGAGCCGCTGGTGCTGCTGGTCGTGACCGTGTCGGGCCTGGCCGCGGGGGGCCTGGCCCGCCTGGCCGGAGCGGATGTGGCCGCGGACGCGGCGTGGCTGGCAACGGCGGCGTGCGGGCTGGGATACGCGCTGTGGTCGGCGGCGGAGGGATTGCGCCGGGGGCGCGTCGGCGTGGACGTGATCGCGCTGCTGGCGCTGGCCGGCGCGATCGCGGTGCGCGAACTGCTGGCCGCGGCGGTGATCAGCGTGATGCTCACCAGCGGACGCTTCCTGGAGGCGTGGGCGGCCGAGCGGGCCCGGCATGACCTGAACGCGCTGCTGGCCCGGGCGCCCAGGACCGCCAGGCGGTACCGCGGCGGAGCGCTCGAAACGGTACCGCTCGAGGTGACCGAGGTCGGCGACGTCCTGCTGGTAGCGCCGGGCGACGTGCTCCCTGTGGATGGCATCGTTACCGCCGGGGTCGCGCTGCTGGATGAATCCGCGCTGACCGGTGAGGCGCTGCCGGTCGAGCACGGCCCGGGTGACAGCGTCCGCAGCGGAACTGTGAACGGGGCAGGCCCGTTCGATCTGCGCGCCGCGACGACCGCCGCGGACAGCACCTACGCGGGCATCGTCCGGCTGGTCTCGGAGGCGGAAAGCTCGCAGCCGCCGTTCGTCCGGCTCGCCGAC
>Ga0335083_10006205_pt1 | contig 15018 bp, 15 predicted proteins | sample Lox_Sample_42_FD_206716 | JGI IMG/M metagenome (GOLD analysis project Ga0335083, IMG submission 206716) | Soil microbial communities from Loxahatchee National Wildlife Refuge, Florida, United States - Lox_Sample_4.2 | ecosystem: Environmental > Terrestrial > Soil > Wetlands | place: USA... | reverse complement strand
TGCAGGGTGTTGGGCACGTGTTTTCGGGCGCGCGCCTTCGCCCAATACCTCGCGCCCATCATTTCGCTGTCCACGGGGGTGAGCGACGGCGCGAGCCAACCGCGCGTGCCCATCCCGCAAGAAACGGTGCTCGTGTACGGCAACGTGTTCGGGAAGATTGCACTCGCCTCCATGCTCGGCGCCGCCGTGTGTTTCGCGCTCACGCCCTGGCTCCGGCGCTTCATGCACGACGGTTCCTAGAACCGCGCGTCGATGTCACAGGCTCGTTTCGCAACCGCTCCTGCTATTTCATGTTTGAAAGTGACGGACCCGGTTCTGATACCTAAGTGCTCGAAGGTACGTCCTTAATCCGTTGGCATGGGTAGTGCACTATTAGGCGCTCGAAGGCGGCGCCCTTGGTGCCCCCCCCTCCGCCTCGGTCGCCGCCTCCTTAAACCACACAACGGCCTGGAGCCTCCCCTAGCTCCGGGCCGTTGCCTTTTTTGTCGTCGCCGTCGGTGCGCGTACCGCGGCGGTCAGCCGAGCTCCTCGAGCTTGGCGATCGCGAGCGTCGCCAACCGACTCAGTGCGTCAACGTCGTCGAGCCGAAAGCCGCGCTCGCTGCGACCGAGCTCGAGCATGGCGGCGAGTTCGGTGCCGTGCGTCACCGGCACCATGAGCACCCCGGCGAGACTCGGGTCGCCGAGTCGCTCCGCCACGAGCTCTTCGGCGAGACCGCCCGTCGGAGCGCCGGCGAGTGTCTGGCCGCTGAGCGCCAGGACGTACGCCGGATCTTGATAGGAGAGGACTTGGCCGAGGCGATCGTCGAGCCCGCCGAAGCAGTACGAGGTGACCGGCAGCCGAACGGGCGGACGCTGGCGGTGCACGAGGCCGCACGTCGCGCGCGTGGCCGCGACCGCCCCGTGGAGCAGCATGAGCAACACTTCTTGTTCGTCGCGAGCCCCGCTGATTTGCGCGGCGGCGCGCTGAAAATCGCCGACCGAGCCCGCGTGCCCCTGGAGCGCCATCACCTCGCGCAAGGACGCGAGCGGCCGCCATTCGTCGGAGCCGGCGGCTCGCACCTGACAGTCGAGCGGCACGCGTCCGTGGCGGATCCCGCGAAGCAGGAGCTCGGTGCGCACCGGGCCGATCGTCACGTCGCCGTTCGAGACGACCCACAGCGCCACCGGATTCGTTTTCGCGTGCAGAGCCAGCTGCATGAGAACTCCAAGGCCAGCGGGTCGACGTGACCCGGGGTGTCGCCATCATCCGGATGCGTGTCCGGAGGGCCAACAAAGTCGCCGCGCGCGCCGCGTCAGGACGCCGCGCGCTTCGACGTCGCCGCGGTCTCGAGCCACGCGAGCGTTTCGACGTGGTGCGTCTCCGGGAACATATCGAAGCAGCGGAGCTCCACGAGCGAAAACCCGGCGTCGTGAAAGGCGCGGAGATCGCGCGCGAGCGTCACCGGGTCGCAGGCGACGTAGGCGATGCACTTCGGCGCGAGCGCCACGAGCGGCAGAACGGCCGCTTTCGCCCCCGAACGCGGCGGATCGAGCAGTGCGAGCTCGACGCCGCGGCGCTTGCGGGCAAGCCTCGGTAGGGTGCCGGCAACGTCCCCGGTGATCACCTCGACGCCCTCGAGCTCCTGCTCGCGCAAGGCTTCGCGGAGCGCGGCCGCGGCCGTGCGTTCGAGCTCGACCGCGGCGCCGCGCAGGCCCGCCCGCGCGAGCGGCACGCTGAAGTTCCCGACACCGGCATAGAGATCGACGAACGAACGCGCGCCCCGGCGCCGCGCGCCGTCGACCACCGCGGCGACGAGCGCCGCGTTCACGGCCCAGTTGACCTGGGTGAAACCGCCGCCCGGCACGCGCAGGAAGCCGCCGCCCGGCAGCTCGTAACGACGCAGGCCGGCGCGTCGCCCGCCGCCGACCGCGACGTGCGCGCACGCGCCGAGCTTTCGCACGAGCGCGTCGACCTCGGCGCCGCTCGGCGTCATGTCGGGGCGCGGCTCGAGCTCGAGCTCGACCTCGCCGCCCGGCACCGCGCGCAGATCGACCGCGCCGAAGTGCGCGCCGAGCGTCGAGCGCTCCGTCGCGTCGAGCGCCGCGAGCGCCGCGAGCGGCTCGCGCAGCTCCGCGGCGGCGACGAGGCACTCCCGCACCTCGACGAGCGCTCGGGTCCGGCGTCCGAAAAACCCGACCCGCCCGCGTTCATCGACGTGGAGCCGCACCCGCAAGCGGTAGCCGAGTGACTCGCCCACGCTCACGACCTCGGGCGGCTCGGCGACGCGGAGACCCGCCGTGCGTTCGAGCGCCTCGACCACGAGCGCCGCTTTGTTGCGGAGCTGCGCCGCGCGCGAGAGCGCCATCCAGTTGCAGCCGCCGCACGCCTCGGCAATCGGGCACGGGGGCACCACGCGGTCCGGCCCGGGCGCATCGAGCGTGAAGTCGGCCGCCTCGACGTAGCCCTTCTTCGCCGTCCAGGTTTCGACGTGCACGCGGTCGCCCGGCAGCGCTCCGTCGACGAAGGCGGGCCGCCCGTCCGGCAGGCGACAGAAGCCGGCGCCGCCGGGAACCAGCTTCTCGATCATGACCGGGCCGCGTGCGGGAGCGGCTGGCAAGATCAGCGCGGCCCGGTACCGAACACGCGATCCCACACCATGTTGGACACGCCGTAGCGGCTCGAGGGGTCCTTGAAATGGTGGAGCATGTGGTTCTTCTTCAGCGTGCGGCCGTACTCGGTCTTTGGGCTGAAGTGGTGCAGGTAGTAGTGGGTCAGGTCGTAAAACATGTAGCCGACGACGTACCCGGAGTGGAAACCCCACGTGTATTTCGGCCCGAGCGTGACCCAAAAAAGCCCGAGGAAGATGAAGTAGAGCGAGATGCTCACCGCGGGCGGCATGACCAGGCGGTATTTGTCCCGCGGCCACTTGTGATGCACCCCGTGCACGAGAAAGTGCATGCGCTCGCCCCAGCGACCGCCCGGCTCCCAATGAAAGAAGAGCCGGTGGAGCCAGTACTCGGCGAGCGTCCAGGCGACGAAGCCGCCCGCGAAGAGCGCCAGGCTGACGCCGAAGCTCTGTCCGCCGTGGGTCATGCTGCGCACGAACCCGAACACGGCGGCCGGTACGAACAGGATGGGAACGATGATGGGATGTGTCCGCGAGAACAGATCCACGAAATCGCTCTGGAACATCCGCGGGGACTCGGGGCTTTCCGAGATGAACAGCCAGGCGCGCATCGACTGCCGCGACCATAGGAACCACCGGTCCCCTTGGCAAGCTCAAGCAAGGCTCGATGCACGCCCGTGATCGACACGTCATGGAGGTGAACGAGTCGGCACGCGGAATTTGCGCCTCGAGCGAAAGCTCGTTCCGCCGACACGAGAACCGCGGAGGGCTAACTACGGACAAATAATTGAATTTTCGAGACTTTGAGCTCCCAAGGCGGGAGCGGGACACAGAGTCATATAGAGAGGAACGAATTCTGCAACGTAAGCGTTCAGAGCAGAGAGCGTTCGAGAGACATCTCATGGCCACCCCCCGTCAGCGTCCGTCCTCGCCGAGCAACCCCGACGATCAGTCGACGGTGCGGCAGGTGTCGCAGCCGCCCCCACCTTTCGCCGCGACGAGCCCGCGCGAGCGGCTCGAAGGGAAGCTTCGCACCGCGCGCGAGTTGCTCGATCGGCTCCCGGCGTCCGACGAGCGCGCGCGCTTGCTGCAGGTCGCGGTCATGCGCCGCGACGAAGCGCTGCTCGACGGCGTGCTCTCGGCCCTCGGCGTGTACGTGCCGACCGTGCCGCCGGCGTCGCGCTGAGTGCCCGGCGTACGGCTGGCGGTTCGTCGGCGCGGCGCGCGAGTCTAGTGAACGGCGGCGCGTAGCGGCAACCGCGCGACGAGTTCGGCTTCGAAGTCGAGGAGCTCCGCGGCGCGGCGTTCGGTTTCTTCCACGCCGACCTCTTGCCGGCAGAGCCGGAAAAAGAGGCCGTGATGGCGCGCCTCGGCGCGCACGAGGTCGCGATAAGCTTCGGCGAGCGCAGGCTCGCGCGCGGGCAGCGCGTCGGCGACGAGGCCGAGCCGCTCGCAACTCCGCGCTTCGATGATGCCGGCGACGAGCAGCCGATCGCAGAGCGTGGCGTCGCCGTGGGGGCGCACCCGCGCGCGGAGCAGGCGCGCGTACTCGTCGGGCGTGTCGCGCGCGAGCACGAGACCGCGCTCGACGAGAAACCCGTGCACGAGCGCGAAGTGGCCGAGCTCCTCGCGCGAAAACTCGATGAGCTCGCGCACGAGCTCCTGCCGCTCGGGGTAGCGCGAGACGAGCGACATGCCGTTCGAGAACGCCTTCTTCTCGCACGCGGCGTGATCGACGAGAAAGGCGCCGAAGTCGGCGAACACGGCGTCGACGAAGCCGGGCGCGGTCGGCACGCGCAGCGACAGCACCGTCAGTCTCCCTGCACCGTGACGACGAGCGAACGCGCGTGCGGGTGCGCGCGATGCTCCCACACGTAGAGCGCCTGCCACGTCCCGAGCGCGAGGCTGCCCGCGACGACGGGCAGCGTCTCGGCCGCGCGCGTCACGGCCGATTTGGCGTGAGCGGGCATGTCGTCGGGGCCCTCGTCGTCGTGCTCCCACGCGCGGCTCTCGGGCGCGAGATCCGAGAGCCAGCGTTCGAGGTCGCGGAGCACCGCCGGATCGGCGTTCTCCTGGATCACGAGGCTCGCGGAGGTATGTTGGCAAAACACCGAACATACGCCGCTTTGGACGCCGCTCGCGCGCACGACGGCTGCCACCCGCTCGGTGACGTTCACGAAGCCGCGGCCGCGCGTCTTGATTTCGAGGACGCTCTGGTGAGTCTTCACGGTCTGATCTCGCGCTCGCGCAACCCGCGTCCCGTCACGGCGCGCCCGCGTCGATCGGCGCCTGACCCACGCACGTGCCCCAGCCGGCCGGCAGCGATCCGGAGGTTTGGCAGCGACCGCTCGGGCAGAGATCGGCGGCCATCACTTCGCAGAGTTTGACGCAGACGTTCGTCTGCGAGCAGACGAAGCCCCACGCGCAGGGGCAAGCTTGCCCGTCGCCGCCCTTACCGTCGGGCGGAAGTTTGGAGGCCGACACGCAGCTCGTCGTGCCGTCGTTGCTCACGACGACGCACGCCGTGTCTTCGGGGCAGCTGCACGTGGTTCCGCTCGGGCACGGATACGGCTCCGCCAAGCTGCATTTGACGGGCGGCATGCACACCGGCACTTCGAGCACGCGGCTGCTCTTCGTCGAGAGAACGAGCGGCTCGACCGCGCACTGCGTGCCCGGATGGAAGTTGCATTGCGCGGAGCCCGAGCAGCAATACGCGCGACACTGGCCGGGTCCGTCGCCGACGCACGCGAGCGAGGGCGCGCAGTCTGCACCGGAAAAACAAGGCGAACCTTCCGTGCCGGTGCCCGCGGGAGCGCACACGGCGAGCGGCGACCCCTTGTGCTTCGGATTCTCCGTCACCTGGCAGGAAACGCCCGACGACGGCGTGCCGCTGTTCGAGCCTCCCGCGCTCGGTCCGCCCGACGAGCCGCCGCTGCCGCCCGTCGCGCCCGTGCTCATGGACATGCCCGCCTCGGCGCCCATGCCAGCGCCAGCCGGACCCGGCTGCCCGGTGCCGCCCTCGGCGATCGGCACGCCGGCTTCACCACCTTGCGACGGCGGAGCCCCGCCCGCGGACTCGTGATTGCCCGCGCCGCCTTCGGGCGCGCCGCCCGCCGAGCTCTGCACGCCGGCCTCGCCGCCCGCGCCGCTCGCGGCCGCTTCGGTGCCGCCGCTGCCCCCGGTGCCGCCGCTCGCACCGGGCGAGGTCGTGCCGCCCGTGCCGCTGCTCCGCCCGGCCGTACCGCCGATTCCGCTCGGTGTGCCGCCGGTTCCGGTGCTCGTGCCGCCCGTCCCGGCGCTCCCGGTGCTCGCGCGCCCGGCGCCGCCGCCCGTGCCGCTCACGGTCGCGACGCAACTCGCGTTCTCCGCGTCGTCGGGCACGCAAGACGAGGCGTTCGGAATGCCGCACAGCGGATCGTATTGCGACTCACCGCCGCCGCCGGACTGACCCGGCGGCTCCACGGTCATGCTGCTCGTGTCTTTTCCGGCGCTGCCCGCGACGGCGCCGCTGCCGCCCGGGTTGTCGCGGTTGGTGCTCGCCCCGCAGCCCTGCGCCAGCGCGGCTCCAAGCAAGCCGAGGAGCAGCCAGCCCGTGACCGTTCTCGGAAAAGTCATCGCTACTTCAGAGCGACATTCTGGATCACGAAGTTGTTCGCGTCATCGTAAACGCGAATTGCGAGCAATGCCGGGCCGGTCGGGCTCAGCACCGTCACGTCGAAGTCGAACTCCTCCCGCGCTTCGTCGAAGATGCCGTCCTTCGGATAGAAGGGCACCCAATCGTCGCGGCCGGCGAGCGCGACCTCGATGCGCTGGATCGGCCCGACGCCGTCGAGCGCGACGCCCTGCACGCGCCGCCCGGTGGCGCGCAGATTCTCGATGCGGGGCGGCGTGTTGTCGACCAGCACGATGCCGCTCTCCGCGTCGTCGTGCGTCACGCGGTCGGGCGGGTTCGCGAGCTCGTCGCTCGCCGTCACGCGCACGCGGTAACGGCCCTCGGGCAGCGTGCTCGTGTCCCAGTCGTAGCTCTCCTTGGTCACGACCTCGTCTTTGCGCGTGAGGTCGTACCAGGTGTTCGTGCCGACGAGACGGTACTGCAGCCGGTAGCGCATCTCGTCCTTGTCCGGGTTATCGACCTTCCACGAGATGTTGAGCTTGCTGTCCGGCTTGCGCGTCACCGGGCCGCCCGACGTCTTGATGGAGTCGTCGTTCGAGTCGCGGCGCGGCCGCGCGTTCACGTCGTCGATGGTCGCGCGCAGGTTGTCCGTCACGAACGCGACCTCGAACTCGGTGAGCTCGGCGGCGGGGTCGCGCGCGAAACGGGCGCGCACCTGGAAGAAGCGCGCGGGCGGGCTCGCGACGGGCCCCGGCTGCTCGACGCCGCGACTCCACTCGCTCCACGTGTCGTCGGGCTCCTTGGTGTTGCCGGTGCGCGTCGAGACCTCGATTTTCCCCGACGCTTCCCACGTCATGCGTCCGAAGCGCGCGCGCAGCCCGGCGTCGAACACCTTGCTCGTCCAGACGGCGTCGGGGCCGCCGACGCCCTTGATCGGGTGAAATACGGCCGGATCGCTCGAGGCGACGAAGCGCGTCGGACCGTCGAGCAGGAGCGCGCCGACCTGCCGCTCGTCCGTGTCGGCGACGAGCGCCACGCGACCCGAGCGATCCACCGCGTACACGCGACCTTCGACGCCGGTGCCGACGTAGGCCCGCCCGTCGCTCCCGAGCGCGAGGCTCGTGAAGTGCTCGTCGTCGTCGTCGTAGAGCCGATCCGGCAGCCCTTCCGGCGTGAAGTGATAGAGCGTGCCCTTGCCCTTCGCTTTCGAGGCCTGAGCGGACGGACCCGCGGGCGTCCCCTCCCCGCTGCGCGACGGCTTGGCCGGCACCGTGAAGCCGTTCTTGAGGTCGTTCGCGATGGCGTACACGTCGCCCTTCGGGCCGACGGCGATGGCGCGCACCTCGGTGCGATTGAAGTCGTAGAGCACGGTGGCGCGGCCGGGCCCGGTGATCTTGTAGAGCTTCGCCTTGTCGCTCGCGCCCGCGTAAACGGTGCCGTCGGGGCCGACCGCCACGCTCATGAGGTGCTGCTCCTCCGCGTCGAAATAGACCTGCGCGGCGCCGGCCGCCGTGATGCGGAAGAGTTTGCCTTCGGGACCGGTCGCCGCGTAGAGCGCGTTTTGCTTCGGATCGAACGCGAGCGAAAACACGTTCTCGGCGCCCTTGAGCGTCGCGAGCTCGACGAGCTTGCCGTGATCGAGCTTCAAGACCTTGCCGTCGGGCAGCGTGCCGGCGACGACCGTGCCGCCCCACGCGTTCACGAGCGACGTGATGGCGAGCGCCTTCGTCTCGGCGACGACGCTCACCGCGCCCGCCTGCACCTTGAGCAGCTTGCCCTCGTTGCCCGTGCCGAGCAGCACCGAACCGTCCTTTTGCGGCAGCGCGCTCCACACCGACGTGGCCTGCGCGAGCGGCACCGCGCCGAGGTCGAGCCCCGCGCGCACCGAACCGTCCGAATCCACGGAGACGCCCTTCAAGTCGCCGCCCTTGAAATCGGCCTCTTTGTCGAGGGTGATGCGCCGGGTTCCGACGGCCGACGACGAAGCCGCGAGCAAGAAACAGCCGAGAGCGGTGAGGCTCGCCGAGAAAGAGTGTGAACGCTTCATGGCATTAGCGGACGACGGGACGAATGGTGACGGTCACGCGGTCGCGCCCGACCAAATACTGATCGAGCGGGTACGCCTGATGCACGGTGGTGGTGTAAGTATCCGGAGCGATCGAGGTCGTGGTCGGGCGCAGCGCGTCGAGCGCGCCCATCGGCAGATCGGTCGCGATGCGACCCTTGAGCGTGACGGTCGCGTCGGGCGTCGCGTAGCTCACGACCACCGATTTCGGCGGCTCTATCGGATCCTCGAAGTTGTGGATCAACTCGGCGAGCGTGTCGGGCGCGGCACGGTCCCGCTCCTCCGTGTAGCCGGGGCTGATCTCGAGGGTGAGCGTGCGTCCGGCGAGATACGCCGGCAGCGGCACCGAGAGCGTCTTTTGCACGGTCGGGCCGGAAAACGGCACCAGCGTGAGCCGGATCCGCGCCGGTTCTCCCGCGTCGAGCTCGCTCGCGACGAGATCGGCGCCGCGCAGCCGGTAGAGCTCGCGCGCGTAGTGGAGGTCGACGCTCGTTTCGAGGCTCTCGAGCTCGACCGGCTGCCAGGGGTTGTTGAGGATGGCGCCCGCGGCGCGCACGACGGCGGCGCGCGCGAACTCACCGGCGTCGGGCGTGCCGCCCATGGCGACGCCGAAGTCGTGGAGCGTGATCTCGCCGTAGTCCTTGATTTTGAGCTTGCTCGTGGCCGACCAACTCACGTCCTGCTGCTCGTTCGCGACCGACTGGAGCCCGCTCCCGAGCGCGACGGCGAGAAACGACGGCGTGAGGAAGCGCTCGTGCGCGACCTCGAAATTCCAGGTCGAGAGCGGCACGCCGGGCACGCCGTGGATCTCCATCTTCACCGGGATGACCGGCGCCTTCGTCGACTGCGAGACGACGATCGACGCGACGCGGTCGTTCACGAGCGCGCCCATCGAGCGCACGGGCATGCCGATCTTGAACGAGCGCTGCTCGCTCGCGAGCACCCAGAGCACCTTGCCGACGGCCGTGGGCAGGCACGTGACGCCGGCTTCCATCATCGGATGCCCGAACGCGACGAGCTTGTCGCCCTCGACGCGCGTCACCGTTCCGAGGCCGGTCGCGCTCATGTCGCCGCGGATGAGCTCGACGCCGATCGCGCCGCCGTCCTCGAACTGCTTCGGTGCGTCGGGGTCCGGCGTCGAGCTCCCGCCGCCGGCCTGGAGCGGCTCGAGGCCGAGCGGCGAGAGGAGATCGGACGCGAGGTGGATCGCGCCCGGCGTCAGGCCGCCGACGAGGAGAGGCGTGGCGACGGGGCGCACCGGCGTCGGGCTGCTCTCGAACACGGTGCGCGCGACTTCCTCGGCGTGCTCGCGCACGTCGTAATGCCCGAGCTCGCCGCGAAAGCGCCCGCGGGCGTCGCTCGCGGCGGCGCGCCGCTCGCTCTTCTTGCCGGGCAAGAGGTGGAGCGGCCAGCCGTTGATGCTGTCCGGCAAGGGCAGCGCCATCTCGTCGAGCATGGTGCGGATGGGGGTGACGCCCGCGACCGGTTCGCTCCCGAACGTCCAGCCGTAGGCGTACGCGCCGATCATCTTGCCGTCGATGTAGATGGGGCTGCCGCTCATGCCGGCGACCACCTTGGCGGCTTCGAGGCGCGGGTGGTGCGTCTTGATCAGGATCACTTCCTGCCGCGGCCGGAAGTTCTGCAGCACGCCGATGACCTCGACGTCGAAACGCTCCGGCTTGGTCCCCTCGAAGACCGTGAGCCCGTAACCCTTCATGCCGGGCTTGATCTCGCTCACCGGCATCACGTTCGAGCGCATGGCCTTGCCGTCCGCCCGCGCAAGACCCTCCGGCAACGTGGCAGCCAGGCCGAGGAGGGCGGCGCCGACGAGCAATAGGCTTTCCCGCATGGAGGCCGGGAGTCTACGCGATCCAGCTACCCCGTCCACAGCCCGCGAACCCCGGCCGCGTGCGGCCATGTTACACCCAAGCTCGCTTGGGTGCATCGAAACAAGAAACCACCGACGCGACAGACCACGCCAAAAGCTAGTGAATTTTGCGGGCCTCACCTAAGTGGGGCTCCAAAATTCACGATCGATACGCGTGGTCTCCGGTTGTAGTGAGGCATGGTGCAGGGTTTGGCGCTCGTCGATCTGACGCTCCTGCTCTTGCCGCCGCTCTCGCTCGGCCTCTTGGTCACCGCCCACCTCGCCATCGCCGTCGGGCTTCTCGGCCAGAGTCCGCGCTGGCGCGCGTTCGTCGCGCTTTTGGTTCCGCCGCTCGCGGTGGTCTGGGGCTTGCGCGCGGGTATGACGATTTGGTGCCGCGTCTGGCTGGGCGCGGCCGCCGCCTACGCCGTGACGCTGGTCGCGGCGCTCGCGAGCTGAGCTGGTGTAGCATCCACCGCACGATGGACTGGGTCGCGCCCGGTGCGGTGCTCGCGGGCAAATACGCGCTCGAGCGCAAGCTCGGACAGGGCGGCATGGGCGCGGTCTGGCGCGCCGAGCACGTGCAGCTGAAGTCTCCCGTCGCCATCAAGCTCATCGACGAACAGATCGTGCGCAGCCCGGAGGCGCTCGCGCGCTTCATGCGCGAAGCCCAGGCGGCGGCCGCGCTCCGGAGCCCTCACGTCGTGCAGATCCTCGACCACGGCGCCGATCGCGGCGTCCCTTACATCGCGATGGAGCTGCTCGAAGGCGAGAGCCTCGCCGATCGGCTCGCGCGCGTGGGGCGGCTCGCGCCGGCCGAGGTCGCGAACCTGATGACGGAGGTCGCGCGCGCCATGACCAAGGCGCACGAGCTCTCGATCGTTCACCGCGACCTCAAGCCGGACAACATCTTCCTCGTCAAGAACGACGAGGTCGAAGTCACTAAGGTGCTCGACTTCGGCATCGCCAAAGCGACGAGCGGCCTCGGCCCCGTCTCGGGCGAAACGCGCACCGGCGCGATCCTCGGCACGCCGCACTACATGAGCCCCGAGCAAGCCGAAGGCACGAAGCTCGTCGATCACCGCACGGACTTGTGGGCGCTCGGCGTGATTGCATTCGAATGCCTGGTCGGGCGGCGCCCGTTCGACAGCGACGCGCTCGGCGGACTCTTGCTCGCGATCTGCACGCGGCCGATCCCGGTGCCTTCGGCGTGGGGCTTCGACCTGCCCGGCTTCGACGCCTGGTTCGCGAAAGCGTGCGCGCGCGAGCTCAACGCGCGGTTTCAGTCGGCGCGCGAGCTCGCGAGCGAGCTCCGGCGCGTGGTCGCGGGCTCGGAGGGTCGTGAAGCCACGCTACTCGACGAATCGCGCGCGGCGTTCGCGGCGACCGCGCGCATGGAGACGCCGTTCGTGGCCGTGCCTCCGACCGCCGGCGTGCCGAGCGCCACCGCGCCTCCCGTCCCGCGCACACGTCGCGGCGCGCTCGTGCTCGGCGCCGGGCTCGTGCTCGCGGGGGTCGCAGGCGTCGCCCTCTTCGCGTCACGGAAGCCGGATCACGACGGTGCCGCGAGCGCCGCAACGGTGGTGCCGGCGGCGCCGGCGAGCGCAACGCTACCGACCACGACCGCGTCGGCGGAAGTCGTTTCGCCGCCGGTGATCGCGCCGAGCGGCGCCGCCGCGAGCGTCGCGAGCGTCACGAGCGCCGCCCCCGAGCCTTCCGCGGCACCGAGCGCCACGGCTCGCCCGCGGCCGCCGCGCAAGAGCGAGAAGCCGGCCGCGCACGGCGCCTCCGCGAGCGGCAAGATCAACCTCGGGCTCTGACGGCTCAGGGTTTGCTCGCCTGGGGCGCGGGCGCGGCGTCGTTCGGCGGCGGCAGCGGCGCGGGCGTATCGCCAGTGGGATGGCGATAGGCTTTTTCGGGCGTGAGCGCCTCGAAACCGGTAAAGCCCTCCTTGACCCAGCGGTCGCGCACGCGCTTCGCGAGCTCCGGCTGATCGCGCCACGGAAGCGCGACGCCGTAAATGAGGCAGCCGTCCTTGTACGCCGGGTAAGCGGCCCAGGCCGCCGAGAAGTCGGCGCTCCCGATGCCCCAGCTCACCCAGCCGTCGAGCGTCTGGATCACGAGCGGTTCGCCGCGCCAGCGCACCACCTTCGTGATGAACGGCCCGAGCTTCACGTCGAACCCCTTGATCTGCGGCCGCGCCCAATCCTCGAACGCGCGCATGCAGGTCTCGCTCTTCACCGGCGTGTTTTCCGGCAGCTCCTGAACCCGCACCGCGACCATCGCGTGGTGCTCGTTGCCGTAACGAAACCCGACGAGGTGATCGAAGCCGAAGTAGCGCGTGCGCTTCCAATGCTCCCAATCGGGCATCGGCGCGAGCAGTTGCTCGTCCTTGTCCGTGCGCGCCCCCCACGGTTCGCCGAGCAGACGTTCGAGCGCGGCGCGTTCGGGATCGACCGCGTCACCGCCGGGCTCCTTGACGGAGACGCTCGCCGGGGTCGGCGGTCGCATCGGCGCCGCGATCGGCACGCTCGCGTTGTTCGAGCAGGCCGCGCCGAACACGGCGGGCAGCACGAACGAGCGCAGGGACAGGGGGCTCACGGAGGGACTCGCTCTCCTTCGTCTTACGGAACCGAGCGCTGATTTTGACTCTTCGGCGCCGAACTTCCAGGGGCGCTGAACGACGGCGCTCATGGCTGCCCTGGCGACGACCGGCGGCGCCGCGGCCGCGCGAGCGGGGCGCGGCCCGCTTTGAGCACGGATTTGGCCCGAGTCGCGCGTGGCACGCGGCTCGCAGTGCCGAGTCTCGCGTTCGCACGGGCGAACGACTCAAGGAGACATCGACATGGACCAATCGAAAATGAAAATCGCGTACGTGGTGACGCAACGCGGCACCAACAAGTACTGGACCCGCATCGGCGTCGCGTTCGTGAACCGCGACGGCTCGATCAACGTGAAGCTCGAAGCGGTGCCGGTGAGCGGCGAGATCCACGTGCGCGACTACGTGGCGCGCGACGATCGCGAGGACGCTTCGGCGCCGACGCTCTTGAAGAAGGCCGGCAACGGCCACACCGAGGACGCTTTTTCGGAACCGGCCTGAGCGTTCGCACGCAGGAGCAAGCGAAGATGAAACTCGTCGAAACGGACTCCGGCCTGCCTCGTCTTGCCGGCTCGCGCTCGGGAGGGACCTCTTCGCCCGCGCGACGCGGCGAGAGCGTTCCGAAAACTCTCGCCGCGCCGCGCTCGCTCAAACGGCGACTCCTCGCGCTCCGTGAAAGCGTGTGGGCGCCCGTGCTCGCGAAGGGCGCCGCGTTGCTCGCGGGCATGCTCGTGCTCGCGGCGATCGGCGCGTCGTCGCTCGCGCGCGGTTCGGGCGTGCCGTTGCCGGCGGCGTCGGCGCCCGCGCCTCACGTTCGGCTCAAAATGCAGGCGTCGCTCGCGCCGGCACCCGGCGCGCCGGGGTTCGTCGAGCTCGAGGCTCCGTCCGGGGACGCGGGCGTCGAGCCGCCGAGTCCGGCGCCGTCCGGAGCCGTCACGCCGGACGGCAAAGTCATTCTGAATCTCGCCGACGCGAGCGATCTGCGGCACCTGCCGGGCATCGGAGCGAAACGCGCCGAAGCGATCCTCGCGCTCAGGGCAAAGCTCGGTGGACGTTTCAAACGCCTCGCGGAGCTCTTGCGCGTGAAGGGTATCGGCCCGAAGGGGCTGAAGAAGATCGAGCCGCACGTCGTGCTCGACGCGCCGAAGCCGGCATGACGAGCACGGCTCGGCGTGACGAGCTCAGGCCTTCGAGCCGAGCACCGCGTCGCGGAGGCGCGTGACGAGAGGAGCGATCTCGGCGTGACGGAGCTTGTAGAGCGAAGGGTTCGCGACGAGCACGCTCGAGACGGACGCGATGGTCTCACGCTCGACGAGCCCGTTGTCACGGAGCGTCGCTCCCGACTCGACGAGATCGACGATGAGATCGGCGAGCCCGACGAGCGGCGCGAGCTCGACCGAGCCCTGCACGTAGATGATCTCGGCCTGGATCCCGAGCGTCGCGAAGTGCTCGGCTGCCGTGCGCGGGTACTTCGTGGCGACGCGCGGCACCGGGGGCACGTTCGCGTTCGGCAGACCGGCGACGACCATGCGACAGCGCCCTACATCGAGGTCGAGCGGCTGATAAAGATCGTAGCGGCGCTCGCGCAACACGTCGCGCCCGCTCACTCCGAGCTCGGCGGTTCCGTACTCGACGTAAGTCGGCACGTCATCGGGCTTGAGCAGGAGGAAGCGCACACCGTGGTCGGCGCTTTCACGAATGAGTCTGCGATCGTCGGCGAGAAGCGGCGACGGATCGATCCCGGCCCGCTCGAAGAGCGGCGCGAGCACGCGCGTGACGCGCCCCTTCGGAACCGCGATGGTGACGGGGCTCGTGATGGCGGGCGTGACCGTGGGCGGGGCGGAGGTCGTGACGGAGGCCGACGAGGAGGAGCGCATGGTCGAGGAGCGTGAAGAGCGCGCGGAGCGTAGTCGCTGCCACGTCGGAGTGCTATCTTGGGGAAAGCTAGGATAACTTTGAAGGGCAGAGCCCGCGCCAAGCTTAGGAGGAGCGCCATGCGTCATCGAACCGGAATCTTCGTTCTCTGGGGGACGCTCGGGGCCATCGGCTGCGGAGGCGCCTCGTCGACCGATTTTTCGAACGCGCCCGGGACGGGCGGTTCGGCGACGAGCGGCGGCACGACCGGCAGCGGCGGTTCGGGCGCAAAAGGCGGCTCGACGAGCGCGGGCGGAAGCACGAGCACCGGCGGCTCGAGCTCGGGCACGGGCGGCGGGACGAGCGCGGGCGGCAGCGTGAGCACCGGCGGCGGTTCCGGCTCGAGCGGCAC
>Ga0335083_10006204_pt1 | contig 15018 bp, 8 predicted proteins | sample Lox_Sample_42_FD_206716 | JGI IMG/M metagenome (GOLD analysis project Ga0335083, IMG submission 206716) | Soil microbial communities from Loxahatchee National Wildlife Refuge, Florida, United States - Lox_Sample_4.2 | ecosystem: Environmental > Terrestrial > Soil > Wetlands | place: USA: Florida... | reverse complement strand
GCAAAAAAATAAGGAGATTCACCACAAATACTTGAGCGCCGCTGCGCTGGCCGACCCGAAAGTGGGCCCAGTGTTCGCGGCATTCGATGATGTCACGATCCAGATCGCAGCGGACTCGGTAATCGCATGGGACATGCGACAGATCGACCACCAGTTTTTTGGCGGCTCGATCGGAAGCCACCCGGCGTACCTGTTACCGCTGCAGCCGTGAAGAGTGTGAAAGTGAGACCTCGGACGTCAGACTTCAGACTTCAGACTTCGGACCTCCGCCGTTAAGGAGACATTGGGTTTACGGCTCGACAACCGTAGAAAATGAACAGTCATCCAAAAACGAAAGCCGGAGGCCGAAAGCCGGAAGTCTGAGGTCCGAGGTCCGAAGTCTGAGGTCTGAAGTCCGAGGTCTGAAGTCCGAAGTCCGAAGTCCGCACCGGGTAACAGCCGCTGCTGGTGCCGAAAGTAACCTTCTTGGTGCCTTTTCGGCGATTGACCCCAACGCGGCCTCCGAGTACGATTTGGTAGAGTTTAAGGAGTTTCACACCAGGAGAGCACGTATCTCATAGAGAAATATGCGATTTGCCAACCTCTATGTCCGGACTGTCGTGCTCGCGTCCCTGGTTCTGGCGGCCTCTGCCTGCCAGACGGCGCAGAAACCGGTTTCACTGCTGCCTCCGGGTTCCGCCCCGGCACTGAAGCCGGCCCAGCAGGTCTCCACCAATCCCGGCCCGAGCCAACAGGCCGATGCAGCTCAGCCACAGGAAGGCCCGACGCAAGAACCCGCTTCTGCCCAAGCCGCTTCCCCCGTTCCGTCTCCCGTTTCTGACCCGGTCGCTGATCTGATCGCCCGGGTTGAAAAGGAATACCAGGTGGGCTTGGCCAACCATCAAGCCGGCAAAACCGAGGAAGCCAAGCAGAATTTCGACAACGCGCTGAACGCGCTGCTGAGCAGTAATCTCGACATCCGCTCCGACGATCGCCTCCAGAAGGAATTCGATCGCGTCGTCGCCGGCGTCAACGAACTCTACCCCGGTGGACCTTCCGACTCGCAAGATGCCCAGCAGAAATCCGAGCCGGCGCCTATCGACGTGACCAACGAACTCACCCCAGCCGCCGATGCCGGCGTCAAAGCCAAGGCACAGGCTGAGATCAAAAACACGCACTCCGACCTGCCCCTGATGATGACCGACCAGGTCGCCGGCTATATCACCTACTTCTCGGGCCACGGACGCGGCGGCTTCGAACGCGCCTACGCACGCTCCGGTCGCTACCACGACATGATCGTCTCCACGTTGAAGAAGGAAGGCCTGCCGCAGGATCTCATCTATCTCGCGCAGGCTGAATCCGGATTTCATCCGCTCGCCGTCTCGCGTGTCGGCGCACGCGGCATCTGGCAGTTCATGGCCAGCCGGGGCGTGGGATACGGCCTCCACCACAACATGTGGATTGACGACCGCCAGGATCCCGAAAAGTCCACTCGCGCCGCTGCCCACCACCTGAAAGATCTCTACAATCAGTTTGGCGACTGGTATCTGGCCATGGCCGCCTACAACTCCGGTCCCGGCACCGTGCAGGCTGCCGTGAAGCGCACCGGTTACGCCGACTTCTGGGAACTCTACAACCGCAACGTCCTGCCCAGGGAAACCAAGAATTACGTGCCCATCATTCTGGCCGTGACCATCATGGCCAAGAACCCTTCGCAGTACGGGTTGGACGAAGTCACGATGGAGCAGCCCGCGGATTACGACACCGTCACGATCACCTATCCCGTAGACCTCCGCCTGGTAGCCGAATGCGTGAATTCCACTCCCGGCGAACTCCAGGATCTGAACCCCGCCCTGCTGCGCCTGACGACTCCGCGCGACGGCAAGTTCGAACTGCACATTCCCGCCGGAACCAAAGACCAGTACGAAACCGCGATCAACTCGATTCCCGCTGACATGCGCCTCTGGTGGCGCTATCACACCGTTCACGCGGGCGACACGCTGGCCTCGCTGGCCAGGAACTATCACACCACGGCGAAGTCAATCTCCGAAGCCAACCATCTCGAGAGCACGGAACTCGAAGCCGACGCCAAGCTGGTGATTCCGGTTACGCCCGGCAAACACCCGATGAGCGACACGGCGACCTACGCCCACCGCATCACGCGCTACAAAGTCCACTCTGGCGATACGGTCGAATCCGTCGCCGAGAATTTCGGCGTCTCGGCGCAAATGCTGCGCCGCTGGAACGGCATCCGCGGCGACAGCCTCCGCGGGCGTAAAGTGCTGGCCTTGCACTTGCCAGTGTCCCCGACCGCGCACGATACCGAAGTAGCCTCGTCGCATACCAAATCGAAACATCCCAAAGCCACGGAGACAGCCGTCACCAAGCCTCCGGCCACGAAGTCCGCGCAGATTGAAAAGGAAGAAGCTGCGCAAGCGGTCGTTCACCACAAAGTAAAGACTGGCGAAACCCTCTACTCGATCGCCAGCGCCTACCGCACCACCGTCGCCGCCCTCAAGCGCGACAACCGCAACATCGCCGTAATCCGCCCGGGCATGATCCTGACCATTCAATTGGCGCGCTAACGGCTTTCAGTCCTCGCACCCTTACTTACGGGCGTACAGTTGGGGCGAGATCCCTTGCCGCGCACGTCGCGACCCCTTCGTAAAACTCCTGTGCGTGCAATCACATTTTGGGCCCCGTCCCGGCGGTAGAATTTGCAGTTGTTTCGGGCCACTTGTTCTAGATCGCCATCTCAATTCACCTCTAAGGAGAACTCATGCGAATCACCAAAGTGCTTATTTTGCTTCTCGTTGTCACACTGTCCGCCTCCCTGGCCTTGCCTGCGTTTGCGCAGGACGGCGCCGCCACCTACAAAGCGAAGTGCGCGGGTTGCCACGGCCCCGAAGGCCAAGGCAAGGTTGGTCCGGCATTGAAGGGCACCAGCCTGACCGATGCTCAGATCACCGACTTGCTCACCAAGGGCGACGACGCCAAGAAAGCGCCGCACAAGAAGGGGCTCTCCGGCCTCTCCGCCGACGACGCCAAGGCCGTCGCGACCTTTGTGAAGTCGCTGAAGTAGTTTCACCGTCACCGATCCCACTCAGGCGCCTCACGACTGCGCAAGACGCGTCTCGTGAGGCGTTTCGTTTTCAAGGTCCGAAGCCCAAAGTCTGAGGTCTGAGGTCCGAAGTCTGAAGTCCGAGGTCTGAGGTCCTGCGGCTCTACTACCATCCTGCAAGCCTTGGGATACGATCCCAACCAACTGCAAGCCGTCCAGAGGGAAGGCACGCCCGTGCTGCCCGGCCTGCCCTTCACCGGAACGAAATAACCACGGGCCGCCGTTTGGCCCTGCGTCCAGCCACAAACAGGGCGGGAGTCCGTGCCGGGCTCCCGCCTTTTGTGTGGCGCATTCCCTGGCCGCATTTCTTTCCGTGTCCGGCCTTTTCTTCTTCCCTTTTCCCGGCTCGCTGTGATAACAGGATAGCCAGCAGCCTGTGCCTGCAGTCCTTGCAGGCTGCACCGAATGTCGTGCTATAATCGCGCGCCGTTCCAGCAGACGTTTCCGGTGGTCTTTTAAATTTCTTTGTGCCCGCAGCCAGGGTGCCCCATCCGCCCCCGGCCGCCACTTGAATCAGGAGGAGCAATGACGTTCGACGATCCCACTCTCTACGCACGCGATGAAGAAGAAGAATTCGGCGACACGGGCGCTTACAGCGAGTCGCTTGAAGAGGATTTCGAAGAGGAAGAAGAGGAAGAAGAATCCGGCCTGCCGGTTCCCGAATCGATTGAGCCGGAGCCCGTATCGATTCCCGCTCCTCCTCCACCCAAGCCCAAACCCGCACCATCCGCTCCGAGCGGCGGCAAGCCCGCGGCGAAGAAACCGGCCAAGAAGAAACCCGCTGCGAAAAAGAAACCTGCGAAAAAGGCTCCGAAAAAGCCAGCGAAGAAGAAAGCTGCCAAGAAACCAGCCAAGAAAAAAGCTGCCAAGAAGCCCGCGAAAAAGGCAAAGAAAAAGGGCAAGAAGCGCCGCTAAGTCAGCGGCTCGCCCCGCGGCCCTCCCCAACAAAATCGATCTGAAACGCGCCCGAATCCGGGCGCGTTTTTTCGTGGTCTATGTGGGGACAGCCGCCCTCGGCTGTAGGCGGAGCGAAGCTCCGCGAATTTGGTTCCACAGCCACCGTCCTCGGAAGGTTGTTTCAGTTGCGAGATCCATCGCAGCCTAGTAAGGCGAGCTTCGCTCGCCGGACAGCCGAAGGCGGCTGTCCCCACACTCCCGAGTCACCCGAACTCCCCGTTTGACAATGCCGCCAATCCCCCGTTGTATAATTCCCGCCGCCCTGCCGGAAAGGAATCCATGCAGACGAACCGCCTGCCGGTTGCTCTCTCCGTTTTCCTGCTCACCCTGTCCTCCGTCGCTCAGGGTCCTTCTCTTCCGAAGCCGCCGGACACTCCCAAGCACCCCGTCACGGACGAATACCCGAGCGTCAAAGTCACCGACGACTACCGCTGGCTCGAGGACTGGAACGATCCCGCGGTCAAGGAGTGGAGCGCCGCCGAGAATGCCCGCACCCGCGAATATCTCGATCACCTGTCGGTGCGCCCGGCCATCAAGAGCCGCCTGCGGCAACTGGCCAACGCCCGCCTCGTCACTTACTCGGGACTGCAATTCCGCGCCGGCATGTTGTTTGCCCAGAAGCATCAGCCTCCCTTGCAGCAGCCGCTGTTGGTCGTGATGCGTTCGGCGAACGACCCGGCCAGCGCCCGCGTCATCTTCGATCCCAACGCCGCCAGCGCCAAGGGATCGTTGGCCATAGATTTCTTCGTACCCTCCTTCGGCGCCAAGTATGTAGCGGCCGCGCTCTCGGAAAACGGTTCGGAAGACGCTGCCGCTCATGTTTTTGAAGTGGCCACCGGCAAGGAGCTTCGAGACGTCGTTCCCCGCGTCAACTTCGCCACCGCCGGCGGCAGCATTGCGTGGAAGGCCGACAGCTCCGGCTTCTATTACACGCGCTATCCGCAGGGCAACGAGCGCCCGCCCGAGGACGCCAACTTCTATCAGCAGGTTTACTTTCACAAGCTGGGCACCGATCCCGCGCAAGACACGTACATCCTTGGAAAGGATTTCCCGCGCATCGCTGAGATCCAGCTTCATACCAGTGACGACGGCCGCTGGCTGCTCGCATCCGTCGGCAACGGCGATGGCGGCCAGTTCGCGCACTACCTCATGGATGCCGATGGCCACTGGACCCAGCTCACGCGCTTCGAGGACGGCGTTGTCAGAGTCAAGTTTGGCGCCGACCCGGCCCTTTATTTGCTTTCGCGCAAGGACGCGCCCCGCGGCCAGATTCTGCGGCTGCCGCTTTCCCATCTCGACCTCAGCTCAGCCAATGTTCTCGTTCCACAATCCGCGGGCGGCGCCGACGAAGCGGACCGCGCCTCCATCGAAGACTTCGTCCCCGCATGGAACCACCTCTATGTCGTCGACATCATGGGCGGCCCTTCGCGAGTGCGCGTCTTTGGGCAAACGGTCTATGACCGTATCCCCGGCGGATCCACTCCTGTGTTCGGCACCAAGGGAGAAATCCCGCTGCCTCCGATCTCCGCCGTAGGCCAACTCCTCTCCATCGGCGGCGGCGACGTTCTCTTCTACGTCTCATCCTTTCTGGAACCGCCCGGCCTTTATCGCTTCGACGCCGCCACCGGAACCACCACGCGCATCATCCCGCCGCAGGCCTCGCCCATCAACTTCGACGACGCGGAAGTCGTCCGCGAGTTTGCCACCTCCCGCGACGGCACGCGAGTTCCCCTCAACATCATCCGCCTGAAAGGGACGAAGCTCGACGGCTCGCATCCCACGCTGCTCACCGGATACGGCGGCTACGGCATCAGCACGAAACCTTTCTTTCAGGGACGATTCGCGCGCCTGTGGCTCGACCACGGCGGCATTTTCGTAACTACCAACCTCCGCGGCGGCGCGGAATACGGCGAAGAATGGCACCAGTCGGGCAACCTGACGCGCAAGCAAAATGTCTTCGACGATTTTCTCGCCTGCGCGCAATACCTGATCGAGCAGAACTACACTTCTCCCGCGCATCTTGCGATCATGGGCGGAAGCAACGGCGGACTCCTGATGGGCGCGGCTTTCACGCAGCGTCCCGACCTGTTCCGCGCCGTCGTTTCCTATGTCGGCATCTATGACATGCTGCGCGTGGAACTCGATCCGAATGGCGCCTTCAACGTCACCGAATTCGGCAGCGTAAAAGATCCCGACCAGTTCAAGGCGCTCTATGCCTACTCGCCCTACCATCACGTGAAGGCGGGCACGGCCTATCCCGCGATCCTGATGCCTACAGGAGAAAACGATCACCGCGTCAATCCCATGCAATCGCGCAAAATGATCGCGCTCCTGCAGGCCTCGACCAGCTCCGATCGCCCCCTTCTGTTGCGCACCAGCTCCAGCGCGGGCCATGGACTGATCGGCGCCTCCCTCGACGAACAAATCGAGCAGGACACGGACGTCTTCAGCTTCCTGTTCGATCAGCTGGGAATGCAATACGGCTCGCCAAGGAACTGAACGAAAAGAGAGACCCATACCAGTCCAGTAGCCGTCTTGCCGAATGCCTTCTCGACAGGACAGGTAGCCCCAAGACCGCAGCATGTGACTCGTCGTTTGGCAGCTACTGTGCCATTCCGGTCATGAGGCCCGGCGGTAATAACTCGGCGATGCAACCGGAGGTTGGTTTGCAACTGAGTTGTACGCGCCTCACAATCTTCGCCCCGCTGCCGGCGGGGAATAACATCGGGTATTGCGCCGTCTGGAGGCCTTCGGCCATCGTCCGCAGTGCCTCATCACCCTTGAGATAGCGTACGCTTTCGACCTTGCCCGGCGCGAATACTAGGTCGAACTCAGCCGTTCCGGAAATGCTTGCAGCCTTGCCAATCTTAACCCTCTGGGTGTCCCTCAGTTCCTCGGAAGGCGTCTTGGTCCATTCGCCGTTGGGCAAACGCCTGATCTCGACTGTAGGTACTTCCTTCCGGCCGGTAAGTCTCTGGTAGTGGGAAAGAAGATCTTTGTGTCGCGCTGCGTAGTCCTCCGGTTGGTCCGGTCTAGCGTTGTTGCCCCATGAAGTAGTGCGCGCCGTTCCCCCTGCTGCGAGCGCCTGCTCGTATGCGCGCTCCGCTTGTTTCTTTTTGCCCATCTTTTCGTAGATCTGTCCCAGATGATCGCCGGACAAACCATTATGACCAAGCGCCCAAGCCGCATGGATGTAGTCTTCCGCGCGGTCAGAATCTCCCATTTGGAAGTAAACCCAGCCCATCGTGTCCCACGCCGCCGGGAACTCCGTGCACAGCACAAGACCATTCAGGCTCGGATCATTCGATCCCGCTGCCTCAACCGACAGAGCATCGAGCTGGGCCACAGCCTTCTCGGCGTACTCCTTTGCTACATCCAGATGAGTCTTGTTTGCCGCCAGCAGGTAGGCGGCATCGTTCAACATGCCCGGATCCAGTTTCTTGGGATCGTTCTGACCTTCCATTGCTTTCTGCATGTAGGGAATGCCCTTATCAGCCTGACCACCCTTCACGTACGCTTCCCCCAACGCCATGTTGAAGCTGACACTGTCAGGCGACTGCCTCAAGGCGTCCTCTAGGACTGCCGCCGCTTCCGCATCTTTGTTTTCGGACGTAAGCAGTCCACTCAGTTTGAGTGCGGCATCGTGATTCTTGGGATCCACCTTCAGCACTTTGCGCCACTCCGAAATAGCCTCGTCCTTGCGGTTCATGTAGGTCAAATACGTTGCAGGCACCTCATACGCCTGCACGACGTCGGGATGGTTCTCCTGCTCTTTATGCCACTCCGCTAGCGCCTCGGTGGTCTTGTTCTGCATCATCAGAACGCTACCTAGGTTCAAGTGCACCATCGGATACTTGGGGTCGCTCTTGGTAACCTGCTCCAACAATTCCTGAGCTCGGCCACGATCCCCTTTTTGCATTGCGTCTGACGCCTCACGAAATTTCCGATCCAGGTCCGCACGACTTCCTGGAGCGGCGGCGTCTCCCACATCGTTGCTGTTCACCGGGATAAATTTCCATTCATCATCGGAGACAGACTTGCCGAAGTCCCGATAGCTCTCCCAGTCATCCAGGGCCACCTCGGCCTTCTTAACGACCAGGCGACGCGACGAAATCAATACTCCGTTTTCAACCTTCGACGTTGCGTGATACTCCGCATAAGGCTGAACGAGGTCCAATCCCTTCGGCGCCACCACCGAGTACCCGGCCGGCAGGGAGAGCTTGGATTCGTATAAGATCTCTCCGGGTGCGCCCAGCAGAACCGCTTCCTTCGGTTTCTTTGCGTCCTTCGCGGACTCAATCCCCATGTTGGGCGGCACCGGCGGCGTGATCTGCTTGTCGTCCCATCCCCCGTAATTCTTGCGCACGTAATCGTAGGAAATTCGAAACGGCTTGTCCGTCTCATCCGGCGGCGTCATCGTCACATTGCTGACTTCGCCCCCAAACCCCAGCCCGAAGGAGAAACGCTGCACGCCCTCTTTCCATTGCGACTGCGCGATCTGGCGGAACACCGTGCGCAGTACCACCTCCACATCGCCGCTATAAACCTGCTCCACGTGTCCCGTAAAAGTTCCAGCCGCGTCCAGCTTGCCTTCCGATGTGAACCTCTGTTCTTGCAGGGACGGTGGGAGCGCTGGAGTCGTCATCAGAAGCGGAGGCTTGTCTGAAGGAATCACCAGAGCCTGCTTGTCGCGGAGCGTGACCAATAGCAACTGATATGGTGCCACCTCCGGCGTAGTATCGAGCCAGATGAACTTATCGCCGTTGGGTACCACTGTGATAACGTGATTGAATTGCGCCGGCGACGGCACCTCGGGATCTAGCTTGCGGCCGGTATTGATCAATGCGGGCCACGCATCGATCCCAGCCGCCTTCAGCAGCGCCGCCATTAATGTGTGCTTGTCTTTGCAGTCGCCGTAACCATTTCCGAGAACGTCATCCGCGGCATGCGGCTGGTAGCGGCCAATGCCAAAGTCCAGCCCGATGTAATGGAATTTCAAGGCAACAAAATTGTAGATTGCGCGGACCTTGGCATCGTCCGTTGTGAGCCCCTTCGTCAACTCCGCGGCCTTGGCCTGAATGTCCGGGGTCGCCGCCAGCGGTCCTTTCTGCAGGCCGCCGTACCACGCTCCAACTTCCTGCCAGTTCTTGAACGTGGTCACTTGCACCGAAGGGGCTGGCAACGTCCGACGCGGTGCCTCGCGCGGGTCTTTCTCCGGGACCACCAAGTTCGAGCGCGACCACACGTAGATGCGCCGCGTCCCTTCTTCCCGAACCTCCGGCTTGAAGTCAGGACTGCTGATCTTGACGTACTTGGCTGCAGGGACACTGATCTCCAACCGCTCCTGCTTTACGATCGCGTCCGTGATGAAGGAGTCTTCAAACCAGAATTGCCCCGGGACCTCCGGCTTCACCACGCGATAGCGGACGAGATACTCCAGCACATCTCCCACCGCGAGACCTTTTACCGCGACGTGTTTCTCGTGGATGTCGCTGTAAAGCGGCGCGGAGCGCGTGACTTCGCCCGGCATGTCCTGAATGTTATAGTCCGGCGTCTTGACCACGGTGCCATCTGGCTTGCGGACGCGCACATAGTCGATATCGACGACTTCGTTGGCGCTTGTGTAGGTGAAGCTCAGAACGGCGAAGGTCTTCACGCCGGCTTCGGCGAGGATTCTTATTTCTGCGGCGCGCTCGCGGGTGCCACCGCCATCTTCTTCAAAAGCAATACGCGCATTTAGCTTTTCGATAACATAAGCTTCCTTCGAAAAGTCCTGCGCAGGAGGGGCCGGCTTCTCGTCTGGCTTCGCTTGCGCGAAGACCATCGAAATCGCAATCCAGGCGAACAACAATGCGGCTGACAGAGTCTTGGATGACATCGCGTCGCACCACTTTCGCACAGCGACAGCAATTTCCGTTACTTCTTCGCCGCCACCGCTCCCAAGCACTTGCCATATAGCTCGAGCAAATGGTCGGCGTAGTCTTCCGGCTTGGCGGCGGAGCCGGTGCCCTGAAACCCCACGCCCGACGACGTGGTTCGTCCGTAGCCAGTGGTCATGGCAATGAATTTCATGAGATCGAGTGCAATATCTTCGTTGCGGCGCGACGCGCCCGAACCGCTATGTGAACCTTCTTCCATGACTCCCTCTCCTCTTCCTCGTTCCGAAAGAATGGGTATCTCGTCGTCTTCAAAATCTTCGTCGTCGAGGTATTCCATGGTGCTCAGAGACTCCGCTTGCGATGATAGCAGAGGCGGCTCTCAGCTTTCGGCTCTCGACTTCCGAGCTTCTTCAGGAATTCTTTGCGCAAGCCGAACGCCGGGAGCCGAGAGCCGCAAGTCCTACCTCACTTCGCTCATCAATCCCATCAAATTCCCTTCCGAGTCGCGGAAAAAGACCATCCACAGATCGTGATCGGGCATTTTCGCGATCATGTGCGGCTCATCCTCAAACTGCACGCCCTTCTCTTTCATGGTCGCGTACGCCGCCCGAATGTCAGGGACGGCAAAATACAGAATCGAGCTGGGATGATCATGCTCAGGCTTCTCTGGCCGGGTCAACATCAGGCGCACTCCGCCACACTCGAAAAACGCAAGGCCCGGCCCAGCCTTGAATAGCAATTTGAGGCCGAGCGCGTCCTGGTAGAAGTTGGCGGCACGCTCGACGTCGCGTGCGTTGATGGCGATCTGCCCGATGCGCGAGATTCCGGTTCCCGTAGGAGCGATATGCATAGTCATGGCTGTGACCCCGGATCATATCTGGTTGAGAAACCCTTGCGGCTGTGGAAATCTTCCTTCGGTTGCCCGAACGCCATCGCCGATTTCCGTTCGAAGGTAATCCTGCCGGGGGTACTATGGTTAGGTGAAAAGACCCGCGCCACGCGGGATACTGAAGGGTCTTGGGGTCTCAGTCGAAGTGTGCCGTTCAGAGGTTGGCGGATAGCCGAGTCTGTACGCATTCCGGTTTGCTCCTCCCTGCGACACGATCTTTAAAGAAAAGATTGTATTTCGTGAGAAACACATTGGAACGTACACGCACTGTCGTGATCGTCACCGGCCTGTTGTGGCTGGCTCACGCCGGCGTGGTCGCGGCCTTCGGAACCAGGCCGCCCGGCGGCATGCTGTCAGACATGATGCAGTTCACGCTGGGCGTCGTCATGATTTTCGCCGCGATGCAGGCCAGCCGCCGCTCCGAGGGACTCGCACGATCGTTCTGGCGTCTGACTGCTGCCGCCTACTCCTTCTGGCTGATTGCGCAAGCACTCAGCGTCTATAACGATTTTGCTGCCTCCCCCTTTGTTTCCTGGGTCAATAATTTGCTGTTCTGCTTCTGGTTCGTGCCGCTGGCCATGGCGATGTTCCTCGACCCTGAGCACGAAGCGGGACATCTCGACGCGCTGGTCGCGCTCGACTTCGTGCAGGCCGTGCTGGTGTGCGTGGCGGCATACCTGTACTTCTTTTATCTGCCCAAGGCGGACGCGACCGGCGAACTGGCCCACTCCGTTTGGACGCCGTACTTCGCAGGCTACGCCTTTGTTGCCGGTGCTTTCGTCGTGCGCGCCGCAGTCACGCGTTCGCGGGACTCGCGCGCGCTGTTCGGCCGCATGGGAATCTTTCTGGCTCTTTCCGGATGTGTCGACGCCTTGTACTTCTACGGGCCGGGACGCGCTCTGGGCACGGGCGCATGGTTCGATCTGATGTGGAGCGGGCTGCTGGTCGTTCCCATCCTCATCGCCGCCACCTGGAAGCAAGCGGAAGCGCCGGAACTGACCTTCGACCCTCCCCGGCGCGAGAAGCGCATCTACACCGAAATCTTCTTTCTGCTCTACCCGCTGCTGGTACTCTTCATGTCGCTGCGCATTGCGCGCGAGCGCCTCGGATTGGCAGCCGTGGTCGTGCTTCTGTCGTTTGTCTGCTCCAGCGCGCGCCTGCTGGTCACTCAAAACCGCCTGCTGCTGGCGAAGGAAGCGCTGCGCCGCGAGGCTTCCCGCGACGGCCTGACCAGCTTGTGGAACCGCAAAGCGATTCTGGCCATTCTCGAGCGCGATTTGCTGCGTGCCGAACGCGATCAGGAACCTGTTGGCCTGATCATGATCGACGTCGACCACTTCAAGACCATCAACGACACTCGCGGCCACGCTGCCGGCGACACCGTTCTGCGCATCATCGCCAGCGGCATCGCGGCCGTCGTCCGACCCTACGATTCCGTCGGACGCTGCGGCGGAGAAGAGTTCCTCATCGTCGCTCCCTCCTGCGGCATGACTGAAACCTGGGAGCTGGCCGAGCGCGTGCGCAGCCACGTCGCCGGATGCAACATCATGGTCGGAGGGTCAAACGTTCACGTCAGTCTGAGTCTGGGCGTCGCCACCGGCCAGTCTGCAGCCGATATGGAGAAACTGCTGCTGGCCGCCGACTCCGCGATGTACCAGGCCAAACATGCCGGGCGCAACCGCGTCGAACCCAGCCTGGGACGCGCCGCCAGCGCGAGCCAGGGCACATCCGACGCGTCCAACAGCGACTTCTGGCTCTGACGCTTCCACCCACCTGCCGCTCGCCCTCGACGAACTGATATCTGCGTCAAAAAGTGTTATGTGCTGACGCCACGTATTCCTCTTGGCAACGGTCTACGAACTTGTTTACTATCTCGCCGACCGTCTTGCGGCGCCATCGAGTCGTATCTGTTCCATCGGGAAGCCAGGGGGGAAAAGATGCATTCATCCGCAGCGAAGTTTCAGACCATTCCTCAGAACATCCGAACCGTCATTCTGATCATTGCCACGCTGATCGCGTTTCCTGCCGCAATGTTCGCCCAAGCCTACTTCGGTACGGTCAGCGGCGAACTGACAGACACCACCGGCGCGGTAGTCGCAGGCGCCAAGGTCGTCCTCGCCGACCAGCAAAAGGGCTATACGTTTACTGCTACGTCGGACAACGGCGGCCGGTACTTGTTCCGCTCAATTCCGCCTGGAACATATTCGGTGACTGCCGAAGCCGCAGGTTTTGGAAAGACAGCAGGCGTAAAGGTTCAGGTGGATATCAACCAGAACGCGACGGCGAATCTGACCCTGAAGATCGCCAGCGCCACCCAGACTGTCCAAGTGAGCGCCGAAGCGCAGGCCATCCAGACCAACGACGCGGAAACCGGACAGGTTGTGAATCGCAGGTTCATCAACGACCTGCCGCTGATCGATCGCAACGTCATCGAACTCGTCAATCTGGCGCCGGGGGTCACGGCGATGGATGACCAGTGCGACGTCACCTGCACCGGCACGAATTTCGTTTCCAACGGAAGCCGCGGAGCGCAGGCCGACATCCTGACCGACGGCGCGTCCGTCACCAACGCCGAGCCCAACGGCGGCATCACGGCTGCGACCTATCTTCCGTCGCCGGAAGCGGTGGAGGAATTCAAGGTCGAGCAGACGAATTTCAGCGCCGAGTATGGCTTCTCCGGGGCGTCGGTCGTCAACATGATCACGCGCTCGGGCACGAATCGATTTCACGGAAGCGGGTACGATTTCGTCCGTGATGCGGTGCTGGACGCGAACAACTGGTTCGCCAATCACTACGGACAGCCGATTCCGCCCTTGCGCCGCAACAACTATGGCTTCACCATCGGCGGGCCGATCCGCAAGAACAAGACTTTCTTCTTCTTCGATTACGACGCCCTTCGCGCCACCACTCAAAGCACCAACCAGGCCGGGGTGCCCAGCGATCTGATGCGCGCCGGCAACTTCGGTGAGGTATGCACGCAGCAGGGCGGCACCTTCGACAATACCGGACGTTGCAGCGTGGACCAGGGGCAACTCTGGGATCCGTACCAACGCACCTACGATCCCAATGTCGGAGCTGCGCTCTGGAACAGCGCCAATTCATTTATTCCCTTCAACAACCTCGCGACCTATACCAGCCCGGGCAGCCCGAATCTTCCGGCGAATCTTCAACCGCCAAGCACTCCGGGCAATCTGATCGACCCGGTCGCGCAGAAGATGTTGAGTTACTTCCCCGAGCCGAACATCACCACCTCGGACGGCATTTACCGCAACTGGATCGGAACCGGCCCCAACCACAGCTACAACTGGCAGTTCGACGTGAAGGTGGATCACCGCTTCAGCGAAAAGAATTTGATGAGCGTCAAGTACTCGCAACAGTACAGCCATGGCGACAGCTTTAACTGTTTCGGGAACTTCACCGATCCTTGTGAAGGCGGTCCGAACTGGACCAACGCCCATCTATTCGCCATCAATGACACTCACACGTTCACTCCAACGTTGCTGCTGAATACGACGTTGGGTTTCACCCGCGGGGTATGGCACATTGACGCCTACAACCCGCAAGGCGTGAATGATCCTCTCAGCACTTTAGGATTTCCGTCGTACTTGCAGAGCAACGGATTTCCCGGCGTGCCCGCGATCTTTGTCGGGCAGTATGCTTCCGCAGGCTACACGACCCAGGGCACCGATCCTTACGGCAACTACCGGCTCGGGCAGGACACCGGACAGCTGACCGTCACGGTCGATAAAGTTCATGGGCCTCACGAGTTAAAGTTCGGGTTCGACGGGCGCATTCACCAGATGAACTACATACAGACGAACGCCCCCGTCGGCATCTTCAGCTTCGACAATAGTGGTTCTGCGGCGTGTCCGGGCGCGAACGATCCGAATTACGGACAGACGGGATATGAGTTTTGCGGCGGCGACCCCATGTCCAGCTTCCTGATGGGAACCATGAACGCGAACTCCTATTACGAAATCCAGTTTCGCCCAGCGACCACCAACTACCAGTACGGCATCTTTGGCCAGGACAACTGGAAGATCGGTCCCCAGCTGACGTTGAACCTCGGCATGCGCTACGACGTCACGCTGCCCCGCACCGATCGCTATAACCGGCAGAACTATTTCAATCCCAATGCAGTGTCGCCCCTTCCCGCAGTGGCGGGGATCGGGACCATGCATGGCGGTGAAGTA
>Ga0335083_10006203_pt1 | contig 15018 bp, 16 predicted proteins | sample Lox_Sample_42_FD_206716 | JGI IMG/M metagenome (GOLD analysis project Ga0335083, IMG submission 206716) | Soil microbial communities from Loxahatchee National Wildlife Refuge, Florida, United States - Lox_Sample_4.2 | ecosystem: Environmental > Terrestrial > Soil > Wetlands | place: USA... | reverse complement strand
CCCGAGATGTCCGAAGAAGAGCTGGCCACCTTCGCGCATCGCAACGTCGTCACGCGGGCGCTGGGGAGCAAGGAAGAGGTCGAGCCGGCGATCTATGTAGGCCGCGTCCAGCCGCGCGACCTGTTCCTGCTCTGCACGGACGGCCTGTGGGGGGTGGTCCCCGACGGAAAGATCGCCACCATCCTGCGGGATGCCACGGATCTGCAGACCGGGTGCCAGCTGCTGGTCGACGCGGCCAACGAGGCCGGTGGGCCCGACAACATCACCGTCCTCCTGGTGCTGGCCGGGTGACCGCGGCCGTTCCTGCTACGCCCACGCAAGATGATCCGCGGCCTCGTCGCTGACAAACGCATCCTGGTCTGCGCCGGTCCGGGCGGCGTGGGCAAGACGACCACGGCGGCTGCGCTGGGGGCGCTGGCGGCGCGGCTGGGCAAGAAGACGCTGGTCTGCACGATCGATCCGGCGCCGCGCCTGGCGGACGCGCTGGGTGTCGGGGGGCTCGGATCCGAACCGCGCCCGGTCCCCGCCGAGGCCTGCCGGGCGCTGGGGATCCAAGACGGGCAAGACGGGCAAGACCCGCGGCTGTGGGCGGTGCGCCTGGACACCGCGCGGGCGTTCGCGCGCCTGGTCGACGAGCAGGTGGCCGACCCGGTCATGCGCCGCCGCGTCTTCGAGAACACGATCTACCGGCAGATCACCACCAGCCTGACCGGGTCGCAGGAGTACGCCGCCACGCTGGCGCTCTATGAGCTGGCGCGCGAGCGACGCTACGACCTGATCGTGCTCGACACGCCGCCCACCGCCAACGCGCTGGACTTCCTGGACGCGCCCAAGCGGATCGCGGCGGCCGTCTCCAGCCCGGCGCTCAAGTGGTTCGCGCGGCCGCCCAGCGGCGGCGGCCTGTCGTTCCAGCGGCTGCGCATGGGCGGGGCGCTGGTGCTCCGGCGTCTGGGCAAGCTGGTGGGCAGCACGTTCCTCGAGGACCTGGCGGCCTTCCTGGTCGATTTCCAGGACGTGCTGGCCGGTTTTCTGACCCGCGCCCAGGCGGTGGACGCCCTGTTGCGCAGCGCCGAAGCGGCCTTCCTGCTGGTGCTGGCCCCCGTCGGCGTGGCGGTCGAGGAGGCGCTCTACTTCCACGGGCGGCTCCAGGGGGCGGGTGTGCCGGTGGCGGGCTTCGTCGCCAACCGGGTCCAGCCCGCGCCCGGGTTGACCGACGCGACGGCGTTGCGCGACGCGCTTCGGGCCTCGGCGGCGTACGCCGAGCTGTCGGACCAGGCGGTTGCGGCGGCGGCGGCTCGCCTGGCCTCGCTGGCCCGCGAATTCCAGGCGATTCACGCCACCGAATCGCGCGCGCTCGAACGGCTGGCGGCGCGCGCGGCGGCCACGCCGGTCATTCGGATCCCCCTGCTCGACCACGACGCTGACAACCTGGCGGAGCTGAAGGTCGTGGGCGACTCCCTCCTCGCCGGCTAGGCTCGGGGCGGCGCGTTCCCAGCATCGCCGCCAGCGCCGGCTCGGAGCCCTCGGGCGCGGCGACGAGCAGCGCCACCGCATCGCCTTTGCGGGCCACGCCAAAGAGGCCGTTCGACGACGAGAAGATCGCGCCGTCGGGAAGCGCCTGCTCGGTCGGCGCCTCGGCCGCTTTTTTCTCTGCCTGACGTTCCAGCACGGGGCGGGCGGCCCGGGCGAAGTCATCCGCTTCGGCCGGGTCGTCCCAGACGGTCAGCCAGGCCAGCGCCTTGGACTCTGTGGGGGCGCCGGCGTCGGTCTCGGCGGGTGGACGGGTGTAGAGGCCGGCGCGATCGCCGCCCCAGCCGGCCGCGGCGCGGGCCGCCACCTCTGCGTTCCAGGCGCCCGACAGCCAGGCACGGATCGCCAGCTCGCCGACCGTGTCCGAGGCCGCCGCGTGCCCCAGCCCGGGGAGCGCCGGCAGCGACGACGCATCGACGGTCACCGGCGCCTCGCACGACTCATATTTCTCCGGGTGCAAGATCTGCTCGGTCGAGCCCGGGGGGTCGGTCCAGAGCGCGTCGACCGCGCTCCAGGGGCGATGCTGGCGAGTCCGCGCGACGAACAGCAGGCCGTCGACGTGCGTGAAGCCGGCCAGGGTCGCGCCCCAGCCCGGGTTGGTCTCGGGCGCGGCCGACGCCCGCAGCCGCGCCGCCAGCGCCGCCAGCTCGCGCACGCCCAGGAACGTCTCGCGCGGGTCCAGCACCTCCAGGCCGGTGAGCATGGCGTCCCCCTCGACCAGGGCCTGGCGGGCCCGCCGCGCGTCGCCGGTCAGGCGCGATCGCCCCTCGGGGCTGATGTCCATCAGGCGGCGAAGACTGAAGCGCTGATCGGCCACCGCGTGGGCCACCTCGTGCGTCAGCGCGACCCGCTGCGCATCCAGCGAGACGAAGCCCGGGACCCACAGCCGTCCGGTGACGGCGTCGAAGCGGGGGCTGGCCTCGTCGTCGTCCCACTCGGCGTCGGCGTCGGCCCTGGGCGTCGCCACCAGACCCAGCCGCCGCAGGATCTCTGCGTCGGTCTGGGCGGCGGGCTCCGCCGCGGCCAGGTCGTCCAGGTGGGCCGCCTCGCGCGCGGCCTCGGCCCGATCGACGACGCGCACGGGCAGCGTCCCGTGATAGGTGAGGTGCCGGGTCGTTGCGACGGCCGCGACCAGGCGGTCCACCTCGGTCCGCACGGCTTCGTCGGTCAGGGGGAGCGAGGCAACGGCAAGCGCGACGGCGACCACCAGCTTCGAGAGGCCAGCCACCGCGCGCAGTTTGAGGTAAATAGGCGGCCCGTTCAATGACCGGGTTCGCGCAGGCGTTGCACGAGATCCAGTCCGCTTTCGGGCGGCACCGGGCGGTCGAGCTCTATGGCGCGGCCGGCGCGCTGGGGCCGGCGTTCGCCGCCAGGCTGGCCGGGCCAGGCACGCTGCTTTACGTCGTGCCCGACGAGGAGGCCGCCGAGGCGCGTCTCCACGATCTACAGTTTTTCCTTACAGCGCGAGACGCAGGGGACGATCCTCTGGCGCCGCCGGCGGTCCTGGAGCTGCCGGCCCCCGATTCGTCCCCCTACGCCGACATGCAACCGGACCGGCGCACCACCCTGCGGCGGATGGCGGTGCTGTTCCGGCTGGCGCAGGGGTTCGCGCCGCGCGTGCTGGTCGCCTCCGCGGCCGCATTGTTCCGGCGCGTCGTGCCGCGGGCCCCCTTCGACGCGCTCTGCGAGGTGATTCAGTCGGGGGTCACGCTGGATCGCGAGGCGACCATCGCCGCCCTGGTGCGGGCGGGGTTCTCGCGCGCGCCCGTGGTCGAGGACCCGGGGACCTTCGCGGTGCGCGGCGCGGTCATCGATCTCTACCCGCCGGTCTACCGCCACCCGATCCGGATCGAGCTGTTCGGCGACGAGATCGATTCGATCCGCCTTTACGACGCGGCCACGCAGCGGACCCTGCGCCCGGTGGATGCCGTCTACCTGCACCCGGTGCGCGAGACCATCCAGACCGAGGGGGCGGACCCGCGCGGACGAATCTTGGCCGCGGCCGACGCGGCCGTCTACCCGTCCACCAAGACGCGCCACCTGCTGGAGCAGATCGACGAGGGCGAGCTGTTCTTCGGGATCGAGTCGCTGGCGCCGGCTTTCCATCGCCAGATGGTGCCGCTGTTCGACTACCTGCCGGACGACGCCCTGTGCGTGGTCGAGGACCCGGGCGCCGTGCTCGACGAGGCGCGCCGGCAGGCGACCAAGCTGCGCGAGGCGGCGGCGGCGCGGCTGCTCGAGCACCGCCTGGCGCTTCCGGCCAGCGACTTCGTGCTGGGCGAAGAGGAGGCGACCGCCGCGCTGGCCGCGCGCAAGCGGCTGGAGCTGCGCATCGTCGAGGTGTCGGGGCGCGACGAAGAGGCACCCGACGAAGCGGAGGTTCCGCGCGTCCGGATCGAATCCGCTCCGCACACCTCGCTGCGGGCCGAGCTGCGGGCTGCGCGCGCGCAGCACGCGCCCGACGAGAAGGGAGACCCCGACGTGGGGCGCCCGCTGCGCGAGAAGATCCGCGGCTGGCTGGACCTGGGGCACCGCGTGCGGGTCGTCGCCCCCAGCCGCAACCACGCCGAGCGGCTGATCGCGCTGCTGCGGGCGCTCGGCCTGGCGCTGGGACCCGTGTCGGGCGCAGGGGCGCACGATCTGTTCTCCACGGGCGGCCAGCCGCTGGCGGTGCTGTCGGGTCCGCTGCGGCGGGGGTTCATCCTGCCGCCCGACCGGCTGGTCGTGGTCTCCGAGGAGGAGATCTTCGGCGCGCGGTCGGTGCGCGAGGCCCGTCCCAGCAAGACGCCCGGCCTGGGCGACCTCGGCGAGATCGCCGAAGGGGACTTCATCGTCCACGACGAGCACGGCATCGGCCGCTACCGCGGGCTGAAGAAGCTGGAGGTGCGCGGCGTCCCGCAGGACTTCCTGCAGCTGGAATACGACGGGGGCTCGGTCTACCTGCCGGTCTACCGGATCGGCCTGGTGCACCGGTACAGCGCGGGCGAGCTGGAGGCGGTCCGGCTGGACAAGCTGGGCGCGCGGACCTGGCAGGAGAAGCGCAAGCGCGTCTCGGCCGAGGCGCGCAAGATCGCCGAGGAGCTGATGCAGCTGTACGCGCAGCGGGCCGCGCTGGCGGGCCACGCCTTCCCGGCCCCGGACGCCACCTTCAGCGCGTTCGAAGAGACGTTCCCGTTCGAGGAGACGCCCGACCAGCAGAAGGCGATCGACGCCGTGCTCTCCGACATGCAGAACGGCGTGCCGATGGACCGGCTCATCTGCGGCGACGTCGGGTACGGCAAGACCGAGGTGGCGCTGCGCGCGACGCTGATGGCGGTGCTGGGGGGCAAGCAGGTGGCGGTGCTGGCGCCCACCACGGTGCTGGCCGAGCAGCACTTCGTCACGTTCTCGGACCGGTTCAGCGACTTTCCGGTGCGGGTGGCGGCGATGTCGCGCTTTCGCACCAAGGCCGAGCAGCAGGCGACCCTGCAGGCCCTGATCGAAGGGAAGGCCGACGTGGTGATCGGCACGCACCGGCTGCTGTCGCGCGACGTGCGGTGGAAGGACCTGGGCCTGCTGGTCGTCGACGAGGAGCAGCGGTTCGGCGTCACCCACAAGGAGCGCCTGAAAGAGCTGCGCACGCAGGTCGACGTGCTGACGCTGACCGCCACCCCCATCCCGCGCACGCTGCAGATGGCCATGGGCGGGCTGCGCGAGATCTCGATCATCGCCACGCCGCCCGCCGATCGGCTGGCCATCCGCACCTTCGTCTGCCGGTGGGATCGCGAGCTGCTGAGCGAGGCGGTCCGGCGCGAGCTGGGGCGCGGCGGCCAGATCTTCTTCGTCCACAACCGGATCGAGGACCTGCCCAAGTGGGTGACGAAGGTCCGCGAGCTGGTGCCCGAGGGGACGCGCGTCGCCATGGCGCACGGCCAGATGGCCGAGGGTGAGCTGGAGAAGGTGATGGTCGACTTCGTCGACGGCAAGTTCGACATCCTCTGCTGCACCACCATCATCGAGTCGGGCCTGGACATCCCGCGCGCCAACACGATGATCGTCAATCAGGCCGATCGGTTCGGGCTGGCCCAGCTCTATCAGCTGCGCGGGCGCATCGGCCGCTCGCGCGAGCGCGCCTTCTGCTACCTGGTCGTCCCCGAAGAGACCAGGATGACGCCCGAGGCGAAGCAGCGGCTGGCGGTCCTGCAGCGCTTCACGGAGCTGGGGGCAGGCTTTCAGGTCGCGACGCACGACCTGGAGATCCGCGGCGCCGGCGAGCTGCTGGGTGAGCGGCAGCACGGCGCCGTCGCCGCCGTGGGGTTCGAGACCTACGCGCGCATCCTGGAAGAGGCTGTGGCGGAGCTGCGCGGACAGCCGATCAAGCCGGAGCACGATCCGGAGATCTCGGTCGACGTGCCGGCGTTCCTGCCCGACGACTACGTGCCCGACGCGGGGCAGCGGCTGGACTTCTATCGCCGCCTGGCGCAGGCCCGCGACGAGGATGACGTGCGCGCCACGCTGGAGGAGCTGCAGGACCGTTACGGCGCGCTGCCCGAGGAGGCGCTGCTGCTGGGCGAGGTCGTGATCGACAAGACGCTGGTCCGGTCGCTGGGCGCGCTCGGCTACGAGCTGGGCCCGGCCCGGATGGTGGTGTCGCTGGGGAGCGACACGCCGCTGGATCCGGCGCGCGTGCTGAAGCTGGTTCAGGGCAAGGGGAGCCGGTTCAAGCTCACGCCGGACATGCGGCTGGCTTACACGTTCGACGAGCTAGAAAAGCAGGACCGGATGGCCGCGGCGCGTAAGCGCCTGCTGCAGCTGGTGGCCCTGCGCAAGCCTGGAAGTTGAGCTACGCTTTGCCCATGTACACGATCCTCCACCTCGCGGCGCTCACGGCGACGGTGCTCCTGCTGGCGCGGATCTTTCCGTCCGTGCATGTCCGCAGCGTCGGCTCCGCGGTGGTCGTGGCGATCGTCTTCTCGCTTTTGAACTTCTTCCTGGGCTGGGCGGTCCGGTTGCTGCTGGTGGTTCCGGCCATCCTGACCCTGGGCCTGCTCTTCCTGATCTTTCCATTCGTCGTCAACACGGTCCTGCTCTGGCTGACCGACAAGCTGTTGCGGTCGTTCGAGATCGAGACGCTGGGCGGACTGCTGGCGTCATCGGCGATCATCACGCTGGTGAACGGCGTCCTGCAGGTGGGGCTGCACGCCCACCGGATGGGCCTGTATCACAACCCCGGCCCGGTCCGCTGGATCTAGGCGCAAGACCATGTAATGTCTGGCGGATGGCCTCGACCCTCCGCCCCTATTTCTGCCTCCCTGCGCTGATCGGCGCGCTCGCGCTGCCGGCGTGCAAGCACGCCGCCAAGACCGGCGCCCACGAGAACGTCGACCCGTCGCAGGTCGTCGCCAAGGTCGACGACACGGTGATCACCGTCGAGGACGTGCAGGACCGGATCAACAAGCAGTCGCCCTTCGTGCGCGCGCGGTTCACCAACCCCGATCGCAAGAGGGAGTTCGTCGACGGCATGGTGCGCTTCGAGGTGCTGGCCGCCGAGGCCGCGCGGCGCGGCTATGACAAGGACCCGGACGTCCAGCGGGTGATGAAGCAGCAGATGATCTCGAAGCTGATGCAGAAGGACTTCGAGTCCAAGCTGAAGGTCGAGGACGTCCCCGACGCCGACGTCGAGAAGTACTACAACGAGCACCCGACCGAGTTTCATCAGAAGGACGAGGTGCGGGTCAGCCAGATCCTGGTCAAGGACAAGGCCAAGGCCGACAAGGTCTACAAAGAGGCCCAGGCGCTGCCCAAGACGCCGCCGACGGACCAGAAGGGCTTCCACGACCTGGTCACCAAGTACTCCGAGGACGAGGAGTCGAAGCCGCGCGGCGGGGACCTGTCCTTCTTTGCGGCGGATTCGGCCGCCTATCCCAAGCCGCTGGTCGAGGCCGCCTTTAAACTGAAGGACGTGGGCGACATCTCGCCACCGGTGAAGATCGAGCGCGGCTGGGTCGTGCTGAAGCTGACCCAGAAGCGGCCGGGCTTCAACCGCTCCCTCCCCGAGGTGAAGCACCAGATCCAGCAGCGGTTGTTCCGTGACCTGCGGTCCAAGGCGCAGGACCAGTTCGTCGAGGACCTGAAGAAGAAGACGACCATCGAGGTCAACGACGCCAACCTGGCCAAGGTCGTGGTCGAGGCCGGACCGGGCGGAAGCGCGCCGTCCGGTGCGGTCGGGCTGCCGGGAATGTCGCCGGCCGGGATCGGCGCGCCGCCGCCGGGCACGCCCGCGGCGACCCGGATGCAACCCGCCGGCTCCCCGCCGGCTCCAACCCGTCCGTGAAGAGCTGCAACAAACAGGCGGCCGGGGCCCTGGCGCTGGTCTTGACGCTGCTGGGTGTGCCGCTGGCCGCCGGGGCCCGCGTGGTCGAGCGCGTGGCCGCGGTCGTCGGCGACTCGGTGGTGCTGGCCAGCGAGGTCGAGGAGCGGGTCGCGCCGCTGCTGGCCGACGTCAACCGGATCCCCGATCCCGACAAGCGCGCCGCGCGGGCGGCGGCGCTGCGGCGCGAGGTGCTGGATCGGCTCATCGACGACGAGCTGATCCTGCAGCAGGCGACCGAGCTCAAGCTCTCGATCACCAACGACCAGGTCGACGCGTCGATCGAGGAGATCAAGCGCCAGAACAACCTGAACGACGACCAGCTTCGCGACGCGCTGCGCGGGCAGGGGATGACGATGTCGGCCTATCGCGCCGACCTGCGGCGCCAGCTGCTTCGATTCCGCGTGCTGAACATCTCGGTCGGGTCGCGCGTGAACATCTCGGACGACGAGGTGCGGTCCTACTACGACCGGCACATGAAGGACGGCAGCAACGTCCAGGTGCGCGCCAGCCACGTCTTCATCGCCATCCCCGAGGGGGCCGATGCGACCGTCGTGGCCGAGAAGCAGGCGCTGGCGCAGAAGATCCTCGAGCGCGCCAACGGCGGCGAGGACTTCGCCAAGCTGGCCCGCGAGGCCTCCGACGACGCCGCCACGCGCGCGGACGGCGGCGACCTGGGATACTTCGGCAAGGACATGCTGCCGAAGGCCATCGAGGAGCTGGTCTTCTCGATGAAGGTCGGCGACATCCGCGGCCCCATCCGCGCCGACCGCGGCTTCCACGTCATCAAGCTGATCGACCGCAAGCTGAAGGACCCGAAGCCCTTCGACGAGGTCAAGGAAGACATCCGCATGCAGCTGCGGCAGAAGGACATGGAGCGCCAGACGAAGATCTACCTGGCCGAGCTGCGCAAGAAGACGCTGGTCGACGTGAAGTACTGAGGCCGTGAGGGGCTGGCTCGACGCCGTCGCGTGTCTGACAGCCCTGGTGGCCGGCTGCGGAGGCGGCAGCGGGGGCGCCCGCGCGACGGGCGGCAGCGTGGACGCCGGCGCCCCCGGGCTGCCGGCGGCAACCCGTCACGGGACCGACATCGTGACGCTGGCGCTGGTGCAGACGCCACAACCAGGCCCATTGATCTCCTTCGACTCGTAGGTGATGGCGAACGTCTGCTGCGCGACCTGCGTGCCGCCGGCGTACAGACGTGGTTGCTCACGCAGCCGGCCGTCCCCACGACCAGCCACGCCAGCAGCGTGAGCCGAAGCACGGCCGTCATGCTAGATCGTTCGCCATGTCGAGGGAATCGAAGATGGTGGCCGGCGGCGGGCTGGTCGATCGGCGGAGCCCCCACACCGTCGACGAGACCGTCGGGCGCCTGACCGAGCTCCTGCGCGAGAAGGGGATCACCCTGTTCGCGCTGGTCGACCACAGCGGCGAGGCCGCCCGCGTCGGTCTGGTCATGCGGCCGACCAAGCTGTTGATCTTCGGCAACCCGCGCGCCGGCACCCCGTTGATGCAGGACGCGCCGCGCAGCGCGATCGACCTGCCGCTGAAGATCCTGGTGTGGCAGGACGGCGACGGAACGACCCGGATCACCACGAACGGCGCCGAGTACCTGCGCGAGCGGCACGGTCTGGGGCCAGAGGCCGCGGCTGTGCTGGGCGCTGCCGACGCGCTCGCGGCGGCTGCCAGCGTCTAGGATTCGGTCGGGGGATTGCTGACGGCGACCGCATGGCTAGCTTCGATCCCCGAGGCGAAATCATGACGCTGGAGACCTTGTTGATCTGGATCGTGGTGGGGCTGATCGCCGGGTGGCTGGCGTCGGCGGTGGTCGGCGGCGGCTACGGACTGATCGGGGACATCGTGATTGGCGTGGTCGGGTCCTTCCTGGGCAGCCTGATCTTCAGGAGTCTCCACATCCACAGCCCGTTCAGCGGCCTGGCGGGAACGATCCTGGTGGCGTTCGTCGGCGCGGTGGTCCTGGTGCTGGTGCTGCGGCTGATCCGGATGGCGTCCGCCCGCCGCCTCTGAGGGGCAGCGTCAGGCGAGCGGCCTCAGCCGCGGAGCTGCGCCAGCAGGCCGGCGGTGTCCTGCTCGCCCCAGTGCTCGACGAAGCGGTCGCCGGCGATGCGAAAGATGGAGATCCCCGTGGCGGTGATGGTGCGGCCGGTGGCGGCGATGCCGAAGAAGGGGCCCGAGTGGCGGGCTCGCATCGTCCACCGCCAGACGACCCGATCGCCCTCGGCGATGAGATCGTCGATCGAGAAGCTCTGCTCCGTGAACGCCTCCCACAGCCCCTTGAAGAACGCCTTCAGCCCCTCCCGACCCGGAGTGGCGTGCTTCGAGTGCTGGACGTAATCGTCCGCGATGTAGCGCTCGAGCGCGTCCAGGTCGTGGTTGATCCAGACGTCCTTCACGTAGGCCCGAACCAGAGCCTTGTTCGCGTCCCCGCTCATGCGCGAAACCTAAGGCCCGTCCCCCCCTGCGGGGCCATAAAACAAGACCCAGGTGGCGAAGTCGTCCGGGAAGTCTTCGAAGCGGTGAAGCTGCCCCGCCGGGACGAACAGGAATGCGCCGGCTTCCACCCGGGTGCGGGTCGCGCCGTCGAAGAACCAGGCTTGGCCGCGGGCCACCAGATAGACCTCGTCGCGATCGTGGGGGGTCTGCGGGTCGATCTGTCTGGGCGTGTACATCTCGACGACGATCGATTCGCGGGTGAAGATCGGAACGGCCAGGTTGCCCGCCGGCGGCGGCCCCTTCGCCAGAGCGTCGAGCAGGCTAACGTGAAGCGCGCCAGTCTTCATGTGTGATGGCCCATCCTTCGTGGTCACGCCACCGGCCACCGATCTTCAGGTAGCGCGGCGACAAGCCCTCCGTGCGGAAACCTAGACGTCGAACCAGCCGGCGCGAGGCGGTGTTGCCCGGCTGGAGGTTCGCCTCCAGCCGCTGCAGCCGGTGAACCGTGAACGCCCGACGCAAGACCTGCCGCAGCCCGGCGGTCATCAGCCCGCGACGCGAGCTCGCCGCGCGGGTCTCGTCGGCTCGTTCGATCAGCGGGCGCGGCGTCATTCGGGGCTATTCTTCGACACACTCGGGGGTGGCGTCGACGCAGCTCCCCTGGTCGCAGGCGACCGCGGTCGCGCGCCGGCATTCGTGGGTGCACGAGAAACCCTGGGCCTTGTAGCGGTCCTTCAGCTCCTTCAGCTTGGCCTCGACCTCGTCGGCACGCGAGGCGGTGACCGGGATGTCGCACCGGAAGACGCAGGGGCTGAACAGCAGGGCGCAGTCGGCGTCCGCCGCGCAGCCCTGCCGCGCCGCCACGAACCCGCGCAGCTCTTCGTCCAGATTGCAGGCCAGCCGCCGCTCGTTCATCAGGCGCTGCCACGACTCCTCCGACTCCGACGGCTGCGCGGGCGGCTCCAGGATCGCCGCGCAGCTCTCGGGCCGCTCCCATCTCTGGCGCGACACCCGCGCCGGCCGCGGGGGACAGCCCCCCGGCAGCTTCCTCAGGACCGAGTCGGTCGGGTGGGTCGGCGCGGCCGACTGATGGGCGGGCGAGCAGGCAGCGACCAGACCGCAGAGCCAGAGTGCCGCCGCCCCTCGTGTCATCCCGGCGGCCAGGCCATGTGCCGGCCGCCCAGGACGTGCAGGTGGACGTGGTGGACCGACTGGCCGGCGTCGGGGCCGGCGTTCATGACGACGCGGAACCCGTTGGGCGCCAGGCCGCTCTCCTTGGCGCGCTGGGAGGCGACGACCATCAGGTGGCCGAACAGCTCGACGTCGGCGGGGGTCGCGTCGGCCAGCGAGGCGATGTGGCGGATGGGGATCACCAGCTCGTGCAACGGGGCCTTGGGGCCGATGTCCTTGAACGCGATCGAGCGGTCGTCGCGGTAGGTGACGGCGGCCGGGATCTCGCCGCCCACGATCTTGCAGAACAGGCAGTCGCTCATGTTGGCTCCTTGAACGTCATCATGACACCGACACAAGCTGTGTGAGGCGGGCTCGGGTCTCCTCGAATGGCGCGTGCTCGTCGGTCCGCTGGCGCAGGAAGGACTCGACCGCGGGCAGGCGCGCGATCGCCTCGTCCGTCGTCGGGTCGGCGCCGGGCTGATAGGCGCCCAGCGCGATCAGGTCCCGGTGTCGATCGTAGGCGGCCAGCAGCTCGCGCAGCCGCCCGGCAGCCAGCCGGTGCGGCGGCTCCGCGATCGCCTCCATCAGGCGCGAGAGCGACTGCAGCACGTCGACGGCGGGCCAGTGGTGGCGGGCGGCGATGTCGCGCGACAGGACGACGTGCCCGTCCAGGATCCCCCGCACCTCGTCGGCGATCGGCTCGTCCATGTCACCGCCGGCCACCAGCACCGTGTAGAGGGCCGTGATCGAGCCGCGCGCGTCGTTGCCGGTCCGTTCCAGGAGGCGCGGCAGCAGCGCGAAGACGCTGGGCGGGTAACCCTGCCGCGCGGGCGGCTCGCCGGCGGCCAGGCCGACCTCGCGCTGGGCGCGCGCGACGCGGGTCACCGAATCGAGCATGAACAGCACGCGACGCCCCTCGGCGCGAAAGTACTCGGCGATGGCCGTGGCGACGAAGGCCGCCTTCAGGCGCACCAGGCTGGGCGCGTCGCTGGTGGCGCAGACGACCACCGAGCGCGCGCGCCCCGACGGGCCCAGCGCGGTCTCGATGAAGTCCAGCACCTCGCGCCCGCGCTCGCCGACCAGCGCGATCACGTTCACGTCGGCCTCGGTCTGACGCGCGATCTGCCCCATCAGCGTCGACTTGCCCACGCCGGAGCCGGCGAACAGCCCGATGCGCTGCCCCTCGCCGACGGTGCAGAGGCCGTCCAGCGCACGGATCCCCAGCGCCAGCGGGCGGGTCACGCGGCGCCGGGTCAGCGGGTCGGGAGCCGGACGGTCGACGGCCCAGGGCTGGCCGTCCGGAACCGGGCCGCCTCCATCCATCGGCCGGCCCAGACCGTCCAGGATCCGGCCGGTGAGCGCCGGCGACACGGTCACGGCCAGCGGCCGGCCGGTCGGCGTGACCAGCGCGTCGGGCCCGATACCCGTCGGCTCGCCCAGCGGCATCAGCACCGCCTCGTCGCCGCGGAACCCGACGATCTCGGCGGCCAGCTCGCCCTTGCCGGACTTGTCGCCCTGTCCGATCCGGACCACGTCGCCGACGCGGGTGCCGGGCACCGTGGCGCGAATGACCAGGCCGGTCACCTCGGTCACCCGGCCAGCCTCGCGGCGTGGCGAGGCTGCCTCCAGACGGGACAATGCCTGTCCGAGATCGAGGACGCCGCCGGCTTCAGCCATCGCGCTCGTGACCCCGGACCGCGTCTTCCAGCGCCGCCAGCTGCGACGTCAGCCGGCCGTCGATCCGCCCGCGGGCCGTGTCGATCACGCACCCGTACCGGCCGACCGCCTCGTCGGATGCCAGCTCGATCCGAACCCCGATCGCGCGCGCGGCGAGCCATTCCCGCCGCTCCTCGACGGCGGCCAGGTCGTCGGGGTGGACGCGAACCCGGACGGTCGCTTCGCCCGGCCGGCAACCGGCCAGCGCCTCGGCGACGACCTCGGCCACCACGCCCGGCTCCAGCGCCACCGCGCGGCCGACGATCTTTTCCGCCATCTTGGTTGCCAGGGCCAGGGCGGCTTCGCCCGCAGCTTCCAGGGCGCGATCGGCTTCCGCCTCTGCGTCGGCCACCAGGCCCGCCGCGCGCGCGACGGCGTCCGCGTGACCGGCGGCGAAGCCCTCGCGCCGCGCATCGGCCAGCGCGGCCTCGACATCCGCTCGCGCGGTCGCGGCTGGCGGCTCCGACGGCGAGGCCGCCGGGGGTGCCGGCGGCGCGACGACCGGAGCGGGCGCCTTCCAGTTCTTGATGACCGTGCCCATGCGATTCTCAGCCCCAGGGGGCGGCGGCGAGCGCGATCAGGCGGCGCCCCAGCGCGGGCGGCAACCGCTGCGCGACGGCGGCGGCCGCGTCCCCGCCCTCGGCATTCAAGGCGACCGCAAGCGCTCGCAGCCCCAGCCGCATCGCCAGGGGGGCCCAGTCCTCGCCGGCCGCCGCCGAGACCAGCACCCGGGCGCGGTCCCGCTCGCCCGGCTGCTCGCTCGGGTCGGTCGGGCGCGCCGCCTCGAGCAGCGCGCGCCCGAGGCGGCCGCCCATGCCGGCGGCCGCCTGAGCCAGGACCGGCGCCGGCGCCCCACGCAACGAGGCGCCCATCGTGGCGGCGCCGCGCATCTCGATCGCCTCCTCGACCGCCGCGAACGACAGCTCCATGAGCGCCCGCGCCTCCGGTCCCGGCGGCCCGGCCGACCCGGCCAGCGGGACCAGATCGGCGAACACGGCGCGCCTGAGCTCGATGACCCGGCCCGGCGGGTGGGCCAGGGGCGGCGCGCCGCCAGGCTCGCCGCGCGAGACCAGGATCTCCGTCGCGATCCGGCGAACCTCGACGGGGAGCTCGTCCGTGATGGCCCGTAGGACGGGGGTCGGTTCGGGGTCGAGCCGCTCGCGCAGCCACCCCGGATGGACCCGCTCGATACCGGCCGGAACGGGCGCCCTCAGCAGAGCGATCAGGTCGGCCAGGGTCGCGGCCCTCAGGCTGCGCGGCTGGGCTGCCAGCGCGGTCAACGCAGCTTGGCAAGAGGGCCCGCCGACCAGCCCGGCCGGGGCCGGCGCGCCCCCGGCGAGCAGCGTCCCGAGCACGAAGCCCCGCTCTTCCATCGACAGCGCCGCCACCGCTGGATGCACCGCTGCATCATCGGGCGCCCGGCCCCTTTGTTGCAAGGTCCTAACGGCAAGAAGCTTGCGCCGGGGCCGCCGGGCGGGTACACCTGCGCCCCAAATGTCCGCTTCCGCAGCACCCCCGATCCCGACCGACGGCGCCGAGCCGCAGTCCAAGGCCGTCCGCAGCGACGTCCGCAACATCGCCATCATCGCGCACGTCGATCACGGCAAGACGACGCTGGTGGATGGATTCCTGCGCCAGGCGGGGCAGTTCCGGACCGGCGAGGTGATCGCCGACTGCGCGATGGACTCGAACGACCTCGAGCGCGAGCGTGGCATCACCATCCTGTCGAAGTTCACCGCGATCACCTGGAAGGGGACGCGCATCAACATCGTCGACACCCCCGGCCACGCCGACTT
>Ga0335083_10006202_pt1 | contig 15020 bp, 12 predicted proteins | sample Lox_Sample_42_FD_206716 | JGI IMG/M metagenome (GOLD analysis project Ga0335083, IMG submission 206716) | Soil microbial communities from Loxahatchee National Wildlife Refuge, Florida, United States - Lox_Sample_4.2 | ecosystem: Environmental > Terrestrial > Soil > Wetlands | place: USA... | reverse complement strand
ACCACCGAGCCGGTGGACTCGATCAGGATGTCGCCCGGCGACCCGTCGGCCGCCGTGCTTGTCTTGATCTGCTGTGTGACCTTGGTCGTGATATCTGTGAAGTTGTCCGCGTACGCCACGCCCGAAACGAGCGCGGCCGTCGCCGCCGTCAGCATCAACCCACGCTTCAACAAGGCGAACCCCTCTTTGTCGCTGTTCCAAATTCGTACGGCCAGGATTGCCTGTTGCGTCGCCCCAGCCAGGGCCTCGCGACGCCTCGGCCAAGGCGCCTCTCGGGCCCACCGACCTTAGCCGCATTCCGAAAGGCTCCGCTAGCCGCAACAGTCGAATTTCCTTCAACTTTTTCACTTTTTAATCGAGCGTTAGCGGGCTGCTGGCAGAATGAAGGTTGAACAGCCAGAGACCATGCCGGGGGGCCATGTCGTCTGTCAGCCGCAGCTTTGCCAAGCTATCCCAGCGCGAGGTCATGGCCGCGACCTCTCGGCACGAGATGCTGTTCGCAGGCCGACGGGGCGGCGCCAGGGCATCCTTCGCGTTTTACGACCTGAGCGGGCTCGATCTGTCCGGCCGCAACCTTGCGGACGCGGACTTCACCGGTGCCGTGCTGGAAAACGCGAACTTCGCAAACACGCGGCTGGAATCGGCAAGCTTCTTCGGTGCCGATCTGCGGCGCGCCAACCTCGTCGGCGCGACATTAAGGCGCGCTGACATGCGCGGCGCCTCGTTGCGCGGAGCCAATCTTACCGGCGCCGATCTCTACGAAGCGGATTTGCGCGAAGGCACGATCACGCAGAAGGACCGCAACGGAAACCTGCTTGCGATTCAGCACGAGGTCGGTCCGTCGGAGCTTCCGGAAGCAGTGCTGCGTGGCGCCAATCTCGAGCGCGCGCGGCTGACCGGTGTCATCGCCGCGCAAGCCGACTTTACGGACGCTGTCATGCGTGGATGCAAGTTGCAGCGCGCAAATCTGCGGCAGGCGAAACTCTCGGGCGTCAATCTCGAAGCCGCCGATCTCTCCGGCTGCAATCTGGCCGGCGCCGATCTCTCGGGCGCGATCCTCGTTGGCGCCCTGCTGACTCAAACCGTCTTCGACGGTGCCGACATGAGCAACACGCTCACCGACGCTCCAACGGGACGCGATATCGCGTCGCTGCCCGCTCCGATCATGGAACTCCTGGAACGGCACGCGCGGTGGGCAGAGACCGACGGTCGCGAGGGTTCTCCGATCGACTTGACCGAAGTTGACTTGCGGCCGCTCAAATCGCTCGCGCATCGTGCCTTGACGGCGCTCGTCGCACCAAGGGTCATTCTCTATGGAATCGATCTGCAGGGCGCCTCGCTTCAGGGCAGCAATCTTTCCGGCGCCGATCTGCGCACGGTGCGGCTGACCGGGGCCGATCTTCGCGGCGCCAACCTGATCGGCGCCCGCCTGAACAATTCCGACTTGCGCGATGTGAAGATGGGTCCGTTGCTGATTTCCGGCGACCGGCTGTTGCCGGCGCGGCTCGACGGCGCCGTCGCGCGCTATGCGGATTTCCGCGGCGCCGATCTCCGACGCGCCAAGGTTGCGAATGCCGATTTCTCGTACACCAATCTGGCGGATTGCGATCTGAGAGATGTCGATCTCTCGCTCGCCACTACGGCGGGCGCCAAGCTGACCGGCACCAATTCCCGCACGTGAGCTAAAGCCGAAGCCTTAGTCCGGCATTCGCCGCGAAGGGCGCACCGGGGCTCAGGCTGCGTGGATTGCTTGCATTCGGCACTCGCAGGATCGGCACTGCGTCCACAGGCGAAAATGTGCCGAAGGTCTCGTAGTGGGTGTCGAGTAGGTTCTGGATATCGGCAAACACCTCAATTGTCTCGTTCAGCCTGTACTGTGCTCCGATATCGACAACAACATACGGACCTGTCTGCGGATTGAGGTTCGACTCGTCGCCGCGGAGATAGACGCCGTCCGCGTAGCGCGCGCTGAGCGACAGGCCGAGATCTTCGTTGGCCTGATAGACGAGCAGCATCTTGATGTTGTTGCGCGGGATCGATGGCAGGAAATCTCCGCGCCTTACATGGATGAGTCCGTTGGTATCGGCTTGCGGATTGTCCTGGCTGCTCAGCGTGAATGGAGTCTGGAACGTGGCGTCCGTGAAAGCGTAGTCGAGCGATGCCGTCCAGGCGCTGAACGCAATTTCCGCCGAGGCTTCGATGCCCTGGCGCCGCGTCTCTCCGATGTTGCGGAAGAAGGCCCGGCCGAGGATCGGGCTCGCGGCGAAGAGGATGTCGTCGTCCAGTGTGGTGCGATAGAGACCGGCGTGCCAGCGCAAGGTGGCGGCACCGAAATCTGAACCGCCGCGCGCGCCGGCTTCGAAGGTATGTCCCACGACCTGCTTCAGGTCCGGGTCGGCGACGAAGAAGTTGGTGAGGCTACAGGGCGCAGCCGGGCTGGCGCAGGAGAACTCCGCCGGAGTGGGGGCGCGGTTGGCTTCGGAATAGCCGGCATAGAGACTTGCGTCCTCCGAAAGCTTGTATGCCAGTCCAACGGCCGGATTCACCCGGCTGAAATCGTGCGAGCCGTTCAGCGAGACGCCAAGATGGTCGTTCAGTGAGACGTGCGCGGAATTGAACCGGGCGGACAGCGTGAGCGACAGTGCGTCGATAATGTCGAATGCATCGGTGGCATAGACGCCGTAATAGTCGTTTGCGCCCGACACGCTGACCGGCGCGATTTCCCCGCCGGCGATGTCGATGACGATGCCGGGACCGAGAAATCCACGCGCGTTCGACATGGTACCGAGTTCCGACACCGCGGAGAAATCGGTTCGTCCGCCGTCATAAGCCACGCCGGCCAAGAACTGGTTGTCATGGCCAAATAGCGTTCCGTTCTGGCTGAGCTGAAGTGCGCCGCCAAATCCGGTCGTCTCCGTCGCTGTGCGGTTGAGTTGCGCATAAGCGCCGCCGGACAGAAAATCGGGAATCGGGCTGCCGCTGCGATCGGTGACGATCGTGCCCTCCTCCAGACACAAGAGACCAACACCGCATGGCTGCGCATCGCTGGCATCGCCATTGAACGTGCGCTGCCCGAACCGGCTGACATAGGCATTGCCCTGCAGCGCGAACCCGTCGCCAAGCGTCACGTCGCCGAAGAGATTGGCGAGGCCGAAGGTGTTGCCGGTCTCGTCGGGGAAGGTGAAGACGGCGGAGCGGTCGACCGCCAGCAATTGCACGGGTGTGGTCCCGTTGCCGGTCAGCGCCGTCGCCGCACCTGTCACATCGAGATGGAATTCGGCCGGCCCGTTTCGCCATGCGAAATCGGCAAAGCCGCGTGCCAGATGCGAGGGCGAATGATCGCGCCAGCCATTGTCGTTCGAGAGCGTCCCGGCTGCGTATATCGCGTGGTCTCCGTCGTCGTTTCCAAATTGTGCCGAAGCCTCAACGCGCCCGAAGGATCCGCCGGCAAGTTCGATCTCGTTCCCCTGCCAGGAAAATCCATCCTTCATTCGCAGCGAAACCGAACCGCCCAGCGCGTTCAAGCCGAACACAGGGTTGGAGCCCTGGATGGTCAGGTGATCGATTGCGACATCGGGGATCAGGTCCCAATTCACCGAATCGCCGAACGGCTGGTTGAAGCGGACTCCATCGACATACACGGCGAGCCCTTGCGCATCGCCGGACAAAGGCGACGCCTCGAAGCCGCGATAGAAGAGGTTCGGCTGAAAGGGATTGTCCTGCGCTTCCGCAAGCGAAATTCCGGCCGCCGACGTATTCATCGCGTTCAGCGCATTAGGTGCACCGAAGCGCGAGAGATCGCCGGCCGAAAAGCTCTGGACGTTGGCGGCGACCTTTTCCGGATCGATCGCCGTTCCCGGAAGCGCACTCGCGGTGACGACGACAGTTTCGCTTTCGGCCGCCGGGGCGCGGACCGGACAACACGCCGCGATCAGCGCCGCCGCGAACCAGCGCGCCGAAATCATTGCGCGGCGGTCGCCCTTGCGGGTGCCGACGACGCCGCGCGGCTGCGGATGAATTGCCCCAGCCGCTGCAGCGACACCTTCGCTTCCGGCACGTAAGGATTGGCCTGAAACGCGTGCTGCATTCCGTCATAGATCTCGACACTCACGGGCACGCCCGCTTCCGCGGCCTTCTCGCCGATGCGGCTTGCATCGTCCTTCAGGATCTCGAGGCTGCCGGCGTGCACCATGAGCGGGGGAAAATCGCGGAAGCTCGCATAGACCGGCGAGGCGTAAGGATCGGCCGGACTCTGCTTCTTGAGGTAGTGCCGCGCGCTCATGAACAGCAGATCCCACGACAGCGCCGCATCGTTGCGTGCATTCGACAGCATCGACCAGCCGGCGAGAGAGAGATCGACCCACGGGCTCATCGCGATGCAGCCGGCCGGCATCGGCAGGCCCGCATTGCGGATCGCCAAGAGCGAGGCGAAGGCCAATCCGCCGCCTGCATCGTCACCGGCCAGAATGATCGAGCCGGGCTGCGCGCCTTTCTGCAGCAGCAGCCGGTAGGCATCGATGCAGTCGCGCAAGCCGGCGGGAAATGCGAATTCCGGCGCCAGCCGATAGGCCAGCGAGAATGCGCGCGCCTGCCCGGCCTGACACAGCCGGGCGACCAGCGGGCGGTGGGTCTCCGGCGATCCCGCGATGTAGCCGCCACCATGCAGGTAAAGGATGAGGCGCTGCGATTCCGCCGCCTCCACGCGCACCCATTCGCCCTTGATCGGTCCAAGCTGTGCCGGCTCGAAGCGCGCCTCGCGTGGAATCGGCCCGAAGCGATCGGAAAGATAGGTGAACTGCCGGCGCAAATCCTCGATTCCGGACTCCACGTCCACATTGCGAGGGCGCGAAATCCGCGTCAGGCGTCCGAACAGGGCACTCTGCCAGGAAGGCATCTATCTCAAATCGGGGACTGTCCGTGTCAGGATAAGCCGACGTGCAACGGTCTGTCACCACAACAAGAAGGCCGGATGGAGTTCCAGCCGGCCTTTTGCTGTTTCTGCTTAACGGGACGATCGATTACGCGGCCTTTGCCGTGCCCTCGATGGTCTTCAGTTCCGGCGCGTTGATCGCGATTCGCCGCGGCTTCTTCTCCTCCGGCACGATCTGCTCGAGCTCGACATGGAGCAGGCCGTTCTCGAGCTTCGCCGACTTCACTTCGACGTGTTCGGCGAGCTGGAAGCGGCGCTCGAAAGCGCGGCCGGCGATGCCCTGATAGAGATAGCCCTTGCCTTCGGACTTCTCGCTCTCATCGCGCTTGCCCGAAATGGTGAGCACGCCATCGTGCAGCTGAACGTTCAGGTCCTTCTCACCGAAGCCGGCGACCGCGACGGAGATGCGGTAGCGGTTCTCGGCCGAGCGCTCGATGTTGTAGGGCGGATAGCCGTTGCCCGAATCGTACTGGGCAACCTGGTCAAGGGTGTCGAACAGCCGGTCGAAGCCGACGGTCGAACGGAAAAGCGGGGAAAAATCGAATCTCATGGTCACAACCTCCTGAAAGCGATGTGGTTCGGAGCCTCGCCCCACAATGGGCCCGAGGCCTTGGCGTGCCCGGATGCCGTCAGGCCACCCGGACATCCCTGAAATAAGGAGGGCTTCTGGCAGTTCAAGGGCGCGAGTGACAGGAATGCCTGCTCGACTCGCTGCTCTCGCCCGAAGTGCTCAGTAGGCCGGCTGCGGTCCGTACCAGCGGTGGCGATAGTACCAGCGTGGACGACGGTAATAGCGTGGGCCGTAATAGGCCGGTCCGTAGTAACCGCCGGCCGCGTAAACCGGCGGTGGGCCATAAGCGGGCGGCGCGCCATAAGCGGCTGGTGGACCATAAGCGGGTGGCGGTCCATAGGCGGGACCGCTTGCTGCATCGGCCACGGCGCGCAACGGCAGCGTGGCGACGGTCGCTGCGCCGACAACCACGGCGCCTGCGGCGTCGAACACGCAACCGACAAACCAGCAGCGGTGATGATGCCACGGACCGGCCGATGCCGCAGATAGGGGCATGGCGACAAGAGCGGCGCTTACGCACGCGCCGGCGAGTAAACTCCGGACAGACATGGATTTCTCCAGAAACAAACACCCCGCCGCCGGCACCTAACCATGCGAGGCCCAACGACAACGAATGAAATTTCCGTCACGCCGGGGTGGACGTGGACTCGTTTTCATGAAGCTGCGGACAGGAATTATTGAGCGCCCATGGTGGCGCGCGTAGCCTGTCCACATCTCTTTGGGGAGCACTGTCATGAGCGCGGCGCACTGGAAGGTCGGAGCGGATGGCGAATTGTTCGCGGATGCGATCGGCGATCCGGCGAATGTGGTGAACAGCACTCCACCCACGACTGCGGATCAATGGAAGATCGGGCGGGACGGTGACTGGGATACCGCCGCCAACTGGACGAACGGTGTGCCGACGAGTTCGTCCGATGTCACCGTCAACGCCTTCGGCACCTACACAGTGACGTTGTCGGCCGCCGGTGCCGCGAACTCAGTGACGCTCGATGCGAGCAGTGCGACATTCTCCGAGAGCGCGGCCGGATCGCTCAATATCGTCGGCGATTTCGAGGTCGATGCCGGCACCGCCATCCTCAACGGCAACAACACCATTGGCGACGATTTCAGGGTGAATGGCGGCACGCTCGTGTTGAACGGCGCAAACAGCGTTGCTGGTGCAACATCGGTTACTGGCGAATTGGAAGTGGGGAACTCCGGCGCACTTGGCGTCAAATTACTGGGCCTGCAAGACGGGATCCTGCTCGGAACCGTCACCGAAACCCTCGCCAACCACCTCGTGTTTCTCGATAGCGATACGATTGCGGCAGCGCATGCAAAGGTTCTGACCCTTTCGGAGGGCGGCTGGTTTTTTAACGGGAACCAACTCACCTTTGGATTGCCGGGGAACGATGGCACGGTGGTCTGGGACAGTAATTCGAACGCCAGCACGGGCGGCTCGTTCCCGATCCTGATTCAGGATGGAACGCTGAAAGGCGGAGACGACAATTTCGACCTGTTATTCCAATTCGCGTCGTCTACCACTGTTGCCGGCGGAGCAACGCTCGATCTCGCCGGCGCGAGCGCTGCAATTTCGGATCTCACAGGCGCGGGCATCGTAACCAGCAGCGCCGGCGCCCCCACGCTGACGCTAAGTAACGATTCGCAGCACGACGTATTCGCGGGCTCTCTCCGCGGCTCGATTTCCGTGGATATCGAAGCGGGGCCATCAGGGTTTCCAGACGAATTCTTCACCGGGACAAACACCTACACCGGCACGACCACGATCGGGAATGCAGAGCTATTGTTTATCGGCAACGGCGGCACCTCCGGCACGATCGGGAAGGGCGCGGTCGATCTCGTCAGCGGCGGCCAAATCCTGTTCGACCGCAGCGACACGCTGACCATCGCCAATACGATCCTCGGAACGGGGGGCGTCACATACACAGGCAGCGGCACCTACATCGTAAACCATTCGAACAGCTATTCCGGCTTCGGGACGCTGATCGAGGGTGGCGCCACTGTGGAAACCAACAATGGCGGGTCGGTCGGTACCGACGAACTCTTTATCGAGGAAGGCTCGTTGCTTGCGACGAAAAGCATGACACTGACCAACGAACTCGTGCTGGAATTCACCGATTCAATTGCCGCTGCGCACGACAGGATTCTGACCTTGTCGCTCTCGAACAACTGGAGAGTCGTCAGTGGAAGCACCCACGTCGAGATCGGCGACGGAACGAATGACGGCACCGTCCTTTGGAAGGGCGGCTCGGGCGGCACCTTCGACGACAGTTCAGCCACTCTCGAAATCCGCAGCGGCACCTTCAAGGACGGCGACGGAACCCTCGGCAATTTCGTCTCCAATTTCCAATCTGTGACTGTGGATGCCGGAGCCAATCTTGTCCTTACGTCCGGCGCGTTTCTCGGCGACCTCTCCGGGACAGGAACGATCAGCGGTTCTTCCGGTGTAGAGCTTGGAATTGGCGGCGGCGATTTCGGCGGCGTGTTCAGCGGGAACGTAAACCTTGTTGTCAATGAAGCGACCATTCTCACGGGCGACAGTACTGGCGTGAGTCACGTGGCGATTGGGGGTGCGGGCGACGCCCTCGCGCTTGGCGATGGCGGCATCACAGGCTCTGTGGGCAGCGCTCCCATCGAGATCGACGCCGGCGACTCGCTGCTGATCGATCACAGCAATGCCCTTGCGCTTTCGAATGCGCTGAGCGGATCCTTGACTTCCGTGCTTGAACAGCTCGGTACCGGAACGACGACAGCGACGCATCTGACCAGTTTCGACGGGATTCTCGACGTGGTGGCCGGCGAGTTGTTTGTGAACAGGACCGCCAACAACGTGCACACCGTCGAACTCGACGGCGGCACGCTCGCCACCGGCAAGGGTGTGACGTTCTCTCACAATTTCTCCGTCACCGGCGATGTCACGCTGGCCGCGACGACCAAGACGGCGCTGACGCTCGACTTCTCATCGTGGTCGTTCGACGCGAGCAGCATCACCTTCGGCGATGACAGTCACCACGGCACGATCGTCTGGCACACGCCGGCAGGCGGCACCGGGGTGGCCGATGGCGACGTCTTCACTGTCGACATTCATGCCGGGGTTCTCGAAGCCGCGGATGGCAATTTGGGCGCGCTTCTGTTTCCAGCGGTGAGCACGACGGTCGAAGGCGGAGCCGAACTCAATATCGGTTCTGTCGGAACGGCGATCGGCAATCTACTGGGGAGCGGCGTCATTGTCGGCAGCGGCAATGCGCTTCTGGAAGTTGCCGATGGAAGCTTCGCCGGACTGATCAAGGGTGCCGTCACGGTCGAGGTGCTAGGCAATTTTGAGATCTCGGGAGTCAACACGTTCAGCGGCCAATACGAGCTCGCCAGCAGCGACGCCACGCTGACGCTCGATGCCGCAGCCAGGCAGAACATCACCTTCTTCGATCCGAACGACACGATCGTCTTCACGCTGGGAAACGTGTACCGCGGAACGGTGTCTCAATTCGACAAGGCCATCGATCCCACGATGGATTTCGCCGGGCTGTCGTTTGCAACGGCGACGGACAGTTTCGCCAATAGCGTGTTCACCATCACCGACGGCACGCACACCGAGCACATCGCAATGGCCGGCACATTCTCGGATGCGAGCTTCGCGCTGGCCGACGATCACCATGGCGGCGTGGCGGTCACCTACACCGGCGTGACGGATATTCTCGGCCTGGGTTAGGTCAGACTCCGCGCCAGCCGCTCAGGTGCCAGAGACCGATCAGCCAGAAGACCAGCAGGACGGCGTTGATGAACGTGTCCATCTGTCCCGCAGTGACATGCCAGCCCGTGGCATCGCTCACGACGGTGCGCAGCCAGGCGCCCTCCTCGCGATTCTTCGGATTGCGCCAGCGGCCCGTGCGGATCAGCGTCTCTATGTTGTTGAGGACACACGATCCCTTGTTGAACCGCCATTGCAGGAACATTCCCGGCAGGAAGACGAGATAGACGATCAGCGCCCAGCGCGCCGAAGCCAGCCATCCGGTCACCACATAGATCAGGGGCAGGAAATGGATGAGGAAGAAGAACCACCCGAGCGCATCGCGCTTGGTGGGATGTTCCGGGAGCGAACTTTCGATCTCGGACGGCCGATCGTCCTCGATCGCCGCGGCCATTGTGCCTGGCTCCATCTCATGCTCCCAGCCTGTCCTGGGCCGACTGTATGGCGGAAGGCCGCGCGCGCAAAATCGGCAGTCCGGCCCGGTGACAAATGCTCAGTGCGCCTCTAGATTAACGATTGAGTTTCGCGGCTCCCGGCGCGGGAACCGCCCCCAATTATCAGTGGAAGGACGAACATGAGCTCTCCCCAAATCGACGAGATCATCAAGCAAATGGGCAGCGCGATCGGCGCGAATTCGGGCCTTGGCGGCACCCTCAAGTTCGATTTCGGCGACGCCGGGAGCGTGCTTATCGACGGCAAGTCCTCGCCCAACACCGTCTCGGACGGCTCGGGCAAGCCGGCCGATACCACCATCAGCGTGAGTCTCGAGACCTTCGAGAAGATGGTGCGCGGCGAACTCGACGGCACATCGGCGTTCATGCAGGGCAAGCTTCGCGTGGCGGGCGACATGGGCCTTGCCATGAAGCTCGGGCCGATCCTCCAGAAAGCTCGCGGCTGACGGCCGTTTCGCTTCGTCCCGAAGACATCCAGCCGCGGTTCATCTCGGGCCGCGACGGCAAGGTGTTGCGCATCGCGACGATCGACGCGTCGCCGCGCATGCTGCCGCGCGGGGTGTGCGTACTGCTGAACGGGCAGACGGAGTTCATTGAGAAGTACGTGGAGGTGATCGCGGAGCTTTCCGCGCGCGGATTCACGGTGGCCACCATGGATTGGCGCGGGCAGGGCGGTTCGGTGCGCGCGCTCGACAATCCGCTGAAAGCGCACATCGGCGATTTCAGCGAATACGATTCCGATCTCACCATCTTCATGCACACGGTCGTGCGCAATCTGACGGACAAGCCGCCGATCGCGCTGGCCCATTCCATGGGCGCGCATATTCTTCTGCGTTCGCTGCACGCCAATCCTTCGGCGTTTGCCGCGGCGGCCATGACGGCGCCGATGCTGCGGGCGCTCACGCGCGGCTATCCCACGAAGCTGGCGCGCGCGATCTCCTATGTCGAGAACAGGCTCCGACGCCAGAACGATTTCGTGCTCGGCATGGACAAGCGCGATCCACTCAAGATGACGTTCGCCGATCAACTGGTGACATCCGACACCGCGCGCTTTGCCCGCACGCAGGATTTCCTGCGCGAACATCCCAACCTGCGGCTGGCCGGTCCCACCTGGGGGTGGCTGGAAGCTGCGTACCGGTCCATGCAGGAGGTGATGGCTCCCGGCTATCCCGAAGCGATCACCACGCCGATCCTCATGGTAGGGGCAGGTCGCGACCGCATTGTCGACACGAGCGCCGAACGCGAATTCGCCGCGCGGCTGCCCAACTGCCGCTATGAGGAATACGGCGATGCCGAGCACGAGATCCTGATGGAGAACGATGCGATCCGCACCCGCTTCTGGGAGTCGTTCGACGAATTCATGGCGCAGCACACGCCCTAAGTTTCTGTCAGCGCGCCGCCAACGGACCCAGCGCTTCGACCAGCGGCGCGAGCAGATCTCCGCAATCCTTCCATCGTCCGATGGCGTCGGCGTAAAGCGGCTGGCGCACCTCCGCCGCGCTCGCAGTGAGGATCGGCCGCTGCGTGCGATGGAAGGCAACGCAACGCTCGTCCCATTTGAGTCCGCAATAGGCAATCATTTGTCGCGCCGCGCTTTCCAGATCGCCGACGATGTTTTCGTAGCGCATCTCGAGCATCCGCCCCGCCGGCAGCACAGATCTCCAATGCGACATCAGTTCGACGTAGGCGCGATAGTAGCGTCCCAATTCTCCAAGCCCGTAGCTGAAGGGAAGGTTTCTCCCGAATGTGCGGGTAAAGCACGACATGCAGGTGTCGACGGGATCGCGAATGACGTGGATGATCCGCGCTTTGGGCAGCGCGAGGTGAATAAGGCCGACGAGTCCGAAATTCATCGGCATCTTGTCTGTAATCCGCGAGGCTCCCGGCGCCTCCGCCTGAAGCGCATTCACGTAGCGGCGTCCCGCCTGACCAAGCGACTTCGCTTCGAGCAACGTCACGGATTCCGGAAACACGACGTTACCCATGGTGAGCGAACGCGCGATTTCGGAAAGCAGTGTCCGCTCGCCTCCACCTGTCACCAGCGGATGGCTTGCGAGAATCTGCTCGACCAGCGTGGTTCCCGAGCGGGGCATCCCGACGATGAAGATGGGCAACGATGAATCGTCGCCCGCGCCGCCTTTCTCGGCCAGCAATTCCGGCGTGAACACCGCCGCGATGCGGTGCATCATGCCGAGCGTGCCTGCCTCGTCATACTGAACCGTGCGCCGCCGGATCGTGTTGGCGCGCAGCAGGTGCTCGATCGCGGCGCGTGTCTCGCCGATATCGCGATACGCCTTGCCGAGCGCATAGTGCAGTTCTGCCTGCTGCGGCTCGGGAAGCCGTGAAGGATCGTTCGCAAGCGACTCCATCGTTGCGAATTGCGGGTCGCCGGGAATGAAGCGTTTCATTTGCGACAGCACGCGATGGTAGGACGGATTGGTGGGCGCCAGCGCGACGGCCCTTTCCAACGCCCGCCTTGCCTCGTCCGATTGCCCGAGCGCCTGCGCCGCGATGCCGAAGCCGCGCAAGGCCTCGGTGTTGTCCGGTTCAATCCCGAGCGCCCTCCGGAAAGAGGCCAGCGCTTCCTCCGGTTTGCCCAGCGCATGAAGCGAGAAACCAAGTGCGGCGTGCGCGGACGCGCGAGACGGATCGACCGCGATCGCGCGCGCAAAATGCTGCGCGGCTTGCGCGTGGCGCGTGTGCACGAGCGGCAAGCCGCGGTTGACATGCAGACCGGCCAGATTGCTCCGCGCGGCCTTGAGGTTCGGGTCGAGCGCGAGCGCGCGTTCATAGGCGGCGATGGCTTCGTCGTGTTTCCCTAGCGCGACAAGCGCGTTGGCCAGATTGTTTTGTGCCTCGGCAGAGTCCGGAGCGGCCTGCGAAAGCTTCGCCAGCACATCGGCAGCTTCCGCGTAACGGCCGGTGGAAAAGAGCAGCACGCCGAGATGCTTCAACGTATCCTGATGATCCGGCGCCAGCACCAAAGCGCTGCGATAGGCGGCTTCGGCTTCGGCAAGAGCGCCTACTTGGTGCCGCGCGCGTCCCCGTTCGAAGGTTTCCTCGACAGTCATGCGGCAACGTCAGGGCGACTTGGCGATGACGTTCGATGTGACGCCTGGCGGCAGCTGATCGATCACCAGGATTTTCACCGGTGTCGTGCCGTTGTTCCGGCCGAAGTGCCAGGTGTTGGTCATTTCTGCGAAGAACTTTCCCTTCGGAATATCGAATGTCTTACCGGTGGCGACGTTGGTTACGGTCAGCGTGCCTTCCAGCACGTAGACGTAATGCGGATAGAGATGCTTGTGCACGCGCAGCCGCGATCCGGGTGGGAACGTCGTCAGCGACACCACGACCTTGGGCTTGTCCGGGACTTCGATCTTTTGCCCGGTGATCGTCGTGTCACCCGAAAACACAGGCACGGACGTCACTTGCGGCGCGTCGGCCGCTTGTGCAGTGCCGAAAAATAGAAGCAGCGCGGCGAGGGCGGTTCGTTTCATGACTTTTCCCCATGTCAATTCGCACGAATATTGTGCGCGAGCAGGTTTGGCCGCAACCGGCTGGCGAGAGTCCGTTGGCTTTGGAGGCGCGGGAACGGCTATTGTCCGCCCCGCAATCCCGCCCCATCCCGCCATGACCGACCGCAATCGCCCCTTCCATTCCGCGCTCGAGCTGATCGGCAACACGCCGATGGTCGAACTGACCCGTTTCGAGACCGGCCCGTGCCGGCTGTTCGTAAAGCTGGAAAGCCAGAACCCCGGCGGCTCGATCAAGGACCGCATCGGTAAGTCCATGATCGAGGCCGCCGAGAAGGACGGCCGACTGAAGCCGGGCGGCACCATCATCGAAGCGACCGCCGGCAACACCGGCCTTGGCCTGGCCCAGGTCGGCATGGTGAAGGGCTACAAGCTCATCCTCATCGTGCCCGACAAGATGGCGCGCGAGAAGATCCAGCACCTGCGCGCCATGGGCGTCGATGTGCGCATCACCCGCTCCGATGTCGGCAAGGGCCATCCAGAATATTATCAGGACATGGCACAGCGCATCGCCGATGAGACAGGCGCGTTCTACGTGAACCAGTTCGCCAATCCCGCCAATCCGCTGGCGCATGAGACGGGCACCGCGCCGGAAATCTGGGAGCAGATGGAGCACGACGTGGACGCCATTGTCGTCGGCGTCGGCTCCGGCGGAACGATGACCGGCATCGGCCGCTTCTTCAAACGCGTGTCGCCGAAAACGGAAATGGTACTCGCCGATCCGCAAGGCTCCATCCTCGCGCCGCTGGTGAAGACGGGAAAGATGACGGAAGCCGGATCGTGGACCATCGAAGGCATCGGCGAGGACTTCGTGCCGCCGAACTGCGATCTGTCATTGGTCAAGCAGGCCTACGCGATCTCCGACAAGGAAAGCATCGAGACGGCGCGCGCGCTGCTCGCGAAGGAAGGCATCCTCGGCGGTTCGTCCTCCGGCACGTTGCTCGCCGCGGCGCTGCGCTATTGCCGTGAGCAGACAACGCCGAAACGCGTGGTGACGCTCGTGCCGGACAGCGGCAACAAATATCTCTCCAAGGTCTACAACGATTTCTGGGTGATCGAGCAGGGATTGGCGGACCGCAAGCTCACCGGCAACCTCTCCGATCTCATCACGCGGCCGCATGAATCCGGCGGCACGGTGACGGTCTCGCCGGACGATACGCTGATGGTCGCGTACAATCGCATGCGCTCCTCCGACGTGTCGCAGCTGCCGGTGCTGAAGGAAGGCCGCATCGTCGGCATTCTCGACGAGAGCGACATTCTCTCCCATGTCGAAGGCCACGACGAATTCCGCACGCAGCAATTCCAGGATCCGGTGCGCACGGCCATGACGGCGCGGCTGAAGACCGTGCAGGTGAACGACAGGATGGAGGTGCTGCCGCCCATCTTCGAGCGCAACGAAGTGGCCATCGTGCTCGACCGCGACAAGTTCGTCGGCCTCATCACCCGCATCGACCTCATCAATCATCTGAGACTCAATCCATGACCAAAGGCCACAACCGGCTCGCTTTCGCCACGCGCACCATTCACGCCGGTCAGCATCCCGATCCGACCACCGGCGCGGTGATGGTGCCGATCTACGCGACCTCGACTTACGCGCAGGAATCGCCGGGCCAGCACAAGGGCTACGAGTATTCGCGCTCGCAAAACCCCACGCGGCAGGCGTTCGAGCGCTGCATTGCCGATCTGGAAAGCGGCACGGAAGGCTATGCGTTTGCCAGCGGCCTCGCCGGCGAAGCCACCGTGCTGGATCTCCTGGCGACCGGCGGTCACGTGTTCGCCAGCGACG
>Ga0335083_10006199_pt1 | contig 15026 bp, 16 predicted proteins | sample Lox_Sample_42_FD_206716 | JGI IMG/M metagenome (GOLD analysis project Ga0335083, IMG submission 206716) | Soil microbial communities from Loxahatchee National Wildlife Refuge, Florida, United States - Lox_Sample_4.2 | ecosystem: Environmental > Terrestrial > Soil > Wetlands | place: USA... | reverse complement strand
ACCCATTAGGGTGTTGCGCCGTTGAGCGGCGTGTTCGTGATCACGGGACCATCGGGGGTCGGCAAGGGCACGCTCATCAGAGGCCTGCGCCAACGCCTTCCCCGGCTCGAGCTGTCGGTCTCGGCCACCACGCGGGCGCCGCGCCCCGGCGAGCGCGACGGCGTCGACTACCACTTCCTCAGCCGGGAGCGCTTCGACGAGCTGGTGGCCGCCGACGAGTTCGTCGAGCACGCCGACTACGCCGGGCGGCGCTACGGGACGCTGCGCTCCGAGCTCGAGGAGCGCGTCAAGAAGGGCGTGCCGGTGGTGCTCGAGATCGAGGTCCAGGGCGCCCGCCAGGTGCGCGCGGCGATGCCACAGGCGGTGCAGGTGTTCATCTCGCCGCCCTCGCTGGAGGTGCTGCGCGAGCGCCTGCAGGGGCGCGGCACCGACGACCGCGAGGAGGTCGACCGGCGGCTGCGGGTGGCCGAGCAGGAGCTCGCCGCACAGCCCGAGTTCGCCCACGTGGTTGTCAATGACGACCTCTCCCGGGCCACCGACGAGCTGTACGAGATCGTCGCGGCCAGCCTCCCCGTCGGCGGCGCACAGGGCTGAGGAGCTCCAGCCGCTGCGGCTAGACTCATCGGAGAGCCAACGAGGAAAGGCAATCCCGCAAAGTGATCTCGCCACGCATCGACCGGCTGCTCGAGCAGGTCGACTCAAACTACGCCGGAGTGATCGTCGCGGCCAAGCGCGCGCGCCAGATCAACAGCTACTACCACAACCTCGGAGAGGGGACCTTCGACGAGTTCCCCCCGCCGATGATCGAGACCGCCTCGAAAAACTACCTCACGATCGCCCTCGAGGAGGTAGCCGGCGGGAAGATGAAGTACCACTACCGGTAGGCGCCGCGACGGGCCGGCGGGGCGCGCCGCAAGCGCCGTGCCAGGGCTTGCCCGCGCGCCACGAGCCCTCTAGAACCACGTAGGCCATGTCGCGCATACTGCTCGGCGTCAGCGGCGGGATCGCGGCGTACAAGGCGCTCGAGTTCGTCCGCCTGGCGACCGGCGCCGGGCACGCGCTGCGCGTCGTGCAGACGCCCACCAGCCGCCGCTTCGTCGGCACCGCCTCCTTCGCCGCGCTGAGCGGGGCACCGGTGCTCGTGGGCGAGTTCCAGCGCGATCCCGCGCGCGGGGCGTTCCCGGGCCAGCGTCCGCCGGCCCACGACCCGATCGCTCACCTCGAGCTGATGGCCAACGCAGAGGTGTTCCTGATCGCCCCCGCCTCGGCCAACACGATCGCCAAGCTCGCAGCGGGCCTGGCCGACAACCTGCTCACGAGCTGTGCGCTGGCGGCGGACTGCCCGACCGTGCTGGCGCCCGCGATGAACTCGCGCATGTACGAGCACCCCGCCACCCGCGAGAACCTGCGCACGCTGCGGGGACGGGGTGTGCGGATCGTCGAGCCCACCGGCGGGCGCCTCGCCTCCGCCGGTGAGCAGGGGATCGGACGCATGGCCGAGCCCGCCGTCCTGCTGCAGGCCTGCGAGGCCGCGCTCGGGGGTGCCGGCGGTGCGCCGCATGACGCTGCCGGCGAGGGCGCAACCACGGGCGCGAACGCCGGCGGCGGGGACGCGGGTGCCACGAGCGGACCGCTGGCCGGCAGGCGCGTGCTCGTGACGGCCGGCGGGACCCGCGAGGCGATCGACAGCGTGAGGTACATCGGCAACAGCTCCTCGGGACGGATGGGGCTCGCGCTCGCGCAGGCGGCCGCCCGGCGGGGTGCGGAGGTGGTGCTGCTGTGCGCGAACGTCGCGCTGCAGGCACCGGCGGGGGTCAGGCGCGTGGATGTCGTCAGCGCCGGGGAGATGCTGGCGGCGTGCGAGCGCGAGTTTCCATCCTGCGACGTGCTGCTGATGGCCGCCGCGGTGGCGGACTTCGCGCCCGCACAGGCCAGCGAGGGCAAGATCAAGAAGAGCGGCCGCCAGGGCCTCTCGCTGTCGCTGTCGCCGACGAGGGACATCCTCACGGAGCTCTCCGCCCGGCGCCGAGACGGCCAGACGCTCGTGGGCTTCGCCGCCGAGCACGGCGCCGATGGCCTGGCCGCGGCGGAGGGCAAGCTGTCGGGCAAGCACCTGGACGCGCTCGTCGTCAACGACATCTCCCGCGAGGACATCGGCTTCGACGTGCAGGACAACGAGGTCACGATCCTGACGGCCGCCCGGGACGGCGCGATCGAGCGCCTGGAGGTTCCGCGGGCGGCCAAGGAAAGCGTCGCAGAGTCGATCCTGGACGCCGTCGAGAGGCTTAGGGGCAGCGGGTAAGATTTGACGATGGACAGCGTCTATGACCTGTACCGGCGCGGGATTTCGCTGCTGGACCACGGCGACCACGAGGCCGCGATCGTGCCGCTCAGCAGAGCCCGCGACCAGGAGCCCGACAAGGCCTCGATCCGCGAGGCGCTCGGCCGTGCGCTGTTCCACGCGCGCCGCTACGCGGGCGCGGCCGCCGAGTTCGAGGCCGTCGCCGCGAGCGCCCCCACCAACGACTACGCGCTCTTCTGCCTGGGCCGCTCGATGCAGCTGCTCGGGCGCCATCGCGAGGCGTGTCAACCGCTCGCGCTGGCCTGCTCGCTGCGCCCGGAGAGGGAGGACTACCGCCTCTATCGGGACCGCGCCCGGCGCGACGCGCGCCGCGACGCCGAGCGGGTGTGAGGCCGCCCACGGGAGCGTGGGCGATGCTATCCTCGAAGCACAGCTTTCGGCCGTCGCGAACAGCTTCGGCAGCAGTACCGAGAGTGGGCGCCCGCCCGCTTTTTTTACGTATGAGGACAGGTGGATGAGCGCATTGCAGGCAGACATCGAGCAGCGGCTGGCGAGCAGCGAGCCCGACATCGAGGTGCTGCTGGCCGAGGTCGTCGGCGGCCGCTGCCTGCGGGTGTACATCGACCATCCCGACGGCGTCACGTTGGACATGTGCGAGCGCGTCACCAAGGACCTGAACGACCTGCGCGAGCGCTACTCGCTGGAGGTGTCCTCACCCGGCAGCGAGCGCCCGCTGACCAAGCCCGCCCACTTCCGCCGCTTCATGGGGCGCCGCGCGCGCGTGCGCTCGCGCCACCCGCTGCCGGTCGGCGAGCGTCCCATGCGCAGCTTCACCGGCGAGCTCGTCGGCGCCTCCGACGAGGAGGTCACGCTCGCCGCCGCCGAGGGCCTGATCGCGATCCCCTACTCGGAGATTCGCCGTTCCAACCTGATCGGGGAGTAGAGCCATGTCACGCGAAATCCTGGAGGCGATGCACGCGCTCGCGCGCGAGAAGGGGATCGAGCCCGAGAAGCTGATGGTGGCGCTCGAGGACGCCCTGCTGTCCGCCTACAAGAAGCAGCCCGGCTCGGCCAAGTACGCGCGCGTCGAGATGGACCGCGACACCGCCGACTTCCGGGTGATCGAACTGATCATCCCTGAACGCCTGGAGGCACACCTGATCGTCGAGACGATCGACGAGGAAACGACGATCGATCCGGAGACGGGGGAGATGCGCGAACCCGAGGAACCGGAAATCGACCCGAAGAAGTTCGCCGAATACCGCGACCAGATCGACGAGCGCGACGTCACCCCCGACGACTTCGGACGCATCGCGGCCCAGACCGCCAAGCAGGTGATCCTGCAGCGCATCCGCGAGGCCGAGCGGGACATGATGTTCGAGGAGTACCGCGACCGCGTGGGCGAGCTGATCACCGGCATCGTCCAGCAGTCGGACTCCCGCTACACGCTCGTGCAGCTGCGCGAACGGGTGGAGGCGCTGCTGCCCAAGTCCGAGCAGGTCGAGGGCGAGCGCTACGACCACTCGCAGCGGATCAAGGCCGTGATCAAGGAGGTTTCCCCCTCCAGCAAGGGCCCCGCGATCATCGTCTCCCGCCGCGACCCCGAGCTGATCAAGAAGCTGTTCGAGCTCGAGGTCCCCGAGATCGCCGACGGCCTCGTGGAAATCGCCAACGTCGCCCGCGAGCCCGGCTACCGCTCGAAGATCGCCGTCGTCTCGCACACCGACGGGGTCGACCCGGTGGGCGCCTGCGTGGGCCCGCGCGGCTCGCGCGTACGCATGGTCGTATCCGAGCTGCGCGGCGAGAAGATCGACATCATCCCCTTCAACGACGAGCCCGCCCGCTTCGTGGCCAAGGCGCTGTCGCCGGCGCGCGTGCGCGAGGTGCTCGTCGACGACGACGCCAAGCAGGCCACGGTGATCGTCCCCGACGACCAGCTCTCGCTGGCGATCGGCCGCGAGGGCCAGAACGCCCGCCTCGCCGCCCGCCTCACGGGTTGGCGCGTGGACATCCGCTCGGAGACCGAGTTCGCCGCCGAGGAGGCCGAGCACGCATACGAGGAGGAGGAGGTCGCGGGCCGCTGCGCGGCGATCCTCTCCAACGGCAGGCGCTGCCCGAACGCGGCCCTTCCCAACTCCCGCTACTGCGGCCTCGAAAGCCACCAGGCGCTGGCCGCGATCGACAGCGACAACGTCGCCGACCTGAACGCCACCGAGGACCGCGAGATCGCCGCGGACGAGGCGGCACTCGCCGCCGAAGAGGCCGCCGTGGGGGAGTCGCCCGAGGTGGCCCCCGAGGCGGAGCTCGCGGCTGAGGTCACGGCGGAGCCCCCGCCCCCCGCGCCGGGCCCCGAGGCCAACGGCGCCGAGCACGCACCCGCCGAGGAGCAGACCACATAGCCCCCGCCAACGCCGGGGGCGCGGGTCCCGAGCACCGGCGGCGCGTCCCCTCCCGCCGCTGCATCGGCTGCGGACGGCGGGCTCCAAAGCACGAGCTCGTGCGCCTGGCGGTGCGCGACGACGACGGTCGGGCGGTGGCCGTGGCCGACACGCACAAGCGCATGCCCGGCAGGGGCGCCTACCTCTGCGCGGGGCCCGGACCGGCGGGCGCCAACCCCCCCTGCCTGGAGCGCGCAGGACGCCGCGGGAGCCTCGCACGGGCGTTCCGCGCGCGGGTGTCCGCAGGGCCCGAACTCGTAGAATCGGTGTAGAGGCATGAGCAAGAAGCGGGTACACGAAATCGCGAAGGAGCACGGGCTCTCCAGCAAGGAGCTGCTCGCCAAGCTGCACGCCGCCGGCGTGGAGGCGAAGGCCGCCGCGTCCTCGGTCGACGAGGCCGTCGCCCTCGAGGCGCTCGGCGACGGCCCGGCGGGCGCCGCCGCCAGCTCCAACGGCGGCTCGAGCGCGTCCGCGGCGCCGGCCAAGCCCGCGGCCAAGGCACCGTCGAAAACACCCGCAAAGGCGAAGGCCCCGGCCAAGGGCACCGCAGGCGCCCCCGCCGACGGCGGACAGCCGGCCGCGGCGCCGCCGCCACGCTCCCAGCAGCCGGCGAGCGCCGCCCCGGCGGCCCAGCGCGCCGCCGCGCCCGCGGCGTCGGCGCCCGCGCAGGCACCGGCCGCACAGTCGGGCGCATCCGCGGCGGCTGCGCCACGCGCGCCCGCCGCCGCCGGCGCGCCCGCGGCCCAGCCAGCCGCACCGGCCGCGCGCGCAGCTGCACCCGCGACTCCCGGCGAGGCTCCGCCACGCCCCGCCCCCGCGAGCTCCGCCGCCCAGGGCGCCGCCTCGCCCGAGCGGGTCCGCCCGACGCGCGACTCGCGCACGGGCGAGCGGACCCCCGGCGACGTCGGCCCCGGTGGCCGGCGGCGCGTGGTGATCGACTCCCAGGCCTCGCGCCGCCAGCAGGGCGGCCCCGCCAACCAGCCCCAGCGCCGCCCCCGGCGCGGGCGCCGGCGCCGCGGCACCTACGACGAGACGATCGCGCCGATCGACAACTCCGCCCTGGAGGCCACCGACCTGGTGCGGGTGAGCTCGGGCTCGACCGTCAAGGACGTGGCCGAGTACCTCGGCGTTGCGGTGCCGGAAGTGATCAAGAAGCTGATGTCCCTGGGGGAGATGGCGACGCTCACGCAGACCCTGTCGGACGACGCCATCCAGGTGCTCGCCGACGAGTTCGACAAGCAGGTCGAGATCGTCCACGCCGCCGACGACGTGGACCTCGAGCCCGTCTACGAGGACGCCGAGGACGAGCTCATCGAACGCCCACCCGTGGTCACGATCATGGGGCACGTGGACCACGGCAAGACCTCGCTGCTCGACGCGATCCGCGAGACCGAGGTGGTCGCCGGTGAGGCCGGTGGCATCACCCAACACATCGGCGCCTACCAGGTCCACCACGGCGGCAAGGAGATCACCTTCCTCGACACGCCCGGCCACGAGGCCTTCACGGCGATGCGCGCCCGCGGCGCCCGCGTGACCGACCTCGCGGTGATCGTGGTCGCCGCCGACGACGGCGTCAAGCCGCAGACCGAGGAGGCGATCGACCACGCCAAGGCGGCCGAAGTGCCGATCATCGTGGCCGTCAACAAGATCGACAAGGAGGGCGCCCAGCCGGAACGTGTGCGCACCGAGATGACCCAGCACGGCCTGCAGCCGGCCGAGTGGGGCGGGGACACCGAGTTCGTCGACGTGAGCGCGAAGACGAGGGTGGGGCTCGACTCGCTGCTCGACACGATCCAGGTGGTCACCGACCTCGAGGAGCTGAAGGCCAACCAGGAGGCCGAAGCCTCCGGGACGGTGATCGAGTCCAAGCTCGACCCCGGCCGTGGCCCGGTCGTGACGATCCTGATCCAGCGCGGCACGATGCGCGTGGGCGACGCGCTCGTCGCCGGCGCCCACTTCGGGCGTGTGCGGGCGATGCACGACTTCATGGGCGAGAAGCTCAAGCGTGCGATGCCCGGCCAGCCCGTCGAGGTGCTCGGCTTCGACGGCGTGCCGGAGGCCGGGGAGCCGGTGCGGGTGGTCGAGAACGAGCGCCGCGCCCGCCAGCTCGCCGGCGAACGCGCCAACCGGCTGAAGACCGAGGCGCTGGCCCGGCGCTCGGGCCGCAAGGTGTCGCTGGAAGACGTCTTCAAGCTCGCCCAGGAGGGCACCGTCAAGGAGCTCGCGCTCGTCATCAAGGCCGACGTGGCGGGCTCGCTGGAGGCGATCGAGGACGAGATCGCCAAGCTCCCCCAGCAGGAGGTGAAGGTCAACATCATCCACCGGGGGGTCGGCGGGATCAACGAGTCCGACGTGATCCTCGCGGCCGCCTCCGAAGGCGTGATCCTCGGCTTCAACGTGCGCCCCGTGGGCGACGCCCGCGCCGTGGCCGAGCGGGAGGGCGTGGAGATCCGCTCCTACGCGGTGATCTATCGCGCGATCGAGGAGCTGCGAGGGGCGATGGAGGGCATGCTCGAGCCCGCCGAGGTCGAGACCCCGCTCGGCCAGGCAGAGGTGCGCCAGCTGTTCAAAGCGTCCCGCATCGGCACGATCGCCGGCTCGTTCGTGACCGAGGGCACCGTGGCCCGCGGCGCCCACGTGCGCGTGGTCCGCGAGGGCACCGTGATCTACGACACCACCGTCGAAAGCCTGCGCCGCTTCAGCGAGGACGTGCGCGAGGTGAGCGCGGGGTTCGAGTGCGGAATCGTGCTCACCAACTTCCAGGACGTACACGAGGGTGACTTGCTCGAGACATATGAGACACGGAGGGTCGAGCGCGAGCTGTCGGCCTGAAAGGTCCAGATGCTGCAGGGACCCGCGGGTCGGCGCGGAATTGGAGGGCTAGGATGAGCACGCCGCGAATGCGTCGGGTCGATGAGGCCGTTCACCAGGTGATCGGCGACGCCATCTCAGGGGGGCTCAAGGATCCGCGGATTGGATTCCTGACAGTGACCGACGTGCGTACCAGCCCCGACCTGCGCCATGCGCGCGTATACGTGAGCGTGCTCGGCTCGCGCGGAGAGCCGGCGTCCGCGGGCGACCGCGAGGCCACGCTCGAGGGGCTGCGCAGCGCCCACGGCTACCTCCAGGGCCGGGTCGCCTCCGAGCTGCACCTGAAGCGCACCCCCACGCTCGAGTTCATCTACGACGACACCACCGACCGCGCCTTCCGGGTGGAGCGGCTGCTGGGGGAGGGCAGGCGCGCGTGAGCGTCCCCGAGGACCAGCGGCTGGCGCGCGAGCTCGTGCTCGAGCGCCTTCGCGAGGACCCGGCCTTCATCCTGGCCTCGCACGAGAAGCCCGACGGCGACGCGCTCGGCTCGATGGCGGCGATGCAGGGGCTGCTCACCGGGCTCGGCAAGGACTCGGTGATGTTCATCTCGCCCGGGGATCTGCCGCTCCCCGACGAGTACGCCCACTTCGCCAGCGCCGGCATGATCAGCGAGCCCCCGCCCGACGTGCGCTCGCGCACGGTCGTGTTCCTCGACTGCGGCAACGTCGACCGCAACCCCGCCGGGGTCCTGCGCGACAGCTCCCAGCTGCTGAACATCGACCACCACCACGACAACACCCGCTTCGGCACGATCAACCTCGTGGTCCCGGAGGCATCGTGCACGGCCGAGATCGTGTGGGAGCTGATGCAGGCGCTGTCCGTCGTCCCGACGCCCGAGATCGCGGAAGCCCTGTACGTGGGCCTGATCACCGACACGGGGCGCTTCATGTACGAGAACACCACCCCGCGGGCGCACGAGATGGCCGCAGCGCTGATCGACGCCGGCGTCGACGTCCCGCGCGTCTACACGAGCCTGTACGAGGACATGCCGCTGGGCAGGTTGGCCCTGCTCGGAATCGCGCTCACGCGGATCCAGCTGTTCGACTCCGGGGAGATCGCCCTGGTCGACCTCTCGGCCGCCGACTTCGCCGACGCCGGGGCCCAGGAAGGTGACTCCGAGGGCGTGATCGACGACCTGCGGGCGCTGCGGGGGGCGAAGGTCGCGGTGCTCGTGCGCGAGGTCATGCGCGGAGAGCGCGCCGGCCAGCGCAAAGTCTCGCTGCGGGCCACCGACGGCGAGGTGGACGTGTCGCGGATCGCGCGGGCCCAGGGGGGTGGGGGCCACACCCGCGCAGCCGGCTTCTCCACCACGATGGAGCTCGAGCAGCTGGTCGAGTTCCTGCGCACCGAGGTGGGTGCGCAGCGCAACTCGCTCCCCGGCGGGAAGCCCGCCGCCCCCGTCGCCTGAGGGCCCCGCGCCGAGGAGGCCCGCCGCGTGGACGGCGTCCTGTTGATCGACAAGCCCGCCGGCATCAGCTCCCATGGCGTGGTTGCGGCCGTCAGGAGGGCCCTCGGAGGCGTCAAGACCGGACACGCCGGCACGCTCGACCCGTTCGCGACCGGCCTGCTGCTCGTGCTGCTCGGCCGCGCCACGAAATCCCAGCGCGCGTTCATGGCCCTGCCCAAGCGCTACGAGACGATCGCCCAGCTGGGTGCGCTGTCGAGCACGGGCGATCCGGAGGGGGAGATCACCGTCACGGGGCGCGTCCCGTCGCTCCCGCCGGTGCTGCCCGTCGGAGAGGTGCGCCAGCGCCCCCCGCGCCACTCGGCGGTGAAGGTGGGGGGTGAGCGCGCCTACCGCCGGGCCCGCCGCGGCGAGGACTTCGAGCTGCCCGAGCGGACGGTCACGATCCACGCGTTCCGCGAGCTGTGGCGCCGCGAGGACCCCGGCGGGCCGGGGCCGCGCGCGGCGTATGAGATCGAGTGCTCGTCGGGGACCTACGTGCGCTCGCTGATCGCCGACCTCGGCGACGGCTACTGCCTGGAGCTGCGGCGCACGGCGATCGGCGACTTCCGCGTCGAGGATGCGTCGATGCTGCCGGCGCGCGGCAGCGCGTGGCAGGATCCGCCCGTGATCGGCCTCGCGACGGCGCTCGAGCGAGCCGGCGGGGCGCCCCCCCAATAGGCTTCGCTGCCGACGTGAAGGTCACCCCTCTGCCCGAAGTCGAGCACGGGCGCTCGCGCAGCCTCGCCGTCGGCACCTTCGACGGCGTCCACCTCGGCCACCGCGAGGTCATCAGGGGTGCCGACAGCGTGCTCACGTTCGACCCCCACCCGGTGTCGGTGGTCGCGCCCCAGCACACCCCGAGGCTGCTGACCTCGCCCGAGCGCAAGGCCGAGCTGGTGGCGTCGCTGGGCGTACAGGAGATGATCGTGATCCCGTTCGACGCCGAGTTCGCCGCGCGACCCGCCGAGGAGTTCATCGACGACGTACTCGTCGGCGCCCTCGGGGCGCGGCAGGTGTCGGTGGGGGAGAACTTCCGCTTCGGCCGGCGCGCCCAGGGCGACCCCGAGCTGCTGCGCGCGGACGGGCGCTTCGAGACGCTCGTGCACCCGCTGCTGGAAATCGACGGCGAGGTCGTGTCCTCCAGCCACATCCGCGGCCTCGTGCTGGCGGGCGAGCTCGCCCAGGCCGACCGCATGCTCGGGAGCTCCTTCCAGCTGCGCGGGACGGTCCTGCATGGCGACGCGCGCGGGCGCGAGCTGGGGTTCCCGACCGCCAACCTCGCCCCCGACGAGGCGTACGTGTGCCCCGGCCACGGGGTGTACGCGTGCCTGGCGGCGGCCGACGGGCTGGACCCGCGCCCGGCGGCCGTCAGCATCGGCGTGCGCCCGACCTTCAACACGGGCCGCGCGGAGCTGATCGAGGCCTACCTGCTCGATTTCGACGGCGACCTCTACGACGGCGAGCTGCGCCTGGACTTCCTCGACCGCCTGCGGGGCGAGCGGCGCTTCAGCGACGTGGACTCGCTGGTCGAGCAGATGCGACGTGACGTCGAGCAGACGCGCGAGGTCGCCTCGCGGGCCGGCTGACAGCGCGCCGGTGGCCCTGCGGGCGCGCCGCCGGGGTCTGCTACCGTGCCGCCCGATGACGGCGATCACCAGCGACCGCAAGCGCGAGATAGCGGCCCAGTTCGGGTCCGACGAGCGCGACACCGGCTCGACCAAGGTGCAGATCGCGCTGCTCACCGAGCGCATCAACCACCTCACCGAGCACCTGCGCGAGCACGGCAAGGACCATCACTCCCGCCGCGGGCTGCTGATGCTCGTCGGCCGCCGTCGCCGCTTCCTGGACTACATGCAGCGCCACGACCTCGACGGTTATCGCGCGCTGATCAAAGAGCTCGGCCTGCGCAAGTAGTGGCGGTCCTGCCGGCAGGGACCCCGGCACCCGCGTTCAGCCTCGCCCGTGCGGACGGCGGGCGCTTCACCGAGGCCGACCTGGCGGGGCGGCGCACGGTGCTCGTCTTCTACCCGTTCGCCTTCACGGAAGGCACTAAAAGCACACAGGGGCGGATAGTCTGGTCGGCCTATGGCTAGGACTCCGCAAATCGGGGAGCCGGCGCCCGACTTCGAGCTGCCCGGCACGGAGGGCACTTTCCGGCTCTCGGACCATCGCGGCGAGCGGGTGGTGCTGCTGTTCTATCCGGGGGACGGCACGCCGGTCTGCACCGAGCAGTTCTGCTCCTACCGCGACCGGGGCGAGGACTTCTCCGCGCTTGGCGCGACCGTCGTCGGGATCTCCGCGCAGGACGTGGACTCTCACGAGCAGTTCGTCGCTGAGCACTCGCTGACGGTGCCGCTGCTGGCCGACACCGAGCAGACGGTCGCAAAGGCGTACAGCGTGGACTCCGACAAGTGGAGCACCAATCGGTCGGTGGTCGTGATCGACGGGGAGGGCGTCGTGCGCTTCCGCCACGATCCCGACACGCCGCTGGGCTTCCTGTCGGTGGACGATCTCAAGGCGGCGCTCGACGCGCTGCCCGCTTCAAGCTAGGGCCGCAGAGGCGCGTTAGCTGCCCGCTCAGGGCCGCGTTACGGGTGTCCCTGGCCCGAGCCGGGGGACCCCGCCTAGAAGGCTAGTCGTGGAGCTCTACGGTGAGCCGCCCCAGCGCATCTCGCGCCGACGGACGCTCGGGGGGGACATCTAGACCGAGCCGACTCAACCAGTCCTCCCGCTCGATCGCGGGCAGCCGGCCGAAGTCGGCCGTTGTCATCCCGTTGAGCCGGTCCCGAACGACGGCTTGCTCGGCCTGTTCGCGCTCGCGTTCAAGCGCCGTGATTTTGGCGGCGGTGTCTGCGATCTCCGCGGCGATCGCCCCCTCGGGATCCTCACGGATGAAGGGGGGCAGAAAGTCGCGATGCTCATCGGGCTCCGCGAGCAGGACGGCACGGGTCGCTTCCAAGAAGTCGATGAAGGCGCGCAGGAAGTCTGGGTTATCCCAGCTACCACCCTCGCCGGCCTTGACCAGCCTGCTGAGGGCGAAGCTCTGCGCTTGGCGGGCTGCCCCGTTGCGTCTTGGTCGGGGTAGCGGCTTCTCGGCGTAGTCCAGCTTCTGCTTGACGTCTCCGTTGAGTTTCAGGAAGCCGCCCACTATCGGGTCGGGCGTGGCCGAGCATCGCATTGCACGCACTTTGGGTCCCCGCTTACGCAGAAGCTCGCTGCGTCCTCGCGGACGGCCGCCGGGGGTTTTTTGACCCCCACTTTGGCTGTCGTGCATAGGTGAGATGACAAGTAACACGATATCCAACACCCCGGCTGTTGATGGCGCGGCGATAAAGCAACGGCGCCTCGAAGCCGGACTCACGCGCGAACGCCTTGGCGCGGCAGCCGGCGGAGTTACCACGGCAACAATCGTGCGGCTCGAGGCCGGCGTCACCAGGCGTCCGCACCCACGCACTCTCGCGGCACTACTCGCGGCACTTGACGAGGCCGAGCGTGCCGTCTAGCTCCCTCTCAGCCGCGGCGCGAGCCGAGGTACAGGCGCTCGCGAACGCCGGAGCGCGGCGACTGCTCGACGTTGCCCTTACGGAATCCGCCCACAACGACCACGACCCGGCGGGCAACCGGGCCGTGGAGAAAGCGAGCGATGATGGCGCTCGAAACACAGCATAAGGCACTCGCCAGGGCGTCGGCCACCCGTACGCCGTTCACCTTCCAGGCGTTGCACCGATCGACACGCGGGCTGAGCGGCTCGGCGCGGGCTGAGCTGTTCTACTCGCTACCCGCGCACCGGCAGGCTGAGGCTTGGGGAAATCTCCGCGAGCGAGTCGAGCGCGAGCGCGGGGCGGACGGATGAGCGCGTCGGACCGCGACGAGCTGTTGGCGGCCATCGACCTCGGGGAGCTACTAGTCGAGCTCACCGGCATCGAGGCCCGCGGCAAGCAATACCCCTGCCCGCACCTCGAGCACGAGCAGACGGGCAGCACGCCGCCCGTGACCCTAACCGCGACTGCCGCTGGATACGAGGTGTTCAGGTGCCACAGCTGCGAGGCCGGAGGGACCGCCATCGACGCGCTGGTCGCGCACGGGTCGAGCGTCGCGGATGCGTTCGTGGAGCTGGAACGGCGCACCGGGAAGGCATCGAGCAACGGGCGGGCGTCGAGGATATTCGTTGAGTCCTACGACTACACCGACGCCGACGGCGAGCTGCTCTACAGGGTGGACCGCTACAGCGACAAGAGCTTCCCGCAACGTCGCCCAGACGGGAAGGGCGGATGGAAGACGGGCCTCGGCGACGTCGAACGCGTCCTTTACCGCCTGCCGCGCGTGATCGCTGCCGTTGCCGCTGGGGAGACGATCTACGTCGGCGCTGGTGAGAAGGACGTCCACAGCCTTGAGCGTGCCGGCGTGACCGGCACCTGTAACCCGATGGGCGAGGGGAAGGGAAAGTGGAAAGACAGCTTTTCGGAGGTCCTCGCTGGTGCTGCCGTGGTGGTCGTAGCTGACCGGGACCCTACGGGCTACCCGCACGCAGCACGGGTCGCGGAGTCCCTTCGCAGGCACGGCTGCACCGTCCGGGTCGTAGAGGCGGCCGAGGGGAAGGACGCGAGTGATCACTTCGCCGCCGGGCACAGCTTGGGCGATTTCAGGCCGGTTCTCCTACCAGTCCCAGAATCGACCGAACACACCGAACACCCCTCCGAAACCTCAGGAAACATGGGCGCTTTGGTGTTCGGTCGGGTGCCGAACACTGGCCGAACACCGACCGAACAGCCGGAGCCGGCGCTGGCGCGCGACCGCCAGATTCTCGACAGGTTCGATGAGGCGATGGACGAGCTCGGCCTGATCGGTGAGCGCGGGGTTGCGCGGGCGGTAAGGCTTGTCCATACATCGCGGCTGCTCAAGCAGCCGGGCCGGGTCGTCGTCAAGGGCGACAGCTCGACGGGCAAGTCCTTCGCAGCCGAATGTGCGCTGCGGACGGCCGCGCCCGAGACGCTATGGGTGAGAACGGCCACGAGCCCGCTGGCGATGTTCTACAGCGAGGAGGATTTCCGCCACCGGACGCTCGTCTTTTACGAGGCGAACAAGCTCGGGGACGACGACGACCCTCTCGCGCGTGTCCTTCGCACGCTGATCTCCGAGGGCAGGCTGGCCTACGAGGTCACGGCTCCGGAGAAACGGTCCAGCGTGTTGCTGGAAAAGGACGGCCCGGTCGCCTTTGTTACGACGATCGCCAGGGCGACGCTCGATAAGGAGATCGAGACACGTATCCTCTCGCTGCACTCCGACGGGTCCGATGAGATGACCCGGGCCGTTGTCGAGGGCATCCTTATGGCGTCGGCAGAAACGCCGACGGACCCGGACCTCACTGAATGGCATGAGCTTGACCGCTGGCTCGCCCACGGTCCTCGGGAGGTCGTCGTGCCGTGGGGGCCATCCCTGGCCGGGTTCAACCTTTCGGGTCCGCCGCGACTGCGCCGGGATATCGCGAACCTGCTCGCACTCGTCCGTGCGCACGCGCTCCTGCATCGCGCCACCCGTGAGGTGGACTCTCAAGGGCGGATCGTTGCCACGCTCGATGACTATGAGGTGGTTCGCAAGCTGCTGGCGGATGCGCTTGCCATCGCGACCGATAGGGCGGTCCGGTCGGGCACTAGGGAGATTGTGGAAGCGGTCGCCGCGCTGAAGTCCGAGGGGCAGAAACCGATCTCGATGCGCGCAGCGTCTCGGAAGGCTAAACGGTCCACGAGCACGACCCACACGGACACGTTCGACGCGCTCGAGCATGGGTACCTGATCAATCGCTCGCAGCGAGACCGCTCATACGACCTCGATATTGGGGATCCGTTGCCGGGACAGGACGAGCTGCTGCCATCACGGGAGGAGCTGGCCGAGGTGTTCGGCGGGTGTTCGGTGAGTGTTCGGTCCGGTACCGAACACGAAACCCCAATAAACGCGGGCGATTCTGAGG
>Ga0335083_10006196_pt1 | contig 15033 bp, 17 predicted proteins | sample Lox_Sample_42_FD_206716 | JGI IMG/M metagenome (GOLD analysis project Ga0335083, IMG submission 206716) | Soil microbial communities from Loxahatchee National Wildlife Refuge, Florida, United States - Lox_Sample_4.2 | ecosystem: Environmental > Terrestrial > Soil > Wetlands | place: USA... | reverse complement strand
GCGGGTCTCAGTATATTTCTATTGTGCATGACGGCACGACAAGTGCTCGCCGCGGTGCTCCACGGCCTTCCGCGCATTCTCGACGAAGGCTTGATCATCCTCGCCTGGCTCGCCCTGTGGCGTCCCACCGAAGCTCTGGCGTATGAGTGGGTGCCGCTCTATCGGCGGCGGCGGCTCTACGAGCGGCTCGCCGGAATTCGAGTGACTGTCCGCTCCGACCCATCGCCATCGGGCGTTGTCCAAACTGCCCCCGAAACGGGTCACGCCACCGCCGCGGCGCATCACGCTTGAGCTGCAGCGGCTCTGACCGGCCTGGCTCTTAACGCGAGGCTTTGAACGGTTACCTGGGAGGGCCTGGTCGCAGGCTCTCGCGCACCGCTGGAAGTCGAGCAAGCATGGGCCGTTGTGACCGGGGCGCGCCGCACATACCGTGCAATCGCCCGGGGTCGACTGCAGCAATGATGACTGGGTATTGGCACCCGCCCGACGTCACGATATCTACCTGGTTGCCCAGCTCGCACGAGAGCTGAGCGCGCTCGTTCACTTGCGAGGAATGCGTGGACGTGCTCGAAGGCGACGCCACCGAGCTTCTTCCCCAAGTTGCCTCGAGCCACTCCGCGCAGATCGTGGTGTTGGGTGCAGTCTCCCGATCGCGCATCGGGCGCGCACTGATTGGCCACACGGCCGAACGGGTTCTCGATGCGCTGGCGTGCGATGTCCTGATCGTCAAACCGCCGGGCTTCCAGACTCCGGTACGCCGCGAATCCCCGTGCAACGGCGTCGCACGAGTGAGCTCCCGCGAACGCGGTCTTGGCGATCCCCACCACTGGTGCGCATCGCCCCAACGCTTCATACAGGTACGCTCCAAGGCCAGGACACAGGGGTGACGGCAACCATACATAGCCGTCAACAACGACGATCTCGGGTAGCAAAGGCGGCAGGCGAAGTACGCAAAGGAGACAAGGCAGCTCACGGCGAAAGAAGCTGCCCGGCTCGTACAGTTCTGTCGCATCAATCTCTCGTACGTAAGTTGCATGGGGCGACTCCGACTCCCATGAGTCGGCGAGAACACAGGCTGCACGCGCCCCGGAAGCCTTATAACCGACATCGAGGAACGCGATCGTCACGGGCCGCCTTGCTCGTCGGCAGCCTCAGTAAGGGGGTCCGGGCGTGTGCCACAGGTCATGCTCCTGCCGGGCAATGTTCGTACGACGGTGCGCCGGCTGCATTTTCCGACGGCATCCGGCATCCGCGCGGTGGCTCGCCAGTTATGTACCATAATAGAAATTCTGAGACGCGCCAAAACCTTCCCTGGCGCCTGACGCTGTACTCATGTCAACACCGAACCCGGCGTCTGAGTTCGACCTGATTGCGCGGTATTTCGCACCCCTCGCGCGCGCATTTCCCGGGGCGTATGGGCTTCTTGACGACGCCGCCGTGATCAGCCCGGCATCCGGTAACGAACTCGTCGTGAAGACAGACACCATTGTCGGCAGCGTCGATTTTCCGCTGGACATGGCACCGGATCTCATCGCACGCAAGGCCTTGCGAGTCAACTTATCGGACCTCGCCGCTAAAGGCGCGCTCCCGCGTGCCTACCTCCTCGATCTCGTGTTGCCGGTTACCGCGGACGAGCGCTGGGTTGCCGCGTTTGCGGCTGGTCTTGAGCGTGATCAGGCCGAGTACGGGGTCCACCTGATTGGCGGTGACTTGAGCTCGACGCCGGGTCCCGTCACGATCGCGGTATGCGCCTTGGGTGAGGCACCGAGCGGCAGAATAGTCCGCCGCGGTGGCGCACGACCCGACGACACCATCTTCGTTACTGGCACGATCGGGGATGCGGCGCTCGGACTTGCTGCACTACAGGGTGGCCTCGGGAAGCTGGATGATGTCGCGCGCCGCTTTTTGCTCGATCGGTATCGATTGCCCGAGCCCCGCGTCACCCTGGGCCCAGGGCTCATCGGAGTTGCCACTGCGGCGATTGACATCTCCGATGGACTTGTCGCTGACCTGCGGCACCTCTGCGAGGTGTCGCGCGTCGATGCGATGGTGGAGGGGAGGTCAGTACCGCTTTCAGCTGCGGCGTGCACGGTGATCGCCAGCGACCCGCGGCGGCTCGCGACCGCGCTCACCGGTGGTGATGATTACGAAGTGCTCTTTACGGCACCGCCCGGCGCCGCCGAGCGTATCCGTGAGCTCGCGCAATCTACATCCACCCCGATCACCCCGATCGGTCGCATAACGCGCTCGTCGCCAGGCGACGCGAGCCGCGTCGTAGTGCTCGACGAAGCCGGCAGAGCGATTGCCTTCACCGCGGAGGGCTGGACGCATTTCGGCTAGCGGCGCCCGACAAGCGAGGCACCCGAATTCCGGCGCGGTCCTGCTTTCTCATCTCCACACAGGTCCTAGTCAGCGCCGCAATCGCCCCGGCGAGCCCCGCCGTGACATAGGCCATCGAGTCGAAATCCAGCGTGTCCGGCGTGTCCGTGGGGCGATGGTAGTGCGGGTTACGGTAAAAGGCGGTGTCGGTCACCATCAACGCTCGATAACCCATGCGCCAGAAGGAGCACTGATCGCTCCATGAGACCCCGGGCAAGACCGCCGGGCTCGCGAGTCGTTCAGAAGGTACGGCGCACTGCGACCGGAAGGCTTCATGCACTTTCACGAGAGCGAGGCGTGATCGCCAATTGAACACGAACGCAATGAAGTCACCATGCTCAGGATAGAAGAACCGGAACAACGGCGGGTGGCGCTGGCTTCGCGGAGCGCGTGAGAAATAACCCATCATCTCGAGCGAGAGCATGAGTTTGATGTCGTCACCTCGCGCGCGCTGCGCGTGCATACACCGCGCTTCCCATTGAACGGGAGTGGAAGAATGGCGGTTCCTCGTTGACGAAAGCCACGCAGCGGACCGTGCACCCCGGCTGTTGATCGCGCAACAATCGCGCAATCTCCAAGCATCGCCGCGACGCCGCTGGCATTGTCATCCGCACCCGGCAGCCCTCAACGGTATCGTAGTGGGCGCCGACCAGGATGATCTCGGACGGCCGCTCTTGCCCGAGGCGTTCGACCTCGAGATTGGTGCACGCCACCCCTTCCGCCTCGGCCTCTTGCCGGCGCACCTCATAACCGCTCCGTGAGAACACTTCCTCGATATAGTGAGCCGCAGCCGCAAGCGCCCGGGGTCGCCACACGTGTCGTTCGCCGATTTCAGCCGCGAGGACCTCGACATGATGTTGCAATCTTTCTCGCAGAATACCGCTGATCTTCGGCGCTCACGCATGCGATGCGGAGAGTCCGCGACGTGGAGATCGAGTCAGACCTTGGCGACGATCAACGGTACATACATTTCCTGCGGGCACATGCCGCCGTGGACGCCAACTTGCGCGTAGCGTGGCTCACCCCGCAGCCAGTCCTTGATCACCGAATAGTCTTTCATGATCAGCGTGTAATCGCCGATACGCTCCTGCAACCGTGCGTGCGGCGGACCCAGGCCAAAGTACCCCGCCTCGATCAGGCACTTGCTGTCTTTGAGCTCCGCGTACTCCTCAAGATGTGCCGCGACGTATTCGACAAACCGCTCGCGCTCACCGGCGTGCACGTAGCAGTACGCCGCGCGCCGTTCGCCGCAAAGCGGCAGTGACAGCATGCGCGCCAGCTGCGGATGGCTCTCGAGTTCGATCGCCCGATCCGGGCGCGCATCGATGAAACCATGGTCGGCGGTAACGATCACCGTAGTGCTCGTTCCACGGATGTTGGCCAGGAAGCTCCCGAATGCCTCGTCGAGTTCCGCGAGGTGTGCCAGAGCTTCGCCGCTCGCTATGCCGTGCTCGTGCGCCAGCCGATCGAGCTCCGGCCAGTACGCGTAGAGGTAGTTGCGTTCACCCGGTGCGCGCACGATGCGTGCGATCGTCTCGAACATCTGCCCGAGATTCCCGAAGCCATGTAGCTGCGCTTTTCCATTGTGTGCGGCGTTGAACTCGGAATACAAAATTCGATTCGGCGCCACCACATGCGATCGCGCCTTGAGACGATCGAACACCGGCGCGTGGTCAAGGAGCATGCGTGCGGGGACCTTTGGTACCGGACTGCCGTGGCGAGGCTGATAGGGCAGCACCGCGAGTACCGTCGCAATCTCACGGAAATACGTGAACCAGCCTGTGACACCGTGCTGTTGCGGCGCCATGCCGGTGAGAAAGGTGGTCACCGCAGTCGCGGTCGTCGCGGGAAAGACTGAAGTAATTCGGTCCTTCAGATGCCGCACCAGGGCACCATCACGGCAATGCGTGATCAGGTTGTCATGACCGAGACCGTCGACGACGAGCAGCACTATGTTGCCACTCGTGAGGGACTCGGCTGGCAGCGCGCGCAACGGCGGATAAAGCTCATCGGCTGCTTCAAACGCATGCATGATCGACGACATGAGGTTGACGATACTGCCCCCGCAGTAGTCCGGCATGATCATGGGCGCATCGTCAGGCATTGAGTTCGGCGGCTCATAGGCGCAGATCGCACCATACGGGAACATGATCCGATGGCTTCGGCGCGCCACGTGGCTTCCTATCGATCCCGCAATCGGCAAGCAGCGGCAAGGCCCGATGCGAGAGCAGAAGATGATCGATGCGCCACCCATGGTTCTTGGGCCAGGCACGATCCTGATAGTCCCAGAAGGTGTAATTGCCGGGCGCGGGGTGCCGGGCGGAGATCGCATCGGTAAAGCCCAGTGCCAATAGTTCGCGGAACCGCGCACGTGTTTCCGGGCGGCATAACGCGTCGTTGCCAAAGAGAGCGGGATCGTAGACGTCCGCGTCGCCCGGTGCGACGTTGAAATCTCCGCCTAGGACCAGTGGCTCAGTCTCCTTCAGCAGCTGGCGCGCGTGACCGATGAGGCGCTTCATCCAATTGATCTTATAGAGGAAGGCCTCGCTGCCGGCGGGATTGCCATTTGGCAGATAAAGCGAGGCGACCCGCAGCGCCCGGCGGCGTCTGCGCTTGCCTTCTGCCGGTAGCTCGACGACTGCCTCGATATAGCGGGCGTCTTTGTCCTCGGGATCATCCGGGAGTCCACGGTGCTCGACGGCGAGGGGCACGCGCGACAGGATAGCAACGCCGTTGTAACTTTTCTGGCCAACTGTCTCGACGCGGTAGCCCAGCTTTTCAAATTCGGCGCGCGGAAACGCCTCGTCGGAGCACTTCGTTTCCTGTATGAGGAGCAGATCTGCTCCTTCGGCCTCAAGCCAACGCGCGACCACCGGACTGCGGGCCTTGATCGAATTGACGTTCCAGGTAGCGACGCGCGTACAGGGCAGCCTCACTGTTGTCCGCCGCCGCTATACGCTGCGGCACTCATCAAGGCGGAAACTTCGACAGCACGGCCGCTACAGCGGCCCGAATAGGGGATTCCGAGTACTCCGTGTCCGCCTGAGTCAGCTCCTTTTTGGCCCACCCGTGCCATACGGGCCGGTGGCTGCGCGCATCGAAGACGTCGACGGACAACGTCCCCTCACGGTACTGCCGAACGTCGAGCTCAGTGCCCCAGTAGGGATAGCCCCACCAGCCCGGGTAACCGCCGTACCAGCCTCCATAGGGAGCCGGATACGCGTGCACGTCCACACGTTCGCGAGCGCCGATCGTGAAATCCACGACGAAATCCGCTGCGGCGGAATCGCCGACATAGCTGAAGTCCCTGTGCACCAGCTCCGCTTGAATGGCATCCTGTGCCCGCTGTACCACCAGCGGATTGCTGGAGCCATAACGCTCTCTCGGCATCCACGCAAAAGTGTGATAACCGGAAAAATTGGCGGACCGATCGAAATCGCTGCCAACTTGCAGTGTCGTGCAGGCGGACAACGTGAGAGCGATCAGCGCCATGCGCATCCGACTACTTGCGGTATGGCAAATTTCCGCCCAACGCTCTCCAGTAAGGCTGCTGCTTCCCACCTCGGACCTCCCGATGGGCAGTGTGCACGGAATTCTGCGACCGAAACTCCGTATTCCTGCGTACGCCGTATTCCTGGAACGCACCGGAGCAGCGGTAAGAGCCGTGGGGAACCCGGCCAGCGTTTCTTAGGCTGCCGGCACCAAGGGCCAGCCGCCCGATCGTTTGGCGAGTTGCGCAGCTATGCCTCGCCGAAGGACTTGCGGGATGGGCACGGCGGGGCCATAAGACCGTGCCAGGTACTCATCCAAACCGGAGGTATGCCATGCGTTTCGAAGCCTACTCTTTTGGTTCCATCCGTATCGATGGGGTTACCTACACTCACGACGTCGTGATCGACCGCGGAAAGGTCCGCAAGCGCAAGAAGAAACCCTCGAAAAAATTTCGCGACTCCTTCGCACACACGCCGTTGTCGATCGAGGAAGATATACCCTGGAAGTGCCACCGACTCGTGATCGGTACGGGTACCGGGCGATTGCCCGTCATGGACGAGGTAAAGCACGAGGCCAAGCGTCGGCACATCAAACTGTTGATCCTGCCAACTGCAGAGGCCATCGCGGAGCTGCGGGAGCGGCCCGACAAAGTCAACGCAATTCTGCATGTCACGTGCTAGAGCGAAACGCTGGGGGGCGGACCTCCGCCGCATCGATCTCCATAACGCTGCCGTGAACGCAGCTGTCAGGGGCATGTTGCATAGGTGAAAGTCGCAATGGCGAGCCGGGGTGCTCGCGGATATGAATTTACGCAGCCGGTATTACTGCGTGAGAGGCGATGTGATGCTAGGAAAATTACCCGCCCGCGAGATCGAGCGTCTGCTTGAAACCGAGCTCGTGGCCCGAATCGGTCGCCACATACGTTGTGCCAGTCTCCTACGTGTATTCCGACGGTGCGCTTCTCGGCCACTCCATCGCGGGATTGAAGCTCGACATGCTGCGCAAGAACCCGCAGGTTTGTGTCGAGGTGGATCAAGTCGATGACCTGGCCAACTGGCGCAGCGTCGTTGCCGGGGGATGGTTCGAGGAACTTGACGGAGACGAGGCGGAGAGCGCTGTGAATGTTCTCATGGCAAGGTTCGTGCCCTTTCACGCCGAGCGGGACCAGCATGCCGGCGCAGCGCCTGGCATCCACGACGCAGGGACCGGCGCTGGCCGGACGTTCATCCTTCGTGTACCGGATTCGGCTCACCGAAAAGACCGAGCGCTTCGAGCGAACGCCGTGAGACTGATGTAGCCTGAAGGAAGGAGAGATGTGATGACGAGCAGGCAGCCCGACCGTCCGATGCCTCACCCCGAGGGTCCCCCCACTCACCCACCGCAGGTCGGCACGGCTGATCCGGAACGGAAGAACTCGCCCATTCAGACTGATCCCGAGCAGTCTTTCGAGCTGCTACGTGAGCAGGTTGGGGATGAGGCTGCCGGATGTTACTTCAACGACGTGGAGTACCCGGAAGAAGCTCTCATCATGAGCGGCAGCACGCGCCTGCGCTGCGAACGCGGCATCTGGGTGGAAGCCGGAACGGAAGTGCCGTGAGTACCGCGGGATCAGTGGCGGCGCAAGCATCGAAATGATGCCGCCGAATGATCGCGCATCAACTTGCGGTAAGCGCGGAGCGGTCCAAGGTCGGATAGTCGGTGTAACCGGCCGCTCCGCCGCCAAAGAAGGTCGCGCGGTCCGGCACGTTCAACGGCGCGCCGCGCCTGAAGCGCTCAACGAGATCGGGATTGGCGATATAGAGGCGCCCGAAGGAGATGAGGTCCGCCAACCCTTGCTGCCGAGCCTTCAAAGCGAGTGCGAGGTCATAACCGTTGTTGGCCATGTAGCACCCGTTGAACGACCGCCGCAGGCACTGCAAGTCAAAGCCTCCCGGGACCTCGCGCGCGCCCTGGGTCATTCCTTCGATCACATGTATATACGCCAGATGGAGCTCGTTGAGGCGATCGACTACATAGCCATAGGTGGCCGCCGGATCGCTGTCGAGGTCGGCGCCGTTGACCGAACTCAAGGGTGAGAGCCGGATGCCCACGCGTTCGCCGCCGCACACGACTGCGACCGCGGCCGCGACCTCGAGCAGCAGACGCGCACGGTTCTCGCGCGAGCCGCCATAAGCGTCAGTCCGTTTGTTGGTGCTGTCGCGCAGGAATTGCTCGATGAGATAGCCGTTGGCCCCATGGATCTCGACGCCATCGAAGCCGGCTGCGAGGGCGTTACGCGCCGCCTTGCGATAGTCGTCGATCAGGTTCGGGATCTCCTGCGCGCTGAGTGCACGGGGCGTCACGCAAGGCTCGAACCCGCAACCTGTATAGGAGGTGGCGTTTGGGCGGATGGCCGAAGGGGCGATGGGCAACGCCCCACCGGGCTGGAGACTTGGGTGCGAGATGCGCCCGACGTGCCAGAGCTGCGGGAAGATTCGCCCTCCGCGCGCGTGGACGGCCTGCGTGACTGCACGCCAACCTTCGACCTGCGCGCCGCTATAGAGTCCGGGCGTCAGAGCATAGCCGCGACCCTGCGGTGAGATGTTGGTGCCCTCGGCGATGATGAGACCGGCCGAAGCGCGCTGTGCGTAGTATTCGGCCATCAGCAGCCGCGGCACCCCGTTATCATCTGCGCGGCTGCGTGTCAGGGGTGCCATCACGATACGGTTCGCGAGACGTAACGGACCCAGTTGCACGGGCTCGAAAAGATCGCGCTCCGTTTCGGGTGCGCGTGCGATGGCTCGATCAGATCCAGCGGACATCGGCGGGCTTCCTCGGGACGGGGGCGGGAGGAGATTTCGAATGGCCGATGATGATTGGCGCCACCGGCAGACAGCTCGCAGGCGCCTGCAGCGCTTCTTTCCCGGCGGGTGTTGCGAGCCACATTTGGGCGAACCCGATCCAGCACGTACCGAGACCCTCGGCACATGCGGCCAGCATGAGGTTTTCGGCAGCCAGTGCGCAGTTCTCAATGGCCCACTGGTTTCGCAGCACACTCGAGATGAGGATGAGCGCCGGAGCACCGTAGAAGATATCGAAGTCGGGAGCTTGCAAGAGCTCCCGCAGATGCTCTGAGGGGATATCTTTGGGCGGCGCCCGCAGAACATGAGCCTTGGACTCGCTTGAGATCCGCGCGAGCACTGCCTTGTTCTGCACGACTGTGAACGACCAGGGCTGCTCGTTCACGGCGCTCGGCGCCTGAATCGCCGCGTCGATCAAGCGGAGAACGGTTGTTCTGTCGACCGGCTCGCTCGTGAACTCGCGCGTCGCGCGGCGGGTATAGATTGCCTGGTGAAGGTCCATGCGAATGATCCTCTCTTAATGCCTCGCAAGGTCCGACGTTACCGGAGAGCACAAACCGTAATTAGCACTCGCGAGATGGGAAGCACCTGATTCGCTCGCTGCTCTGAGCTAGTTCCAATTGATCCGTTTACGGAACTCCTTCACCTGACGCTCCGCCTGCTCGCGGCCCAAGCCATATAACTGCTGCAGCTTGCCGACGAGTTGCTCTGCGTGCCCTTCGAGTTGCTTGAGGTCATCGTCGGTGAGCTTGCCCCACTGCTCCTTCACTTTGCCGCGAATTTGGTGCCATGTGCCCGCCACTTGGTTCTTGTTCATAGGCAATCTCCTGGTTCCGTTGATCTGGCCGCTCGCGGAGCGGACTGACTCAGAGATTAGACGCTCGCATTTTCCCTCCTGACAATCTATGCGTACCGCTACCTATTGAGGGTTAGGCACTAGGTTGGCGATTTGGCGCCCTCCTAACCTACGAAGTTGCTCAGCTCGATCCGATAGGGCCGTGCAGCACGCCAGGAAGAACACGATGGAGATCAGAGACAGACTGCTTGTATGTATACGGATCCAGCCTACCGCCCTAGGTATTAGCTCGGATCTCATGGGCTACGGCAGGTGGCGCCCAAATTTTCGACTCCATATACCACAGGGAGGCTGCCATGAGCATTGTTCGTTGGGATCCTTTTGCAGACGTCGATAACGTCTTTGACCGTATGATGCCCCGCTTCGGCCGCTGGCCCGGCTGTCCACGGAGGGTGGTGGTGTTGGCCCGGCGTTTAAATGGTCGCCATCGGCAGACATCAGCGAAACGGAAAAGGAGTACACACGATCCGCGCCGAACTGCCCGGATTGAAGACGGAAGAAGTGAAAGTCACGCTGAGTGATGGAACCATCACGATCGCAGGTGAGCGCAAATAGGAAAAGGAGGAGAAGAAGGAGAAATTTCACCGCGTTGAGCGCTATTACGGGAGCTTCAGCCGCACCTTCTCGCTCCCGGAGAATATCAACACCGATGCCGTGCGTTGCGAAAGCAAAGAGGGAGTGCTCACGGTGCACATCCCCAGACCAAGACTGAACTGACGAAGCCGAACCAGATCGCCGTTCACTGATGGCTGCAAGTCGCGCGCCAGGGCATGGGGAGCGATCGCACTTGCTGCGGTACGCCTCTTTGCCCTGCGCCGCATCGGTCAACTCAGGATGTTGACCACCGCATGTCACTATCCTTTGACACAAACAAGCGGTTCGAGCCGCGCGACCTTGTGCGCGAGACCCGCTGCTTCGGCCGCATCGACGACCGAGGAGACGTCCTTGTAGGCATCGGGCGCCTCCTCGGCCACGCCCCGCATCGAGGGGCTTCGGATGATGATGCCCCGCGCGGCCAATTCATCGATAACCTGCCGACCCTTCCAGGTGCGCGACGCCTGGTGTCGGCTCATGGCGCGGCCGGCCCCGTGACAGGCAGAGCTGAACGCGTGGGATTCGGACTCCGTTGTGCCTGCCAGGACGTAGGATCCGGTGCCCATTGAGCCGCCGATCAGTACCGGTTGACCCACGGCACGCAACGGCTCGGGCAGATCAGGGTGACCGGGTCCGAAGGCCCGAGTCGCACCTTTGCGATGCACATAGAGCTTGCAAGGCTCACCGTTCGTACGGTGTTCTTCCACCTTGCAAGTGTTGTGCGAGACATCGTATAGCAGAGGCAGCATGGCCTGCGGCAGCAGGTCCGCGAACACCTGCCGCACGAGGTGCGTCAGAATCTGGCGATTCGCGAGCGCGCAATTGATCCCGGCACGCATCGCTCCGAGATAGCTCCTGCCGAGATCTGAATTGATCGGCGCGCACGCCAGCTCCCGGTCGGGCAAACGGATGCCGTGCTGCTGCGCTGACATTGCCATCCGCTTCAGGAACTCGGTGCCTATCTGGTGGCCGAGCCCACGCGATCCGCAATGGATCATGACGACGATGTCACCGATCTTGAGTCCGAACACCTGTGCGATCGAAGGCTCAAATACGGCCGTGACTTCCTGTACTTCCAGGTAGTGGTTTCCGCTGCCGAGACTACCCATCTCGTCGCGCTGTCGTTGCTTGGCGTGCTGTGAAACCTCGTCCGGCTTGGCGTGCAACATCTGTCCGCTCTCCTCGATGCGCTCGAGGTCCGCAGCCAGCCCCCACCCGTTCTCAACCGCCCAGCGCGCACCGCCGACGAGCATCGCATCCATCTCGGCAGCGCCAAGGCGAATCGCCCCGGTGCTGCCGACGCCCGCCGGGATCCGGTAGTACAAAGCGTCGGCCAGATCCTTCTGCAGCGGGGTGATGTCAGCGCGCGTCAAGCCCGTGTGAAGGCAACGAACGCCGCAGGAGATGTCGAAGCCGACCCCTCCGGCGGAGATCACGCCCCCCTGGTCGGGATCGAATGCAGCGACTCCGCCGATAGGGAAGCCGTACCCCCAGTGTGCATCCGGCATGGCGTATGAGGCTTTCACGATCCCGGGAAGCTTCGCCACGTTGACCGCTTGCTCGTACACCTTTTGGTCCATGTCGCGTATGAGCGCTTCGCTCGCGAAGATCATGGCAGGCACGCGCATGTCCTCATGCTGGGGAATTTCCCATTCGTGCTCGGAGCGTCGTGTGAATAGATTCAGGTCCATGGCTCAGACATCCACTACCGTTTGCGCCACCCACTCGCCGTCCTCCTGTGCGACACGCAGCGAGGTGTAAGTGGCGCCCTTGATCTCGACGGCGGGGTGGTGACGCGCCGGATCAACAGACTCCCCCCACGCCTGGCTGCGCAGGTGATGGTCATCAACCTGAACTGAGAAACGGCTGAAGAGCATCCTCCGGGCGGCCATCTCGTAGATGAGGCTGTTCAGCCAATCCGCAAGCAGCAGCTCGTCATCGGGCGCCTCACACTCCACTTCGATGGCCTGCTGCGGCTCGATCGATTGCAAGTCGGTCACAACGGCGGTCAGTGCCAGTGCCGCCTGCTCGAAAGCCTGCGCTTTCGTGGCGCCGACTCCTCGCACGCCGACATCAGCATCGTGTGGAAAGTGTTCCCAATGCGCGCTCATGTAGACAGCACCGCTACAGCAAATCGGGTTCGCCGCAATGCGTGCGAATCTGCTCGCGAGCCATATCCCGCAGGCGAACGGCGGTGGCGAAGCGGTCATCGGCAGGCGCAGCGGTCAGCGCCTGTCCGACAACGGCGCTGACGGGCGTGCGCCGCAGCAGCCACTGACCATCGCGAAGCACCGAGCGCGTGCCTTGCAGCGTCAGAGGTATGACCGGCACGCCTGATGCCACGGCGACCTCGAATGCGCCGAGATGAAATGGCCGCAGCCCGGTTTCTCGTGTGAAAGTGCCCTCGGGAAACATCACGATCGAATTTCCCCGTGCGAGCTCGTGCTGCAGCCGACTGACCTCCGCAACGCTGTGCGTCGGCTCGAAGCGCTCGATGAAAATGCTCCCGATCTTGCGCAGCCATGCGCGCAACACGGGCACGCGTTGCAGCTCGGTCTTTGCGACGAACAGGTGCAGCTCGGGCAAAACCGCGCCGATGAAGATGCTGTCGACGTAGCTGCAGTGGTTGGTCACGATGATGTGAGGCGCAGAGAGGTCGACGTCGGCTTCCCAGGTCACTGAGAAAGGGATGCCCAAGGCGCGGATGAGCCAGCCTGCCGCACGATGATTCAGGCGCCAGATCCGCCGCCGATCTGCAAGCAGCAAGTCGGGCAACCCGATGGCCACAGAAACGACCACGACTGCGAGCCAGGCGTACACCCCGTAGGCGATGCGTGCGGTGCGCCGGGCGATCCGCCGCAGCTGAGGCCGCACACCTTGAATCGTGAGGTGCACTATCTGCAAGGCAGGACTGGCACGCGCACGTCCGAAGGAACCCCCCTCGTAGACAGCGCGGGTCGCCGCGCGCCGCAGCTTGCCGCTCGAGGTCTTGAGGACGGTGTGGGGCGGGGCGAGCAGGATCTCTTCCGGCGGCTCGCCGAGGCTGTCCACGATGCGCTGGTTGATGCGTGCCCTGAGCTCTGCGCGCTGCGTCGGATCTGTGTAACGGGTTTCCGCAACCACGATGAGCTTTTCAGTTGCCGTGGCCGGCTCTTTGGTCCCAAACGCCACCGCACAGCCTTTGCGCACTCCTTCCAGTTCGCCGATCCCCCGCTCGACCTCCTCAGGATAAATATGCTGGCCGCGCCGAATGATGATGTCCTTAACACGGCCGGTGATGTAGAGCTCGCCACCCGCCATATAGCCGCGATCGCCGGTATCGAGCCACTCCCCGTGGAGCAGCCGGCCCGTCGCGCCGGGGTTTCGGTAATAGCCTGCGGTCGCAGAAGGGCCGCGGAATTCCACCGTCCCTTCCACCCGTTCGGGCACTTCTGCGCCGCCTTCGCCGACGAGTCGCACCTCGTAGCCGGGAAGCGGCCGGCCACAGGAGACGAAATGCAATGCCTGGGGGTGATCCGTCGCCACCGGCAATGCCCGGCCGCTGCGCATCATCTCGTGGCGATGGATGCAATCCGTGATTGGTCCGACCGCGGCTTCGGCCAGCCCGTATACCGGGGTCATGGTAGCCGGCCGAAACCCGCAGGGCGCGAGGCGGCGGCGGAATCGCTCCAGGGTATCTGCGGATACCGGCTCGGCGCCATTGAAGGCGACGCGCCACGAGGACAGGTCGAGCCCCTGCAGATCTTCATCGCGCAACCGACGTGCGCACAGCTCGTAGCCGAAGTTCGGGGAGGCTGACAGGGTCGCCCGATGGTCGTGGATCGCCCGCAGCCAGCGCACCGGCCGAGTCAGAAACGAGGTGGGTGGCATGACGACGAACAGGCACCCGTAATACAGCGAGCCGAGCCAAGCCCCAATCAAACCCATGTCGTGGTAGAGGGGTAACCAGCTCACGAAGACATCGGAGTCGGAGGCTCTGACGACTCTCCCCATGGCGCGAATGTTCGCGAGCAGATTGGCGTGCGTCAGCACGACACCTTTCGGTGCACCCGTGCTGCCAGAGGTGTACTGCAGCATGGCGATCGAGTCTGCCGATGGCGCATGCGGCGTCATCTCCAGGCGCTCACCTTGCAGGAGCTCGGCGATCGACAGCACCTTCCTCAGTGTCGGCACGCGCGCTCGCAGCAGCTGAGCCACGACGCGCGCCTCTTGAAACGTAATCAGCGCGTCGGCGCAGGCATTGCCGAGAATGCCGCCGTGGCGCTGAACATGCTCCTCGAGCTGCGAGGGGCGGGTCGGCGGATAGATGGGAACCGGGATGGCGCCGGCGAGCAGCACTCCGAGGAAGCCGTGCAGGTACGCCGCACTCGTCGGCAGCATGAGTGCAACAGTGGCACCGGGTCGCACGCCGGCGCGCAGGAGTCCGCCGGCCACAATCTGCGCGCCATGCTGAAGCTGCGCATAGGTGAGGATCTCTGGCGGCCCATCGCCGAGCACGACGGCGTGTGTCGCAGCGGCATTCGACTGCACGCGTGACTCCAGCACTTCACCCAGCGTCGCCGCAGCGCTCGGCACGCCGAGGCGAGGGCGCGGAGCGAGCACCGGTACGCTCACCGGGGCGAGCCGGAGCCCATTGCCCCCCCGGGCCGCCCCGGCAGTTTGTACGGCGCGTAGCAGGTCAGCGACTGTCTCGGCTGTCGCCAGCGTGCTCTCGGGCAGATGCACTCCGAGCTGCTGCTCGAGCCGCAGCAGGAGCTCAACGCGAGTGAGACTGTCGAACCCGAGGTCGCGGTCCAGCGCGCTTTGTAGAGTCAGGCTTTGCGGGCCGAGTTCAGCGTGATGCAGCTCTGCGTATAAGGAATGCACCACGCG
>Ga0335083_10006195_pt1 | contig 15035 bp, 12 predicted proteins | sample Lox_Sample_42_FD_206716 | JGI IMG/M metagenome (GOLD analysis project Ga0335083, IMG submission 206716) | Soil microbial communities from Loxahatchee National Wildlife Refuge, Florida, United States - Lox_Sample_4.2 | ecosystem: Environmental > Terrestrial > Soil > Wetlands | place: USA... | reverse complement strand
CGATTCCAATCGTTCGCCGACTGGTCGTCGAAGATCAGCATCACGCTCGACAGCCCGAACAGCGACGTGGAGCGCAGATGGTCGAGGTGCGGGATCCCGTTCAGGACGATTTCGAGAGGGATGGTGACCTGCTGCTCAACCTCCTCGGCGGCGCGCCCAGGCCACTGCGTCACGATCTCGACATAGTTATCGGCCACGTCGGGATAGGCTTCGACCGGCAGGTTGTGAAACGAGATGATGCCCGCGACCGTCAACAACACGGCTGCTGCCAGAACTAGAAGCCGGTAGTTCAACGCAAAATCGACAATCCTCCGAATCATCCCCTAGTTCTCCACCGTGGTCTGCAGGTCCAGCGCGTCGGCGACCGCGCGCTCTCCGGGCCGCACGCCCGAGAGGATCTCCTGTTGGCCGGGAGCGATCGTCTTTCCGCTCCGCACTTCAACGCGGCGAAACATGTTGCCGCCTTCCGGCATATACACCCAATCGCGATCATGCAGGTGCAAAATGGCGGACGCCGGAAGCACGGCGTGGACCTGGCTCTCCAGACCGTGGAACGTCGCCTCCACGAACATGCCGAGGCGCATCAAGCCGGGATTCTCAACTTCGATGCGGACCTTGGCCGTGCGGATATTCGGATCGAGAATCGACCCGATATTGTTGAGACGGCCCTTGAACACCTTGTCCGGATAAGCGTTCAAACGAATGTCGGCGGACTGGCCAACGCGGGCGAACGGAAGATCGTTCTCGTAGACATCGCAGAGGATCCAGACGTGGGAAAGGTCGGAGATGGTGAACGCGTTCGGCGATGCCAGGCCTTGCGTGCCCGCCGCGACCGTTACCTGCTGGTCCGTGATCACGCCCGCGACCGGCGCCGTGATTTCGGCAATATCTGTGGGATGGTCCTTATCCACCCCTAGCACCCCCAAGTGTTGGATGGCGGTTTCCACGGCGACGTCGGCCTTCTCTTCGGTGTCCTGAGCTACTTCGAGATCCTTTTGGGCAATTGCGCCTTTTTCATACAGAATCTTCGAGCGCGCGAGCTGAGAGACTGCGAGCTTCTCATCGGCGGCTGCCTGTCGATAATCCGAGAAGGCTTGGGATATGTCGGCGCTTTGTACGCGCATCAGGAGTTGGCCCTTCGCCACCGTGTCGCCCAATCGCGTGCGGATCTCGAGAATGCGTCCCGCTGCAATCGAGATGACCGGCACACTACGCGAAACGTCGACGCTCACCACGCCGGTAACCTTCAGTTCCGGGGCGCTTGCGTGAGGGGTAGCGGTGGCCAACGAGAATCGCTCCGGGTGATCCACCTCCACCAGGCCGGATCCGTGCACGTGCTCCACCTCGGCCGGCGGCGGTTCCCCGCCGAGAGTATCGGCCTTTACCTTGCGGTCGCAACCTGCTAACGAAAGACTCAGCAGGGCGGCAATCCCGGCTTCCACTAAAACGATTCGTCTCATTGGATGACCTCGCGTCCGACCGCGACACTCATCTGGGCCGCAGCGGTTAAATAAGCCCCCACCAGGTTCAAATAACCCAGTTGGATGCTGCGGTAATCTTGCTGTGCCTGCAAGAAATCGAGAAGCGACGCTTCTCCATGCTGATAGGAAAACGAGATCGTTTCCCGCACCTGTACGGCTTCGTCCAGATAGACGGACTTGTAAGGGCGCAGCAGGACAAGATTACTCTGTATCGCGACGTATGCGGAATCGACGTCGCTGAGTACCTGCGTCTTGGTAGCGTCGACCAGCCGTTCGTTACGCCCGATGTCGAGCCGCGTCCGCTGCTTTTCGCCCTGGTTCCGATCGAAAATGCGCAGTGGAATATTGATGCTAAAGCCGAAGAAAGTCGGGATATCCGGGGCCTCGCCACCCAGGTCCCAACCGAAAGTGGGATCCGTGGAGCCGTTGGCGATTGCGAGCCGGTGATCAGTCCTAGCCTTGGCGACGGCCTGCACCGCGGACCGCAGATCCGGCCGGGTGTCGAGCGCCATCTGCCGGAATTCTTCGAGTGGCGTGAGGAGTTCCGTAAAATCGAACGGCCCGGTGACGTCCAGCCCCTCTATCGGTGTGTGGTCGTTCAGCAGCGCCAGGAGTTGGATTTTGGCAGTGCGCAGATTGACCAGGGCGGTCTGCACATCGGTTTCAAATTGAACGCGCTGCAATTCCAGCCGGGTGAAGTCCACTCTTGCGATATCTCCCACCTTCAGGCGTTCGCGGCTGACAGCCAGCGTGCGATCGTAATAGTTGAGACTTTCGCGAGCGACAGCCAAAACGGCCTTCTGCTCCAGCACCTGTACGAACGCCGTGCGGAGGTCGAAGAGAAGGGTTCGTTCTTGGTCGGCCAGTTGTGAAACGGCAATAGTGGTGGCGCCCTGTGCGCTCTCGCGCCGCAATTCCCGCTTGTGCTCCCGCTCATGCAAGTAGCTTCCGGAGACAAATGTCAGAGTATTTGCAAACGGCCGATAGGGATTGCCGGTGAAGGGATTCAACTGATCCACCGACATCGTGAAGTCGGGATTGGGACGCAGGAAGGCGGTAACTTCATCGGCACGTGATTCCTGGATCCCGATCTGAGCCGCGCGGAGTGTCGGGTTCGAGGCTTGAAATTCCCGTTTCGCATCCTCCCAGGTCAAGGTCTTCTGTCCAAAGGCTCCGCTGGCCATCCAGGCAGCCATCCAGATTCCTAGCGTCAGACGCCTCAAACGTAATGCCCCCTGAGCTGAAGCCCGCGAGCAGCATCCGGGCTCGCGAACAGAAGATGCAATTGGGGAAGGACGTGGCGCAAAAAAAAACTTGGCGAGGGCGCTCCGCGGAAGCTCGAAATCAAGCGGCGGAACGGAGCTGGTCTGAAGCTGGCTGTTCCCGCTTTTCCTTGCTGCCCGAGCGGCGCATCCAGCGGTACCACTCGCCACAGTCGGCTATGGGCATCAACAGGAAGGGAAGCGGGTCGTCGAAGGCAAAGCCAGCGCACTCTTGAATGCCGCGTAAGGAGCTCGCCCAGTCCTTCAGCGTCAAAGTATGATCGCGCCAACAGCGAAGAGCCGAGAACAGATCGAAATCCTCCACGATCCACTTGCGCCCCTCAGCAGCTCGCGCGGGAGGCGCCGGCTGTCCTGTGAGGTGCAGATAGAGTGCGCGCGCGACGTCCATCCCGTTAGTAGCGGTAAACAGCCGGAACGTGCAACCAATGCGCGGGTTCACGTCCAGAACTTTATATTGCCGGTCGCGCAGATCGTAGCGGTATCCAATGTCGAGAATTCCGTGATAGCCGATCGCCTTCATGAACTCGGCGGTCGTCCTTTCAACCGTCTCATTGCAAAGACAGACTCCCAGGCTGGTCACACCTGTATTCACCGGAAACCGGCGGATCTTTTTGCCAGTCACGCCAAACAGGCATCGAGAATTCTGATCAAAATAGCCATCGAACATCCAATCCTCGCCGGGAATGAATTCTTGGATCAACAGATTTGGTTCCATCGGATCTCCGGCTCGGGCATAAAGCTCAAGCAGCTCGCGGCTAGACTGGATTATGAATTTCGTTCCACCTGCGCGCGAGCGCAAGCGATTGGCGTCGATCGCCTTGACCACCACCGGAAACTTGGCAGTTTCGATAAAGCGCTCCACGTCTTCGGTGGAACGCGGAACCACCGACCGAGCAGTCGGCACTCCGCTTCGGCGGGCAAGTTCTTGCATCTGGCTCTTGTCGCAAAGCGTGCGAACTAGCCCGGCATCTTGGCGCTGAAAGCGAAACTCTGACCGCAGAGTCGGGGCGTGCTCCGCTACCCAGATCGCTCCTAGATCTGTGGTAGGGATCAGAATCGGCCGGCCACTCACCTGTCGCCCGATTTCCAGCAGTCTGTCTACGGACTGACCGGGAGAATCGCTCTTGATATTTATAACGAAGTGACGGCGACAATACCGGGACATGAACGCTGGTTCCCAATGTCCGTCGATGCAATAGACCGGCACTCCCAGACGTCCCAGGCTGCGCGCAATGCCTAGCCCGCCATGGCGCGCAGTCTGAAGAATCACGACTGGCGTTGAACAATTTATTGTTTCAGTCACATTAGGCCATCCACAGCAGGCGCTCCGGGAAGGCGAGCTGCGTTCGCACGCAGGAGAGGCGCCGTGAGCTGCCGTTGCGAAATCATCTTTACCTCTCCGTTCTTGACGGCGAACACTGCCTGCAGATCATCGATGTGGGTCAGAATAAAGTTCAGATCGTTGAGCCGGCCGGTCCGTTTGAGGAAGTCGACGCTGTGACTGCCAAGACACGCCGACGGCGGGGCGTCTTGCCAGCGGTCAACGAGTGACGCGGTGCGCGCATCGTCCGGCAGGTAGCCCTTGCTGATCAATCCTGCGGCGATCCAGGCACAGCACAATTGGTCTTCCTCTCTGAACTCACCCTTGCTTCCCGCGCCGATGATTGCAACGCGAGGATGGCGCTCGGATAAGTAGGAGACCAAACTGGAGTAGTTGCGAAAGCAGCTCAAATAGACAACTTCGCACGCAGCCGCTTCATGAATCACCTTGGTGCCTGAGGAGGAAACCAGGACGAGAGGGCGTTTCGTGTCGGTGCGGCCGCTGAGTTGGGCGGGGCTATTGTCCATTTCAAAGCCCTCGGGAATTGTGCCGCTGGATTCACCTGCAAGCACAGGGTCTTTGAATTTCTGCGCAAGCGTCAGAGCTGCCTCGATGGTCGGAGTCGGAAAGCAGCGACGTCCAGTTGCCACGGAGGTAATTGCCGTAGTGGTGGCGCGGATGACATCAACCGCGACAATGGCCCAACCTTCCCGATAACGGCTTACGCTTTCCGGCAGGCAATCGATTACAACCGATTTCTTCATAAGTTCGCCCCTTTGTATTTCAGTTTGGATAATGGCGCAGGCTTGGTTTGAGCAGCCCCTCACGAAGCGCGTTGGACCGGCGTTGTGACTACGCGCGGCCGAAGGTTCTCCCTGCCAAACGCGTCAGAGTGCAAACCTCGCCTGTAGATTTCTACCCGTAGCAGTTCCTCCAGCCTGACATTGCAAAGCCGAACTCGTGGCCCGAAGTGATCGAGGAGCGCGAACTGGCTGGGCTTATTGGGAGCTTCGAACGTTATCATCTCCAGGCCGAATTCGCTCGCGAACCGGTCCGCCAGGCCGGTGTTAAAGTTTCCGTTGTCGTCGAAGAGTCCCACGCCCTTCGCGCTCTCCCGAGCTTCCACCACCAGCTCGCGGGCGCCGGCGTCCAGCCACCGGCGTCCTTGACTGATCAATTGTTGGACGGTATCTGAGTTGAAGGCGCCGGTGTGTTTCTTGCCGAGTTCAAACTGTACATCGAGCCCTCGCCTTCCAGCCAATTTCACCACTTCACGCGCGCCCAACGGCATGTCTGTGAAACCCTCGCCGCACTCGATCCGGGTAAAGCCGATATCGGCGCAGAGGTCCAGGTACGGCAGCAGGCAGTCTTGCGCAACCGCAATTTCGAATGGCCCTCCACCTGTGACAGTGGGAACATGATATTTCATTGCGGCGGCAACTTTTCGTCGCGTGCTGTTCTCGTCTGCTACGAGCCAGCAAGCCATCGATACTTTCAGGATCGCCATCAAATGGGAGCTTTGCTCCAGGTGGCCTTCCAGGGTAACCGGATCATAACCGGGATCAAATGGGCTGGTTAGTGGAGGTAGATCAGAAACGCCGATGAGATTCAGGTAATCGCGAGTGTGGAGATTGTGTCTCGGTAGCATGTTTTTTCCTTTAAGGATCAATCTAAAGAGGTGCCGCGATTTCTCGGGGTCGGCCTCGCCCCCGAATTGGAGGCGTGTCCCAATCGGAATCGCGGAGAGGCATCTTGCAAAGCGCCCTCCATCCGGGCAGCGACTTGACCCATCGTCAAGATTTCGATATCGCCGCGGTCGCGAGCTTGAGTCAGATGGTCCAGTAGGTCGTCTAGCAAGGAAAACCCGTGGGGGGACTCCGCCAGATTTTCCGGATGAAGACAGAAATGAAATATCCCGCGGTAGCGGGCAGCGGCTTCCAGCCCGAGCCGGAAGCGTTCGCGACGCGATGGCAAGCGAAGAAATCTGGTTCTGGATGGTCCGATCGGGTACAGGAATAACGAGGAGGGAATGTTCCACAGACCGGGAAGAGTCTCTCGTGGCCACACCAGAGGAGGGCTGGCGCGGACTAGCTCATCGAAAGCGCGTAAGAGCGCTCCCGGAAGGGTGCGTCCTAGTTCGCAAGCCAGTACCGGAGTTCGCCCCCGGTAACAGCGTATGCCGTGCCCAGGGAGCAGCATGTGATACGCCTCTTCTTCCCGTCCAAAGGAAAAAGAAAGCGGACGTACCAGAGCTTGTTCCAACGCCTTGACGCCTTCAGCTAGTTCCCACCGCACCACGTCACGCGTCGCCCTTCCATCGGTCCATATCAAATGCGTCAACCCTCCATGCAGCCCGATCTCCTGGAATGGACGAGCCTCCCGCAGACGTTCTACAAACGATCGGCGATACCACATTGGCGCCGTCGTCTCATGGCCGCTTGGGATAGCGGCGGTCCAATCGGCTGGCAGACCGGCCATTCGATCGTCGCGTGGCCCAGCGCTCCCGCGAAGCGTCATGCCGCCCACGACAAACCAAGTCGCGCTCAAGCCGGCTGCGCACAGGCATGCCAGCAGTTTTTCGTGCGCCTGAATGGTGCCGGGGTACCGGCTCTGGAATTGCGGCTCATTCAACTGGTCGAAATAACCCCACATCTGCTCGGTATCGAATGAAAGCATGGCCACGCCACGCTGAAACAAATCATGGGTCTCGCATTGTTTGGCTCGCATGACAGATCCGGAGTGTTTCAAAAAAAGTCTGTTGGTTCAGCCTGAAGTGATGCCTGCATGGCGTTGGAGCCCGCGTTAGCCATCTCCGCCCCACGAGCGGCGTCGTGCTCGGCGACAGGCAGCCCGGGGCAACCAGGTTGCACGTTCCGACAAGTACGAAGGCTGGAACGAAAAACCCCAGCGACTCGGTCGATATCCTCGCTGCTTAAGCCCGCATGGTTCGGCACGGTGATCAGGCGGTCTGCTATGGATTCCGCCTTCGGACAAGTGCCCCGATATCCGAACCGCCGGCATTGTTGGACCACATCACAATAAATCATGGAGGTGTCGACAAACTGTGCCCACATAGCGGCCATCACCTCTGCCCGTTCCTTGCGATCTCGCAGCAAAACGGGAAACAGATGATAGTTGTATCGTGCTCCCTGCCGCTCGCGCGGAAGCACGACGTCTTCGATGGTGTCGAGCTGCGACAGGAGCCGGAGGCTGTTTGCTCGCTGTCGCTCCACTCTTAGGGGGAACTGTGATGCTTGTCGGCACGCCACGGCGGCGTGCGAATGCTGGATCGCTTTCAGATCCAGACTGGGCTCCAGGATGGCCCATTTCTCCGCCCATCGGCGTATTGGCTTTCCAAGGATTCCGTAGAGTTGCCTGGTAAAGAGCAAGGCCTTTGCGGCCTGAAGAGAAAGCTTACGTAGCTCCTCGATTCGCGACGGGGAAGAAAGAGCTTCCGTTGCACGAGCTAGTTTGCGTGCCAGGATCGCATCATTCACGACCGCGAGTCCTCCTCCGCCTGCCGGCCAGTACTTGGTGGAGGCAAAGCTGTAGAAGCTAGCCACTCCGAAACTTCCGGCCATCCGGTCGTTCAGGTAGCTAAGCGGCGCGTGAGCAGCATCCTCGATCACGGGCACGTCTCCGCCCGCGAGTACGAGTGCGGGCAGATCCGCCATCTGTCCGAACAGGTGAACCACGACCAGCGCGGAAAACCTTCCGCGCGCGGCTTCCAGCGACTTTGGATCCATGGTCAGGAATACGGGGTCGACGTCGATGAAAACCGGCCGATGCCCAGCAGCGACGATGGCACTGACGAGCGAGGGATCCGTAAAGAGTGGGAGGGCGACACCAGATCCCGCCCTAAGTTCGAGTGCGGTGAGCAGCAGCCGAAGTGCTTGCCTGCCGCTACGCGTCCAGAACTTAGGACTGCCACCGAGCAGACCGAAGGCGTCGGGAGCCTTGGCAGGGCCGAAAATCGCCCTGAGCCCGGCTGCAAAATCCTGGACCGTGTAGGGCAGTCCAAAGCGGGGAACCGTGTGGAAGCGAGATATCAACATGGATTGGTACCGGGCCTGGACGAGTGCGCGCCCTCAAGCACGGTCTCGAGTTTTTCAAGTTGTTGGTTTTCGTGTCGCAAGCGGCGCAGAGCCCTTATGCTGGCCCGCACAGCGGATCGATTCAAAACAAAGTTGAGCGCCGGATGAAGTTGAATAGCCGAGCGGTGAGGAACCATCTCGTACCCGAAGCGCAGCTTGTATTCATGCAGCCCGTCCGCAGCGAAAAGCGGGACGTAGCCGTAACAAACTGCTTCGATAAAAGGATCCGCGGCGGCCTGCTTGGTAACGGCATAGGTGAGCAAGTGATTGGGGAAATTGAGAAGGTCCTCCTGGCGTGACATCTGGTGGAGAATGTGTAACCATTCCCCTTCACGACACGTGACCATATACGCGGCCATGCGCGAGCCCGCGAAGACGGCCGGACAAGTAACTCCTGGGCAAGCAAACGCGGCCTCTACCAGTCTTTCCCATTGCCGGCGATCGCCGAACTCGGGATCGTACCGGCCCTGGCGAGCCATGGTGCTAAGGTTGAGCGCACCGCCCTGGGCTAAGAGTTCGGTTTTTTCCGCAGTTCTTACCTCGAAGCATCGCAGGGCGTGCCGGACTCTAGGTCTGTGTTTTACGTGCAGAGATCCAATGTCGTAGTTGCGCCGGCGCCGCACATACAGGCCACCATTCAGACCACTCCAGCTCAAGGAAGGGAACCGGGCACCGAAGGCCCCAGTTTCGCAGACCATGCGGTGCACTTCCAGTGGATCAGGATTAAGCATGGATTGGTACGGGAGACTCATTAAAAACCGTCCCGGAAGCGTGTACCAAAGCGCGCTGCAGGCTTTCACAATATGGCGTCCCCGCAGCTCCATGAACCGTGCCAGGACACCTCCCGGAGAAGCGGTGCGTGCGCATCCTTCTGCCGATGGCGTGGATCCATGAGTATTATTGCTTTGGGGGAGGAGATGCGATTCCAGTAGAGTGTCAGAAATCAAAGCGTGCCTCCTCTGCTTATAGGCCTAAAAGCTCCTACTGCTCATACGCGACCGGCGGAACAAATTGCTCCGCCACTGCGGCTCGGGTGGACTTTCTGTTTTTCTCGCCGCTTCCGTTAGCACGCCTGTCGCGTGCCACCAAAGGAAAGAGCGGCCCGCTTGACGCACTTACTGGAAGGCCTTCTTTTGTTAGGTTGCGCATATAATTCGTGGCTGGTTTGTACTCGGGCACCAATCTTTGGATGTGTGGGATCAATTCCAGTTCTTTCCTGGCGGCGAGGAGGGCTTCGAGTTCAGCTATCCAGCTAGCGATTGTGTCCCAGCTTAGAGACTGTTCGCGCATGATATGGATCTTTCCCAGATACGTAGCCAACATGCCGTCACTGTTGTTGTAGATTTCCTCCAGCAGCTTTTCACCTGGCCGGAGCCCTGTAAACTCGATGTCGATCTCCTCGTAGGGAACCTTGCCGGAAAGCCGAATCATAGTCTCGGCGAGGTCCACGATGCGAATCTGTTCGCCCATCTCGAGAACAAAGATTTCCGAGCCGTAGCTCTTGGCCGAGGCTTGCACAGCCAGTGACACTGCCTCAGAGATAGTCATGAAGTAACGGCGCGCCTCGGGGTGGGTCACTTTCACGGGACCGCCAGCGGCGATTTGCGCCTGAAAAATGGGGACAACGCTTCCGTTGCTGCCCAGTACATTACCGAATCGAACGGACGCACGGCTGGTTCCCCCGTTCTTCTGCCAGCTTGCAGAGACAATTCGTTCGCAAACCCGCTTTGTGGCGCCCATCACGCAAATCGGGTTCACAGCTTTGTCGGATGAAATCATCAAAAGACTACGCACATTGTGGTGACGGGCGGCGCGCACCAGATTCCAAGTGCCAATAATGTTGTTACGCGCAGCCTCTAGGATGTGGGACTCCATCATGGGAACATGCTTGTACGCGGCCGCGTGGAAAACCAATTCCACTCCGTGCACCTGCAGCACGTCAGAGAGACGTTCGGCATCACGGATATCGCCCAGCGCTGCTGCCAGCTCTAGCTGCGGGTACTTTTCCCGGAGTTCATTCTCGATCTTGAAGAGGTCACTTTCCGCCTGATCGAATGCAACCAGGCGGGCAGGCCCAAAGCGGGCTATCTGGCGGCACAGTTCTGAACCAATGGAACCCGCGGCCCCAGTGACTAAGACCGAACGATCGGATATGCTCGCTCGCACCGGAGCCTCATTCAGGTGTACGGGTTGCCGACCGAGAAGATCATGAACGGACAGACTCCGCACCTGGGCGGCCAATACCTTCCCGCTGAGCAGTTCCTCGATGCCCGGGATCGTCCTGCACGGGATGCGTGCAGCACGGCAGTTGGCCAACGCCTCACGCATCTGGCGCCCGCTAGCCGACGGCATCGCAATGATGACCTCGATGACGGGCCAACGTGTGCTCAAACGACGGATGACGGATGAAGCTTCGCGCCCGGTCCCGAGTACGGGCACACCCATGATGAGCGCGCCTTGCTTTAGCGGATCATCGTCCAGGAAGCCCTTGACGTCGTACTGGCTCCTCTGGTTGGAGCGGATTTCATGAACCAGCTCGGCTCCAGCCGCGCCTGCTCCATATATAATGATTCCGCTGCGCTCCTTCCTAGAATTCCCCCGGAGGAAAGCTTCATCGCGGATGCGGACCGAAAACCGCACCAGGCTCGTCATCAAAAGGCATATGAACATGTCGATGAGGAAAACCGATCGTGGCATCGTCGGTCCGATCCAGAATATCGAGACGACGGCAAATAGCGCGGAGCCAGAGAGGTTGCCGAGGAAGACGATATACAAGTCTGGAACACTGACGAATCGCCGTAAGCCGTGGTAAAAGCCAACCCAGTCGAAGATGGGCAGTTTCACCAGAATCGCAATCAGCACGGCCTGTCGGAGAATCGGACCCCCGCCGGCTGGAATCGAGAAGTCGAAACGAAGCAGGATGGCAGCCGCAACAGACAGGCCGACAGCGGTCAGGTTGCAGGCTCGCTCGATCCAGACATCAATATGACGATCGTTTTTCATAAGCCTCTCTGAGAGGTGCGGGAAGCTCAAGCGCTCGAGGCGTGATAGCGGCAGCCGGAGCTCCGGGCGCTACGAACCTCATTTGTCTTGCCCGTTCCAAGATCTGCCGTACACATTGCGCCACATAGTGGACTTGCTCCTCGGTCATCGCGGGATACAACGGCAGCGAAACAATCCGCGGATATAGACTCAGGGCACGGGGACATGTAGCGTGTGGCAGCTGGAGCTGTGCAAAGAAGTGAAGTAGTGGAATCGGGATGAAGTGCACGCTCGTGCCGATGCCTTTTCGCCGCAGCTCGCGAATGAACTCGGAACGATCGATCTTTAGTCTCGGGAGATTCAGTCGAAGAATGTAGAGATGCCACGCATGACGGCCGTTGGCGCTGTCCGGTGGAAGCTCCACTTCTTCGATTCCGGCCAATGCGCGATTGTACATGCCGGCGTATAAGGTGCGACGTTCGATAAAGCCTTCGAGCTTCTGGAGCTGATGAATGCCGATGGCCGCCTGAATATCACTGAGGTTGTACTTGAAACCTTGCGCCACCACGTCGTAGTGCCAGTTTCCGTGGTCGCCGTAACGATCCCAGGCGTCTTGACTGGTACCGTGCAGAGATAGCACTCGCATTGTTTCCGCCAAACCAGGCCGATGCGTAGTGATCATGCCGCCTTCCCCGGTCGTTAAATTTTTCGTCGCATAGAAACTGAACGCAACGGCATCGCTGGCTGCCGCGGCCTCCGCGGGACCGGACCCGATCGGTCGGCCTTCATAGTGCGTGCCCGCCGCGTGCGCGGCGTCTTCGATCACATGGATACCGCGCTCGCGTGCCAAGGCCCAGATCACATTCATCTGGCATGGCAATCCGGCCAGATGCACGGGAATTATGGCTCGCGTTCGGTTGGTGATGCACTTTCGAACCTCTTCCGGGTCGATGTTGCCATCCGATCCGATATCCGCCAGCACGGGAATAGCTCGGACGTGCAGAATGGCCTGCACGGTGGCGCAGAATGTCATCGGCGTGGTGATCACCTCGTCACCCGGCCCAATCTGAAGGCCGGCCAGCGCAAGGTGTAAGCCAGCCGTAGCGGAGTTTACGGCGATGGAATATGGCGCGCCGACATACTCTCGGAATTCACGCTCGAAGCGAGTCGCGCGCGGTCCGGTTGTCAACCAACCAGATCTCAACGTTTCAGCTACTTCGGTGATCTCTTCTTCACCGATCGATGGGCGATGAAAAGGAATGAAACGTTCACTCATTTCCGGCTCCAGCACCAAACGTTCTCTTGATGAGATCCGAATCCAAGTTCTCCGCAAAGAAGCTGGAACGAATCGTCAGAAAAATCAACTTCATGTCGAGCCAGAAGGATCGCGATACGAGGTATGCGACATTCAGAAAAAGCTTTGCCGGGAGGACACTCTCCCGGTAGAACGTGTCGGGATCGCGTGACGCGCCTAGGATTTGCTCCTCGTCGCGATACAAAAGCGTGGCCAGATCGGTGATTCCCGGCCTGACTTGCAAGACTGTTTGCCATTCCACCGCTTCGAGATGCACGTGCTCTGGCACTTCCGGCCTCGGTCCGACGAGACTCATGTCTCCTTTGAACACATTGAAAAGTTGGGGCAGCTCGTCCAACTTGTACTTTCTAAGTTTCGCGCCGGCTCTCGTGATGCGATCATCGCCCGCTGCCGTAATCACGCTCCCGTGGCTGCCGGAATGCATCGTTCTAAACTTCCAGATCCGGAAAGGCTGGCCGTTTCTTCCTACTCTGGTTTGGGTGAAGAAGACCGGCGGACCGTCGTCCAACATAATCACCAAGGCAATCCCCGTTAACGCAGGGGCAAGGAACAACAACGCCACGGCGGAACAGGTCGCGTCGAAGAACCGCTCGAAGGCTAGCAACAGCCGTATTCGGGGCGTTCTATTCATGGGTGCACCTCGTGATTTCGCCTACTACCAGGCCATCGATGACGTATTCGTTCATCCAGCGTCCTTTGCGCTGCAGGAAGTGGTGCGTGTGTTGGAATCCGACTTGCCGATAGAGCGTATTCGCCGGCTCGTTGCCGTCCGCGTCAGTAGTTAAATAAACGCATTGCGCGTCCATAGACCTGGCCCATGCCAGGAAGGCCTGCACCAGCGCCAGGCCCAGGCCATTACCGCCCGCTTCCGGCGCAACTGCAATCGAAGAGAGCTCGCAGGACCGGACTGGCTCTTTCGATGCCGACGTTTGAACCCGTTGAACACCATACAGCATGCCGCCGGCGAGAGAAGGGTGGCGAACCAGAGCCGATAGTGCGGGCAGCGCGAAAATCCGCTTATTGCGCCACATGAGCCTATAGAATTCGGGTGGTTCCACAAAACCGCACACGAATCCTTCGAGAACGCCGCAGCGCTCACTCACTAGGACGACACCTGCGCGGTACTGAAGCACCAGGGCATAGTAACGACGGAGAAACTCGGTGCCCAGTCTCGTCAGAAAGAAGGTCCTGAAGGCTTTCTGATGAATGGTTACTATTCCTGGAAGATCCTCGGTGGTAGCGTGACGGACCAAGTGGGTTAGACCTCTGGCAATGCCACCCAGGTCGTCGTTCATCGAATTTTTTCGTGTCATGTGTTTGCCACTCTCGGTCTAAAGATGCGGCTCACCAGCCCGCAGCGACTTGGATACGCCTCGAGGTCCCGTGACGGAAGTCTCGACTAGACCTTTCGCTTGGACTAGATCAAAGTACAACTGCTTATAAGCGTTCAGCATTCTCTCTTCGGTGTAGTAGCTCTCAAACAGAGTCCGTGCGTTCGTTCCAAGCCTGGTCCGCAGCGCCGGATATCCCCCTACTTGCAGAATCGCTTCGCAAAGAGCTGTTGCATCGGCCGGCGGAACGAGGCGTGCGATTTCGGCCTTACAAGCCAGTTCCTTGTGACTGCCGATGCTGGTCGCAATGATGGGCTTGCCGGCAGCCATTGCCTCCAGCAGGGCTATGGATAAGCCTTCGCGAAGACTGGGCAAAACCACCAGATCGCACGCAGCGAGCAGATCGCTAACATCCTCCCGAAATCCAAGAAAATTTACCCAGTCTGCAATGCCCAAATTGCGACTCAGTTCCTCCAGTTGAGCGCGCACTGGTCCATCCCCGGCAATGACAATCCGGAATTGCCGTTCAGTACGTAAGAGAATCTCGGCCGCTGCAATGAGAAAATTGAGACCTTTGTCCGGTGCAAGCCTTGCCATGCTCAAGATCAACATGTCGCGCTCCGCGATACCTAATCGGCGACGGAGCTCAGCAGGTGGTACGGTAGGATTCGGTAAGGCGGCGATCCCATTCGGAATCGCGAGGATCTTGGATGGCTTACAGATCCCTAATTCAAGCGCCCAGCGCCGATGAAACTCACTGACGGAAACCATCCGATCGCACCATCGCGAGGCGATCCGTTCCAAAGTGGAATAAAAGAGGCGAGTCGAACGCCTACTCTGCTCGTGGAAGGCGAATCCGTGCACGGTATGCACAATGGCCGAAACATTTGAGAGCCGGGCTGCCAGCCGTCCCACAAATCCGCCTTTGGATGTGTGGGTATGCACAATGTCGTAGTGCTCACGTCGCAGGAAGTTGCAGAGGCGGCCCAGGCCGGCCAGATCCCAAAGCGGGCGTATCTCGCGCCGGATAACATCCAAGTTTGCCAAACCCAAACCATGCTGCCTTACGGCTCGTTGGAAAACAGGATCTGTTGTGAGAATGTCAACCTGCCACCCTTCAGCCTGGGCGACTTGACCTAACCGGAGGATAATCCGGCCAGCCCCACCGAAGCGAGAATCTCCGATAACGTGTAGGAGCTTGACCGGCCTCGTTTTTCGATGGGTAAGC
>Ga0335083_10006194_pt1 | contig 15036 bp, 12 predicted proteins | sample Lox_Sample_42_FD_206716 | JGI IMG/M metagenome (GOLD analysis project Ga0335083, IMG submission 206716) | Soil microbial communities from Loxahatchee National Wildlife Refuge, Florida, United States - Lox_Sample_4.2 | ecosystem: Environmental > Terrestrial > Soil > Wetlands | place: USA... | reverse complement strand
AGCGGCTTCAGGCACCCCGCGTTCATCGGGATTTCGTCGTCGACGAGAGTGCGGAAGACGTACAGGACTGCGGCCTTGCAGACGGCAGAAGGCGCGTTGAAGTTGGTCGGCTGCTGCGGGCTCGTCCCGGTGAAGTCGATCTTCGCCGTGCGCCGCTCACGGTCGACGGTGATGGTGACGACGATGCGCGCACCATTGTCCATCTCGTACTCGAAATTGCCGTCCTTCAGCGCACCGAGCACCCGGCGCACCGATTCCTCGGCGTTGTTCTGCACGTGCTGCATGTAGGCGCGCACGACAGGAAGCCCGAAGTGCTCGACCATCTTCCCAAGCTCCTCGATGCCCCTGGCGCAGGCCGCAACCTGCGCGCGCAGATCGGCGAGATTCTGCTCGACGTTGCGGCAGGGATAGCTTCCCGAGCCGAGGATCGCTCGCATTTCGTCTTCGAGGAAACGTCCCTGCGAGACGAGTTGCACGTTGTCGAGAAGCACGCCTTCTTCGTCGACGTGGCGCGAATCGGGCGGCATCGACCCGGGTGTGATGCCTCCGATGTCGGCGTGGTGGCCGCGCGAGGCGACGAAGAATTCCACGGCGTCGGGGCCGTCGTTCCCGCGAACGCGGGAACCCAGCGACGTTGAATCGACGACACTGGGTCCCCGCTTGCGCGGGGACGACGACGAACCTAAGAACACCGGCGCGATCACCGTCACGTCCGGCAGGTGCGTGCCGCCGTTGTACGGCGCGTTGAGCACGAACACGTCGCCAGGCTGCATGGTGTCGCGCCGCCGCTCGATGATCGTGCGCACGCTCTCGCCCATCGAGCCCAGGTGCACCGGCATGTGCGGGGCATTGGCGATGAGGTTGCCCTCGGCGTCGAAGAGCGCACAGGAAAAGTCGAGACGCTCCTTGATGTTGACCGAGTACGCGGTGTTGGCGAGCGTGACGCCCATCTGCTCGGCAATCGCCATGAACAGATTGTTGAACACTTCGAGCAGCACCGGATCGGCGCGGGTGCCGATCGCATGCTCGCGCTCGAGCGCAACCACGCGCTCGAGCAAGAGATCGTCGCGCGCGGTAAGCGTCGCCGCCCACCCCGGCTCGATCACGGTGGTCGCATTCTGCTCGGCGATCACGGCGGGGCCCGCGATGCGGTCCCCCGGTCGCAGGTCGGCGCGGACGTAGACCGGCGCCTCGTGCCAAGCGCCGCCGGTGAATACGCGGTTGGTTTTCGCGGGCCGGAGCGGTCCTTCGCGCACAGCGAAAGCGTGTGCCGTGTCGCGCGCGCTCGCCGCCGCTCCGATCGTCTCGACCCCTGCAGCCTCGATGACGAGCGGCTTCCCCGGCATCAGGAAGCCATACTGACTGCGATAGCGGCGCTCGAATTCGGCCGTAAGCTTCGGGGCTTCATCACCCTTTGCAAATGGAATCTCGAGCGTCGTATCGGTGCCGTCGTACTTGAGGTGCAGCGTCCGCCGGAGATTGATCTTGTCGGCCGGTATCCCCTGCGTCACCAGCTCGCCTCGCGCCGCGTCGGCCAGCCGTTCGAGCAGCGGCTCGGCTGCATCGAGCGCAGCCGCGGAGAGCGTGGCCTCCACCGCTTCCTGTCTCAGCGCGCGAACGTCGGCGAGTCCCATGCCGTACGCCGAGAGCACGCCAGCGAAGGGATGGATGAACACGCGCTTCATTCCCAGCGCATCGGCGACCGCGCAGGCGTGCTGGCCGCCCGCGCCACCGAAGCAGCACAGCGTGTAGCCGGTGACGTCGTAGCCGCGCTCGACCGAGATATGCTTGATCGCGTGCGCCATGTTGTCGTTTGCGATCTGCAGGAAGCCTTCGGCGAGCTGCTCGGCCGTGCGCACGAGGCCGGTCGCTTTGGCGACTTCCGCCGCAAACGCGGAAAGCTTTTCGCGCACAACTTCGGCATCGAGCGGCAGCTTGCCTTCGGGTCCGAACACATTAGGAAAAAGAGCAGGATCGATCTTGCCTACCATCACGTTGCAGTCGGTGACGGTGATCGGGCCGCCGCGCCGGTACGACGCCGGCCCGGGATTCGCACCTGCCGATTGCGGGCCGACGCGAAGCCGCGCGCCGTCGAAGCTGCAGATGGAGCCTCCGCCGGCTGCGACCGTATGGATGCGCATCATCGGCGCGCGCAGGCGCACGCCCGCGACCTCGGTGACGAAGGCGCGTTCGTATTCTCCGGCGTAGTGCGTGACGTCGGTCGAAGTTCCGCCCATGTCGAAGGCGATGATCTCCTCGAAGCCGGCGAGCCGCGAGACTTCCACCGCGCCGACGATGCCGCCGGCCGGACCGGAGAGGATCGCGTCCTTGCCCTGGAAGCGGTGCGCGTCGGTGAGCCCGCCGGAAGACTGCATGAATTGCAGCCGCACGCCCGGCAGCTCGGATTCGACGTCGCACACGTAGCGGCGCAGGATCGGCGAGAGGTAGGCGTCGACCACGGTCGTGTCGCCGCGCGAGACGAGCTTCATCAGCGGGCTCACCTCGTGGCTCGCCGACACCTGGGCAAATCCCGCCGCTCGCGCGAGCGCGGCAAGCTCCCGCTCGTGCTCCGGGTAGCGGTACCCGTGCATGAGAACAATCGCGCAGGCGCGGATCCCGTCCGCATGCGCGCGCCTGAGCTCGCGCTCCGCAGCGGGCGCGTCGAGCGGGCGCACGATCTCGCCATGCGCGCCGATCCTCTCGTCGATCTCGATCACCCGCTCGTAGAGAAGCGACGGCAGCACGATGTTGCGCACGAACAGCTTCGGCCGGTTCTGGTAGGCGATGCGCAGCGCATCGCCGAAGCCGCGCGTGATGAGGAGCACCGTCCGCTCGCCCCGGCGCTCCAGGAGCGCGTTAGTGGCTACGGTCGTTCCCATCTTCACCGTCTCGATCAGCCCCGCCGGAAGCGGCGCGCCGGGGGCCACGCCCAGCAGCTCGCGAATGCCGGCGATCGCAGCATCGCGATAGCGCTCGGGATTTTCCGAAAGCTGCTTGTGCGTAGCGAGGGTGCCGTCCGGGCGCCGCGCCACGATATCGGTGAACGTGCCGCCGCGATCGATCCAGAATTGCCAGCGGGAGTCGCGGCCGGGGGTCGTCGTCATGGAGAATCAGAGGGTAGCGCGGGAGCCTCCGGCCGGTTTCATTGTGCCCGAAAACCGCAATCGATTGACACGGCGCACCCCGTGACTTAGGTTCGCATTTTCGCATCGCAGCCGAGGAGGAAGCCCAATGAAGCCAATCCGGTCTCTGGCCGCCGCCGTGGGCATCGGCGTGGCGCTTTCCGTGTCGGCGCAAACCAAGTGGGACATGCCAACCGCCTATCCGGCCACGAACTTCCACACCGAGAACATCATGCAGTTCGTCGCCGACGTCGACAAGGCGACCGGCGGCAAGCTCAAGATCACCGTGCACGCGAACGCTTCGCTGTTCAAAGCCAACGAGATCAAGCGCGCGGTGCAGACCGAGCAGGCGCAGATCGGAGAGATCCTCGCGTCCGCCTACTCGAACGAGGACCCGATTTTCGGTGTCGACTCGATTCCCTTCCTCGCTACGAGCTATGGCGACGCGGCCAAGCTTTGGAAGGCGTCGCGCAAGACGCTCGGGGAGCGCTTCGCAAGACAGGGCATGCGCGTGCTCTACGCCGTCCCGTGGCCGCCGCAGGGGATCTACGTCAACAAGCCCCTCGCTTCGGTGGCCGACATGAAGGGGCTGAAGATGCGCACCTACAACCCGGCGACCTCGCGTATCGCGGAGCTGGTCGGTGCGCAGCCTGTGACCATCCAGGCTGCGGAGCTCGCGCAGGCGATGGCGACCGGGGCGGTCAACGCGAACATCACGTCGGGCGCGACGGGATACGATTCGAAGGCCTGGGAGCAGGTGAAGTACTTCTACGATACACAGGCCTGGCTGCCGAAGAACCTTGTGATCGTCAACGAAAAGGCTTTCGGGGCACTCGACAAGCCCTCTCAGGATGCGGTGTTGAAGGCCGCGGCCGACGCTGAAGCGCGCGGCTGGAAGCTCTCCGAGGAAAAGACGAAGTGGTACCTGGGCGAGCTTGCCAAGAACGGCATGACGGTTGCGCCGCCCTCGCCGGCGTTCGCGGGCGAATTGAAGAAGGTCGGCGAGACCATGACCTCCGAATGGATCAAGCAGGCCGGCCCCGACGGTCAGGCCATCGTCGACGCCTACCGGAAGATGTAAGGCCTAGATGCGGCCCTGGCTGGACCGCCTGTACGACGCCGCCGCGTACCTGGCGGCGTTGTTTTTGATAGGAACGCTGGCAATGGTGCTCGCCGGCATCTTCGGGCGAATGTTCGGCTTCCAGGTCCGCGGCAGCGACGCCTACGCAGGGTACTTCATGGCGGGCGCGGGCTTTCTCGCGCTGGCGCACACGCTGGTGCGCGGCGAGCACATCCGCGTGAACCTGATTCTCGAGCACGTCGGTGAGCGCGTCCGCCGCGCGCTCGAGCGCTGGTCGCTCGGCGCGGCGGCGCTGCTCGCGATCGCTTTCGCTTACTTCAGCGTGCGCCTCGCCTGGCAGTCGTACACGCTGCACGACGTCTCCACCGGCAACGACGCCACCCCGCTATGGCTGCCTCAGCTCGCGATGGCGGCGGGCACGGTGGTGTTCGCCGTGGCCTTCATCGATCTCTTCGCGCAGGAAATCTCCGGAAGGCGCAGACGCGAGAAGCCAGCCGAAGAACCGGCGCACGTGGAGTGAGCGATGGAACTCGCGATCACCACGCTGCTGATCGTCGCGCTCTTCGTGCTGCTCGGCAGCGGCGTGTGGATCGGGCTCGCGCTTGCCGGCGTAGCCTGGATCGGCATGGAGCTTTTCTCGTCCCGTCCCGCCGGCGACGCGATGGCGGTGACGATCTGGGGAACCGCGTCGTCCTGGACCCTCACCGCGCTGCCGCTCTTCGTGTGGATGGGCGAAATTCTCTTTCGCACCCGACTGTCCGAAGACATGTTCAAGGGACTCGCGCCCTGGCTCGAGCGCGTGCCCGGGCGGCTGCTCCACACCAACATCATCGGCTGCACCATCTTTGCTGCCGTGTCGGGCAGCTCGGCCGCGACCTGCGCCACGATCGGCAAGATGACACTGCCGGAGTTGAAGAGCCGCGGCTATCCCGATGACATCACCATCGGCACGCTCGCCGGTGCGGGGACGCTGGGGCTCCTCATCCCGCCGTCGATCATCATGATCGTCTACGGCGTAACGGCCAACGTGTCGATCGCGCAGCTTTTCATCGCCGGCGTCCTGCCCGGACTGCTGCTCGCCGCGCTTTTCTCGGGCTACATCGTCGTCTGGGCCTTGCTGAATGCAGATCGCGTGCCCGCCACGCGCCAGCACACGACCTTCGCGCAGAAGCTCTACGCATCGCGCCACCTGATCCCGGTCGTGCTGCTTATCGCGCTCGTGCTCGGCTCGATCTACACCGGCATCGCCACCGCGACCGAGGCGGCCGCGTTCGGGGTCGTGGGATCCCTCGCCATCTCCGCGGTGCAGGGCTCGCTCAACTGGCGGACCTTTCGCGACAGCCTGCTCGGCGCCACGCGCCTCTACTGCATGATCGCGCTCATCCTCGCGGGCGCCGCTTTCCTGACGCTCTCCATGGGCTACATCGGCCTGCCGCGCCATCTCGCGGAGTGGATCGGGAGTCTCGGCCTGTCGCGACTCGCGCTGATCGTCGCGCTGACGATCTTCTACATCATCCTCGGCTGCTTTCTCGACGGTATCTCGATGGTCGTATTGACGATGGGCGTGATCCTGCCCACGGTCGACAAGGCGGGAATCGATCTCCTCTGGTTCGGCATCTTCATCGTGCTCGTCGTCGAGATGGCGCAGATCACGCCGCCGGTCGGCTTCAATCTCTTTGTGCTGCAGGGCATGACCAAGAAGCAGATCACCTGGATCGCGCGGCAGGCGCTGCCGATGCTCTGCCTGATGATCGCCGCAACGCTCGTCATCTACTTCTTTCCGCAGGTCGTGACCGTGCTGCCGCAACACATGCGGACGCATTGACGATGCCTGCCGGACCAACTTACGCTGCCTGCCTGCGTGCGCCCTTCGCCGTGCTCGCGATCCGCACGAGCGCGGGCGCGGTGACCGGCATCGAATACCTGAGCCGGCGCGAGCGCGAGCGCTCACCCGCCGATGCGATTGCCGAGCGGGCCTGCCGGCAGCTCGAGCGCTATCTCGCCGACCCGCATTTTCATTTCACGCTGCCGCTCGCGCCTTCGGGCACGCCGTTCCAGCGCCGGGTATGGGATGCGCTCGCGAAGATTCCGGTCGGCGAGTCGCGAACCTACGGCGAGCTGGCGAGAAGCCTGCACACGGCGCCGCGCGCAGTCGGCGGCGCATGCGGCGCGAATCCGATCGCGCTCGTGATTCCCTGCCATCGCGTGGTCGGCAGCCAGGGCTCGCTCGGCGGATTCATGGGCGTGACCGCGGGCGATCCGATTTCGATCAAGCGCTGGCTGCTGACCCACGAAGGTTACCGCTTCGGACGCTAAGGCCTCGCGATGCAGACGACGGGCGAGTTGATCGACGCGTTTTGTGATCAGCTCTGGCTGCAGGACGGACTCGCTGCGGCAAGCCTTGAGAGCTACCGCCGCGACCTCATCGCCTGGGCAACCTGGCTCGAGGCCAACGCTCACAAGTCGCTGCTTGCGGCCGAGCGCGCCGACATCGAATCGTTTCTCGCCGCGCAGTTCCGCAACAAGGCAAGGGCGAGCTCGATCAATCGCCGGTTGTCGTCGCTCCGGCGCTTCTATGGCCTGCAGATGATGCTGGGCGTGCTCGGCGCCGATCCGACGCTGCGCATCAAGTCGCCGAAGCTTACGCGGCGCCTGCCGAAGCAGATCTCGGAGGCGCAGGTCGAGGCGCTGCTCGGCGCTCCCGACGCCGATACCACGCTCGGGCTCCGCGACCGCGCGATGCTGGAGACGCTCTACGCAACCGGGCTGCGCGTCTCCGAGCTGGTGGGCTTGACGCGCGCGCAGGTCGGTTTCGACATGGGCGTGGTGCGCGTTCTGGGTAAAGGCGGCAAGGAGCGCCTCGTTCCGCTCGGCGAAGAGGCGATTGACTGGCTCAGGCGCTATCTTTCGAGCGCGCGGCCGCAACTCGCGAAGAACGCGAAGACCGACGCGGTGTTCGTCACGGCGCGGCGCGCTCCGATGACGCGGCAGGCATTCTGGCAGTCGATCAAGCGTTACGCGGCGAAGGCCGGCATTCGGGCGGAGAAGCTCTCACCGCACACGCTGCGGCACGCTTTCGCCACGCATCTTCTCAATCACGGTGCCGATCTGCGCGTGGTGCAATTGCTGCTCGGGCATGCCGACATCACCACGACGACGATCTACACGCACGTGGCGCGCGAGCGGCTGAAGCAGCTCCATGCGCAGCATCATCCGCGCGGATAGAACTAGCGTCGCTTCCCTCGCTCGATCGCCACGCCGATCCGGGCCACGCCGGCGAGCGGCGCGAGCTTCGCCACGCTCATCCTCACCCACGGCGCGCCAAACTCGTTGCGCAAGGTCTCCGCCAGCGCTTCCGCGAAACCCTCGAGCAGCCGATACGGGTGATCGGCCGCAAACGATTGCACGCGGTTCACGATGGCCGCGTAATCGAGGGCGTCGCTGAACTCGTCGCTGGCGAACGCTTTCGCCGAAGGCAGCTCCAGCTCCAGGTCGATCGCGAGCGGCTGGCTCTTGTGCTGCTCCCAAGCGTAGACGCCGATGCGCGTCTCGACCCGTAGCTCTCGAATGAAGATGGTGTTCATTGACCGGGCCGCCGGACGCGTAGCGTTGTTAGAATGTGCGCGACCTTGTATAACGCCGAGTCAACCGGCACTTCAGCGTCGCTTCAACTCGGCGAGCTAATTGTAGATGAATCCTTCGCTCGCCACGCTCGCGGTCGTCGTCGGAGCCTATCTGATCGGCTCGGTGTCGTTTGCCGTCGTGGCGAGCAAGCTCTACGGGTTGCCCGATCCGCACAGCTACGGTTCGGGCAATCCCGGCGCAACCAACGTGCTGCGCACCGGGAACAAGGTCGCCGCGGCGCTGACGCTCGCGGGCGACGGGGTCAAAGGCTGGCTCGCCGTGTGGCTTGCCTACCGGCTCGGCGCGAGCTGGGGCGACGTCTCGCTCGCAACGGCCGGCGCCGCGCTCGCGGTCTTCCTCGGACATCTCTACCCGGTCTTCCACCGTTTCGCCGGCGGCAAGGGCGTGGCGACTGCCGCCGGAGCGTCGTTTGCCCTGTCGTGGCCGCTGGGGCTCGCGCTCGTCGCTGTCTGGCTTGCGTTTGCGCTGGTGTTTCGCTTCGCCTCGCTGGCCTCGCTCGCCGCCGCAGTAGCGGCGCCGCCGCTCGGCCTTTACTTCATCGGCAACGGGCCGGAGGCGTGGGTGCTGTTCCCGATTGCAGCGCTGCTCTTCTGGCGGCACCGCGAGAACATTCGCAAGCTCGTCGCCGGCACGGAGAGAAAGATAAGCCTCAGCCGCTAAGGCTTGGATGCGGATGCATTCGGCGCCTACGGTGCGCGCAGCGATGCAAGCTCCCAGCGCGGGCGAACGGTGAAGGCGTAGCTCGCTGGCGTTGCTGACTGCAGGCGAAGTGCGCCGGCGAGCGCGATCATCGCTCCGTTGTCGGTGCAGAACTCGAGCGGAGGAAAGAAGAGCTCGACGCGTTGCCTCTCCATCGCGTCGGAGAGCGCCTTGCGGAGCGTGCTGTTCGCGCCGACTCCACCTGCGACGACCAGACGCGCGAGGCCGCTTGTTTCGACCGCAGAAATCGATTTCGCCACCAGCACGTCGACCACCGCGTCCTCGAAAGCGCGCGCGACGTCAGCCTTGCGCTGTTCGGTGAGCGGCTCCTTGCGCACGAGTGTCAGCACGGCAGTCTTGAGCCCGCTGAAGCTCATGTTGAGATCGCCGCTCGCGAGCATCGGCCGCGGCAGATCGATGGTACTCCGGCGTCCGTGCGTCGCAAGCCGTTCCAGGGCCGGCCCGCCGGGATAGGGAAGCTCGAGCAATTTTGCGGTCTTGTCGAAAGCTTCGCCCGCGGCATCGTCCAGCGTGTCGCCGAGAAGCTCGTACTCTCCGACGCCGCGCACGGCGAAGAATTGACTGTGGCCTCCAGAGACGAGCAAGGCGAGAAAGGGAAAGGCGGGCTTAGGGTCGCACAGTAACGGCGAGAGCAGATGTCCCTCGAGGTGATGCACGCCGATGGCGGGCTTTGCCAGGGCGGAGCCGAGCGCGTTGGCGATGCTCGCTCCGACCAGCAGCGCACCGGCGAGCCCCGGTCCCTGCGTGTAGGCGATGCCGTCGAGATCTGCGAGGCGGCACTGCGCCTGTCCAAGGACGCGCTCCGCCAGCGGCAACACGCGGCGGATGTGGTCGCGCGAAGCGAGCTCGGGCACCACGCCGCCATAGGCTTCGTGCAGCGCGACTTGCGAATGCAGGCCGTGCGCAAGGAGCCCGCGATCGGTGTCGTAGATCGCGAGCCCCGTCTCGTCGCACGAGGTTTCGATGCCGAGAACTTTCATGGCGTTGGGCGCAGGAACTCCCTTGCACAGGATGCGTCTGAAAGCTACAATGTCAAGTTAATTCGATCAACGAGCCCTGAAAGGATCTGCCCGTCATGCCCAGCGTTCGCGTCCGCGAAAACGAACCGTTCGAGGTGGCTTTGCGCCGCTTCAAGCGGACGATCGAGAAAACCGGTCTTCTCACCGAGCTTCGCGCCCGCGAGTTCTACGAGAAGCCGACGGCCGAACGCAAACGCAAGCTCGCCGCCGCGGTCAAGCGCCACTACAAGCGGCTGCGCAGCCAGCAGCTTCCTCCAAAATTGTATTAGTCGTCATTGCGTCACAAACAACGTGACGCAATAACTCGCCGCCTCACTGAACACTGAGACACGGCGCCACGCGCCGGTTAACGCGGCGAAATCCAAGCACGGGGCGATCGAATTCGCCCCGTTTGCTTCGTGGAGGACTCGAATGACGCTCAAAGCCAAGATCACCGAAGACATGAAAGCCGCGATGCGCGCGCGCGAGACCGCGCGCCTGTCGACGATTCGCCTGCTGCTCGCGGCGATGAAGCAGAAGGAAGTCGACGAGCGCATCGAGCTGACCGATGCCGACATCCTCGGGATCATCGACAAGATGATCAAGCAGCGGCGCGAATCGATCACTCAGTTCGAAGCCGGCGGACGTGCAGAGCTGGCCGCCGCGGAACGCGCCGAGATCGAGATCCTGCAGGGCTACATGCCGCAGCGCCTGACCGAAGCGGAGATCGACGCACTCGTCGACGCGGCGATCGCCGGCGCGGGCCTCACCGGAATGGCCGCCATGGGCAAAGTCATGGCCTCCCTCAAGCCGCAGCTTGCCGGCCGCGCGGACATGGGTGAGGTGTCCGCCCGCGTGAAGGCACGACTCGGCACATAGGCCTGCATCCGCTCGATCCTTGCCTATAATGTGGCCATGGGCCCCGCGACTGCGTTCGTCAAGGTTCGTGGTCCGCGACATTCAAGCCCATGATTCCAAACGATTTTATCCATACGCTGCTGGCGCGAGCCGACATCGTGCAGGTCATCGATCGCCACGTCGCGCTGAAGAAAGCGGGCGCTAACTTCGCCGCCTGCTGCCCGTTTCATAGCGAAAAGACGCCTTCCTTCACGGTCAGTCCGACCAAGCAGTTCTATCACTGCTTCGGCTGCGGAGCCCACGGGACGGCGATCGGTTTTCTGATGGAATACGCCGGCAAGTCCTTCCCCGATGCCGTCGAAGAACTTGCCCGCGACGCAGGGCTCGAAGTCCCGCGCGCGGTCACCCCGGCGGCCGAGGCCGCGCGTGCGCAAACCGAGGACCTCTCGGCGCTGCTCCTCACTGCTGCGCAGTTCTATCGCGCCGCGCTCAAGGAGAGTCCGCGCGCCATCGAGTACCTCAAGAGCCGGGGACTGACGGGAGCGATCGCATCGCGCTTCGGCATCGGTTATGCGCCCGACGACTGGCAGCCGCTTGCGGGAACGTTCAGCGATTACCAGAACCGCGCGCTCGAGACGGCGGGTCTGGTGATCACGGGCGAAGGCGGCAAGCGCTATGACCGGTTCCGCGACCGGATCATGTTTCCGATTCACGATACGCGGGGTCGGGTTATCGGGTTCGGAGGCCGCGTGCTCGACGCCGGCGAGCCGAAATATCTCAACTCGCCCGAAACGCCCGTGTTCGCCAAGGGGCGCGAGCTCTACGGGCTGCTCCAGGCGCGACAGGCCATCCGAACCGCGGACAAGGTCGTCGTAGTCGAGGGGTACATGGATGTGGTGGCGTTGGCGCAGCATGGCGTCGAATACGCCGTGGCCACGCTCGGTACCTCGACCACGCCGCTGCACGCCCAGAAGCTGTTCCGCCTGACCGATACGGTCGTGTTCTGCTTCGATGGCGACGAGGCAGGCCGGCGCGCCGCATGGCGCGCGCTCGAAAACGCGCTCCCGGTCCTCACGGACGGGAAGCAGGCGCGCTTTCTGTTCCTGCCCGAGGGCGAGGACCCCGACGATGCGATCCGCCGCCGCGGCCGCGAAGCCTTCGAGGGGCTCGTCGAGTCGGCCATCCCTCTCTCGGAGTTTCTCGTCGCGGAGCTGATACGGCGGTTCCCGCCCGTCTCCGCCGAGGGCCGTGCCGCGCTCATCAACGCCGCCAAGCCCCTTCTCGCCGAGTTGAGCGCGCCCGTGCTCGCCGTGCTCTTGCGCCGACGGTTGGGCGACGTCTCGGGATTGCCCGAAGCCGAGCTCGGCCGCCTGCTGCCGGGAGCGGCGCGTGCACCCGCGACCCCGGCCGCAGCCGCCATGTCTCCCACAGCCCGCAGCGCCCCGTCGCTGCTTCGAGATCTCGTCAAGTGCGTGCTGCTCGAGCCGGGACTCGTGCGCAAGGTCCCCAACGTGCCGAAACCCGACGACGCCGGCGAGGCGGGTGCCGCGCTCGCTGCGCTTGTCGAATTTTGCACGGCGGCCGAGGCCCTGATCACCGCGGGTGTCATACAGCATTTCGTGGGGACGCCGCACGAGGCGGTCCTGGTCGATGCGCTGACCGCCGCCGAAACCGAGGGTTTGTCCGCGGAATCGGTGGAAATCCAGTTTCGGGAAGGGGTCCAACGTTACTGGACGACCCGACGCAGACGGGGGGCGTCCGACGACGCGGCCGGCGTGCCGCTCTCGGCCGAGGAAGCGGAGCGGGCGCGCCAGCGCAGCCTGGTCCAGGAACGTCTGGCCGGCCGCGCGTGAGGACAGGATTTGCCTAAGAGCATGTTATGCTTTGAAGTTTTCCTCAATCGCCCCCATCTCGTTACCCGTGGGGTCTGACGCGAGCATAGCGCGCCCCGAACTCAGGAAGATCATGGTCAAGAGATCATCGAAACCAGCGAAGAAAGCAGCCCGCAAGGCCAAGACCGGCCGCAAGGCGGCGCTGCGCAATGCGCGCGCCGCAAAGAGAAAAGCTCGCCGGCCCGCCCGCCCCGCGCGTCCCGCGAAGAGGAAACTCACGACCAAGAAGGCCGCCGCGCGCAAGCCTTCGAGCCGGCTGTTGACCAACAAGAAGTCCGCAGCGAAAGGCCCGCGCCGTCCCCTGTCAAGAGGAAAAAAACTCGCTAAGTCCGCGGCGACGAAGCTGCCCGCCAGGGTCGCCGCGAAGGTCGCCCCGAAACTGGCCCCTCCCGCCGCCAAGGCGCCTGCGAAGCAACTGCTTCCCGCAAAGGCTCCCGGCATCCCGGGCAAACCGAGCGCGGGTGAGATTGCTGCACGGCTCTCGGCCCGGCGCACGGAAAAGGCCCTCGCCGAGGGGAAGGTCCGCAGCGGCAAGAACGGCGGCGTCGAGGTGCGCAAGCTCGAGCTGACGCCAGCGGAAGCCGAAGCGCGCAAGACGCGGCTGAAAAACCTCATCGTGCTCGGCAAGGAGAGGAGCTACCTCACTTACGCTGAGATCAACGATCACCTGCCCGACGACATCCTGGACGCCGAGCAGATCGAGGGCATCATCTCCATGATCAACGACATGGGGATCCAGGTCTACGACGAAGCGCCCGACGCTGAAACCCTGCTCATGTCGGAAGCTGCGCCGTCAACCGCCGCGGAAGACGTCGACGAGGAAGCCGCCGAGGCCGCCGCCTCCACGCTCGACTCGGAATTCGGCCGCACGACCGACCCGGTGCGCATGTACATGCGCGAGATGGGCTCGGTCGAGCTCCTCACGCGCGAAGGCGAGATCGAGATCGCCAAGCGGATCGAGGAGGGCTTGAAGCACATGATCATGGCGATCTCCGCCTGCCCGATGACGGTCGCGCAGATCCTCGAGCTCGCCGCCAAGATCGAGAAGGACGAGCTGAAGGTCGACGACGTCGTCGACGGCCTCATGGACTTCAACGAGCAGCTCGCGACGATGGACGACGAGGACGCGCTCGAGGAGCTCGACGAGGAAGAAGCCGACAGCGGCGCCATCGCCGCCGAGAACCTGGAACGGCTGAAGGTCGCCGGGCTGCAACGGTTCGCAACGATCCGCCGGCTCTACACGCGCATGCTGGCAGTGCTGCAAAAGGACGGGCACAAGGCGCAGAAGTACCTCGATTTGCAGAAGAAGATCTCGGCCGAACTGATGCAGATCCGCTTCGCAGCGCGCCAGGTCGAGCGGCTGTGCGACAGTGTGCGCTGCGAGGTCGACAACATCCGCCAGATCGAGCGCAAGATCCAGGACCTCGTGGTCAACAAGGGCGGCATGCCGCGGCCAGATTTCATCAAGAAGTTCCCCGAGCATGAGACGTCGCTGCGCTGGATCGACCGAGAGATCTCCGCGGAACACCCGTTCAGCGAGTCGCTCGCCAAGTACCGTCAGGCGATCGTCGAGCAGCAGCAGAAGCTTCTCGACCTGCAGAAGCGCGTCATGATCCCCTTGAAGGACCTGAAGGAGATCAACAAGCAGATGTCGACCGGCGAAGCGAAGGCGCGCAAGGCGAAGCGTGAGATGACGGAGGCCAACCTGCGGCTCGTGATCTCGATCGCCAAGAAGTACACCAACCGCGGCTTGCAGTTCCTCGACCTGATTCAGGAAGGAAACATCGGCCTGATGAAGGCGGTCGACAAGTTCGAATACCGCCGCGGGTACAAGTTCTCGACTTATGCCACGTGGTGGATCCGGCAGGCGATCACGCGCTCGATCGCCGATCAGGCGCGCACCATCCGCATCCCGGTACACATGATCGAGACGATCAACAAGATGAATCGCATCTCGCGCCAGATCCTGCAGGAAACGGGGCAGGAGCCCGATCCGGCGCTGCTCGCCGAAAAGATGGAAATGCCCGAGGAGAAGATCCGCAAGATTCTCAAGATCTCCAAGGAGCCGATCTCGATGGAGACGCCGATCGGCGACGACGACGACTCGCACCTCGGCGACTTCATCGAGGACGCGAGCACGGTGGCGCCGGTCGACCACGCGGTCAACGCCTCTTTGCGCGACGTGTGCAAGGACGTGCTCGACACCCTCACGCCGCGCGAGGCGAAGGTGCTTCGCATGCGCTTCGGCATCGAGATGAACACGGATCACACGCTCGAGGAAGTCGGCAAGCAGTTCGACGTGACGCGCGAGCGTATCCGCCAGATCGAGGCGAAGGCGCTGCGCAAGCTCCGCCATCCGTCGCGCTCGGAGAAGCTGAGAAGCTTTCTCGAGGGCGAAGGCTGACCCCAAGGTCTAGCCAAGGGTCGCAACAAGCCAAACGCCTCGGGGAACCCCGGGGCGTTTTGCTTTGGGAGCATGGACCTCAAGCCGCGCCGCCCGAATCGGGCACCGGCGGATTCGACGCTATTCGCTGGCGACCGGCAATCCTGCCGTGCTCGACCGTCCCGGGCTACCGGGAGTTGTTTTCTGCAACTGCAGGTGGAAACTATTGTCGACTTCGTGCTAGGGTTCCAACGGCTGCCGGTAAGCAAGTGCCGGTTCCGGCGGCCGTCTGCTTCAAAATCGTTCCGTTTCGCTACACAAGGGGGAAAACATGAAT
>Ga0335083_10006193_pt1 | contig 15037 bp, 11 predicted proteins | sample Lox_Sample_42_FD_206716 | JGI IMG/M metagenome (GOLD analysis project Ga0335083, IMG submission 206716) | Soil microbial communities from Loxahatchee National Wildlife Refuge, Florida, United States - Lox_Sample_4.2 | ecosystem: Environmental > Terrestrial > Soil > Wetlands | place: USA... | reverse complement strand
GCGAGGCCAGCGACCGCATGATCGCGCGCTCCCAGATCTGCATCCACTTCTCGACCAGGACGCTGTCCGAGAACCACTGGCACGCCTTCACCACGACTTCGGTCTTCGGCAGGCTCTGCTGCGGCACGTCGGCGTAGACGGAGTCCTGATGTGACTGGAAATCCTGGAGGCGCCGCAGGTAGACCGTCTTGCCGGCGCCGAGCTTCCCCACGATGACCCGCACCATGGAGTCGTTCGCACGGGTCGCGAGGTGGCCATACGCCGGGTTGCCGCCGAAATCGACGAACTCGCTGACCACATCCTCGATGTCGGCTCGTGATCCGTCCGGATTGCCGAACGGCCCCACCGGGTCTAGCCGACGCCGCCTGCTGCCCATCTTCTCTCCCAACCCGGATCGTAGCCTCCTACAGGAATAACAGCCAGCAGAGCCTCAGCGCAGGACAAGGTCAGCGAACGCCCGGGGCCCGGACGACGGCGGTGCCGAGTTCCGCCATCCGGAGGTCGCCGATCGGCGTGCCGGTGCCGCGGTTGCACACCATGGCCACGGCCAGATCACGCCGCGGGTCGGCCCATCCGCCCGACCCGCCGAACCCGAAGTGGCCGAACGCACCGCGCACCGTGCCCCGGGTGGTGAAGGCGCTGTGGTAGCCCAGCCGCCAGCCCATCGGCAGGACCAGGACGAGGTCGGGCCCGCGGGAGTGCACCACTGCGAGTTCCTCTACGGTATGCGGCGACAGGAGCCGGACGCCGCCGGCCTCGCCGCCGTGGGCCAGCAGCGAGTACAGCCTGGCCAGCGACCGGGCGGTGAAGAACCCGTTCGCCGCCGGGATCTCGGCGTCCATCACCTCCGGGCCCCACAGCACGTCCTCGATCCCGCGCGGCAGCAGCGCGTTGGCGAACCGGCGCGGGCTGACCGGGAGCCTCAGCAGCGCCGGGATCCGGCCGAGCGGGCCGCCCAGCACCGCGCCTGGCTGCAGGCCCAGCCTGGGGCCCAGCGGGCCGGCCATCGGAGCCAGCGGCGCGGCCCGGCCGCGCTGCTCGGGCGGGCACCCGACATACAGGCCGTCCAGGCCGAGGGGGCGGGCGAGCTCTTCCTCGACGAACCGGGCGACCGGCCGGCCCGACACCCGGCGGATCAGCTCCCCGGCCAGCCAGCCGTAGGTCAGCGCGTGGTAACCGTGCCGGGTGCCTGGCTCGTAGGCCGGCTCGGCCCGCTCGAGCGCCGCCACCATGTACTCCCAGTCCAGCATCCGCTGCGCGTGATCCACCAGCGTGCGCATCCGGTGCAGGCCAGCGGAATGCGTGAGGACGTGGCGTACCGTGACGTGCTCCTTGCCGCCCTGCGCGAACTGCGGCCAGTACGCCGCGACCGGCGCGTCGTACTGGATCTGCCCCCGGTCGGCCAGCAGGTGCAGCGCCGTCGAGATGACCCCCTTCGTGGTGCTGAAGCACATCGCCAGCGTGTCCCGCTGCCACGGCTGGCCCTCGCCACGCTGACCGCCCCACAGGTCGACAACCAGCTCGTCGCGGTAGTAGACCGCCACCGCCGCGCCGCCCGTGGTGCGCCGCAACTGCCGCCGGAACACGCGCGCCACGTTCTCGAAGCCGACCTGCACCCAACCCTCCATGCGGCCCACCCTGCCACGGCACCGGGCGCCGGCGCGGGGCCCGGCGGTCCCGCGGACAGCGGACTAAGGGCCCTTCCCGACCTGGCCCCGGTCCCGGAAACATGAGCGCCGGAGGAAGCATGCCCACCCGTGACGCCCCGCGAGCCACGGGCCCGACGCCGGCCCGGGGCCCGCACGTGCCGATGCTCGCGCTGCTTTCGCAGCGGATCGCCGCCGGGCGCGCCGACATGTCCGTGTCGCGTGATCCGGACTTCATCCGCAGGCAGCTGCCTGCCATCGCCCGCTACACGAGCTATTTCACCCCGGACGTGAGGGGGCTCGACCGGCTGCCCGCGGACGGTCCCGTGCTCCTGGTCGGGAATCATTCGGGCCTGTACTACATGCCCGAGGCCTGGACCAGCGGGCAGGCCGTCATCTCCCGCCGCGGCATCGACGCGCCGGCGTACCTGCTCGCGTACGACCTCCTGTTCGCCGTGCCGGGAATCGGGCCCGCCCTGCGCCGGCTCGGCGCGGTCCCGGCCGGAAACGGTGAGGCCGAGGCCGCGCTGGCGCGCGGGGAGTGCGTCCTGGTGTACCCCGGAGGGGACCGTGAGGCCTGCCGCCCGTGGACCCAGCGGAACAAGGTCGACTTCGCGGGCCGGAAGGGCTTCGTCCGGCTCGCCCTGCGATGCGGGGTGCCGGTAGTTCCCGTGATCGCCCATGGCGGCCATCACGCTGTCGTGGTGCTGGCGCGCGGTGACCGGCTAGCCCGCGCCGTCGGCCTGCGCAGCCTCCGCGTGAACGTTTTCCCGATAGTGGCAGGGTTTCCGTTCGGCATCATGTCTGCTCTGACCCCGCCACCGCCGCTGCCGGCCCACCTCACCCTCGAATTCCTGCCCGCGCTCGACTGGACGGCCTACGGTCCGGCCGCGGCCGACGACCCGCGCGTCGTCTCGGCCTGCTATGAGGACATCACCGGGCGGATGCAAGCGGCGCTCGACCGGCTCGCGGAAGAACACCCCTACCCCGTGCTGCTGGGATGCTCACGGCTGGCCAGGCGGGCAGCGGCCGGGGTGCTGCAGCGCACCGGGAAGCTTCTCAGCTGACCGTTCGCGCCTCCCATTCGGGCCTGGTCAGCGCGTACTGGACCTCGCCGTGCTCGGAGTGACTGCGTGGTCGATGAGGCTCAGGTGACGATCAGGTAGATGCTGTTGCCCACGAGCCAGAGGCCGATGATCAGGCTGCCCAGCGTGATCGCCTGGTCGGTGTGGGTATCGATCCAGGCCCTGATCCTGGCCAGCAGCGCCTGGCTCTGAGCGGGCCTGAAGACGGTGTAGATCTCCATGGCCAGATAGGACGAAGAGGCCAGGAGGCAGAATCCGAACAGCGCCAGGTAACTCTCCCAGCTGGAAAGCTTTGCTTCTACGACGGTGGCCGCGCCCGCGGCGATCAGCGTCCAGGGCTGCAGCGCGGGGGCCAGGCCCATCGCGAACCACGGGGACATGCTGTCCACGTGCGCCTGCCACTTCGGCGGCTTCTTGGGTGGCTTCGGCTGTCCCATCCGCCGGTAGTGCCGGATCGCGATCATGACCAGGACCGCGCCGATGGCGATCTTGACCGCGAGCGCGGCCAGGGACGGGCCGGTGCTGGGCTTGGGGGGGTTGTTGCCGGTGGCCGTCACCGTGACCGCGACGACGACGGCCAGGGAGGCCAGCCATCCGAACACGAAGCCGGCGCCTTTCCGGACGCCGCGCTCGGAAGGCAGCACGATCAGGAACGCGGTCAGCGGCAGCGGGTCGAGCGCTATCACCACGCCGATCAGGAGCAGGTCGAGCACCATCGCCGCACCTCCCGCCCTGACCCGATCGGCCGTCTCCCGATGCTGGCCGCGGGGCCTAAGTAACATGCATCCTGCGGCATCGTGCCGGCGAGCGCATCATCCCACCCGGATGATCCCCGGTGCTGATTCCTCATCCGGCCCGGGTGATGCCCCTGTCAATCGCCCTCGGCGGCGCCAGCAGCGTTTCCCGGATGAGCAGCGGTCAGCAGCCTTTCGATCCGGGCTAGCCTGTGGTCGAGCTCGGCCAGCGTCACGTCCGGGCGGACCGCTTCGTCCGGCGGCGCAGGTGCCGCCCGGCTGGAGCCCTGGGCGACGAAACTGGATGCCACCTGCGCGGTGACCACCGCCAGCGTCAGGAGCCCGGTGGCCATGACGAAGCACGCGGCGACCCGCCCCTCGGTGGTGACCGGGTAGAAGTCGCCGTAGCCCACGGTGGTGACCGTGACGAACGACCACCACAGCGCGTCCCCCAGGGTGTGGATGTTGGAGCCGGGAGCGTGCCGCTCGACCAGGTACACGATGACCGCGCCATTGAGGACCAGCACCGCCGCGGCCACCAGGAACCGGCCCAGGTTCCCGCGCCGGAATATCGACCGGACCAGCCGGAGGCTCAAGAGCACGCGCACCGGCGGGACGATGACCGAGGCGAGGGCGACCGGATGAGCGAGCGCATAGTGCACATGACGAGAGGCCAGGGTGCTGCGGATGACGATGTCGATCCCGTAGACGGCCGACAGGGCAACCCGGAAGGCGAGCACGATAGGCGCCACGTTGTGCCCGAAGTCACCCGGGGGGACCACGACGAGCCACAGCGTGGCCAGGGCCAGCAGGTCAAGCAGTTCCCTGGTGCTGTCTTCATAGACGGCCAGACGGCCGGTGTCGCTTGCAGCCCGGTCGGCACCGCCTCGGCCCGAACGGGAGTCGTTGTCAGTCATGGGGCCACTTTCCCTGCTGAGGTGTCCTGATCTGATTCCGGGACGCTGATCTCGGCGGATAGTTCTTCCATCGCGGCGACCGCGGCGGGTCCGGCCTTGTGCTCCCAGTAGACGCCCATGACCGCGGCGATCCAGACCCAGAACGAGGCGATGATGCCGACGGCCGCGATCAGCGCCAGGCTGACGCCGAAGCCGCCGTAGGCATGCCCGTACTCGGTGACCCAGTTCCGCAAGAAGAACACGGTCACGGCGTGCACGATGAGGGCGGCGACGGTGCACACGGCCGCGCCGGGGACCAGGTCACGCCACTTGAAGGGCAGGTCAAGCAGCAGCCGGGGGGTGATGACGAAGAACACGAACTCGCCCGCCAGCAGCGCCGGTGCCACCACGAGCGTGACCCAGAACGGCCGGCCGGCCGCCAGGCCGCGCAGCGCCAGGGCGGCGACGGTGAACGCCAGCAGCAGGACCAGCCATCCGGCGCCGCGCAGGTACTTCTGGACTCCCCGCAGCGGGGTCATGGAAAATGCCCGGGCGTAGGCGAGCTGCGCGGTGGCGCTGACATCCAGCCCGGTGATCAGCAGGGATATCAGGCTGATGCTCAGCGCCACGCTCTTGCCCGAGCTGGCGGTGGTGAAGGCGTCCCGGACCGTCACCGCGCTGTTCCCGGTCAGGTGCAGGTCCCGGACGATCAGCCCGCCGAAGCTGCGATGCGGGCTGAACGCCTCGGCGAACGCGTAGATGATGATCAGCAGGGGGATCACCGCGACGAACAAGTTCACGGAGATCACCAGGGCCAGGTGCTTACCCTCGATCTCCTTGAACCGCCGGGCCGCCTGCAGCAGGAACGCCACCTGCCGGCGCTGCTCAAGTTTCTCCTGGTACCGTCGCAGTTTCTGCTCATACCGCCGCACGCGGGCAACCGCCGCCGATGGCTGTGCCGCGCGGTCCCTGTCTGCCTCGCCCACCATGCTCCCCCAAGTCAGCTGGCCAGCCCAGGGCTAGTGTGCCGCTCACCGGGGCGGAGCCTCATCCCCTTAGCGGGGTGATATGGGCATGAAGGGCCAGCGGCCGCTTGACACAGCTCCGCCGGTCTGCTGGTTCGGCGGCAAGGATGTGCAGGTCCCGGCCGACCGCCTGGACGGCGCTGCTCATCGCCGCGACCATCTGGCTGGTCCGCCGCCGCGCCGCCTGACGCGTCCCGCCATCCGGCCGCTGCGGGGTAACACCGCGAGCCGTGGGCGTGACGAAACCCGCGCGCCTGAGGTATGACAGGCTGGTAAGGAGGACCCGATGACCACCGCCGAGTTGGCTCGCATCCTTCGCGCGACCGACCTGTTCGGTTCGGTGCCCGCCGAGGATCTTGACGCCGTGGCCGCGGCGTCCCGGGTGCGGGTCTTCCGCCGGGGCCAGATCGTGTGCACCGCCGGCGACCGGGGCGATACCGTGATCGTGGTGCTCTCCGGCCGGCTCAAGGTGGTGGTCCGCTCGGCGGACGGCAGCCAGCTGACCCTGACTGTCGTGCAGCCAGGCGGCGTGTTCGGGGAACTGGCCGCTGTCGATGGCGGCCCCCGGTCTGCGGACGCGGAAACGCTGGAGGAATGCCAGCTGCTCCTGATCCCGCAAGAGCTGGTCCGCGACATCTGCGCCCGCGTGCCTGCCGCGGCGCTGGCCATAGCGCAGTCACTCGCGGCCATCCTGCGACGGCTCACCGAAGGGGCCTCTGACCTGGTGTTCCTGGACCTGCCGCGACGGGTGGCGAAGGTACTGCTGAGCCAGCCCCGGGATGACGACGGCACGATCCGGCTGAAGATGAGCCAGGAGGAACTCGCGCATCAGGCCGCGGGCACCAGGCAGAGCGTCAACGCCGCCCTGCGCGGTTTCGAGAGACGCGGCTGGATCGAGGTGCGCGACCGGGTCGTGTCGGTCAAGCAGCCGACGGCTCTCGCCCAGTTCGCCGGGAACTAGCAAAGCCACCTCACGCTGTCAGCAAGCTGACTCCACGGTGGCCAGCTGGTCGGTGATCGGGAACACGAAACTGAACAGCGGGTCGTACACCGCGAGGCCCAGCGCGAACCAGGCGACGTGGCTGAGTTTCATGCCGCCCTGGATGTACAGGTTCGACACGGCGGCCACGGCCAGCATCATCAGTGCGCTGTTGACGATCCAGTAGGCCTGCCACAGGCCGACGTCCGACCCATCACGGCAGCCAGCGCCATGTCGGCCCCCAGCAGCCCGGCAATGGCCGCCCACAGGGCCGCTCGCGGCACGGCCGGCCGGTAGCCGATGGCCAGCGGCGGAAGGCCGGAGTACTTCACCGTCACCGTGTTCGCCACCGTCGGCTTCGGCGACATCACCGCCAAAGCGAGGCGGCCCGGCTGCTGGTCACCGGGCAGATGATCATCGACCTGATCATCCTCGGGATCGGCGCCAGGGTGATCTTGGGCGCGGTGCAGCGCGGCTGTCGTTCAACGTGGACCGGATCACGATGAATATCCATGGCGGTTGGCGCGCCACTTCGACAACCCGGCCCTGATCAGCAGCCCCACGACGACGAGCACGATCACGCCGACCAGCGCCTTCGTGCCGATCTTCCCCACGAGCCTGGCGATCTCCTCGCCCAGGAAGTACGAGATCCCGACGTAGATCCCGATCCAGAAGACGCCCGCGGCCAGCGCTCCCAGCAAGAACAGCCAGAACCGCACGTGGAAGATCCCGGACACGAAGGCCGGCAACGTCGCGGACGCCACGAAGGTATACCGGCCGAAGGCGCGGTCGCCCTTGGCCAGCAGTTTCCGGCGCCTTTTCTCAAGGCGCCCCGGGTGGTCAAGCAGCGGGCGCCCCCCGTGGGCACCGATCACGAATCCGATGGCCGAACCGAGCATCCAGGCGACCCCGGCCGTGGCCAGTACGACCCAGATGTTGAGCTTGCCCTCTCCCGCCAGCGCGCCCGCCGCGATGAGCGACGCGTCACCCGGGCCCGGTATACCGGCTCCCATGATCGTGACCAGCACGAACACGACGGCGTACTCGGACACGTTCATGGCAGGCCACCTTCTGCCCCAGGCCGTCTCATCGCAGCACCTCCCGGCTGGCCAGGCCCCGCTCGAGGACAGCCAGCCGACGAGTTGAGGATGGCCCAGGCGGGAACGCCATCCGGCCCATGCAGCCTAACCGGCAGATCATCTCATGACGGCCGCCGGTGACGGCAAGAGCCGAGCCCGGAGATGATCCATGGGTGGGGACCACCGAGGCCGACAACCAGACGATGATGACCGGCTCAAGCCCATCCCCTACAGCCAATAATCAGGAATTCCAGAACTAACTCTCGGATCTACCCGAGCAGATATTGAGGATATTTACAGTTAAGTTCCAGTGCAGGTCCAGGCTCGCCGCCCATTATTGTGATAGGCACCTTCTGGTGCCATGCCGCCCGGACAGCGCCGGGAATGCGCTCGAGAGCACCCCGGCCGCACCCCTCTCCCCCGGCGCCGGCGGGGTGCCCCGCCGAGGGGCAGGGCGGCAGCCCAGGCTTCTACCCCGAAGAAACGATCGCGTACATGACCGCTGCTGCCTTGCTGACCCTCCTCAACCGCTGCGACGAGAAGATCAGCTACGAACAGTTGCGGACCTGGGTCGTGACACAGGCGGTCCATAACGCGCTGCAGGCGTTCCACGGGTGCCCGGCACTGGACCCGGACGATCCCGCCAGCGGGGAAGGATTCATCAGCGACGGGCAGATGCGCGCGCTGAACATCACGATCCGCCGCGCCGCCCATGAGGCGCTGGGCCATGTGGACACGGCCCGCGACGTCGCGTGGCCACCGCAACACCAGAAGCTCCACGCCAGGCAGCAAGAAGCGCTGGACTTCTGCGCACTCCAGCTCGGGACGGTCCGTGACTACATGGAGCCGCCGGGCTCGCCCGAGCTAGAGGACGCGTACAAGCGTCACGTCACCGAGCCGGACCTCAACCGCTGAGCCCCCTGGAGATGAAGGACAAAGATGACTCGCCGCGCCCCGAGGCATTCATCAGAAGGGCATTACCTCTCCTTTGGCATGGGCTGCCCGTCTGATTCGGCGTGGATGGCGCTTCGGCGGCCGGGTCAGGCGGCCGGCGCTTCGGCCGATTGTTCCCGACCATCACCCGTGCCATCCCTGACGACCGTGTTGCGGCACCTGTGCCGCCGCGAGCTACGCCGAGGCGGCGCGCTGACTAGCCAGTGACGGTCTCCCCGTCCGGGAACACCTCGCTGAGCCGCCCGGTGCTGACGTCATAGACGAACCCCCTGACGGGACCTCCGGCGAGATCCACGGATGTGACCTGGCCTTCTGGATCTGCGCCGCGCTAGCCACTAGCGGCTTCGACTAGCCACCTGGGGGACTCGATCACACCCTGGTGGGCGCGACGATGTGGGGGATGCGGTCGCCGACCGCAGACCGTGAGGAGCGAGATCGTGGTCACCTGGCTGAACGCGTCCTTCGAGATGCGGTTCCGGCTCATCGGCGGCCTCACCGTCCGGTTTGCCGCCAGCGAAGACCACGGTGATCAGGCCCTCCTGCTCAGCCCGTGGCCGGAGAGCCTGCTCGCGTTCGAACCGGTCTGGTGGCAGCTCGCGAAGCGAGCTCACCTGGTGGCGATGGACCTGCCGGGGTTCGGGCACTCCCAGCGCGACGACTCGCTGCTGTCCCCCCGGGCGATGGGCGAGTTCATCATCGCCGCCGCCGACGCGTTCGGGCTCGATCACCCCCATGTCGTCGCCCCCGGTACCGGCACCGCGGCCGCGCTGTTCGCCGCGGCGCGGCATCCGGGCCGTTTCCGGAGCCTGGTCGTGGGCAGCGGCGCCGCCGCAGTCCCGATCCAGGTCGGCGGGATGGTCAAGGAGATCATCAAGGCCCCTGACCTGGACGGATTCCGCCACGGCGATCCGCGCCAGCTCGTGGACGCCGTGCTGAGCGGCATCAGCCGGTACACGCTGCCCGAGTCCGTCCGGGACGACTACCTGGCCTCCTACCAAGGCGACCGGTTCGCCGGGTCGCTTCGCTACCTGCGCGCCTACCCGGCCGAGCTTCCGGTCCTGGCCGGCCTGCTGCCGCAGATAGACACCCCTGTGCAGATCATCGCCGGCGCCGGCGACACGGTGGCGCCGTTGGTCAACGCCAGGTTCCTGTACGAGCGGCTACCGCACGCCAAGCTCGACGTTATCGACACGGGCCACTTCACCTGGGAAGACGCCGCAGCCGAATACGCGGCGCTGGTAACCAGCTGGTGGCGTGGCGCGACCAGGGGATCAAGGAGATGAGTACCATGCCTGGCGCTAACCATCACACGGCAATGAAGCTCCTCACTACGGTGCCACCGCCCGTGCCGTCCAGCCAGGCACCCGGGTGCGGGCTGCACGGCCGTCGCGGCGAGCGTGAGATGCTCGATCAGCTGGCCGCGGACGTGCAGGCCGGCCAGAGCCGGGTCCTGGTCCTGCGTGGCGAGCCTGGATCGGGCAAGACCGCGCTGCTGGGTTACCTGGCGAAGCGCGCGGCCGGCTGCCGCGTCGCGCGGGTGACAGGCGTCGAGCCGGAAATGGAGATGACGTTCGCCGGGCTCCACCAGCTGTGCGCGCCGTTCTTGGACCGGCTCGGGCATCTCCCGGATCCGCAGCGCGACGCGCTCCGCATCGCGTTCAATATGCAGGGCGGGGATGTGCCGGACCGCTTCGCGGTCGGCATGGCGACCTTGAGCCTGCTGTCGGACCTAGCGACGGAACGACCGATGGTCTGCGTCGTGGACGACGCGCAGTGGCTGGACCAGGCCTCGGGTCAGGCGCTGGCGTTTGCGGCCCGGCACCTGGCGGCCGCGCCCGCCGCGGTTATCTTCGCGGTGCGCTCGCCTGCCGACGAACAAGGCCTGGCCGGGCTACCGGAATTGCAGCTCCGCGGGCTGGCCGACGCCGACGCGAGGACACTGCTCGACTCGATGCCGATCGGCCCGCTGGACGAGCGGGTACGTGACCGGATTATTGCCGAGGCACGGGGCAACCCCCAGGCGCTGCTCGAAATACTGCGCGGGCTGACGCCCGGGGAGCTGGCCGGAGGGTTCGGCCTGCCCGGCGTGGCGCCGGCGCCAAGCCGGATCCAGGAGGGCTACCAGCACCAGCTCGCCCTGCTTCCACCGGCGACGCAGCTGCTGCTGCTGGTCGCCGCCGCCGAACCGGCCGGGGACGCGTTGCTGGTATGGCGGGCGGCCAGGCACCTCGGCATTCAGGCTGAGGCCGCGGAGCCCGCGGTCGCGGCCGGGCTCGCTGAGTTCGGCGGGCAGGTCCGGTTCTGTCATCCGCAAGCCCGCGCCGCGGTCTACCGGGCGGCCACACGGCGGCAGCGGCAGAGCGTGCATCATGCCCTGGCCGCGACCGCCGGTTCCGATATCGGTCCTGATCAGCGGGCATGGCATCGGGCGCAGGCCACATCACAGCCGGACGAGGATGTCGCGGCCGAGCTCATGCGCTCGGCCGGTCAGGCGCGCGCCCGTGGCGGCCTGGCCGCGGTGGCAGCGTTCGGCGAACGCGCCGCCGAGCTTACGCCCGAGCTGCCGTGCCGGGCTCGCCGTACGCTCGGCGCGGCGGAGGCCAATTGGGAGGCCGGTGCGCTGGACTCGGCGCGGCGGCTCCTGGCCGCGGCGCAGAGCGGGCCGCTGGATGAGCTCGGGTGGGCACGCGCAGAGCTGCTGCGCGCCCAGCTGGCAGCCCGCCAGGGCCAGGGTCCCGATGCGTTGCCGCTCCTGCTCGACGCGGCCAGGCGACTGGAACCATTCGATGCCGCGCTGGCCCGTGAGGCCTACCGCGAGGCGTTCTGTGCCGCGCTGACCGTGCGGCGCCCGGGCCTGGACGGCGGAATGACGCAAATCGCCGAGGCCATCCGGGCAGTGCCCGGTTCGCGACCGCCGCGTGCCACAGACCTGCTGCTTGATGGCCTGACGGCGCTGGTCAGCGACGGACACGCGGTGGGCGCGCCGATGCTCAGGCGAGCCGTGCACGTCTTCCGGGACGAAGCGGTACCGGCCGCCGACGCGCTGCGCTGGCTGCCGTTCGCCTGCCGGATGTCCCGTGTGACGTGGGACGACGAGAGCTGGCATGCCCTGTCGGCTCGGCTGGTCAGGCTGGGTCGGCGGGCGGGTGCGCTGACGGCGCTCTCGGACGCGCTGCAAGACGCGACGGCCCTGTTCCTGGCCACGGGTGAGACCGCGTTGGCGGCCGCGATGGCACGCGAGGCAGAGGCCGTCGCGCAAGCAACGGGCCACCCGCTGGTACCCGATGGCGCTCTGCTGGTCGCAGCCTGGCGAGGACAGGAAGCCGAGGCCTCCCGGCTGATCGCCGTCGGCACGACAGACTCGGCGGCGCACGGTGGCAGACCGCGGCTGACCGCCGCGGCCTGGGCCACCGCGGTGCTTAACAATGGCCTGAGCCGCTATGACGAGGCGCTGACCGCGGCTGAGCAAGCTAGCGACGACCCGGACGAGCTGGGGGTGGCCGCCTGGTCCCTGGCCGAGCTGATCGAGGCCGCGGCCCGGACCGGAGCGCTCGAGCGTGCGTCCGGCGCCCTCCGGCGGCTTTCGGAGGCCACCAGCGCCGCAGGCACCGACTGGGCGCTCGGGATCCAGGCCCGGTCAAGGGCGCTGCTCAGCGGAGCCGAGCACGCCGAGCGCCTGCACCTCGAGGCGATCGAGCGGCTCGGCCGTACCCGGATCCGCGCGGAACTCGCCCGCGCACACCTCCTCTACGGCGAATGGCTGCGCCGCCAGGGCCGTCGCCGTGACGCGCGAGAGCAGCTGCGCACCGCATACCAGACGCTGAACACGATGGGGATGGCGGGATTCGCCGAACGGGCCCGCAAAGAACTGGCGGCCACCGGAGAAACCGCCCGCAAGCGCACGCTCGCCACGGTGAACGAGCTCACCGCGCAAGAGGCGCAAATCGCCGGGCTCGCCCGCAACGGGCGCAGCAACTCCGAAATCAGTGGCCAGCTGTTCATCAGCCCGCGCACGGTCGAATGGCACCTGCGCAAGGTGTTCACCAAGCTCGGCATCAGCTCCCGGCGGGAACTCCCCGCAGCCCTGCCCGACCTCGACTTGATCACCGCGGCGGCCCAGCCCGCCCGTCCGCCTGGCCGACTCCTGCATGGTGCGGCTTAACCAGCTTTCATCAGAACGAGCCATGGTTCTCGCCCGCCTGATGTGCAATTCCCCCGCCGGGCTGACGTCAGGCCAGCTAGCTGCCGGGCGTGTCCGGGCCGCCGGGCAGCACCTGATGGAGCTGGCCGCGGGAGCTGATGCCGAGCTTGGCGAAGACCTTGCCCAGGTGGTACTGGACGGTGTGGGTGCTGACGAACAGGCGGGCGCCGATCTCCGGGTTGGACAGGCCATCGCGGGCCAGCCGCGCGACCTGGGCCTCCTGGGCGGTCAGCTCCTGGCTGGCCTCGACGGCGGGCCGGGCGGTGCGCTTGCGGGCGGTCTCGCCGGTGGCCAGCAGCTCCCGGCGGGCTCGTTCGGCGAAGGCCTCCATGCCGGTCTGATCCAGCATGCCGTGGGCGGTGCGCAGCTGCTCCCGGGCATCGGAGCGGCGGTTTTCCCGGCGCAGCCACTCGCCGTAGAGCAGGCGGGCGCGGGCCAGCTCCGGGCGGAGCCGGGTGCGGCCCAGCCGGTCGATCGCCTCCCGGTACAAGTCCTCGGCGGCCTGGCCCTCGCTCACCAGCGCGCGTGACCGCGCCTCGATCCCCAGTCCCCAGTCGGTGCCGCCGGCCTGGGCCGAATCCGCCAGCCGCGCCACGGCATCACCGGCCATGGGCATATTCCCGCTGCGCACGGCGGCCTCTACCAGCTCAGGGAGCGCCCAGGCGGAGACGTAGATCCCGGCTGGATCGCCGGCGGCCAGCCCGGCCGCCTCCCGTGCCTCGTCGTAGCGGCCCAGGCCGTTGTAGAGCACGGCGGTCACCCAGCGCGGCCAGGTGACCATGATCCCCTGGCCCGCGGCTTCGGCCGCATTGATCGTGGCGTCGATCAGCGGGACGGCCTCGGCCGGGCTGCCCCGCAGGCCAGCGAGCAGGAGGGCGGTAAAAGGCGGGATGCGGGACCCGGACATCTCGCAGACCGCTTCGGCCTCCGCGATCAGGGCGGCAGCTGCCCCGAAGTCACCGCTCCAGGCCGCGATCAAGGCCGCCGACTCCAGGTAGATCGGCAGGTGGTCGAGCGCGCCCGCGCTGCGGATGAGCTGGATCTGCCGGGCCAGGATCGTGCGGTAGCCATCGGCGTCCCATAGAAACAGGGCCGACGGGAGAGCCATATAGCCCCTCCGGAGCCTGTCGACGTCGGTGATGCTGTCGCCGGCGAACAGGCTCACGGCCTGCCGCAGCGTCGCCGCCGCGGCGGCCAGCCCGTCGGTGTTCAGCAGCGATAGGCCGACCAGCAGCAGTTCCGCCGGACCCGGGTGCGGCGACCGGGGCAGGTCCCGGGCGGCGCGGCTGACCTCCGCCGCATCGCCGGCCGCAAATGCCGCCATCATGGCGTCCAGATAGGTCTCGCGGGACAGCCCGGAGTCGAGAGGTTCCAGGCGCCGGGCCGCGTCGAGCAGGAGTGGCGGGGCGTCGCTGCCCAGGCCCGAGGAGTGCGCGATCTGCCCGCGCAGCAGGGTCACCCGGGCGGCGGCGAGCTCATCCAGCGGCCAGGCCTCGGTCATGACCAGCAGCCCGAGGGCCTTGTCGAACGCGCCGGCCTGCATGCTGGCCTGCGCCGCGGCCAGCGTGCGTTCGGCCAGGCGCGCCGGATCGGCGGTCAGCTGCACCGAGCGCTCCAGGAACGCCGCGGCCGCGGCCAGCCCGCCGCGGGCCTGCGCCCGGCCCGCCGACCGTTCCAGCTCGACCGCGACCTCTTCATCCGGACCGGCCGCAGCCTGCGCCCGGTGCCAGGCCCGCCGATCCGGATCAGCCGCCGGATCGGTCACATCCGCCAGCGCCCGGTGCGCCTCCTGCCGTTCGGCAAACGACGCCGACCGGTAGGCCGCCGAGCGCACCAGCGGATGGCGGAACCGCACCCGCGCGCCGAACTCCGCCAGACCCGCCTCCACGGCCGGCACCGTCGCCTGAACCGGGAGCTCCAGCCGACCCGCCGCCCGCCAGACCAGCGACGGGTCACTCGACGGATCGGCCGCCGCCAGCAGCAGCAGCTGCCGGGTGGGGGCCGGCAGGGCGTCCAGCCGCCGCTGGAAACTATCCTCGATCCGGCCCGTCAACGACATCTGGCCGGGTAGCCCGAACCCGCCCGCCAGCTCGGCGGACGTCATCCCCCGTGGCAGCTCCAGCAGTGCCAGCGGGTTTCCCCCGGCCTCGGTGACGATCTGGTCGCGGACCCGAGCGTCTAGCGGTCCGACCAGCGCCGAGTCGAGCAAGGCGCGAGCGTCTCGCTCGCGCAGCCCCTCTACCGCGAGCTCGGGCAGGCCCGCCAGCTCCGCACCCGGCACCCGGGCCGCGAACAGCAGTCCCACCGGGTCGGCCGCCAGCCGCCGCGCCGCGAACCCCAGCGCCTGCGCCGACGCCCGGTCCAGCCACTGCTGGTCATCGACCAAGCAGACCAGCGGCCGATCCCGGGCTTCCTCCGACAACAGGCCCAGCACCGCC
>Ga0335083_10006192_pt1 | contig 15039 bp, 7 predicted proteins | sample Lox_Sample_42_FD_206716 | JGI IMG/M metagenome (GOLD analysis project Ga0335083, IMG submission 206716) | Soil microbial communities from Loxahatchee National Wildlife Refuge, Florida, United States - Lox_Sample_4.2 | ecosystem: Environmental > Terrestrial > Soil > Wetlands | place: USA: Florida... | reverse complement strand
GGCTACGGCAACCACCGCAAGCACAATTCCGCTAAGCATGAATAACAGCGCACCGAGGCCAAAAATGAGACTCTCGAGTACGACTGACGATGCAGCCGTCTGCGCGGGCATCAGTCTCGAAACAGCGAGTACCCTGGCTGGTTCGCCCAGCAACGGTCCGGCGGGCGTAAGGTCATTCAGCGCTTCACCTACCAGTCTGGGTCCCAGGAACTCGAACCAAAGCGGGCGCGGGCCGTCAGCTTGCACACAGTAGCTCCATGCCACCGCCCGCAAGATATGTCTCAGGCCGGAGAGCAGAATCAGTGCGCCCACACCCCATCCCAACACGCGCAAGTTCTGAAGGAGCACCTCCGGTCCGGTCCGCTGCAGCAGCCAGAAGAACAACGCGATGCCGGCCATGCCGGCTATCGGCCGCAGATGACGTAGCCCAACTTTCATCGGGCCCTCCTCAGCTGGGCAACTTCCGTGCTCTGGTAAATCCGCGCCGCTTCCGCCCCGCCGATCTCCACCGTCCGAATCGGCAGTTGGCGGGACTCGATAGTCTGAACGATGCCAATATTCTCGAAGTAGGTTCTTCCGTCTTGGAGCACCAGGAAGGCGGATTCGGGCGCAATGAGCCATTTAGCGCTATCGGAAAGATCAAAGTACTGTAAATCGTCTCGGCCGTACTTGTGCAGGTAGTACTGAACAACCGGTTTGGCTTCGCTTCCCACACTGGCTCCGAGGGGGGCTTCTTGCGCGATATACTGAACCGCCCGTTGGAGCCCCATGTCATTCATCTCATCGTGCGGGAAATAGTAGCCGGCACGCCCGAACCCCAGCGAATTCAGGTAGAGCGAATAATAAGGGCCACTGTTAGCGGCCACGCCTGCCGGATACACGATAAACACCAACACGAACGCCGCCGCCCACATCGGTATCAGCCGGGGACTCATTGTCCACTTAGCCATTGCAGCTAGCCAAGACCATATTCGGACAAGGCCAATGGCAGCGATGATGTATACAGTCGGCATCCAGGCCAGCATGTATCGCATCCACTTGGGACCGACCAGCGAAAAGGGGACAATCCACGCGATAAACATGAAGATCACAAAGGAAGCGCCGGAATTCCGACGGCGCTTCCAGATCTCTACGAGGCCCACGAGCAAACCGGCCAGAACGGGAATAGGGGTCTTGATCGCGAGTAATAGCAGATAAAAATACTTGGGCATTCCGCCCGTGCCCACTACGTCCTCTCGGTACAAGTGTCGCATTACCAGGTAACCATGATGAGTAATACTGCTTCCACCTACGTAATGAAGGATATAATTCAGTGTACTTGGCAGAAGGACAACAGGATCAAGCAAAAGGAATGCTGCAGCACATGTTCCCAGAAAAAGAAGAACATTTCGCCTTCCTAGAGGCCGGCGCAGCGTGCCCCTGTCGGTCAACCAATAGTAGAGCGCATGTATCCCCAAATAGTGAGGAAAGTACTTTGAGGCTAACATCAGCCCGAAACTTGCGCCACTAGCTCCGTAGAAGCGCGTTGTGCGTTTGCTGTCCGTTATGCTCAGATGTCTGGCTCGACGATATAGGTAGTATCCAAGCCAGGTAAAGAACACCAATAACGTGTCTTCTTTAGCCACCCGGTTGATTGTGATCGCGATTATGCCAGTAGCCCACAACAGTGCGCTAAGCAGCCCAACGGCTGTGCCGAATAGCTCCTGGGCAAGCAGGAAGACCACTACCGCAGTCAGAGAGCCGAAAACCACGTTTGGCAGACGGACGGCTGCTTCTTCGGATACCGGATGAGATCGTCCGAGCGACCCGTTCCATGCATCCGAGGCCGCGAGAGAAGCCGCGATGAGCGACTTCATCAGCATGGGGTGTTCGAGGTTTATGGAGAATTTCCCGCTAAGATAGGAACGTCCGGCCTCGACCTTGTGTATTTCGTCCTCGTTGAAGCCCGCGCTGCCCAGGCCGCGAGCACGGAGGCAGAACCCCAGCGCCACGATGAGAAACAATGCGGCGAGTTTATGTTGGGCGATGAAGTTCTTCAGCATGATGCCCCGGCTAGTTAACCGCGTCCAACACGAAACCGTTGACGCGGTGTTGAAATCCTACGAGGTGGCCGAAGACGGGAGAGGTGACATTGTTGTAGACAGCCAGCGGGTTGGAGTGATTCGTCAGATTGATCGAATACAAGCCGAAGCGGATCTTCTTCGTTTTCCCCTTGCCGAAGAAAGGAAGATGGACCGGGAACTCCCTGTAAACTTTTAAATCCAAGGAGAAGAATTCGGGGAAGCGCTGTGAATTCGGTGCACCGACATAGTTTTGGAAGGTATCGACCTCCGAATACGGAAGGCCTGTGTGAACATCGACCACCGGACTTACGCAGATACCCTTGGGTAGGGACAGGATGCCCCAGCCAACCACCCGATTGGGCACATCCTGGTCAAGATTGCCGAAAGCGTTGGGACGGATCACCGGCTCTTCGAACGGTACAAAGATGGCTGAAACTGTGTTCAGATCCCCACGAGCACGGCTCCGAATATAAGACACATTGACATCGCTTCGCTCCCCTGCCTTATAGTGCACAGTTTCTTCGAATTCGTGATAGTGCGAGCCCCCCGTATCGGTCAGTCCTAACAGGTTCGGCGCTCCATAGGCGGCTGCTATAGGCGTGACCACCGAAAGGGCCTTCGTCCGGCTGTAAAGATAACTGGTACGGAGCACCATATCGCGGCGAATCTCCCGGTCCACTTCGACGTTCCATGTGGTATTGCGCGGGCTCGTGTCGAGACTGGGGACCGGGACCCATCCCCGACCCGGCTGCATGACGACGTACGCGTTTTGCCAGGTTAGTGAATCGATCAAAGCCCCTGACGGGTTGTAAAAGCTCGTAACACGCGTCGGGTTATCCAAAAAATCCGCAGCCAGGAACGGGACTCGGTCGTAAAACAGGCCCGCTCCCGCACGGATGACCGTCTTGCGATCCGCGCTGGGCGCCCACACTAGTGCAGCGCGAGGTGCGAATGCTGCCGATCGGCCCATCGACTGACTGGACAATCGTCCCCCGAGATCCAGCGCCAAACGATCATTCAGCTCCCAATGGTCTTGTACGAATTCCGCAACTTCGGTGTCCTGGGCGCGCAGCCGATTGTTTCCTTGAAATGCAATCTGCTCCGCCAGAGAGTCGTCTTGCCGCAACAACTCGACCGGGTGCGAGTGGTCGGTGCCGAGGTAGGAGCGGTGAGTGACGGCTACGCCGGCCTTCAATTGATGACGGCCGAGCCACTGTTTCAGTGGAAATTGGTACAGCGGCCCGAACTGGTACTGGTTCGAGGTCCGGCTCCAGGTGTCGAAGAAATTCCCACCCCATCCTTCCGGCGTGATCAGCATGTCTTCCGGCCCCTGGCCGTGCGCGTTGCTGTCAAATCGCGTGTAGCGAAACATGGTGCTCAGCAGCGCGCCGGAGGTGAATTGGTAGCTGTCGTTGGCGCCCAAGGTTACGCCGCGCAGCCCATCATCCGCTGATGCGGGTTGGGGCACTAGCGCACTAATATCCGCGTACCGTGTTCGGCTCGAAAATCCGTTTACACTGACAGATAAAAGATGCTGGGGTGAGAGCACCGCCTGGAAGCCGGTTAACGTATTGAAACCTTGCCGCCTGGTCTCATCGTTTGGCCAAGGCAATCCCCGGATCGGCCGTTTGTTCACATCGTAGGTGATTCCTTCGAAAAAGTTGAGCTTGCTCTTAATCAGAGGGCCACCGAAGTAGAAACGCGGTGTGAAGTCGGACACGCCGACGATGTGATCTGACTTGCCACGCAGGCCGGGAATGAAGTCCATCAGTCCATAGTTCCAATTGTTGGAAGGTGGCTTAGTCTCAATGTCTGTCAAGCCACCGGAGAAACCTCCGTACTCGGCATTGTAGGGGGCTTTGTCGACGGTCATCGTCTGAATGGCGTCCAACGGTATGGGAATCGAGAAACTCCCGGTCACGGGATCCACGGTCTGTCCGGAATCCACCAACAGCATTCCTTGGTTCTCCGGCGCGCCCTTAAAGTTAAGCTGGCCATCGCGCGTTCGGACCACCCCCGGGACCAGCGGTAGGGCCGCCTTGAATTCTTGTTCGGCCAGCGGCAGGGTGGTGAATTGCGGGCTGGCAATCGTGGCCGTCGAATCCGCACTCTCTGTGGGGAGCGCGGCTGCCTGGTCGTGGACTTCGATCTTCTCAACCACGGTCTCCAACTCCAGGCCTACGTCCTGAATCTTGGTTTCTCCATCGCGCAGGACGACCGTGTCCCCGAACGGTTGGAAGCCTTGTAGCCGTGCCTGTATTGCGTATGTGCCCGGTGACAGGTTCATGAACTGATAGCGACCCTCCGCATCCGTTGTAGCCGCAAGGGATTCTCCCGTTGAAGAAGATGTCAGGGTCAAGGGCACGCCCGGAACGGGTTCGGTTTGGTTTTGTTGGTCCGCCAGCTTTACCACTCCCTCGATAGAAGCCCGACTCGCCTCGGGGTGACTGACGTTGGAGATCTGAGCGAATGCCATTCCACCACTAAGGATCAGGGATAGCAGCAACGCGAGACCATTGCGTGGCAACCGTCGGGACACCCGGGTGGCGGGACACGAACCCTTGGAGATTAGATTCCGAAGTCGGCGTTCATTCGCTGAAATTGTGGGATCGAGTGCGATCGCAACAGGGGAACACGCTGGTTTGGAACCGTTTAGAACTGACATCACTATATACCTCCTACGAACCAATACACGCCCCAAGGACAAATCCCCGGATCCGCTGACCCTCTCCGGGCTGTCCGGCGTCGGACAATCTCGATTCTGCGACTCACTTGCATTGATCTCGGCACCTGTACAAAGCACGGGATCTGCCATATGGGGTTGCCGGGCTTTCAATCTTGACAATTGAGCATGTTCAGCGTCGCAGATTATGCCGGCGGAGGAGTTTAAAGACGGGCTGGCCCTTGCGAGTGCAAGCAGACGAATTCGGCGTGGGGGATAGTTGCTGAAAGCACCGCCACAACTGGCAGATGCCGAGGCAGGTGCCAAAAAGGTCGGCAACACATCGATGCACACTTTGGAGTACGGAGGCTTCTGACTACCAACCAGCGGATATTACCGAAACCGGCGAGAATAGCGGTGGCTGTCCGTGATGGCGACTGCTTGCCGGGGACCTCTAGTTGACTTCTGATTATCTGGTTGCTTCAGCAAGCCGCAATGGGTGGTGTATAAAGTTGGCCCGACCGACGTTCCCAAGACGCGTCGCCAGTTTCAGATCGACTTCGCCACAGAGGAGGCTTGCCAGCCGTATCTGTCGGAGTGCCGTTGGCCCGATGGCTTTCCGTGTCCGCGATGCGGGCACAGAAGATCGTATAAATTGGTGAACCAACGGCGCCACCAGTGCGCCAAACGCCGGCACAAGGTTTCGTTGACCGCCGGACTGTCCTTCACCGGACTAAGATTCCACTGACCCATTGTTCTGGGCGGCATATCTGATGACCACGGACAAGGGTGGCGTGTCCGCTCTGCTGCTGGAGCGTCAACTCGGTCGGTCTTGCCTGCTACGAGACCGCGTGGATGATGCTTCACAATCCGGCGGGCGATGGTGAATGCCGTTCGGGAGCCCTTGTACGGCGAGGTCGAGGTAGGCTTCGAACATATCGCTCGCATCCAACCGCTCCGCTCGGAACTTCGAAAAGGTGCGAAGTCCGCTGCCCCTCTTGCCGATCGAGCGATTGGCAACCTCCAAGGGTGGCTTATTGGCACCTACCGTGGTGTGAGCAAGGCCAACTCCAGGCGTACCTCGATGAATTGCCGGAAACGAGCTGCGAGTGGCCGTCAAGCGCGACGATGAAGACAGCAATCAATCAGAGCGTAACGAAGAGAGCGCCTCACCACTGGGTGAACAGCCGGAACGGATTTCAAACCGACCGGGTTGCGATTCAGCGGCTCAGGCGGCTTCGCCTACCGGACGCACGATTTTAAGCGATTTCTTGGCGGTAGTCTCGCCGGTCCGCAATCCCTTCGCCGTTAATATAGACGCGATACCGCCCATTCTGTGACCAGAGTGCCAGGTGTAACGGCTGATTGAAATCGATATTGGGCACATTCTTCAACCAGCGGCGTAACAGTCGGCGCTCTACCGGATCGATCTGCGTCACTACAGGGAGGTCAACAACGAGCTCTTTTTTGCCAACCGCTGCACGGTCACTCGGCCAATCCTGCTTAACTTTCGTTGCGCGCTCTGCGTCCAGTGTGCCGGCCAGTTCGATAGTGAAACCGGTAGGTCCGTCATGCATGTAGTAACTGAATGCTCGGGCTTCCGTCATTTTCTCTGCCGATTTGATGTGCATGTTCATAACCACGCCAGACGTTTCTGGCCTGGCCGGCGCCGACCATGTAGTGCGAGCTTTTCGTAAAACTCGGTTGTCCCTCACGATCACGACAACTATCGGAGCCAGTCGGGCCCTTCGACGGCCCCGCGCCTGGGCAGCCTCATGCGGCCAGTTTCGGCTCGACGGTATCCGTAGTTTCTTGAGCGTCATGCAATTCCTGGCAGCGCAAACAATATCCAGCCCACGGCACAGCCGCGAGCCGTTTAGCGGAGATCGCCTCCTCGCAGTCGAAGCATATCCCAAACTCGCCGTCATCGATGCGTTGTAGCGCTGCGTCGATCTGTACCAGCTTCTTAGTATCGAGTTCCAGAGTGCGGGCGGCGAATTCTCGTTGACCGGCGAGTTGCATCGTCTCGACTAGTTCGTTGGATCGGACAATCCAAAGGTCCTCGCGCCGGCGGGACTGACCCACGATCTCCTTGCGCTTAGCCATCAGTAACGTCCTAAATTCGTTTATGTCAGCTTCTCTCATAACGACGACCTCTCATCTGTCGCACCGAACGACGCCGTTCGCGAGGTCCAGCGGCATCCTTCGGAAGTTTCCACCGAGTCGATTGCCGGCTCCCGCGATTGTTTCAGTCCGGGTTCTGCGGCGTCATAGAGCACGGCGGCTACCAAATTCGTGCGGGCTATGCTATAGGCTTTAATCGCGCGAGATGGTACAGGTTTGGCACTCGACGTAGCAAGTGCCGAGCTTCGGCGTAGCACCGCATGTACTAGGCAGATACGGCTCTGGAGCTCAAGTAGCCCGTGGGAATCGGAGAGGTGCCGCGGTACCGGAGTGCGCTCCAGGCTGCCTGTGAAGCTCGGCAATGGTCTCGCGCGATCAATGGAACAACGCAAGCAGCCCTGATTCCTCGTGCCACGAACCGCGAGAATTCGGACTGGCATACTCGTCGATATCGGTGTCGCTCGCCACTACGCGCTTTCAGGTGTCGAGCACCCCGGCCGACGAAATACGCGCATGATCGAGTGGTCCCTTTAGTAAGTCCACGAGCTGGAGGTGTGGACAAATGCAGTGCGTACTACATCCATTCCACGGGTGGTTGCAGAGCGACAGCACCGCACAATCGTGCCGAATGAGCTTCGAGAGTTGGAGTTTACGCGGCGCGCTTCTCCTCCGTAGTTTGAATGCTTTCGGCCCGGGACTGTTAAGCTACCTGCAATACGACACCATCTCGCCACCGGCGATACGCCACGCGTGCATGCTAGGGCAGGCGTAGGAAACCGGCCACAATGATAATCGAGTTCGATGGTATACGCTACGCCGGCGTGGATCCGAGCCTTGTCTTCACTGGTGCAACTCGCCCGCGGCAGGGGCGCGCGCCTGCACCTCGCGGACGTTGGTTTTGTAGTCGGAATATTCGATGACGACTTCCGTTGTGCCGAAGATTCTCGCCTGAGCTACCGAGTGGTTCACGGCAGGCAGCCAGAATTGATCAGTACGCCCGTACCGTTGCACCACATGCACACTGCGAATCCAGAAGGAAGGGTTCTTCGCTGGCTGGCCTTCAATGCGTGCGATGGCAAAGTCCTGGGCATCCACCCAGATGCGGCCGCGAACCGAGAACTTGGTTGGCTTCTTGGGATTGATCTCCAGAACATAGCTGTCACGACCGTCCGAGGCTTCGGTTCCAACCAGACGGAAATCGTAGTTTTCGGGGATGATTCGGGTTTCTTTGTGGTCCCCCTTTTGGCTGGATTCCACTTCTGCCTCAATCATCTTGCGGAGGATGTAATCCCGAACGAATCCGGAACCGCTTTCGGCGACGACCTCGAACGTCTTGATGCCATCGCTGCCGCAAGACATCCGCACCGTCAACTCCGCGTGTTTGTTGGACTTCCGGTTGTAGAACCGGTAGTGCCGTACACCTGAATACCCGGCCAGGGCGGCTACCCTGTCATTGTCGGCTTGGACCATTCGCTCCACGATTTCAGGCGCGGTCAGAGGTGGCGGCGTACTGCCTTGGGTTATGGCGAGAAAGAAAAGGCTGGGTAGCATCGGCATCAGAACTCCAAAATGAACTCTTACGTAGCTTTCGGTAGCACTTTCCCTTACAGCGATGTGCACTTCAGTAGCCAAGCGGTCGCAGTGTAAAACGCGCTTTGGTATGAGGTGTTCGGCGCCGTAATGACGACGTATGCCGAGGGCAAGTGCCGAGATTCGGCGCGCAAAATGGCGGACGAGCAGCGGGGTTGGATTTCCGCGCCGGTACGAGTTGGGGGAACGGATGACGGCGTTGTATAGTCAAATTTGCTGAAAAGATCCGACACGCCATGAGTAGGCGAGGCAAGACCTCAGGAGAAGTGATGGTGCGACGAGTTGCCTTCGCGCTCGGCGTTCTCGTGGCAGGCTGCGGTTGCGGCTTCGCATTGAATCCCTCTCTCGACATCAGCCAGTACGGGCACCACGCGTGGACCGTCCGGGATGGTTTCTCCGTGGGCACGATTTTTGCGATGGCGCAGACCCCTGATGGATATCTCTGGCTCGGCTCCGAATTTGGCTTGTTTCGTTTCGATGGCGTTCGCAGCGTCCCCTGGCAACCGCCGGCGGGTCAGCATCTCCCCAATGTCCCTTACAGTCTGCTGGTCACGCGCGACGGCACGCTTTGGATTGGCACATTTGCTGGCTTGGCGAGCTGGAGTGGCGGCAAGCTGACCGAGTACCCGGAGGTTGGTAAACAGTTTGTGACATCGCTGCTCGAGGACCGGGAAGGAACGGTCTGGGCCGGAACGCTGGGCGGTTCACCGGGGACTCCTACAGGACGGCTGTGCGCCATACGAAGCGGCAGCGCGCAATGCCAGTTGAACGATGGCGCCTTCGGCTCGTTCGTTTGGAGTTTGGGTGAGGACAGCTCAGGCACCCTATGGGCCGGCGCGGAGTCCGGGCTTTGGCGATGGAAGCCCGGTACCCCACGGCGGTATCCGACACCGGGAACGCACGTCGATGACCTAAGTAAGGCAGACGACGGACAGGTGTTAATTGCGATTCGTGGCGCCGGACTTAGGCAGTTGGTGGGCGACAAAATCGAACCGTACCCGATTCACAGCGCAATCCATCCGAAATCATTGCTCCCGGAACGCGAGATCGATTCTAATAAACTGCTCCGGGACCGCGATGGAGGTCTCTGGATCGGAAGCCACGAGCGGGGGCTCATCCATGTATGTCACGGCCGGACAGACGTATTCAGGAAATCAGATGGGCTGTCAGGCGACATCATCGCCGGCCTGTTCGAGGATCGCGAGGGCAATATCTGGGTCTCCACCTCTGGGGGACTCGACCGCTTCCGAGAGCTCCCCGTCACTACTATTTCCACGAAACAGGGTTTGTCCAGCGATTCTGATCAGTCGATAATAGCAGCCACAGATGGGAGCGTTTGGGCAGCCACCCACGATGGTTTGACCAGGTGGCGGAATGGACAAACCGCCATCTTCCGTAAGGCAAGCGGACTGCCGGATGATGTGGCACAGTCGCTGTTTCAGGATGATCGCGGGCGAGTCTGGGTGTTCACGGATCACGGACTTGCTTATTTCAGCGGTGCCAAGTTTGTGGCCGTAAATGGCGTAGCAAGCGAAGAGGTTTATTCCATCACGGGGGATAAGGCGGGCAACCTCTGGCTTTCGGGAAATCGGGGGCTCTCGCACTTGCTCGAGGGGCGCGTGGTCGAACATTTCCCCTGGTCAGTTCTGGGGCGTCGCCAACAAGCCAAGGTCATAGTCTCTGACCAAGGCGGAGTTTGGCTTTCATTCTGGACCGACGGGGGTGTGTTGTATTTCAAGAATGGTAAGGTCCGCGCGTCGTACACCGCCGCTGACGGGTTGGGTAAGGGCCATGTCCCGGGTCTGCGACTCGATCAGGATGGGGCCGTGTGGGCCGGAACCGAGGAGGGTGGCCTGAGCCGTATTAAGGACGGCCGCATCTCTACGCTCACCACAAAGAATGGCTTGCCCTGCGATACGATTCACTGGACGATAGAGGATGACGACCGTTCGCTTTGGCTGTACACGGCCTGCGGCCTGGTACGGATCGCGCGGACCGAACTGGACGCGTGGACCGCCGACCCGAAGCGTAGGATTGACACGACAGTTTGGGGTGCGGCCGACGGCCTCAGGCTCCATCCGTTCTCGCCTAACACCTTCGGTCCTCCCGTCGCGAAGTCCATCGATGGCAAACTGTGGTTCGTGCCGGGAGAAGGCGTTCAGCTTGTCGATCCCCGTCATCTAGCTTTCAACAAACTCCCGCCCCCGGTCCATATTGAGCGAGTCGAAGCCGACGGCAAGCCGTACCAAGTCGAGCAAGGGATGCGCCTGCCCGCCAATGTCCGCGACGTATCCATCGACTTCACGGCGCTGAGCCTGGTAGCGCCAGAGAAGGTGCATTTCAAATACATGCTGGAGGGACAGGACCCGGCCTGGAAGGAAGTCATCGACGAGCGTCACGCGCAGTATTCGAATCTGCGCCCGCGGAAGTACCGCTTCCACGTCATTGCCTGCAACAATAGCGGGGTGTGGAACCGGACCGGCGACTCGCTGGAGTTCTCCATTGCGCCGGCGTTTTACCAGACAAATTGGTTTCGCGCTCTGTGCGCGGCCGTCTTTCTGGCACTGCTGTGGACGGCTTGGCAGTTCCGTGTGCGGCAACTGCAGCACGAGTTCAACATGGCCAGCGAGGCACGCTTGAACGAGCGAATGCGTATCGCCCGTGAGTTGCACGACACGCTTTTGCAGAGCTTTCAGGGGCTGATGTTCTCGTTCCAGGCCGCGCGCAACCTGCTCCCCGGGCGCACCGAAGAGGCCATTCGCACGCTCGACGGGGCGATCCGCCGGGGAGACGAGGCCATCGCCGAGGGCCGGGACGCCATTCAAGACCTGCGGGCCAACCCGGCGCTGGCGAGCAATCTGGAACATCTGCTCACAGCAGCGGGAAAGGAGCTCGCGCTATCTTCCAGCGCGGAGGGCCAACCGCCGGATTTCCGGGTCATGATAGTGGGAACGCGGCAGCCCTTGGCGCCGCTTCTTCAGGACGAGGTGTACCGGATTGCGCGCGAGATCCTGCGAAACGCCTTTCACCACGCGCACGCCAGCCATATCGAGGCCGAAATCGCCTACGACAGCCAGTTCTTCCGGTTGCGGATTCGCGATAATGGAAAGGGTATCGACCGCAACGTTCTCGAGCAGGGCGAGCGCCTGGGACACTGGGGATTGCCGGGCGTCCGCGAGCGCGCGAAACGCATCGGCGCGCGGTTGAAACTCTGGAGCGAACCTGGTGCGGGCACGGAAGCGGAGCTGACTGTTCCAGCCCGACTTGCTTACGGAAAAGTGCATCGCCGGCAGGGATGGCGGCTGTTTCGTAAGAGCAAGGTGGAGTCGTGACCGCAGCAGGTACACGGGTCAGGGGTTTGCGTATCAAGGACGCCAGGTTTGCGGCCGCAACCACCGTGCGTGGCGGACGAGTGCATTTCATCCGGGGGGACAAGGCGGTTGCATGACCACCGTCCGCCAAAATAAAGCATGGGGCTTGCGTGGTGCGAGCCGGATTTTGCTTCTGTGCATTATTCAAGCTTCATATGTTGTAGCGGCTCAACCCCGCCCAACCAGGGGCTTCGCCCACCCGACGACGAAGGAGGGCGCCCGCGGCGACCGCGAAGGGAGAGCTGGCTCGCCACTCCGCGAGTTGCAGAGTTTTGACGCCCGGGGCGACCACACTCGGGTGACAGACCTCAAATTTGCACACCTCACGACCAACGATGGGCTGTCTCAAAGCAATGTTACGGAAATCCTGCAGGATCGCCGAGGCTTTATGTGGTTCGCCACCCAAGACGGCCTCAATCGCTATGATGGCAATACGTTCGTTGTGTACAAGAACAACCCCAACGACCCTTGGAGCTTAAGCGCCAACTTTGTTTGGGATCTGATGGAAGGCGAACACGGCTATTTGTGGATTGCCACGGATTTTGGCGGCGTGAACAAATTTGACCCCACAACCGAACGCTTTGTCCGCTACCGTCACGACCCCAACAACCCCAACAGCATCAGCGGCGATTCGGTTGAAAGCATCGCCCGCGACAGACGCGGTTATCTGTGGTTTGGTACCAGCGACAGCGGCCTCGATAAGTTTGATCCATCAACCGGAACCTTTACTCATTACCGGAATGAGAGTGATGGCCAATTTCTTGGGAGGATCACTAAAGTGATCGCGGGTAGGCAAGGGGATATCTGGTTTGTTGGCGAGCGTGGTCTGTTCCATCTGAACCCAGACACTGGCCAGATTACCCGCCCTGCTGGAACCGTGAATGGTCTGGCCGCAGATTATTTGTACGAAGACAACATCGGCAATTTTTGGATGCTGGCCTATTCCCCGATCGTCGGGCTCATTAAATATGATCGCCAAAGAGAGCGACTCACAACCTACCCGGTTGGCGCGAGCGCCATTGGGGTGGCTAGTAGTAACCTTCTAGCTGACGGGCAGAATGGATTCTGGGTGCCATCGAGCCAGGGTCTCTATTACTTCGACCGCCGAACAGAACGTTTTACGTACCGGTTTCGGCACGACGAAACCAACCCGGATAGTATCAACGATAACACGGTTGCCTCAGTCTATCGGGATAGGGGCGGCTTGCTGTGGGTGGGAACTAAAGAAGGTGGGGTTAACCTCCTGAATTTGTGGCAAGAGCCGTTCGGCTTTTGCCGCCATCACGCCAACAACCCCAATAGTCTCTCACCCGGCAGGGTCACGGCGATTTACGAGGAGCCCGCCGGAATTTTGTGGGTAGCCTTGTTTCCTCGCCGCTTGGACAGATTGGATCGACAAACGGGCCAATTTACCCACTATATTCCCGGCCCGAAAGACAAGGACACCCTCAGCAAAGGCAGTGACCTTCGGCAACCACGTTGGGCTTACCCATATGATAGCATTTATAAAGATTCACGCGGTTATCTCTGGTTGGGCGGCTGGGGTACCGGTCTTGATCGGTTCGATGAACGCACTGGGCAGTTCAAACATTACCGGCACAACCTTGATGATCCCAACAGTCTGATCTCTGACCACGTTTACAACATCTATGGAGATCGAAGCAGTCACATATGGGTGGGCCAGCGGTATGGTCTAAGCCGTCTTGATCCAGCCACGGAGCAGTTTACTAATTATCGTCCTGATCCACGAAGCCCGACCTGGAACGGGAGTAACGTCTCGGCCATCTATCAAGATCGTTCCGGCACGCTGTGGTTGGGGACAACGGGCGGCGCTCTGATGCGTGTCGATGAAAAGACGGAAACTCTTGTGAACTACCCGCCCGAGTCGCGCGCCCCTCACAAGCTCAATGGCGGGCCCATCAGTGCCATTTACGAAGACCGGGTCGGAACATTGTGGGTGGGAGCCTGGGCTGGACTATACCGCTACGATCGTCAAAATGGAAACGTCACCCGCTACACGGAAAGCCAAGGCCTACCCAGTAGCGTGATTCTGGGGATTCTGGAAGACAAGGCCGGCAGGCTTTGGCTCAGCACGAAGAAGGGGTTGTCCCGGTTCGATCCTCACACTGCGACCTTTAGAAACTACGATGTATTCGACGGCTTGCAGAGTGATGCGTTCAGTGAAAGCTGCTACTTCCAAGGCCCAGATGGGGAGATGTTCTTTGGCGGCAGCAATGGGTTTAACGCGTTCTTCCCTGAAGACATCCGCGACAATCCGTACGTGCCGCCGGTAGTGATCACCAGCTTCAAGATCTTCAACAAACCTGTGCCCATCGGCGCTAATTCAGTACTCAAGAAAGCGATCCCATACATCGATTCCCTGACTCTTTCCCACCGGGAAGACATCTTCTCCTTTGCATTCGCTGCGTTGAGTTACACGAATTCTCACAAGAACCGTTATCGATATAAGCTCGAGGGCTTCGAACCCGGCTGGAACGAGGTGGGCAGCAGGCAACGTCTGGCTACTTATACCAATTTAGACCCCGGCAAGTATGTTTTTCGCGTGCAGGGATCGAACTGCGACGGCGTATGGAATAAGGAAGGCGTGTCGCTAGCCATTCTCATCACGCCCCCCTGGTGGAGGACCAACTGGTTTCAAGCCCTTTGTGCGGCCGTTTTTCTGGCAATGCTGTGGGCGGCCTGGCAGTTCCGTGTCCGGCAACTGCAGCACGAATTCAGCATGCGCCTTGAGGGTCGCGTCGAAGAACGGACGCGCATCGCGCGCGAGTTGCACGATACGCTCATGCAGAGCTTTCAGGGGCTGATGTTCTCGTTCCAGGCCGCGCGCAACCTGCTCCCCGGGCGCACCGAAGAGGCCATCCGCACGCTTGACGGGGCGATCCGTGAGGGAGACGAGGCCATCGCCGAAGGCCGGGATGCCATTCAAGGGCTGCGGGCCGACCCGGCGCTGGCGAGCAATCTGGAACATCAGCTCACCGCCGCAGGAAAGGAGCTCGCGCGATCTTCCAACGCGGAGGGCCAACCGCCGGATTTCCGGGTCATGATAGTGGGAACGCGGCAGCCCTTGGCGCCGCTTCTTCAGGACGAGGTGTACCGGATTGCGCGCGAGATCCTGCGAAACGCCTTTCACCACGCGCACGCCAGCCATATCGAGGCCGAAATCGCCTACGACAGCCAGTTCTTCCGGTTGCGGATTCGCGATAATGGA
>Ga0335083_10006191_pt1 | contig 15040 bp, 14 predicted proteins | sample Lox_Sample_42_FD_206716 | JGI IMG/M metagenome (GOLD analysis project Ga0335083, IMG submission 206716) | Soil microbial communities from Loxahatchee National Wildlife Refuge, Florida, United States - Lox_Sample_4.2 | ecosystem: Environmental > Terrestrial > Soil > Wetlands | place: USA... | reverse complement strand
GCTCGCGGTGCAGGTCGACTCGGCGCCGCCGGGCGTGACCGCCGCGCCGATCACGATCGCGCCCGGCCAGGACGGCCAGCTGCAGGTCACCGCGGCCGATCCGAGCTCGCTCGCCGGCAGCCTCGTGCTCGCGACGAACGATCCGAGCCACGCGTCGGTCGACGTCGCGCTCGATCCCGACAAGTCCGGCGAGACGACGATGTCGCCGGATCACGAAGACAGCGGCTGCAACGCGAGCGGCGGCGGCAACGGGCTCGCGCTGATCGCGCTCGGGCTCGGTGTATGCTGCGCGCGTGCCCGGGGCGCTCGAGCGCGTCGTCGATAGCGGACTGGTGCCGGAGCCGGTGCTGCGGGCCGGCATCCGCGCGGTCTGCGCGCTGCGCTTGCGCCAGGAGCGGCGCCGCGACCAGCGCGCGCTGGTCGCCGAGCTGCGCGCGGCCGACGTCGCGATCGAGACCGCCGCCGCGAACGCGCAGCACTACGAGGTGCCGGCCGCGTTCTTCGAGCACGTGCTCGGCCCACACCTGAAGTATTCGGGGTGCTACTGGCCCGCCGGCACGCGCACGCTCGGCGACGCCGAGGCCGCGATGCTCGCGCTGACCGCCGAACGCGCCGGCCTCGCCGACGGCCAGGACGTGCTCGATCTCGGCTGCGGCTGGGGCTCGCTGTCGCTGTGGGCGGCCGCGCGCCATCCGGCGAGCCGGTTCACCGCGGTCTCGAACTCGCGCACGCAGCGCGATTTCATCGCGGCGGCGGCCGCCGCGCGCGGGCTCGGCAACCTCCGCGTGATCACCGCCGACGTCCGCACGCTCGAGCTCGCGGCGGCGAGCTTCGACCGCGTCGTCTCGATCGAGATGTTCGAGCACATGCGCAACTACGCCGTGCTGCTGCGCCGGATCGCGAGCTGGCTGCGGCCCAGCGGCGCGCTGTTCGTGCACGTGTTCGCGCACCGCCGCCACGCGTATCCGTTCGAGGATCGCGGCGCGTCCGACTGGATGGCGCGCGAGTTCTTCACCGGCGGCCTGATGCCGAGCGCGAGCCTGCTCCGCCATTTCCAGGACGACCTGCGCGTCGATCGCGAGTGGCAGCTCGACGGCACCCACTACGCGAAGACCGCCGAGGCGTGGCACGCGAATCTCCTCGCGCACGAGGCCGAGGTCGTCGCGCTGCTCGGCGACCGGCGCAGGTTCCACCGCTGGCGCGTGTTCTTCCTGGCGTGCGCCGAGCTGTTCGGCTACGCGCGCGGCAGCGAGTGGATCGTCGCGCACTCGCGGTGGAGCCGCGCGTGAGGCTCGCGCTCGCGCTGGCAACCGCTACGGCGTCCAGTCGAGCGCGAGCGCGGCGGTGACGCCGGCACGCTGGCCCGCGCTCGATTCCCAGCCGTCCAGCACGGCGGCCTCGCCGAGCACCGACAAATGCGGGGCGATCGGATGCGCGATGCCGAGCGCGAGCGCGCCGATCGCGATCGTGCCGCCGGCTTCGCCCATCGCGGGGTTCCACGTCGGCACGCCGACGACCCCGCGCAGCGCGGCGTAGAGCGGAGTCGCGCGATCGCCCGGGTGTCCGGCAAAGCGCGGCAGCTGACACACGTGTCGCGGTTCTGGTAGAGCTCGTCGCCCACTCGAGCTCGCGCCCACCGGGACAGCAGAGTTAGCCGCGGCACGTGCGTTGCTCTGGACGCGTCCCATGCGCACCTCGACCTCGATCCTCGCTGTCACATGCCTGTGCTTTGCCGGTTGCTCGTTCGCGATGGCGCCCGGAAAAGACGCGTCGTTCAAGCCGTACCGGGCGCCGATCGTCGTCGACGCCGTGATCGCCACCGCGGCGGTCGCCGGCGCCGCGATGCTCGCGTCGTGCCCGATGGCGCCCGGCGACGCAGGGCTCGCGCAGACCGGCGGGCAGGATCTCGGGTGCAGCGGCGCGCGCGCCGAAGCGGCCGGCCTCGGCTTGCTCGCGGTCCCGTTCGTGGTGAGCGCGATCTACGGCTACTCGATCTACAACGTGGGCGAGCACGACGCGCCGGCACCGGCGGCGGTCGCCGCGAACCCGCCGCCGCTCGCGCCGCCTAGCGCGACGCCGACCTGCGAGGAGGTTCGCGCCGCGCAGATGGAGGTCGTGCGCCACGCCGTCGTCGACGAGGGCCGCACGGTCCGCGTGAGCGGCATCGTCGAGTGCCCGGTCACGTCGCAGCGCTGAACGCGCGCTCGGCGAACGCCTTCGCGCTCGCGGGGCGCTCGTCGGGCGACTTCGCGAGCGCCGCGAGGATCGCGGCGTCGAGCGCGGCCGGGCAATCCTTGCGCAGCTCGCGGGGCGGATGCGGCGCCTCCGACAGATGCGCGAAGCCGATCGCGATCGCGTTGTCGCCGGAGAACGGCGGGCGGCCGGTCACCAGGTGATACGCGAGCGCGCCGAGCGAGTAGACGTCGCTGCGCGCGTCGACCGGCTTGCCGCGCACTTGCTCGGGCGCCATGTAGTGCGGCGTGCCGAGGATCGCGCCGGTCGCGGTCAGGCCCTGCCCGACCGCCGTCGTCGCGAGCCCGAAATCGATCAGCTTCACCGCGCCGCGCTCGCCGACCAGCACGTTGCTCGGCTTCAGGTCGCGATGGATCACGCCGGCCTGGTGCGCGGCCTCGAGGCCCGACGCGATCTGCCCGAGGATGTCCTGCACGTCCTTGAGCGGCACGAGCCCGCGCTGCGCGATCACGTCCGACAGCGTGCGGCCCTGGAAGTACTCCATCGACAGGTACAGCAGTCCCGGACGCGCCTCGCCGAGATCGTGGATGCGGATCACCGACGGCGAGCTGACCTTGCGCGCCGCGGCGGCCTCGCGCCGGAACCGCGCGACCATCTCCTGCTCGTCCGACGCGAACGCGCTCGAGATCACCTTGAGCGCGACGAGCTCGCCCAGCACCTCGTCGTCGGCGAGGTAGACCGCGCCCATCCCGCCCTTGCCGAGCAGCCGCTGCACGCGGTAGCGCTGCGCGAGCACCTGGCCGGGCTCGAGCACGGTGGTCGCGACCGGCACGGGCGGCGGCGACTTCTCGGACGCGAGCGTCGCGGTCTTGTCGAGGCCCGCCGTGTTCGCGGTCGGGGCACGAGCCGCGGGCGCTGCGGCCGGCAGCACGAGCGAGCGCTGCTCGTCGATCATCTTCGCGAGCTTCTGGTTGAGCTCGAAATCGACCGAGCACACGATCGACTCCAGATTCTCGACGCGCTCGCGCAGGCGCTTGTTCTCGTCCTCGAGCTTCTTCACGTCGTCGGGCGGCGCGCCGGCGGGCAACGCGAGCTGCTTGCGCTCCTCGAGCGCGAGCTCGCGCTCGCGCAGCTTGTGACGCCCGCGGATGTAGACGATCAGCGGCGCGATGCCGAACGTGCCGATGATCGCGAGCGCGCCGGTGATGTCGGGCATTCGGCAGCAGCATACGTTCAGTGCGCGCGCAGCGCCATCGCCGTGCCGACCCAGCACGCGTCGTCTTGGCCCGGCGGCAGCGCAGCGGTCGGCATGTACGTCCCGGCGGGCACGATCGCGTCCTCGAGCAGGTTCGGGAACTGGTCGTCGTGGGCTTCGATCGTGAAGCCCGGCGTCCCGGTCATCGTGCCGATGTTGATCGTGTCACTGAACAACACGACGATCACGTCGTCGTCGTGCGTCGTCAGCGCCGGCATGAACACGTCGTTCGACGCTGCGGGCGCGAGCTGAGCGCCCGTCGTGTCGATCGCGTTGCCGTTGTCGATGCCCCGGTACTCGAGCACGAACAGCCCGAGCGGCTGCGTGCCCGAGGTCTGCGCCGCCGTGATCGAGTTCGGCCCCGCCACGGTGACCGGCGCGTACCACAGCTGCGCGCCGGTCGCGTTGCCGGTCGGCCCGCCGCAGCCCAGGCCGCCGGTCGCGATGCCCTGGACCGCCAGGCTCGTCCACGGCAGACCGAGCGTGTCGGTCAGCGTGATCGCGTCGGGCGCCTGGTCCCAGTAGATCGCGGCGACCAGAAAATCGCCGAGCGTGCCGGTCACCGAGTCGGTGACCTGCGCGGCCTTCTGGTAACCGGGCGCGGTGACCGAGACCAGCGTGATCGTCGCGGGCGAGTCGGGCGGCACGTCGACCGCCGCATCGCGCGGTGCGACGAGCGGATCGAACCCGAGCCGCCCGCACGCTGCTGTCGCCGTCGCGACCGCGATCGCCGCTCTCACCCGATCAAGTGTACGCGTCGATCGGCGGGCAGGCGCACACCAGGTTGCGGTCGCCGAACGCATTGTCGACGCGCGCGACCGGCGGCCAGTACTTGTGCGCACGCAACCACGGCGCGGGAAACGCGGCCTGCTCGCGCGAGTACGGCCGGTCCCATTCGGTAGCGCACACCGCGGCGGCGGTGTGCGGGGCGTTCTTGAGCGGGTTGTTCGCGCGATCCATCGCCCCGCTCTCGATCGCCGCGATCTCCTGCCGGATCGCGATCATCGCGTCGCAGAAGCGATCGAGCTCGGCCTTGCTCTCGCTTTCGGTCGGCTCGACCATCAGCGTGCCCGGCACCGGAAACGACATCGTCGGCGCGTGAAAGCCGTAGTCCATGAGCCGCTTCGCGATGTCCTCGGCCTCGATGCCCGACGTCTTCTTGAACCCGCGGCAGTCGAGGATGAGCTCGTGGGCGACGCGCCCGTTGCGCCCGGCGTACAGCACCGGATAGTGCGTCCCGAGCCGCGCCGCGATGTAGTTCGCGCCGAGGATCGCGACCTCGGTCGCGCGCCGTAGCCCGGGCTCGCCCATCATCGCGATGTACGCGAACGAGATCGGCAGGATCGACGCCGAGCCCCACGGCGCCGCCGACACCGGGCCGACCGCCTGCGTTCCCGGCGCCGCGAGCGGGTGCCCCGGCAAGTACGGCGCGAGGTGCGACGCGACCGCGATCGGGCCCATGCCCGGGCCGCCCCCGCCGTGCGGGATGCAGAACGTCTTGTGCAGGTTCAGGTGACACACGTCCGCGCCGATCTCGGCCGGCCGGGTGAGCCCGAGCTGCGCGTTCATGTTCGCGCCGTCCATGTAGACCTGGCCGCCGTGGCGATGCACGACCTCGCACACCTCGCGGATGCCCTCCTCGAACACGCCGTGCGTCGACGGGTACGTGACCATCAGCGCGCCGAGCTTGTGCGCGTGCGCTTCCGCCTTCGCGCGCAGATCCGCGAGGTCGATCGTGCCGTCCGCCGCCGAAGCGACGACGACGACCTGCATCCCGGCCATCACCGCCGAGGCCGGGTTCGTGCCGTGCGCGCTCTGCGGGATCAAGCACACGTTGCGGTGCGGCTCGTTGCGGCCGCGGTGATAGGCCCGGATCGCGAGCAGGCCGGCGTACTCGCCCTGCGCGCCCGAGTTCGGTTGCAGCGACACCGCGGCGAACCCCGTGATCTCGGCGAGCCACGCCTCGAGCTGCTCGAACAGCGCGCGATAGCCGCCCGATTGCTCGGCGGGCACGAACGGATGCAGCCGGCCGAGCGCCGGCCACGTGACCGGGATCATCTCGGTCGTCGCGTTGAGCTTCATCGTGCAGCTGCCGAGCGGGATCATCGACGTCGTCAGCGATAGATCCTTGGCCTGCAGCCGGTTGATGTAGCGGAGCATCTCGTGCTCGGCGTGGTAGCGGTGGAACGTCGGGTGCGCGAGGTACGCCGACGTGCGGCGCAGCGCGGGAGGCAGCGCGGGCACCGCCGTCGCGCGTGCGAGCTCGGCGACGTCGAACGGCAGCTCGTCGCTGTGGGCGAACGCTTCCAGCAGGTCGTGAACGTCGCTGTGCGACGTGGTCTCGTCGCATGCGATGCCGAGACCGTCGTCGTAGGACCTGAGATTCAACCCGCGCTCGACCGCGCGCGCGCGCACCCTCGCGCTCGCGTGGGCGTCGAGATCGACGCGCAACGTGTCGAAGTACACGCCCGGCCGCACGCGGTAACCGAGCTTCGCGAGCCCGGCCGCGACGACCGCGGTGAAGCCGCGCACGCGCTCGGCGATGCGCCGGAGCCCGTCGGGCCCGTGATAGACCGCGTACATCGATGCCATCACCGCGAGCAGGACCTGCGCGGTGCAGATGTTCGACGTCGCCTTCTCGCGGCGGATGTGCTGCTCGCGCGTCTGCAGCGCGAGCCGGAACGCGGCCTTGCCCTTGGCATCGCGCGACACGCCGATGATGCGGCCCGGCATCTGGCGGCGGAAGTCGTCCTTCGCGGCCAGGAACGCCGCGTGCGGGCCGCCGAAGCCCATCGGCACGCCGAAGCGCTGCGCGGTGCCGATCGCGAGGTCGGCGCCGAGGTCGCCGGGCGCCGCGAGCACGGTCAGCGCGAGCAGGTCGGTCGCGACGCACGCGATCGCGCCGGCCGCGTGGACCTTCGCGATCGTGTCGCGCAGGTCGATGACGTGGCCGTCGGTCGTCGGATACGACAGCAACACGCCCGCCACATCGGTCCCGATCTCGGCGGCGATGTTCGCGAGCGGCGCGACGCGCAGCTCGATGCCGAGCGGCTCGGCGCGCGTGTGCATGACCGCGATCGTCTGCGGATGGGTCGCGTCGTGCACCCAGAACGCGTGCCGCTTACCGTCCGCGTGCCCGAACGCGACGTGCATCGCCTCGGCGGCCGCGGTCGCCTCGTCGAGGAGCGACGCGTTGGCCAGCGGCAGTGCGGTCAGATCCTCGATCATCGTCTGGAAGTTGATGAGCGCCTCGAGGCGGCCCTGCGAGATCTCCGCCTGGTACGGCGTGTACTGCGTGTACCAGCCCGGGTTCTCGAGCACGTTGCGGAGAATGACGCCGGGCGTGATCGTGTCGTAGTAGCCCTGGCCGATGAACGAGCGCAGCACCTGGTTGTCGGCGGCGAGGTTCTCGAGCTCCTCGAGCAGCTCGTGCTCGGTGAGCGGCAGGCGATCGCCGAGCGCGAGCGGCTTGTCGAGCCGGATCCCGGCGGGCACGGTCGCGGCGGCGAGCTCGTCGAGCGACTGGTAGCCGAGCAGCGCGAGCATCTCGGCCACCTCGGCGCGGCTCGGGCCGATGTGGCGGCGGTCGAACGTATCGGACGGAGCGAGGACTTCCGGTTCCACGAGCGCAAGCTAGCACGGCGCGCCGACAGGAAGAGTTACCGCCAAGGCGCCAGGGACGCCAAGGCGCCAGAGGAGCAGAACTCTTGCTTCTGCCGTTCTGGCGCCTTGGCGTCCCCGGCGCCTTGGCGGTAATTCCTCTCTCTACCGGAAGATCGACAGATACCGTTCTGGAAAATCCCCGAGCTCCATCGCCGCGCCGCACTCGGGGCACGGCAGCCGCGGGGGCGCGAGCATGCGCAGGGCCTGCGCGTGGGTGGCCACGTCGACGAGCACGTTGTGCTCGCCGCCGCACGCCGAGCACAGGTATTGCGCGTGAAACGAGGCGATCTTCACCGCGCCGGCGAGCTCCGAGACCAGGTTCATCTGCGTCATGAGCACGTCGGCGACGCGCTCGAGCACGACCTGGTCGCCGCGCTGGCGCAGCGCGCGGACCAGGCGCGTCCACTCGCGCATGCCGATCGAGTTCACGAACCACACCGCCGCGGTGTCGATCGCGATGTCGCCGGCCGGCAGGTGCCCGATCAGCTGGCCGAGCGTGGCCGAATCGTCGAGCCGGCCCGCGAGAGTCGCGCGCTGGCCATCGAGCTGGACGTCGAGGCGTCCGAATCGCAGCATCATGTGGAGGTTCCCGTGAAGGCGTGGAACGAGCCGGCGCGGCCGAGCTCGGTCGGTTTGTAGCGAACGTCGACGAGCGCGATCACCTCGGTCAGCTCCCCCGGCCGGCAGCCGATCACGAGCTGGTTGCAGCACGCGTACGCGAGCGCGAGGCCCATCCCGCCGTCGCTGCCGGTGGCGCCCTTGCCCTTGCCGACCTCGGCGAGCCGCGGGCCGATCGCGCGCAGATCGATCGAGCCCCAGCGATCGCGGACCTCGATCGCGAGGTAGCGCGCGTCGGTCGCCCACCGCGCGGTCACGCGCTCGCGCTCGCCGAGCACGCGCGGCTGGTCGCGCGGGTCGCGCGCGCGAAACCGCGCGCCGCTGTCGTCCACCGGCGCCGCGAACAGCGCGTTCGCGAGCAGCTCGTCCGCGATCACGCTGACCAGCGAGCCGATGCGCTCGGGCAAGCCGACCGCGACGACATCCTTCGCGAGCGCGGTGACTGCCTCGTCGCGATCGCGCGTGTCGACGAGCGCGAAGTCGCGCACCTCGGCTCCCCACGCGACGTACTTCTCGACGCCGAACACGTCGGCGCGGACGAGCTTCTGCACGGTCGCGAGCAGCTCCTCGGCCAGCAGCGGCATCGGGTGCGCGATCACGTGGCGCCAGCCCGCCGCGAGCAGCGCCGCCACGGCGTCGGCCTCGGCGGCGGCGAGCCCTTCGCCCGGGACCGCGATCCAGGCCCTGCCCGGCCGCTCGCACAGCTCGGGCGTCGCGCGCGCGATCCCGGCATCGACCACCGCGATCGCGTCGCGATCGACGGCCGCGCACAGCGACGCGACGTCGCTCACGACCTCGACCGGGCACAGCGACGCGCCGACCAGCCGCTGCAGCGCGCGCTGCGCCTTGCGCTCGGGATGAGCGACCACCAACCGCGCCCGCGACGATGACATCCGGCTAGTACATCACAGCAAGCGTGGCCGCACCGCCGATGTAGCGGTCGGTCGCGCCGCCGACGTCGGGTGTCGACGGATCGCCATCGAGATCGTTCGACAGCACGCCGTTGCCGGTGAACGCGAATCCGACCTGCGCGAACTCGCCCTCGACGCGCAGCGCGAACCGCTTCGCGAACACGACGTCGAACCCGACCGCGGCCTCGCCCTCGGTCACCTTCGCGCGGCCGTACTGCGACACCGACTGGATCGCGCCGGTGCCCCGCGCGAGCAGCGAGCCGCCGCTGACGAACATCGCGACCGCCGGCACGATCGGCACGCGCAGCTCGAAGTTCGGCGTGAAGCCGCGGTAGTCGACGTCGGGCACGCCGAGCATGCTCCCCACCGGCAGCGCGCCGCGATTCTGGACGATGAACGTGCGGTGGCCGTAATCGACGCCGACCGACAGCGACGGGCTCGTCGGCGACGAGCCGAACAGGTAGCGGAAGCGCGGCCCGATCTCGTAGCGGTAGTCGTCGACCGGGAACTTGACGCCCGGCGCCTGCGTCTCGTTCGTCAGGTTCAGCGAGAACACCTTGTCGTACAGAAAATCGATGCCGATGCCCGACAGCACCGCCGAGCTCGAGCCGGCCAGCTCGAGCGGATAGATCGCGCCTTCGACGCGCGCGCCGGGCACGGCGTTGTTCTTGTACCCGGTCGGCGGATTCGCGAGACCGACCTTCGACGTGAACGAGAGCCGCCGCTCGACCACCGACATGCCGGCATCGATGCGGACGGCCGCGCTGTTCGCGCTGTGCGCCGGCGCGCGGGCGGCGCCGACGTCGACCGACGCGTGCACCTCGGTGCCACCGCCGTCGTCGTCGGCGGCGGCCGCCACCTTCTTCGGCTTGATCGCTTTCTCGTCGGCGTCGTCGCGATCCGCGGCCGGCTTCTTGTCGTCGTCGTCGCTGTCGGCGGCCGCCTTCTTCTTCGGCCTGGCATCGGTGTCGTCGGCGACCGGGGCGTCGGCGTCCTTGTCCTTGTCGCCGCCCTTCTTCTTCCCCTTCGCCGGCTTGGCGTCGGCGTCGTCCGCGTCGGCGTCCTTGTCCTTGTCGGCGCCCTTCTTCTTCTTCGTCTTCGCGGACTTCGGCTCGGCCTTGGTGGTCGTATCCGCGTCGTCGTCGGCCGAGGCCTTCGCCTTGTCGATGCCGAGCTTCTCGAGCATCTTGTCGTGCAGCATCTGCTTGAACTTCGTCGACTTCGCGCTCGCGAACTCGACCTTGAAGCCCTTCTGCTTCTTGCCGTGCGCGAACAGCTTGAAGCGCAGCACCTTGTTGCCGCCCTTCGCGGTCAGCTTGGCCTGGATGACGGCGTCGGCGTCGAGCTCGGTGGCGAGCTTCTTGAGATCCTTGTCGGACAGATCCCCGGCGTCGAGCCCGAGCTTGTCGAGCGCGCGCGTGAACTGCTTGGGGCCGACGATGGTCAGCTCGCCGCCGTCGAGCGCGTCGCTGATCGCGTCGCCGACGTCGCCGCTCGAGTCGCCGTCGAGCGGCGCGAGCGCGACCTTCGGCTTGGCGAGCACGACGGCCGGAAGCGCGACGACAAAGCACACGAGGACAGCTGCCAGGATGCGGGTCATCGAGGTCTCCGTGGCCCCCGGCCAGGGCCGAGCTTCGATTATACACGCCACCCCACCGCCGCGCCCGCTTGCCAAGCTCGCGCAACCGTTGTCAGCTCGGCACGTGGACCCCGTCGATCGCCGAAATCTTCAAATCACCGGCAAGCACCGCGCTATCACCGGCAACGCGCTCGTCGTCGAGGACGACGACGTCACGGTCGTGGTCACGCAGGCGTTCGGGCCGCGCGGCGACAGCCTCGTCGGGATCTCGGACGTCGAGTTCGACGGCCACCCCGCGGTCACGATCAAGATCCGCGTCGACGGTCAGGAGGGGCTCGTCCACCTCTCGCCGATCCATGGCGACGCGCGCAAGGTCAAGCCGTTCAACATCGTGCACGGCACGCGCTGCGAATTACTCTGCCCGGTGTCGAACCAGCCGCTCGACCTCGTCGGCGAGGTCGAGGACGGCTCCGGCGCCCGCTACTACGCGATCTACCTGACGCCCGCGCTCTCGAAGGGCACGATGGTGATGATCTCGGACCTCTGGGGCCACTACCACTCGCGGATCATCGACGACTTCGAGCTGATCAGCGCGTGGGCGAAGGCGCACGAGAGCGATCGCTAGACCATCTCGTACAGGTAGAAGTACGCGCGCAGGTTCGCGTTCGCGAGCGGCTTCTTGATGCGCGGACGGCCGAGCACGCGCTCGAACGCGCGCTCGAGCAGCGGATTGCCGACGAGAAAGCCGGCGCGCCAGCCGGCGCCGAAGCGCGCGCACGTGTGCGCGACCGCGGTGTACAGCGCGTCGAGCTCGTGATCGGGCAGCCGCTCGCCGTACGGCGGGTTCGAGAGCAAGACGCCGCCCGCCGGCGGCTCGCGGCCGCGCTCGCGCGCGATGTCGGAGATCACGGAGGGCTCGAGCCGCGCGACGTCGGCGCGTTGCCACGTGATCGCGTCGGTGCAGCCGGCCGCGCGCGCGTTCTCGCGCGCGACCGCGAGCGCGTCGAGATCGACGTCGCAGCCGACGACGAGCGGCGCGGCGTCGGGGTACAGCGGCCGCGCGTCGGCCCCGCGAGCCGGGCGAAGCCCGTCTCGCTCCACCTCGGGCGGGCGGAGGCCGCGCCACGTGCCGGTGCGCGGCGTCGCGCGCGCCATGTGCACCGCTTCGATCGCGATCGTGCCCGCGCCACACATCGGATCGACGAGCGCGTCGGTGCGCGGATCGAACCGGCACAGCATCAGCAGCACGGCCGCGAGGTGCTCGCGCAGCGGCGCCGCGCCGGCGAACTTGCGCCAGCCGCGCTGCGACAGCGAGCCGCCGCCGAGGTCGATCGACACGACGAGCTCGCCCGCTTCGTTCAGCCGAGCGATCCAGCGCGTCGCCGGGTCGCGCGGCCCGGTGTGGAGGTAGCCGGGCTGGGCCCGGCTTCCGGGGGCGACGTGCAGCCGCACGTGCCGGCGCGCCGCGGCATCGATCAGCGCGTTCTTGACCGTGCCGACGACCTGGCGCTCGCCGGCCGCGAACGCTTCGACGTGGCGCGCCTCGACAGAGATGCCGTCGCCGTCGCGCCACAGCTCGCGCTCGTCGGCGCGGATGTCGGCGACGAGGTCGTCGTACAGCGGCTCGAGCCGCTGCGCGCGCGAGCGATAGACATCCCACAGCACGCGCGTCGGCGTGCGCATGTACGTGACCGCGGCCCACGCCAGCTCGCGATCGAACGGATACACCAGCTGGCCGAGGCCCTCCTTGCGCGGCTCGGGTGGGCGGCGGTGGATCGCGCGCTGCGCGACGCGCACGAGCTCGGCCGCCATCACGACGTTCGTCTGCGTCGAGCCGATGACGCGCAGCTCGTCGATCAGCATGGCCCGTTCAGCGTCGCGAGCAGCCCGGCGTCCGCGAAGAAGCGCTTGTGGAGGTACAGCCCGCGCTGGTCGGTGCCGGCCGGGCCCTTCGGGCGTGCGTGCAGGTAGCGGCGCACGAGCCGCGCGACCTCGGGGTCGCTCGCGAGCAGGTACCACGACACGATCGTCGCGTCGCCGTGATCGACATCCGCGCGCGCCAGCCACAGCGTGTGCTGGAGCTTCGACAGCGCCGCGGCCTCGCCGAGCATCGCGATCGCCGGATCCTCGACGACGCGCCACAGCCCGCTCGGATCGCGCGCGACCGGCACGGTCTTGATCTCGACGTCGCCGCGCCAGTCGGGCTCGTCGTCGCCGCGCTCGACCACCCCGAGCAGCGCGGCCGCGCGCACGCCCCACGCGCCCTTGTCGCGGCCGCGCGACCCGAGCCGCACGCCGAGCAGGCGATCGGCCGCCGCGAGCAGGTCGTCGAGCGTGTCGGGCTCGTCGGCGGGCGGCGCGGCCGCGATCGCCGGCGGCAGCGCGCGCGGCCAGCTCGCGCTCGCCGGATACGGCCCGCGGGGTGGTCGCTGCACGACGAGGTGACCGCCGAGCACGACCGGCTGCGGCTGGAGCCCGGCCGGGATCGCGGCGCCGCCGCGCTCGAGCTCGGCGCCGACCTGCCACAGGTGCGCCCGCAGCTCCGGCGAGCGTGCGTCGCGCCTCGCGAGCACCGCGAGCTCGCCGCGCGTCAGCGCGTTGAGCAGCCCGCACAGGTCGTCGGTCCAGCGCGCGACCACGAGCTCGCGCGCCTCGTCGGCGGTGACGTCACGCCGCGGTGGCGGCGCCTCCGGCTCGAATCGCGTCGCGCGCAGCGCCGCGAGCCGTCGCACGGCGTCGGCCGGCAGGAGGCGCGCGAAGTGCGCGACGGCGTTCATGGCAAGAGGGTAAGGCCTTCAGGCCCGAGGCCCGAGGCCCGAGGCTTCAGAATCGGAACGAGATCTCGTACGCTGCACTCGTGCGAGTGCTGCTGGTGTTCGCGATCGCCGCCTGCGCGCCGACGGTGGCGTCGCGCGCGGAGCATCAGCAGGCGATCGACCACGCGGATGACGAACGGATCGCGCGCTTGCTCGAAGCCGTGCCGGGAGTCCAGCATGCGCAGGTCGAGCTCCATCGCTCGGTGATCGATCCGTTCACGCTGCACGCGTCGCCCGCTTCGGCCGCGATCGTGATCGTCGGCGAGCGCACGTCGCTCGCCGCGGCACGCAACCTCGTCCACGCCGCGATCCCCGACGTGCCCGCGCCGATCATCGCGTTCGCCGCCGCACCGCCGCCGATCGAGCCCGCGCGCGGCGACAAACCGCTGCTCGTCGCCGCGCTCGCCCTCCTCGCGCTCTGCGCGGGATTCCTCGCATGGCGCGAGCGTCCGTACTCTCGTTCTTCGGCCTGAAGCCCGAAGCCCGCGGCCTTGTTCACGCCTTGCGCGGAAACAGCGCCCAGTAGTCGAGCTCGAGCACGATCCGCGGCTCCTTCGTACCCGACAGCAGTGGCGGCACTGACGGCAGCTCGCTCGCCGGGATGTTCTTCACCGCCGACAGCCGCAGGCGCAGCGCGCCGACGTCGCGGCGCCCCGGGACCTCGGCCTTCTCGACGACCTCGGTGAACGCGCGCAGCGTGTCGCCCGCGAACGTCGGCGCGACATGCGCGCCGCCGTTCCACGCCGCGATCTTGAGCGCGGTGCCGAGCCCGTTCTGCGACAGCGCGATCGCCACGCTGATCACGTGGCCGCCGTACACGATACGCCGGCCGAACCGGCCGCTCGCCGCCGCGACCTGATCGAAGTGCACCTGCGCGGTGTTGTGATAGAGGCGCGTGGCCTGGACGTGATCGGCCTCCTCGATCGTCATCGCGTCCGGATGATCGATGCGCTCGCCGGTCGCGTAGTCGTCCCACATCCCGCCGGGCGGCATCGCCCACGCGAGATCGGCGTAGCGCTGCAGGTTGAGCACCTCGGGCACGGGCAGCCGATCCGGCGTCACGACCGCCGGCAGCTGCGGCGCCTGATTGACGCCGGCCGCCGCCAGCTTGTCGCGCTTGGGCACCATCACCCAGCGCGCGAACGTGACCACTTCCTGGCCCTTCTGGTTCAAGCCGCGGGTGCGCACGTACACGACGCCGGCCTCGCCGCTCGACACCTCGCGCAGGCCGATGATCTCGCTCGACGCGATCACCGAATCCCCGGGATACACCGGGCGCACGAACCGCACGTCGGCGTAGCCGAGGTTCGCGGTCGCGTTGTGCGAGATGTCCGGCACCGAGCGGCCGAACACCATGTGAAACACGAGCAGATCGGGAATCACCTCGCGCTGGAACCCGAGCGAGCGCGCGAGGTCGGTCGACGCGGCGAGCGGATGGCGATCGCCGGTGAGCGAGATGTACGTCGAGATATCGCCGCCGTGGAGCGTGCGCGGCACGGCGTGGATCAGCTGCGCGCCGATCCGGAAGTCCTCGAAGTAGCGACCGGGAAAGACCTTCATACGCGGTCGGCGACCCTAGCCCGGATCGGCCGTACGAGCTACTCGGACAGCAGGATCGGATACGAGAAGCTCTGCGGATTGCCGTCCCACGGCGGGAACGAGGCGGAGCGCACCGCGCTCTGGACGCACGCCGCCTCCGGCTTGCCGGCGAACTGCCCGCCCACGGTCACGCTCGAGACCGCGCCCGACGGCGCGACCTTGATCGTGAGCTTCGCGATGCCCTGCGTGCCCTTGTAGCAGCCCTTCGCGTTGCCCTCGACCGAGGACATCCCGCGCTTGAAGTCGTCGGGCGAGAGCTCCTTGTTCGCGAGCTTGGGCTTCTCGATCTTCGGCTTGGTGTCGGCGCCGGCTTCCTTGAGCAGCTGGTCGAAGCTCGGGTCCTGCTGCTTGCCAGCTTCCTTGCCGTCCTTGGTCTTGTCGGCGACCGGCTTCTTGGTGTCGAGCG
>Ga0335083_10006189_pt1 | contig 15043 bp, 14 predicted proteins | sample Lox_Sample_42_FD_206716 | JGI IMG/M metagenome (GOLD analysis project Ga0335083, IMG submission 206716) | Soil microbial communities from Loxahatchee National Wildlife Refuge, Florida, United States - Lox_Sample_4.2 | ecosystem: Environmental > Terrestrial > Soil > Wetlands | place: USA... | reverse complement strand
AATGTCCGACAAGATATGGCATCGTCATTCCGAGAGTATTTCAATCAGATAATCCGGATGATAAAAAAGCAGTGCAGCAGTTTATTAACCAAATCAACATGTATTCAGTAAAACAGTATGACAGCAAAATGAAAACAACCGACTGGGCTAAAACTACTGCCACCCCACCAGAAAAATCAGGCGGCAAAGCCGAAACAAAATGGGTAAAGCCCGAAACTTATTTTGACCAGCTGCCTTCTATTTTGAAGGAAGTCCCGGCTCAGCCTGGCGAGGAAGCTCTTTATGCGCAGATACAGTCCTTACTTGACGGCTTATCCAAAAATCCAAAACTAAAAGAAGTTGCAAAAAATGCTGCCATAGACGCTGACAAAAAACTGACAGATCCTTTGTTCCAATTTGTGAACGTTGGATATCCGGTAAAATATAAATGGACTACCCAGCGCAATGGTGCACAGTTCGGAGTTGATTATTTGACAAGAACTGCCTGCGCTAAGGCCAATATCTTTGTCAACAAACCCAATGAAACTAGATATTTTTACCAGGACCGCGATTCTTCGGGTATGCGTCTCAGTGGGGCGAAAAAATACACGGTCACTTTTGCAAAAGGAGAATTGCCGCCGGTAAAGGGTTTCTGGTCGCTCACGATGTATAACCAGGATCATTTTTTTGCTCCAAATTCGCTCAAACGATATTCCCTCGGCACAAAAAATAAAAACCTCCAAACAAACGCAGACGGATCACTCACGATTTATGTTCAGAGCACACCGCCTGCTGCAAATAAAATGAATAACTGGTTGCCTGCACCCAAAGAACCGTTTTCATTGTATATGAGATGTTACTGGCCTGAAGATAAAGTGATGAACGATGAGTGGACGCCGCCGGCAGTAGTCAAGCAGTGAATGGCGAATGGTCAATGGTGAGTAGTGAATATCAACTGTGAAATGTAAATAGAGAATTTTAAAATTATAACATTATAACATGAATGGATAAACGAAATAAAAGGTTATATCATTTCAGTCTCCGACGAGTCGCTGCCTTCGGGGCAAGCTATTTCAAGATGTTCATGCAGGACTCGTCGGACAATAACAGGGATTCCTCTTATACAAGGGCGAGTCCCGGGGTGGTTTCATGAAATTTAAAATCTCAGATGCGGTGACTCCAAATAATTTATCAAAGCATAAAGATTGGAAAAGCAAGACCGGAGAGGTTCGTTTTTAATTTTTTACCGGGAATTTCTTAAACATTTTCGGTACGATTTCATCTACTGTAGCTTTCACACCCTGTGCATCTCTCTCATCGCGTTTGCCCTGGGCGCTGGTTCTCCAGATAACTTTATTATCCTTGCGGTCAATCATATCAATCACCAATGTCCCATCCCGGAAAGTAGTCACATTCATGCCGCCGCTATAAGCAGGCTGTACATTGGCGGGTATATAGTAGTATACGCTTGCCTGGCCTGGTATTACCGGCGCATATACCTGGGTGTTATATACTTCCGGAGGCGCCTGTCCGATATCATATGTATGATTCATAACAAGCGTGTAAGTAAAGAGGCAATCCGGGTTCAGGGTATCCAATACCATTCCCCTGGGAGTTAGTTGTTTGATAACGGCAGATGCCAGGTTCCTTTCCACTTTTTTTCGGTCAACCATTTTTGTATAAGATGTGTCCTTGGTAGCAAGCCAGGCATAGGTTTTATATTTTGAGAATTCAACTCCTTTTGTTTTTTCAGACTGATACAGAATATTAGTAGAATAACAACCAGATAAAGCAGCAATAAGCGCAAATAAAATCAGGTATTTTCCTCTCATGGTTAAAATATTTCTTTTAGATCAGGTTTACAATATATCGATTTAAATCGAAGACAATTTAAGGAATATGTAATAGTTACTCATTCTGCTGCAAATTCCATTCTTATCGTAATAGATCCTGTTTTCAGCTTACTGGAAGTATTGAAAGCGCCTCCATAGCTATAATTTTCATTGCTGTTCTTCCCTGTAATTTGAAAAACTCCCATGGTTGCTTTTTTCAAACTACCCAGTGAACTTCCTGCATTTTTTGCAATTGTTTCAGCACGTAGTCTTGCATCTGCGCTCGCTTTGGCAAGCAGATCCATTTTTACTTCTGATAATTTGGTGTTGTAGTATAGAGGAGGAGAAGAATTGAATTCGATTCCATTTTCAATTAATTCCGTTGCCTCTCTGGATATTTTATCAATTTTTTCAATATCATTTGATTCGATGGTGACAGTTTGCGTTAAATTATATCCGGAGAATTCTTGTCCAAGTATCCTTCCATTTGGATCGGTTTTACTGTTAAATTCTTTGTTGATGCTTACAGAAGAGAATATCATTTCATGGGCGGAAATCCCTTTGCCGGTCAAATAGGTCCTGATTGCTTTTTCATCTTCTTTTAATTCGGCGTATGCAGTCTTCAGGTTCATTGATTTTCTTTCATAAGAACCATTCCATACAATCAGGTCACTTGTAAAATCTTTTTCTGCAAGACCTGTGACGACAATAGTTTCCTGCGTTTTCGTTTTGTACTTAAAAGCTGATCCTCCGATCCAGAAAGCAATAATTCCGCATACTCCGAGCACAATCGCAGCAATAAGAATTCGCATTGTCATAATTTATACTAAATATAAGAATTAGATTTTGCAATGATCATTGCTTTCATTCCGATTTTCAGAAATTATATCCTGCCATGAACATCAATGCCAAATTACTGTCCCTGTATTTTGTGGAGTAGAAAAATTTTGTCTCTACACCCAATGAGACTCTGTTTTTAAAAATATATTTATATCCTGCTGCGGCACCGAAATCTGCCAGCGACCAGGAACCTGCATCAATCTTTCCAAGACCGGAATTGCTGACCTGGTTGAGAAGCCTTGTTTGTCCCATGGAGAAATTAACATAATAGTTTTTTAATATGGTCGTGGAGACAACTATTTGAATGGGGATGGCAATATTCTTGACGCGGGTGGTTCCGAAAGTTTGCGTGAAATAATTATCGGTGTATAACTGATAGTAGCCGGATTCGATGCCCAGGCTCAGAAAATGTTCGGGCTGCCACATAAACCTGCCTGCAAATGAATGGTTCCAGGGATCGACATGCGTCTTCGAAGTAGCCAGGTTATTAAAATAATAATTGGGGCCGGCTCCTGCATAGAATGCAAACCGGTGCTTCTTAGGATGTGCGTTACTGTTAGGCTGAGCCTGTAGATTCAATGAAGAGAGAATGATTAGGATGACGATATAGAATTTATACAGCTTCATGATTTATGCAGATTAAAAATTAAAAGAATGTATAAAAATCATACACCACATAAGCCGGGTAATCCGTAATAAAGCCATCAAATTTTCCATTCAGCAGGTAATCTGAAATCAGATTTTTGTCATTTAATGTCCAGCTCAATACTTTTATTCCCATGCTATGCGCTTTGGCTACATCATCCAGCAAGAGTCCTAAAGAATATCTCGGTCCCCAGTATTGTGAATGATTCTGTATGACATCGTCGAGGCTCACTTCGCAGATGGTAGGCAGGGAAGCATAGCTCGGGCAGGAATGGTATTCCGATATCACTTTGTCGGATGTCAGATCCGAGATAATCTCCACATTCCTGTGAGCCGCAGCCGCTCTTGCATAAGCATTCCTGACCACAGGTTCCAGGTATTTAAAAATATCCGGATCTCCTTTTATATCAAGCCACATGTATTTCAGATTTGTTGAATCAACGAAAGCGTTTAATACCTGTTCCACTGAGGGTATCTTTTCGCCATCAGTCAGCGTTACGAAGGAATCAAGGAAAGCAAAACTGTATTGGATGTAGTCGCCGGTCAGGGGACCTTTTTCGGTTACCCTCGTATTGATAGACGCGTCATGCGCGCAGATGGGTACATGATCGCTGGTCAGCTGGACATCGAATTCCAGTCCGTTGACACCATAGTCTCCGGCGTGGATCGCCCCGTTCAGTGAATTTTCCGTGTAGGGGGGGTTTGCCGTAGTCTGCACACCATGATGAGCAAAAATCATAAACTCATGATCAAGGGCATATTGGGAGAATGGCCTGACGAATTGTAATGTAATTGCCTGCTGGGAATTATTATCGCCGGAGAAACTTCCACTGAGCCTCAACTGTTTTGTAAGGCCTTTTAGAATCAGGTCAGACAAGCCATTCATTGTCTTGATGGATAAATTGATGAGACCTTCTGTCGCACTCTCCGAATATCTCCAGAAACCAGCAAACTGAATCGAGCTGTCATTTGGTCTGAATCCATATTGCAGGATCATATAGATTCCGTCGGTATTACTGAAAAAGGAAACCTTTGATTTTGAAACTTTGCAAACGAATTCCATTCCCAGGTTTCCGCTTCCATCAGTCAATGTATAAATTCCCTCCATATTTTTCATGACAGTATCTGAAAGATGAATTGTATTGACGAGGTTGGTATCCGGATTTTTATCAGGAGCTGTGATGGTGTTTTTATTGCAGGAAAAGAAAATAACCGGAAGGATCAGTAATAACAGGTGTTGATGTTTCATATCAAATGATTTTATCATTAAAAATTGAATCCCAACTGAAATTCAGGGACGTAATAACGGTATTGGTTAACCGGGAATGCCGGCCATGCGATGATATGATACCTGATATGATTCAGCTTAATACCAAAAAACATGACTTTATTTTTATACAGTCTTTGTTCATAGCTGGCGTTGATGCCATAGCCATTCATAAAAGAATTCCATATCGGGAAGGAATGGCCGCCTTCAATGAAATCGATTGAATTTGTATAATACAGGTCACATCTCAGGGTCAGCGCAGATTGTTTAAAACTATAGCCCGCAAGGATGGAAGGCTGTTGTTCCCATCCGGTAAATTTTGTCTGGTACCCAAACGATCCCAGGTAGCCAAAGTCGAATGCAAATTGGTATCCTATCCCGAAATGATAATTTTTGATCGAATAATTCCAGAAGGGCCCAAAATTGAATTTGTTTGATATGCCCAGCGTAGCGAGGCTTGCCTGCATATTAAATCCGAAGGGCAGACTAAATTTCCCACTATAAACAAGCATGGGAGCATTGATGTCGTCGAGGGTCCATTCTCTTGGTACAACCACATATGATAAAGAAATGGAATGATAATAATGCCATTTGGGAAGAGCCTGGGGTAATAAAAAACTGGCTGATTTGATATGAAAGCTGTCATTCCCCGGAGTTATTTTCACGGTATTATTTTTTTGCTGGGCATGAACATATTGGCCCGAACCTAGCAGGACTATTGCAATGAATATGCTGAATAAATTAGGATGTTGAGATGATTTCACGAATGATAAATTTTAGCTTTGATCGGATGACTTTTTTTTTCTATCCTTGATGAATCAAAACTATATATGGCAATACCCGAAACATAATCGGGTTTTACCACCGATCATTTCAATTTTGCAATAATTGCATATTGGGCAAGAAACAAAACGGTCAGAAGTAATTTTTGCAAGAAAGCGAGACGAGGAACGCGATTTAGAATGAATATGCAAAAAAGGCCCGCTGCTTATGGTTCAATTTGAAAATAAAATGTAATGGTCGGGACCGGTATCATCGTATAAAAAGAAGATGGCAGATTAGAAAAGTCGGGCGGAGTTATTTCATTTCGCATTTTTCTTCACCATTGTGATAGTACATGAAAGTTCTTTGGCCGGTGGAAGAGAAATCAATTTCAAAAAATCCTTTTTCATTCCACCGCGCATATTCAACACCGTTTCCTTTCGGCATTTTTTGTATATCTTTTTCAGAAACAGAATTGGTTTTACTGCCCGCGCCACTGATGATATAGTGAATACTGTCGGAAGGATAATAATATTGAAGAGAATGAATATGTCCGCAGACATAATAAGTTCCCGGATATTGTTCTATGATTTTTCTCATTTTATTAACCATTCTTTTATTTGAAGGAAAATTGGTATTGGAGGCCTTGATCCTTCCGAAAAGATTGGGATGTTTCAACGGGCCTGTGTTGGGGCCTTTCGCATATAAAGTATTATGGCCTGCGACAATTACCTGTTGATGATTTTTTTTTGAATCCAGTATCAGGCTGTCAAGGCGATGATAAAATTCTCTTTCGATGGGAAATTCTGATTCCTGTTTCTGTTTGTATGCGGCGATAATTAAACGGTAGGTATCAATAAATATAATCCTGATTGAATGATCGTCAAGATCAATAAAAGCGGGCCCCGCTTCGCCATTTTTTGGGAGGAAAACATTTCCGGGATTGGAGATGGATGAGTTTGTATCCAGGTTTTTTTCAATAAAATCTTCCTCCATCTTTAATTTTTTTTCTCCTTTTCGCTCTTTTGTTTTGTTCCACCAGTCGTGATTGCCAGGAATAAAAAAAACATATCCCATATAGTTAGTCAGTATAGCTAACTGTGATCTGATTTTTTCCTGGGTCAGCCGGCTGCTGTCAAAACCTTTGAAGCCATAGGGAATGATTCCGCCAAGATCATCCTTGTATGCGTTATCTCCCAGAAAAATCACGGCGCTGGACGGATTGCTGTCCAATTGCTTTTTTAGATTCAGTAGTGCTTCCCCGGTAACAGGATCTTCTCCGGCATCACCGACAAGAAATACCTTAAAATTAATTTGCTGAGCATCACCAGGAACATATATTAACAGGAGCGGGCAACCGAAGAATAATATATATATAATAAAGCAAAGAGCTCCTCGCGAAAAGTTCTCTTTTGCATTACTCAATATCATGATTGTAAATTAATGCAATTAAAAAATAGGAATAACAGCGTGCCTGATAATAATGCTGATATCTATAAGAAATAGCCGGCATATATTTTACATTGATTTTTTTAAGATCACTCAATTTATTCCAGAATTTGGACGGTTTTTCCACAAATGGGATAATTAAAGCTCTGCAAATTAAATTAGTCTGGGAAAATGAATTCACCCAATTGATCTAAGCATTTGGTAGTCAGTGAAAGACGGCTCTATTTTTTTCCCGGGAAGCTTTTTTTCTTTTTTGGTACATCGATTGAAAATAATAATGCAGATCTTTCAAATACGGTTGGATGACAATAACAGTTCTTGTCTATTCGTCGAAATCTGCTATGAAATGATAAAAAAAATGACAATATTTGAATTGGAAATCACTTGCAGTCTGAGCCTTTTAATAGACAATAACACGCGAAGATTCTTCGTTATTGCGTCTAAGAGTAATCATATAATTTCTGAGAAAAAACTTCAGTGATCAATGAGTTATTAAATAACCCATCTGATATACCCTGAGAATTACCAAATGTGATAATACTTCCGTATCTGAATTTTTAGTAACGACCCTTTTGAAAACATAAATTGATTCGTCATGAAAACGTTGTCTAAGCTCGTGTCCACCAGTAGTATATCCCTATTGGTAATAACTTCCCCTGTATTAATTTCAGGTAGCCACAAGAAAATCAACTTCACCAGCAATACCAATACTGTTGCAGCTGCTTACCATACCAATATTAGTACAAACAACATACCAAATCGTAACCTGAATTTTGCTTCAGTTTCAACAACTAATACGGCTGAAAAAAAGGTGGATTATGCTGCTGAGGCTGCCGCTAAAAAAGCATTTGAAGTAAAGATGGTTGTTCAGCAAGCAGTGAGTATTTATGATTCAATGAAACTGGGCAGATCTGGTCTGAATGCAAAAGCTTTTGAATACGCCTGGAGAGGATATCATAATCTTTTAAAGACGGGAACTTTGACTAAAACCAATGTGCTGACGATTTGTGACTTTACACAATCATCTCGTCGTAAACGTTTATATGTTATCGATGTCGCTAAAAGAAAATTGTTATACAATACTTATGTATCTCATGGAATGAACTCGGGAGTGGAATATGCAACTAGTTTTTCAAACAGACCCGAATCTTTCAAAACCAGTCTTGGATTTTATGTTACCTCTAAGACATATGTAGGAAGAAATGGTCTTTCCTTGAAAGTAACCGGATTGGAAAAGGGATATAATAATCTTGCATCGAAACGTGGTATTGTGATTCACGGAGCAGATTATATTGGTGCTGAATATCTGAAGAATAACGGTGAGATGGGAAGAAGCCTTGGTTGTACAGCTATTCCAAACCAAATGAATCCCAAAGTGATTAAAAGTATTAAAAATGGCAGTTGCTTTTTTATCTATCACCCTTCTAAAAAGTACCTGACTGAATCAACTGTGATAAATGGTTAAGTATAAGCTATAATAAATAATTCGGGAAAGGGTCAGTTATTATACTGCCCCTTTGTCGGTTAAAGATGAGACTGTTTCAGCGATAATCAGGTATCCATCCAAATCCTTACAATATGAAACGAAGAACTCTACTTTTTTTCCTAAGCGCTTTCTTCCTGTCAACAGTCAGGTCTCAATCTGCAGATCCTGTTTTAAAACTTTATGCAACACAATATGAACAGGAAAGAGTGCATATTCATTTTGACAAGGATGCTTATTTGCCTGGAGAGACCGTTTGGATGAAAGCTTATATTCTTTGCGGTTCCAAACCCTCGGGCATCAGCAAAAATATTTACTTCGATTGGACCGACTCATATGGCAATTTGATTTACCACAGCGTTGCTCCGATAACGGAAAGTGTGGCAACCGGTTCTTTTATTGTACCTCCATTTCTTACAGGAGGTGCGGTTCACGTCAAAGCCTATACGCAATGGATGCTCAATTTCGACAGTAGTTTCTTATTCAATAAAGATATTGCGGTATTGACTTCATGGGATGGCAATCTGCTCCCCGAAAAGCACAATACAAGTATTCAATTCTTTGCAGAAGGAGGCGACCTGGTAAATGGACTGCCTTCAGTGATTGCATTTGAAGCAATGGATCAGCGTGGAACTCCTGTAGAAGTAAAGGGCGTTGTCAAAAAAAGCAATGGAGATATAATTGACAGCTTCTCGACCATGCACAGGGGAATGGGAACTCTCAGTCTGAGGCCAATCAGTGGAGAAACTTATACTGCGTTCTGGAAAGATGAGTTTGGCGAATCGCACACAACTCCTTTGCCCCAGGTTAAGACGACAGGCGCAGTAATGCGCATAACTCCTGAAAAAGACAATTCGATTCATTTCCAGGTTGAAAGGCCTGCCGATTGTCCGGATAACTTCAAATCACTTACGATGATTGCTACAATGCATCAGAATGTTTTATATCAGTCGGCGATTGATCTTTCTACAAAAACAATGGCGGATGATGATATGAACGTCTCCTCTTTTCCCAGCGGGGTTCTTCAGATAACTCTTTTTGATGCACATATGGTTCCGTTTGCAGAAAGGGTCGCTTTTGTAAATAACCATCAATATGAATTTGCTGCGCAGTTCAGGAAAGAACTTGTTAATCTGAATAAAAGAGGAAGGAATGAAATTTCTATTGAAGTTCCGGATAGTCTTTCATCCAGCCTGTCTGTATCAGTAACCGATGGAGGACTTGGATCAGATACCAGCAATAATATTATTACAGATTTTTTGTTGAGCAGTGATATCAAGGGAAATATTGTTGATCCTGCTTATTATTTTTCAACCAACCAGTCAAATTCGAATTTTTATCTTGATTTGGTCATGCGCACACATGGCTGGAGGAGATTTAAATGGCAAGATGTTAACGCAGGAAAACTTCCGCAAATTCAATATCCCGCAGACAGCGATTATATGAAATTAAAGGGACAGGTATTTGCTCCTCAATCCGGTTTTGATGCGAGTGATTCAATTACACTGTTGATAATTACAAAAGACCGGAAAAAACAGATATTAAACCTCCCACTCAACGCCAATGGAAGTTTTATGCAGAAAGGAATATTTTTTTATGATTCGGCACAGATTGTATATAAGCTAAACCATCCCGCGAAAATGAATTCAAATTCATCTGTGCGTTTTCAAACCGGTTTGCTCTCCCAGGGAATTTTATCCAATACCCGGGCTTCTGACCCGGAATTTATATGGACTAAGGTTCCGGATGTTGTTCTTGAGAAAGAATCCGGAGGCAATATCACGGAATTGCATAATTATTCAAGATTATCATTGGCGATGACTTATGTATTTTCCCCTGCTAACAGGAATGACCAGACGAAAAATAGTTATGAAACCGCATCTCATTTTTTACAAAACAATTTCCCTGATTTGAAATTCCCTTATGCACCGAAAGAAAGCGGCGATCCGACAAATAACCAGGAAAACAGGTATACTTCATATTCAGCGAATAATCCATCGCAGCAACAGGCATTTAATCCTCAAAAAAATAATGTAAACCTGTCTTTAGACGGAGTATTGGTGAATATGGATGATTTGAAACAACTGAATATGAAGGAAGTTCTCTTTATCAAGTTTATTCAAAAGACCAGCCCGAAAGATCTTCCAACCTTATCCATAACAAGCAGGCAATCGATCGATCAGAATAATATTATGAATAATAAGGCAGGATTTGCCGTGATTACCGGATATACACCCGCAAAGGAATTTTATTCTCCGCAATATGCTGATATAATAGAGGATCATCCGGCAACGGATTTCCGTTCAACTCTTTATTGGAATCCGCATATTGTAACCGATAAAAATCACAGAAAAATTAAACTGGTATTTTATAATAATGATATTTCCAACAAATTCAGGATAGTCATTGAGGGAATGAATAAAGAAGGAAAATTGATCAGAGTTGAGGAAATCATCAAATAGATAACATTAAATGTTCGTAACAACCCCGTAGAATATATAATTTCTTTGCATTAATTACGTTAACCTCTAAACCTGATCCGACAATGTTAAACATCGAATTATCAGTAAATGTTCTGACCCTTGGAATCATTGCCCTTGTAGCTATGTTCATTGGCTTTAGTTTCAAGAGCAGGATATTGAGAAAAAAACAATTGAAAATACAGGAACTCAGAAAGGAAATTGTAAATAACCACGCACATATTTTGGAATTGCAAAAGGAATACGTAGTACTGGAATCACAAATGAAGGGACCAAAAGCTCCTGTTTTGCCGTTGAAGACTCCGGCTAAAGATTACATAGAGGAAGGTCATCGTGTTTCAGACGGAGCTATCTAAACAAATCTTATTTCATTTTAGTAAAAGCCTCTATTAACAGAGCAATTGGCGTATTTCTGTTCATTGTTTAAAAGACACAAGGCCTTTAAACAATGCCACGAGTTCGCCATTTTCTTTTTCTATCCTGACTTCATAAACGCCAATTCTGTTTCCGACATTTTTTTCTCCTGCAATAGCCAGGATGGTATCGCCTGTCATCAATGGCTTGATATGGGTAATGGATGTTTCGAAAGAAACTGCCTGACGCCCCCTGCTATTTGAAGCAAACGCCAGGGCGCTGTCTGCTAAAGAATAAGTAATTCCGCCGTGCGCAATTTCAAATCCATTGCACATTTCCTTTCTTATTTTCATTTTTAATTTGCAAAAACCCTCTCCCTCTTCTATCCTTTCGACGCCCAACCACTGACTGAAATAATCTTTTTCCATCATTGCATCAATGATGGAACCCGGATTTGATTTTTGAGAACTCATTGAAAAAAATGATTAATGTTAAATATGAAGAGCAGCTGATTATTATTTATTCTCCCCTGAACCTGGGAGCTCTTTTTTCCAGAAATGCTTTTACTCCTTCATTGAAATCATATGTTTTACCCGCTTTTTGTTGCCATTTCTGTTCAGCCGATAACTGATCTTCCAGTGAATTGGTAAAAGAACTATTCAATGCCTGTTTTATAAATCCAAGTCCTCTGGTTGGCATCTGAGCCAGCGTTTCAGCAATTTTTTTAGAAGATTCAGCGAAATATTCATCCGGGAAAACCTTATATATCATTCCCAATTGTAGGGCTTCCTCCGAACTTATTTTATCTGCAAGCATCATCAGGGCAGATGCTTTTTGCCATCCGATCAATCGCGGAAGAAAATAAGTTCCTCCGCTGTCAGGAATCAAACCAATTTTAGAAAATGCCTGAATAAATGATGCTGATTGAGCAGCAACAACTACATCACAGCATAAGGCAATATTGGCTCCTGCACCTGCAGCTACTCCGTTTACTGCGGCCACAACCGGTTTTTCTATTTTCCTGATCCGGGTAATAATTGGATTGTATTGTTCGGAAAGTATTTTATCAAAACCAGGAATGTTGTCTCCTGTAACTTCACTTAAATCCTGTCCGGCACTGAAACCCTTACCTTTTCCGGTTAGATAGATGCAGCGTATGGTTGTGTCATTTTCGCAGGCATCTAATTTTTTCTGAAGTTCCAAAGCCATTTCCCGGTTAAAGGCATTGAGTTTATCGGGACGGTTGAATGAAAGTGAAGCCACTTCATTTTTTATTTCAAGCAAGACAGAAGAATTCATATCGGTTTATAAAATACAATTTACAATTTATATGATAGGCTTAATGGCATTTGAAATAATCAAATGGTTCATGGCAATCATTACATTGGTACAATGCTTTACAGGCAGTCGATCCAAATTGACTGATCATTCTTGTATTGTATGAATTGCATAAAGGACATTGGATGGCTTCTCCTTCATGGAATAATTCCGGTTTACAAATATGTTGCCTGGGCATCGGCGGCGCAATGCCAAATGCTTTTAATTTTTCTTTCCCTTTTTCACTCATCCAGTCGGTTGTCCATGCAGGTGATAGAATGGTCGTCAGCCGGAAATTTTTATATCCATGCTGCAACAGAGTTTTTTGAATATTTGTTTTGATAGCATCCATTGCCGGACATCCACTATAAGTAGGAGTAACAAATACTTCAACAAGATCATTTTCAATTTCCACCTTTCTTAGAATACCCAGATCAATGATGGAAAGAACAGGAACTTCAGGATCCATCACCTCATTTAATATTTTCAGTATTTCAGATTTTGTGGTATCCATGCTCTTTTTGAATTATACTCAGAATAAACTTCTTACCATTCACATCCCGGGTAAGCTCTTTGAAGAAATTGCATTTCGGCAAGGATATATCCCAGGTGTTCAGTGTGTTTTCCTTCTTTGCCACCATATAAATCCCATTTCCTATCGGCAAGGATAGGAAGGGTCGCTTCTTTCAATATAATGTTTACTTTTTGTTCCCATTTAGGTTTGAGTTCTGAAAGATTTGCTCCTGTTTTTTTATTGAACGCTTCCTGTTCATAATTCACTTCCCTGAATAATTCTCCTGTAAATTTTACCAGGTCATCCATTGCATTCAGCATGCGTTGATGACTTTCTTCAGTCCCGTCGCCAAGTCTGATCACCCATTCACCGCTCCATTTCACATGATAGGAAACTTCCCTGATTGCTTTTTCACTGATAGCAGCAATGGTTGAATCCTTACTGTATTGCAATTGCTCGTATAAATAAAACTGGTAGAGGCTAAAAAAGAATTGTCTTAAAATAGTCCTGGCCCAGTCTCCATTTGGTTGTTCTGCCAATAAACAATTTTTGAAATCCCATACATCCCGGTGATAGGCCAATATATCTTCATCAATTTTTTTCTTTCCATCTCTTTTTTTATTAATTATATCTGCTGCATATTGGTAAAAATTTCTGGCCTGTCCAATAAGGTCCAAAGCAATATTTGAAATGGCGATATCCTGTTCCAGAATGGGCCCGTGTCCTGTCCATTCACTGTTTCGATGCCCGAGGATAAGGGCATCGTCTGCCATATGCAGAGTATAATTTTCAAGAAAGTCTTGTTTTTCCTTTTTACTAGTTTTTGAAATATGCGGACCCGGTTTTTTTTTCATTGATATCAAAATTTCTTAATCATGCAGAGCCTACATATTTTTCAGTTCATCCGGTAAATGGTAAAATGTCGGATGTCGGTATATCTTATCATTTGCAGGATCGTATAAGGAAGATCCTTCAGCCGGATCAGAAGCATGGATGTATTTACTTTCAACAACCCAAATGCTGATGCCTTCCATTCGCCGGGTATAAACATCCCTGGCATTTTCAATAGCCATTTGCGCATCTGCTGCATGCAGACTGCCGGCGTGTTTATGATCCATACCCTGCTTACTCCGGATAAATACTTCCCACAATGGCCATTCACCCCTCGCCCCTGAAGGGCAATCGGGTAGCTGGCTATTTTTATTTTCTTTTTCCACAGATATTTGTTTTTTGTTTTTATGCTGCAACTAATCCTCCCTTTAGGGGTTGGGGGTTTTTCTTTGCATGTGCCATCGCCGCTTCTCTCACCCATGCTCCGTCTTCATGTGCTTTAATTCTTGCATCCAGTCGTTCTTTATTACAGGGGCCATTTCCATTTACAACATTCCAGAATTCTTCCCAGTTGATTTGACCGAAATCATAATGTTTTCTTTTTTTATTCCATTTTAAATCAGGATCAGGAAGCGTCATGCCCAATATCTTAACCTGATCAGCACAAACATCAATAAATTTTTGTCTTAACTCATCATTGGTGAATCGTTTTATTTTCCATTTCATACTCTGGGCAGTATGCGGAGATGAATCATCTGCTGGTCCAAACATCATTACCGAAGGCCACCACCAGCGATTAATAGCATCCTGGCACATGTGTTTCTGAGCTTCGCTTCCCTTGCTAAGAGTTAATAATATTTCGAATCCCTGTCGCTGATGGAAACTTTCTTCTTTGCAAATCCTGATCATCGCTCTTGCATAAGGGCCGTATGATGCCCGGCAAAGTGGAACCTGGTTCATGATAGCAGCTCCGTCTACCAGCCATCCAATAGCGCCCATATCTGCCCAGGTAAGTGTAGGATAATTGAAGATAGAAGAATATTTTGCTTTGCCTTCATGCAGTTGATCGATCATTTCGTCGCGGGTGATGCCGAGCGTTTCGGTAGCAGCATATAAGTATAATCCATGCCCTGCTTCATCCTGCACTTTGGCAATCAGCGTTGCTTTTCTTTTTAGCGAAGGAGCCCTGGTAATCCAGTTTCCTTCGGGCAACATACCAACAATCTCGCTATGTGCATGCTGCGACATTTGCCTGATGAGCAGTTTGCGATACTGATCGGGCATCCAGTC
>Ga0335083_10006188_pt1 | contig 15045 bp, 14 predicted proteins | sample Lox_Sample_42_FD_206716 | JGI IMG/M metagenome (GOLD analysis project Ga0335083, IMG submission 206716) | Soil microbial communities from Loxahatchee National Wildlife Refuge, Florida, United States - Lox_Sample_4.2 | ecosystem: Environmental > Terrestrial > Soil > Wetlands | place: USA... | reverse complement strand
GCCGCGATCCTTGCGGTCATCATCATCCCCTTCGCCTTCTGGGGCATCGGCGACATTCGACTTGCCGGACGCACGAACGAAGTCGCGCATGTCGGCGGCACCCATATCCCGCTCTATGGCTGGCTGGGCGGCACGTCGGTGCCGATCGAGGATGTGCGCGAGCGCTTCATCCGCCAGCTCGAGCAGATCCAGCAGCAGACCGGCCAGCGGCCTGAGCCTGCACAAGCGATCCAGTACGGCCTGCATATCCGCGCCCTGGAAGACGCCATCCAGCGCGCCGTGATCGACAACGCCATGAACGAATACGGCCTGACCGTCAGCGACGAGGAAGTGCGCGCGCTGATCGCGCAGAATGCCGCCTTCAAGGGCGCGACGGGCAAGTTCGATCCGCTCAAGTACAGGAACCTGCTGCAGAATGCCCGCATCACCGAGGCCGCCTACGTGGCCGACGTGCGGCGTCAGATCGCCTCGACGCAGCTCTTCGGGGTCGTTCGCGCCGACGGCCTCGCACCGAAGATGATGCGCGACGACCTCTTCAAGATGATGAGCGAAAAGCGCGTGGCCGAAACGATCTACGTGCCGGACGCCATCGTCACGACTGTCCCGAAGCCCACGTCGGAACAGCTCAACACCTATTTCGAGGCCAACAAGGCCAAGTTCCAGATTCCCGAATATCGCGCCTTCTCCTACGTCCTGCTGAGCATCGCCGACGTGATGGACCAGGTCACGGTCACGCCCGACCAGATCAAGCAGGAATACGAGGCCCGCGCCTCGGAGTTCGGAACGCCGGAGAAGCGCGACGTCGACCAGGCCATGACCGACAGCGAGGACAAGGCCAAGCAGATCATCGCCGCGGTCAAGGACGGCAAGTCGCTGGAGGACGCCACAAAGCAGGTCACCGGCAGCGCCGACGGCGTGATCAAGCTCGGCCTGATCCTGAAGAAGGATCTGCCGGCCGGTCCGCTGGCCGACGGTGTGTTCAAGGCGCCCGACGGCGTCGATCCGCAGCCGATCAAATCGCCCCTCGGCTGGCATGTGATCCGCGTCAACAAGATCGAGCCCGGCAAGGTGACGCCGCTCGACGAGGTGAAGGACAAGATCGAGAAGGACCTCAAGGCCCAGCTCGCGCCCGACCTCCTGATCAAGCTGGTCAACAATTTCGATCGTGAGCTCGGCAAGACCCAGTCGATGGTCGAGGCGGCCAAGGCGCTCGATCTCAAGGTGAAGAGTTTCGATGCCGTCGATGCCCGCGGCCAGGACGCCTCGGGCAAGCAGGTCGTGATCGGTCCGGCCGCAGCCGAGATGATCCAGGCCGTCTTCGCCACGCGCGAGAGCAGCGAGAGCGAGCTTCTGGAGACCCAGAAGGGCGAATACTTCGTCGTGCGTACCGATCGCATCACGCCCGCTCGCATTCCCGCGCTGAGCGAGGTCGAGGCCAAGGTGACCGAAGCCTGGACGGCCGCCGAGCGGCGCAAGGCCGCCGACCAGAAGGTCAAGGACGCGGTCGACAAGGCCAATGGCAGCGGCGATTTCGCCGCCGTCGCCAAGGATCTCGGCCTCGAGGTCCGCACGGCCAAGGCGATCACGCGATACGAGACCGATCCGCCCAACTACGCCACGCAGCCGGTGGTGCTCGCGCTGTTCAAGCTTGCGCAGAACAAGGCGCAGGCCGTGCGCACGGCCGACGGCAACGTGATCGTGCGGATGAAGGAGAGCCAGCCCGTCGATCTCGCCAAGGAGAAGGCGACGCTCGACCGTTTCGGCGCCGAGCTCGACGGGCAGGTTGCCAACGACCTCGTCGCCCAACTGCTCGGCGCATTGCGCGGCAAGTACGGCGTCCAGGTCAACGAGCAGGTGTTCGCCGCGGCCTTCTCGCCGCAGCAACAGCAATAGGCCATGGCGGTATCGCCCGATTTCCCGGCCTTCGAGAAGGTCTACGAGGCCGGCAAACCGCAGCTTGTCTGGACCAAGGCGGTCGCCGACCTGGAGACGCCTGTTTCGGCCTACCTGAAGCTCGCCGACGGCCGGCCCAATTCCTTTTTGCTGGAATCGGTCGAGGGCGGCTCGGTACGCGGCCGCTATTCGATCATCGGCTTCAAGCCCGACGTGATCTGGCGCTGCCGCAAGAACCAGGCGGAGATCAACCGCCGCGCCCGGTCCGACGCGCGCGCTTTCGAGCCGCTCGAGGGAAGGCCGCTGGAGACGCTGCGCGTGCTGATCCGCGAATGCCAGATGGACCTGCCGCCCGGCCTGCCGCCGATGGCATCGGGCCTCTTTGGCTTCCTGGGCTACGACATGGTCCGCGACATGGAGCGGCTGCCGGACAAGAATCCCGATCCGATCGGCCTGCCCGACGCCATCATGGTGCGGCCGACCCTGATCTGCATCTTCGACCGGCTCGAAGACAACGTGACCCTCGTGACGCCGGTCTGGCCGCAGGCCGGGACCGGCGCGCGCGCTGCCTTTGAAGCCGCGGAGGAGCGGCTGGCCGACGCCATGTCGGACTTCGAGCGGTCCCTGCCCTATCGCCGAGAAAGCGCCGATGCGCTGGACGACCTGCCGCAGCCCACGCCCAACATGAGCGAGGCCGAGTTCAAGCAGATGGTAGCGACCTGCAAGGAGTACATCCGCGCGGGCGACGCCTTCCAGATCGTGCCTTCCCAGCGCTTCTCGGTACCGTTCAAGCTGCCGCCGCTTTCGCTCTATCGGTCGCTTCGTCGCATCAATCCCTCGCCGTTCCTGATCTTCTTCGACTACGGCGACTTCTCGATCGTGGGCTCGAGTCCGGAGATCCTGGTCCGCCTGCGCGACGACGCCGTCACCATCCGCCCGCTTGCCGGCACGATTCGCCGCGGCGCCACGCCTGAGGAAGACAAGCAACTCGCCGACAAGCTCCTGGCCGATCCCAAGGAGCATGCCGAGCATCTGATGCTGCTCGATCTCGCGCGCAACGATGTCGGCCGCGTCTCCAAGATCGGCACCGTACGCGTGGTCGAGCAGTTCACCATCGAGAAATACAGCCACCTCCAGCACATTTCGAGTCATGTCGAAGGCATGCTGGAGGACGGGCTGGAGGCGATCGACGCCCTGAAGGCGGGCTTCCCCGCCGGTACGCTGTCAGGAGCCCCCAAGGTCCGCGCCATGGAGATCATCGACGAAGTCGAGCCCGTGCGCCGCGGCATCTATGCCGGCTGCGCGGGTTACTTCGCGGCCAACGGCTCGATGGACACCTGCATCATGCTGCGCACGGCTTTCGTGAAGGACAGCGTGATGTACGTGCAGGCCGGTGTCGGCGTGGTCGCCGATTCCGACCTCGAGGCGGAGTTCCAGGAAAGCCACCTCAAGGCGCGCGCCCTCGTTCGCGCGGCGGAAGAAGCGGTGCGCTTCGCCAACGCCGGCAATTGGACGGCCGGCAATACGCGAAGATGACCTTGGCGCATGGCACGACTCAAATCGAGTCGCCTCGCCTCATCCTCCGACGCGTCACGCCAAGCGACTTGGCCTTCTACACCCGCATTCACTCGCTGCCTCAAGTCGCACGCTATCTCTGGCCAAATGGGATACCCCGTACGCCGCAGCAGACGCTGGTCTGGTTGAAGTCCGTTCTTGAGAGCTATGAACGTCTGGCCCTCGGCTATCTCGCGGTCGTGCGCAAGGCGGACAATGCGCTGATCGGACGCTGCGGTATCATGGAGCTCGCGACCGAGTCGGCGGCACCTGCACAGCGTTTGCGTACCGGATGGTTCGACGACAACCTGCCGCCGGCGGGCGTCTCGGTGATCCACGAGTGCGAGCTTGGCTACACTTTCGATCCCGCTGTTTGGGGCCAGGGCTACGCGGCGGAAGCGGCAAGCTGCGTGCGCGACCATGCGCGAGACGTCCTGCGCCTTTCCTACGTGATCTCCGCAATACACCCGGAGAACGTCCGCTCGCAGCGAGTTGCGTCACGGTGGGGTGCACGCTTCGAAGGCCGGATGGAAGCCCATGGCATGGTCTGGGATCGCTATGTCTGGCCCCTTCTTGCGACAGGCGGCACGCTGCGCCCGCCAAAGCCCTCCTCCAGATGACAAAGCCGGGACGGCCCGCTTAACTCCTGCCAACGGAGGAGACGAAATGTCCGACTGGCAAAAGAAATATCAGCGCCTGGTGTTCGATCGCCCGCATCCCAAGGTGCTGCGGGTCACGATGAACCGGCCGGAGAAGTACAACGCCACCGACGCCATCATGCACAGCGAGCTGGTCGATGTGTGGCGCGACATCGATCGCGACGACACGGTCAACGCGGTGATCATCCAGGGCGCAGGCGGCAAGGTGTTCTCGGCCGGCGGCGACTTCGACATCATCGAAAAGAACATGAAGGACCACAACGCGCTGCTGCGCACCTGGAAGGAAGCGCGCGACATCGTCTACAACGTGATCAACTGCTCCAAGCCGATCGTGTCGACGATCCGCGGCCCCGCCGTCGGCGCGGGCCTCGTCGCGGGCGTGCTGGCCGATGTGTCGATTGCCTCCAAGAAGGCGCGCATCATCGACGGCCACACGCGGCTCGGCGTCGCCGCGGGCGATCATGCCTGCATCATCTGGCCGCTGCTCTGCGGCATGGCCAAGGCCAAGTACTACCTGCTGCTCTGCGAATCCGTCGACGGCGAGGAAGCCGAGCGCATCGGCCTGGTCTCGCTCTGCGTCGAGGACGATCAGCTCGAGGCCAAGGGCATCGAGGTCGCGACCAAACTTGCCGAAGGCGCGCAGAGCGCCATCCGCTTCACGAAGTACGCGCTCAACAACTGGATCCGCATGATGGGCCCGACATTCGACACGTCGCTCGGTCTCGAGATGCTGGGCTTCCTCGGCCCCGACGTGAAGGAAGGCCTCGCCTCGCATCTGGAGAAGCGCAAACCGAAATTCGATCCCTACTCGCCCCTCTGAGGAACACACCATGCGCGGCCTGAAGGACAAGAACGTCATCGTCACCGGCGGCGCGGGCGGCATCGGCAGCGCGATCTGCCGCCGCTTCGCCGAGTACGGCGCCCATGTCGGCGTGTTCGACAAGAACCTCGACGCGGCGAAGAAGGTCGCGGGCGAGATCGAGGGCTTCGTGTCGGATGTCGACATCACCGACTACGACGCCGTCGGCCGCGAGATCGGCCGCTTCGAGAAGGAGGTCGGGCCGACCGACATCCTGGTGAACAACGCGGGCTGGGACAAATTCGTCAACTTCGTCGACACCACGCCCGACCTCTGGGAGCAGATCGTCGCCATCAACCTGCGCGGGCCGCTGAACATGAGCCACGTCGTGCTGAAGGGCATGGTGGCCCGCGGCCACGGCCGCGTGGTCAACATCGCCTCGGACGCAGGCCGCGTCGGCTCCTCGCAGGAGGCGGTCTACTCGGCCTGCAAGGGCGGCATTATCGCCTTCACCAAGACCGTGGCCCGCGAGGTCGCCCGCAAGGGCATCACGCTGAACGCCGTCTGTCCCGGTCCGACCGATACCCCCCTGCTCGCGGCCGTCGCCGGCGACGACGAGCGCGGCCAGAAGGTGCGTGCCGCCCTGGTCAGCGCCATCCCCATGAAACGGGTTGGCCAGCCGGATGACATTCCAGGTGCAGTTTGCTTCCTGGCGAGCGATGATGCGGCGTTCATCACGGGCCAGACCTTGAGCGTCTCCGGAGGCCTGACGATGCACGGCTAACCAAGAAAAAGACATCAGGGAGGAAACGATGAGCGAACTCTGGATCCAGCCGACGAACGGGGCGTTGGGCGCCGACGTCCATGGCATCGATCTCAGCCAGCCGGTGAGCGACGCCACCTTCCAGCGCCTTCTCGAGGCCTGGGGCCAGCATCTGGTGCTGCGCTTCTCCGGCCAGAAGCTCGACGACAATCAACTCATGAAGTTCAGCGCACGCTTCGGCGAGCTCGATCGCGCGCCGATCGCGGCGGCGAGCCTCGATCGCAACGATTCGGGCGTGGCGCCTGACGCCGTCGACTGGGTCGCCGTCATCGCGAGCGTGAAGAAGAACGGCAAGGCCGTGGGCGGGCTCGGCAGCTACGAGCTCGTCTGGCACACCGACATGTCCTACAACGACCTGCCGCCGCGCGCGTCTCTGCTTTACGCCCTCGAAGTGCCGCCCGACGGCGGCAACACCGGCTATCTCAACATGTACGCCGCCTACGACACGCTGCCCGACAGGCTGAAGAAGGCGATCGAAGGCAAGACCTGCATCCACGATTCGAGCCGCAACTCGGCGGGCGAGTTGCGCCGGGGTTTCCAGACCACGCTCGACGTGCGCAAGACTCCGGGCGCCGTCCATCCGCTGGTACGGCTGCATCCGCTCACCAAGCGCAAGGCGCTGTTCCTGGGCCGCCGTCCGGGCGCCTATATCCATGGCCTGTCCGTCGAAGAAAGCGAGAAGCTGCTCGACGAGATCTGGGCGCATGCCACGAAGCCCGAATTCGCCTGGTACCAGAAGTGGCGCATCGGCGATCTCGTCCTGTGGGACAATCGCTGCGTCATGCACCGCCGCGACGCCTTCGACGAGAGCCTGCGCCGCCTGATGCACCGCACGCAGATCGTCGGCGAACCGGTGCTGGCGGGATAGGCATGCGCGGCCTGGGGCTGATCGTCGTCCTGCTCTGGGCGCCGCCGGCCAGCGCCGCCGACATCGTCGATCACTTCAAGACCTATCTCGCGGGCTACAAGGGTTCGTTTGAGTTCCTGCAGGACGGCGCCGACAAGGCCCTCGCGCCCAACTCGGCGCGGCAGGTCGTCGTCGATCGCGGCAACGGCTATGTGCAGATCAGCGACAGCTCGGGCACCGACCGCGTGCTCACGGCGGCCGACTATCGCAAGGCCGACGGTGGCGAGGTGCTCGTCGTCGGCAGCTCCGATTGCGCCGACGCTTGCAACTTCACCATCGAGTTCTTTGCCGTGGCGGCGGGCGGTCTGAAGCCGCTCGCCCGTGAGGACATGGTGCCGGCGGTCGCGCCGTCGCGCTTCATCAAGGCCGGCGGCAAGGGGCCGTCGAATGCGCCGACGATCAACTACGTCCCGGCCCGCGTCGGCACCGGCCTGACCCTGAAGCCCTGGTACGGCTACGAGGTCGAGGAACAGATGCCCAAGGCGGTACGCGAGTCGCTGCAGGATGTCGTGCTGAACTGGGACCGCGCCCAGGGCCACTTTCGCTAGGGACTACTTCATCCCCGGCATCTTGACCGCCGAACTGCGGCGTTCGGGCATCGTCTCCTCGAAGGCGCGCGGATAGCGCCACGGCCGCGCCGAGACCTTGTTCAGCCTGTCGAGCGCCTCGGTCGGCAGGCGCCAGCCGCCCGCTTTCAGCGTGTCGCCGAGCTGCTCGGCATTGCGGGCGCCCACGATGGCCGAGGTCATGAACGGCTGGTCCATCACCCAGCGCAGCGCCGTCTGGGCCGGTGTGCGGCCGATCTCCTTCGCCGTGTCGAGCAGGGTCTGCAAGATCTCGGCATGGTTGGACGCGAAGAAACGGCTGTTGAAGCCCCAGCCTTCGGCCGAGCGCGTGCCCTGCACTTTCAAGCTGCCCGGCGTGTACTTGCCCGCGAGGTAGCCCGAGGCGAGCGGCGACCAGGCCACGCAGCCCAGGCCCTTGAGCTGCAGCGCCGGCACGATCTCCTCGTCGATGTCGCGCACGACCAGGCTGTACTGCGGCTGATAGCAGGCGAAGCGCTCCCAGCCGTTGGTGTCGGAGAGCCAGACCGCCTCCATGAGCCGCCAGGTCTCGAAGTTCGAGCAGGCCGTGTAGAGGATCTTGCCCTGGCGCACGAGATCGTCGAGCGCGCGCAGCATCTCCTCCAGCGGCGTCGCCTGGTCGACGTGATGGATGTAGTAGATGTCGATGTAATCGGTCTGCAGGCGCTTCAGGCTGCCTTCGATCTGCTGCTTGATGTGCAGGCGCGACATGCCCGAGTCGTTCGGCCGATGGCCCATCGGATTGAAGAACTTCGAGGCGATGACGGCGTCGTGCCGCCGTCCCTTCAGCGCCACGCCCAGCATGGTCTCCGACGTGCCGCCGACATAGGAGTTGGCGGTGTCGAAGAAGTTCACGCCGCCGTCGAGCGCGGCGTTCACCATCCTGTCGGTGCCGTCCTGGTCGGCGCCATTGCCGAAGGTCATGGTGCCGAGGCAGATCTCCGAGACCTTGAGACCGGCGCGGCCGAGATTGCGGTACTCCATCCGTCAACTCCTGTCGGGCAACGTGACCTTGTTGTCCTGCAGCACCTTCTCCAGCGTGGGAATGCCCGCGGCCGTCCGTCCGGCCTTGCAGCTTGCGATCGCCTCTTCATGCGCGACGTTCGGTGAGGCGTAGGTCGGACGCGGATCCTCCGGATTGTTGACGTAGGTGCGATAGAGCTTGATGAGCTCGGCGCAATAGCGCACCTCGTCGGCCGCGAACGTCGTCGCCGGCAGGACGAGGCAGGCAACCAGGACGATCCAACCCGTTCGGTTCATGATGCTCCTCAATGACGATGCAGCGGCGGGCGGGCGGGCGTCGCGGGCTTCTCCCAATCCAGCACCGTGCGCGCGGTGCGGCCAAGCACCCACTCCTTGTCGCTCTCCGACAGGCCGGGATTGTCGCGCATGTAGTAGAAGGCTTCCGACCAGTTGTAGAGGCCGCGGCTTGCCGTGAAGTCGCTCGCCCACATGACGCGCTCGCGGCCGAAGGCATCGATCGTGCGCGCGAGATGGGGCCGCGCCTCGACGAACGGATAGCTCGTGGCGCCGAACACGCGCGGCGCATGGCACCATTTGACGTAGACGTTGGGATACTTCGCGAGCGCCAGCACCGAGTCGTAGTCGCCGGGCGTGAGCGGCAGGCCGCAATGGTCGATCACGATCCTGAGGCTCGGAAAGGCCTTGGCGTAGGGTTCCAGCAGGTGGGAGTTGTTCAGCGTCAGCACGAACATCGGCAGGCCGAGCCGCTCGGCCGTGCGGAAATAGTCCATGAAGGCGCCTTCGGCGAGATGCTTCGCCGGCGTCTCGCCGCGCGCCGCCAGGCGAATGGCCCGGCCCTGGGGCGAGTCCTTCACCTCCTGCATCAGCCGTCCATAGTCTCGATCGAAGGGATCGATGCGCAGCAGCCAGGCGAAGCGTTCGGGATATTGCGCCGAGGCCATCGCGGCACCCGCCGCCGTCGAGCGGAAGAGGCCCTGCTCCGTCCGGTAGCCCGGCATCGGATCGTCGTTGGCGGCATAGCCGCGGAACTCGTCGATCACCGCGGCCTGGATGCCGAGCGAATCCATGACCGCGAGCGCCGCGGTCGGCTCCATGGTGATGAACAGATGGATCTGCGCGTCGACGACGTCCATCACAGGCCGAGCATCGCTTTGGCGAGTACGTTCCTTTGCACTTCCGACGAGCCGCCGTAGATCGTGGTCTTGCGCGTGTTGAAGTAGCGCGGCGAGACGTCGTCGACATATTCGCCGCCGACCGGAACGATGTTGCTATCGTAGTTGCGCAGCTCCGTGAACGGCGTGCCGTACCAGCCGACCGCCTCGACCGCGAGCTCGGTCACTTTCTGGCCGACCTCGGTGCCGCGCATCTTGACGATCGAGGCCTGGGTACCGGGGTTCTGGCCACCCTTGAGGCTCGAATAGAACATCAGCTCGTTCATCTCGACGGCGTCGATCTCCATCTCGAGCGCCGCCACCTTCTCGCGCCACTTGGGGTCGTGCGACAGCGGCTCGCCATCGTCGAGCTGCGTGTGCGCCAGCTCCTTCAGATGCCGGAAGGCCTTGCGCAGGCGCGGCCCGAAAGCCTGCCCGCCGCGCTCGAACTCGAGCAGGTACTTGGCATAGGTCCAGCCCATATTCTCTTCGCCGACGCGATTCTCGACCGGCACCTTCACGTCGGTGAAGAAGACCTGGTTCACCTCGTGGCGCATGGGCGTGCGCGTGCCGTCGACGAGATAGATCGGGTCGACCTTGATCCCGGGCGTCTTCATGTCGATCAGCAGGAAGGAGATGCCCTCCTGCCGCTTGCCTTCGTTGGAGGTGCGCACGAGGCAGAACATCCAGTCGGCCCAATGGGCGTTGGTCGTCCATATCTTCTGGCCGTTCACGAGGTAGTGGTCGCCCTGCCGCTCGGCGCGCGTGCGCAAGCTCGCGAGATCGGAGCCCGAGCCCGGCTCGGAATAGCCCTGGCACCACAGCTCCTCCGCCGCCGCGATCTTCGGCAGGAAGCGCTTCTTCTGCGCCTCGCTGCCGTACTTCATCAGCACGGGCGCCACCATCTTGATGCTGAACGACGAGAGATAAGGCGAATCGGCCCGCGCCATCTCCATCTCGAAGATGAATTTCTGCGTCGAGTTCCAGCCCGGCCCGCCATGTTCCTTCGGCCAGTTCGGACAGAGCCAGCCTCGGCCGGCAAGCTTCTTCTGCCACTGCAGCAGCCGCTCCTTGGAGACGTGGCTGGTGCGGCTGCGGCGGCTCTCCTCCGCCACCTCGACCGGCATGTTGGCCGTGATCCAGTCGCGCACTTCCTTCTGGAAGGCGAGCTCGTCGGAGGTGAAGGCGAGGTCCATCGCTAGAGCCCCAGCATCACCTTCGACATGATGCCGCGCTGTACTTCCGATGAGCCGCCGTAGATCGTCATCTTGCGGCCGTTGAAGTAGCGCGGCGCCAGCACGTCGACGCCCTCAGGCCCGATCGGCTCGACATTGGCGTTCCAGGCGCGCTGCTCTGGGAACGGCTGGGCATACCAGCCGGCCGCCTCGACCGCGAACTCCTGGACCTGCTGCATGACCTCCGTGCCGCGCAGCTTGATCATCGAGGAGAGCGGGCCCGGGTTCTGGCCGGCCGCGAGCTTGGAATAGAATTCCTGCTCGAACATCTCGAGGCCGGAGATCTCGATGTCCATGCGCGCGAGCTTCTCCCGCCACGCCGTGTCGGCGAGGATGTTGTCGTCGCCCTCCGGCATCGACCTGGCGATGCGCTGCAGGCGCTCATAGGCCGAGCGCAGCCGCGGGCTGTAGGGATTGCCGCCGCGCTCGAACTCGAGCAGGTACTTGGCGTAGGTCCAGCCCATATTCTCTTCGCCGACGCGGTTCTCGACCGGCACCTTCACGTCGGTGAAAAAGACCGAGTTCACCTCCTGCGTGCCGGCGCGATTGCCGTCGGCGGTGATGATCGGCTCGACCGAGATGCCCGGCGTCTTCATGTCGATCAGCAGGAACGAGATGCCTTCCTGACGCTTGCCCTCGTTGGAGGTGCGCACCAGGCAGAAGATCCAGTCGGCGGTTTGAGCCAAGGTCGTCCAGGTCTTCTGGCCGTTCACGATGTAGAAATCGCCCTGCCGCTTGGCCTTGGTGCGCAGGCTCGCGAGGTCGGAGCCCGAGCCCGGCTCGGAGTAGCCCTGGCACCAGATCAGATCGGAGTTCAGCATCGGCGGCAGGTGCCGCTTCTTCTGCTCGTCCGAGCCGTACTTCATGATCACCGGCGCGCACATCTTGGGACCGAACGGCGAGGTCGTCGGCGCCCCGGCGCGCGCCATCTCCATCTCGAAGATGTATTTCTGCGTCGTGCTGAAGCCCGGCCCGCCGAATTCCTTCGGCCAGCCCGTGCAGAGCCAGCCCTTCTTCGCCAGACGCTTCTGCCAGTCGAGCAGCTTCTCCTTCGGCATGTAGGCGTTACGGCCGACCTTGAGCTCGCCCTGGATTTCGGGCGTCAGGTTCTCCTTCAGCCAGTCCCGCACTTCCTGCTGGAAGGCCAGCTCTTGCTTGCCGAATGTCAGATCCATGAAGGGCTCCTTTATCCTGTGAAACTACCGCGCCCGCTTCCGGCGCGTAAAGCGTGCTACGCTGCACTGCGAAGCCCAGGAGTAACCGTTGACCAACCGTGCCCATGTTTTGCTGTGGACCGACAACACCGCCCCCTATACCGACGCCATCAAGGCAGCCGGCCTTGCCGACCGTGTGGCCCTCGAGACGCTCTCGCGCAAGGACAAGCCGTCGGCCGAGCAACTCGCGCGCACCGAGGCGATGATGGCGCCCGCCGTGCCGCCGGGCCTGCTGCCGTCGATGCCCAAGCTGCGCTGGGCGCAGGCAATGAGCGCGGGCGTGGAGCACTGGTTCACCCTGCCCGATCTTCCCACCCATCTCACCCTCACCTGCGCGCGCGGCACGCACACCGAATCGATGCCCGAGAACATCATGGGCGCGCTGTTCTATGTCGCGAAACCCTATGCGATGGCGGCAGCCAACCAGAAGCTCTCCAGGTGGGATCAGAAGGCCGCGCAACCGCTGACCGGCAAGACGCTCGGCATCCTGGGGCTGGGCGCCATCGGCCAGGAAGTCGCGCGCATGGCAGCGGCCTTCAACATGAAAGTGATCGGCACCAAACGCCGGCCGGAGCCGATGCCCAACGTCGCCGAAGTCCTGCCGCCCGAGCGCACCGACGAGGTCCTGGCGCGCGCCGACTTTCTTCTCCTGCTGCTGCCGGCGACGCCGCAGACGGACAACTTCATCAACGCCGAGCGGCTCGCCAAGATGAAGCCGTCGGCCTGGATCCTGAATTTCGGCCGCGGCCATCTCATCAAGGACGAGGACCTGATCGCCGCCGCGAAGGATAAGAAGATCGCGGGCGCCATCCTCGACGTCTTCCGCCAGGAACCGCTGCCCTCCGACCATCCCTTCTGGCAGGCCGAGGGCATCATCGTGCTGCCGCATATCGGAGGGCCCCACCCGCAGCGCGACCGCTTCGTCGCCAAGCTGTTCGTCGAGAACCTCAAGCGCTTCCTCGATGGCGAGCCGCTCAAGGAAGTGGTCGATAGAGCCGCCGGCTACTGACTATTCAGGCTTGGCGCCCGACTCTTTGACGATCGGATCCCAGAAGGCCATCTGATCGTCGAAGAACTTCTTGGCCTCGGCCGGCGTCGACTGGATCGGCTCGATGGCGAGTTCGGTCATGCGCTTCACGACCTCGGGCTTTTTCAGGGCTTCGTTGAAAGCCGCGTTCAGCTTGTTGATCGCCGGCTTGGGTGTCGCTGCCGGTGCCTGGGCCACGTACCAGGTATTGATCGAGAACTTGAAGCTCGTCACCTCCTCGACCGTCGGCACATCGGGCAGCTGCGGCAGACGCTTGTCGGCCGCCACCGCCAGCACGCGCGCCTTGCCGCCGTCGATGAAGCCCTTGCTCGAACCGAGCGTATCCATCTGGAAGGCGTGACGACCCGCGATCGTGTCGATCATGCCGGGTGCCGAGCCGCGATAGGGAACGTGCAGCGCCTTGCCGCCCGACTTCTCGACCAGCAGGAAGCCCGCGAGATGGATGATCCCGCCATTGCCCGACGAGGCGTAGGAGTATTTGTCCGGCTCCTTGCGCATCCTCTCCAGCAGCTCGGGCAAGGTCTTGGCGCCGCTCATGGGCACCACGACGATCAAGGGCACGCTCGCGACATAGGCGATGCCGGTGAAGGCGTTCGCGGGATCGTAACTCAGCGTCTTGCCGTAGAGCGCGGGAATCAGCGCATTGGTCGAGGGCGCGAGCAGGATCGTGTAGCCGTCGGGCTTGGCGTCGGCGACGGTCGCCGTGCCGATCGCGCCCGTGGCGCCGGCCTTGTTCTCGACCACGACAGGCTGGCCCAGGATCCCCTGGAGCTGCGGCTGCAGCATGCGCGCCACGACATCGGTCGGGCCGCCGGCCGCGGCCGGCACGATCACGCGCACCGGACGATCGGGAAAGGCGCCCTCCGCCCGCGCCTGCGGCGCCAGCGCTGCACCCGCTGTGACGGCAAGCGCCGTCCGGCGGCCGATCGTCTTCATGCTTTCCTCCCCTTTATCTGCGCTATGCTGCCCCCAAGGACGGAGGAACGGCAATGGCCCATTCGAATCACAAGCGCATAAACCGCGCGATCGAATTGCTGGAAGCAGACCACGCGCTCTACTACGACGGCCCGCATACCGGCCACGTGCTGACCCGCGAGCAGGGACGCAAGGACGCCAAGACCTGGGCCGACTACATCAATGTCGGCATGGAGCACGGCGCCTTCGACATGACCGGCCTCGAGAACTACATGCGCGGCCTGATCGAAGGCGGACCCACCAACTCCGGCCATCTCACGCCCGCCATCATCGTCGAGCCGCCGGTCAACGGCACCGACGGCCAGAACGTCGCCTTCAACGCCTGGCAGTTCCGCCAGCTGCTCGCGCGCGGCGTCCACGGCATCCTGCTGTGCCAGGCCGAGACGGCCGATGCCGTGAAGGAGTTCGTGCGCGCCTGCCGCTTCCCGCATCACAAGGCAGGCGCCGACAAGCTCGGTGTGGGCTCGCGCGGCCGCGGCTCGGAGCCGACCGCCGCGCCGATCTGGGGCCTCGACCAGCTTCAGTATTTCGAGCGCGCCGAGCCCTGGCCGCTCAATCCAAAGGGCGAGCTGCTGCTCGGCGTGAAGATCGAGAGCCCCAAGGGCGTCGAGCATTGCGAGGAGATCCTGGCCGTGCCGGGCCTCGGATTCGCCGAGCTGGGACCGGGCGATCTCGGCCTGTCGCTCGGCTACACCAGCCTGCAGCGTCGCCCCTATCCGCCCGAAATGGAAGCGGCGCGCGCCAAGGTCTTCGCGGCCTGCAGGAAGAACAAGCTCGCCTTCCTCGAAGGCGCCACACCGGAGAACATCGCACAGCGTCTTGATGAGGGCGTGCGCGTGATCTCAGGCCACAATCCCGAAACAGCCACGGTCGGCCGCGCGCATCAGAAGCGCACCATGCCGGTTTGAGGACCATGACCAACCCGACCCGCCGCGACATTGCCCTGCTTCCTCTGGCGCTGGGGGTCGCTTCGGCGGGACAAGCGGAGGCACAGCAGATGACCGTTCCCGTCGAAAACGCCTCGCTCGCGGAAGTGCTGGAGGCACTCGGCAAAGGCGCCACAACCTCGAGCGCGCTCACCAAGGCGTATCTCGCGCGTATCGAGGCCTATGATCGTGGCGGGCCCAAGCTCAACTCCGTGCGCGAGACCAATCCCGACGCTGAGTCGATCGCGGCGAAGCTCGACAAGGCGAAGCCGTCCAGGCAACAGCCGCTCGCG
>Ga0335083_10006187_pt1 | contig 15045 bp, 14 predicted proteins | sample Lox_Sample_42_FD_206716 | JGI IMG/M metagenome (GOLD analysis project Ga0335083, IMG submission 206716) | Soil microbial communities from Loxahatchee National Wildlife Refuge, Florida, United States - Lox_Sample_4.2 | ecosystem: Environmental > Terrestrial > Soil > Wetlands | place: USA... | reverse complement strand
CCAACGCCACCGGCGACCGCGTCATCGCACGTGTGGTTTCCATGACGCATTGATGTAAACTGTTTTCCCATTGGAATCAATAGGGTTTCAACAAAGCCCTTCCATCACTGATTATTGGTCATTTGAGCGGCATCAAACGAGCATTACTCGAAGGTGAAAAACGACCAACATTTCTTGAATTTCTCCATACTGAGCTTCGGTCGAGAAGGGGCATCTACGCGCTCTACAGTAAAAGAGGACAGTTGTACTACACAGGTAAAGCGACTGATCTATCGAAGCGACTGAACCAACATCTGAAAGACAGGCATGGCGAAAGCTGGGATAGGATGGCTCTCTTTCTTGTTGCTGACTCGGTCAATGTTGCAGAACTAGAAGGCCTCGTTGTGGCAACGGCCAAACCGCCCGGCAACAAACAGAAACCGAGAATCGGGCAAGATCTCCGAACGACTACGTAGGTACTTACGGCAAGACGCAGTTCTGCAAATTGATCAAGCAATCTATCCTGAGAAACAGCGGCCCCTAGATACTCTCTCACGTCGCATAACCGCAAAAAAATTGACAAGTGTAAGTCAGTCACAACTTGCCAGGGTTCTCGGTGTTTCTCAGCCATTCATCAGTCATCTTTCCAGGAATGGAAAGATGAGGAAATATATTCTGGAAGCAGGAAAACGAGATGCCGTCTTGCTTCTTTTGCAGAAAGCTAAAGCCAATAAAATTTGAGAACGTGCCGATTAACTATTTTGCAGATACAGGCATGGCAACAATCGTCTGATCAAATTTCGATTTTGCCGGGTTGGTGCCCGATCTGCTATACTTGAAGCAAGCCCAGCGGAGCCAAATCAACCATGGTTGTCTTCGACCGAATTACATCCGATCCGGCGGTGATGAATGGCCAGCCATGCATTCGTGGTCTGCGGCTCACCGTGCGCCGCGTGCTGGAAGCGCTGGCCACTTATCCCGACCGCGAACAACTGCGGGCCGAATATCCGGAATTGGAAGATGAAGATATCCGGCAGGCCCTGGAATACGCCGCCGCGTAGCTGTGCCGCAGCTTGCTTGTTGAAAAGTGCTCATGCCGCATCGGTGAACTGACTTATCCGAATATCGCCGCCGGGCAGGTGAGCGATCAGTTCCAGCTTGCCGCCTAGTGCCTGAATCAGTCGGTTCAGCGTGCTGATTTGCATGTCGTCTTGTGATTCCAGCCGCGAGAGTGTCGGCTGCTTGATGCCCAAAATCGCCGCCATTTCTTCCTGGGTTTGCCCAGTCAGACGGCGAATTTCCGCTAGCAGCATTTCCGCCATCATTTCTTTGGCTTTTGCTCGGGCCCGCGCCAAGCTCTCCGGCTTCATTTTTGCCTGAAGTTCTCGAAAGTTTTTTGCCATTAGATCAATCCTTCTTTGCGGAGCGCTTCCAAATGCTCATCGTACAATCGATCCGCCAGTGGAATCATGCGCTCATAAAATCGTGTATCACCAGTTTTATCCCCTCCAATTAACAGAATCGCGAACCGGCGAGGATCAAATGCGAAAAAGGTTCTGAGTGGAGTGCCGCGATGCTGTGTTCGCAATTCTTTCATGTTGGAGTGCTTTGAATTCTGCACCGAATCCACATGCGGTCGAGGAAGATGCGGGCCGCGCTCTTGCAGCAATTCAACAGATGCTTCTATGGCTTCCCGTTCTCCTTCCTCGAGCGTATTCCACCACGACTCAAACTCATCGGTGAATTCAACTTCCCACGCCATAATTATAGCCTATAAACTATATGTGTCAAAAGCTATGAATGCCTTCCGGCGTGATCGAGTGTTTAGCAGCGGTGGATAGGTCCACAGCTAATATACAAACTGGACCACTCCCAGAAAGGGTGGTCAGTAGTTCTTAATAAAACACTCCCAGCCACACGGTCGGTTGTGTCGGGTCGGTCCAGTCGATGCGGTGGCGGCGGTGGGCGGGGATGTTGATGCACGAGCCGGTAACCATTTCCAGCGGCTCATTTTGATCTTCAAACGCCAGTCGAGCAGCGCCGGAAATTAGCACCACAAATTCATGCTCGTCTTGGTCGTACCAAAAGCCCGGCGGTGAAGCGTGCCCTTGCGACACGACGCGCACAATCTGTACTCCCGGCACGCGTACTAGCACATCCACCAATTCCTCGGGTAAACTCTCCGGAATCTCCGCCAGCAGATTTTCTATGCCACGCATCGCTGCCTTCTCCAATCTGGACTCCGTAATCAGTAATCTGCAATCTCTTCATTCCGAAATACTCCCGTCAAGGTCTCTCTGGAACTTTAAACCAAATGGTTTATAATGCCGGCGTCTGATTTACCCAGGAGAAACCCATGAGCGGCATCCGCCTCCTCGTTGGCACCAAAAAAGGCGCCTTCATTTGCACGTCCGACGGCAAGCGCAAAAAATGGAATATCGAAGGCCCTCTGTTTGCCGGATGGGAAATTTACCACATCAAAGGATCGCCCATTGATCCCAACCGCATTTACGCCTCGCAAACCAGCGATTGGTTTGGCCAGGTCATTCAGAGCTCCGAGGACGGCGGCAAAACGTGGATCCAGCCCGGCACGCCGCCGGGCGAGCCCACCACCACGCCCGAAGGCTTTCCCAAAGGGGAAAGTAACAAATTTGTGTACGACACTTCGCCCGAAACCGGCCGCCCGCTGACCACGCACCAATGGTACGATGGCACCCAGCACCCCTGGGAATTCAAGCGCGTCTGGCATCTGGAACCATCACCGACTGACCCCGACGTCGTTTACGCCGGCGTGGAAGATGCCGCGCTATTTCGCTCGTCCGACGGCGGCCGGTCCTGGCACGAACTTGCCGGCTTGCGCGGCCACGGCACTGGACCCAAATGGTCGCCCGGGGCCGGCGGCATGGGCTTGCACACCATTCTGATCGACCCGAAAAATCCGCAGCGAATCTACGTCGCCATCTCCGCCGCCGGGGCCTTCCGCACTGACGACGGCGGCAAAAACTGGAAGCCCATCAATCGCGGCCTGCGGAACGATTATCTCCCCGACCCCACGCCTGAAGTCGGATTCTGCGTTCACGACATGGTTCTGCATCCGTCTCGGCCAAATACCGTGTTCATGCAATTGCACGGCGGCGGTGGAATTTTGCGCACCGACAACGCCGGCGATCAGTGGACAGTGGTCCGTGGCAACCTGCCGACCGATTTCGGCTTCCCGATCGACGTTCACGCCCATGAACCGGAAACCATTTACTGCGTTCCCATGGAGCAAATGCCGGCGCGAACTCCGCCCGAAGCCAAACTGCGCGTCTACCGCAGCCGAAGCGGCGGAAACCAATGGGAACCCCTTTCCCGCGGCCTGCCGCAAGAAAATTGCTTTGTGAACGTGCTGCGCGAAGCAATGGCCGTCGATTCGCTCGATCCTTGCGGAGTCTACTTCGGCACTAGCGGCGGCGAGGTGTACGCCTCAGCCGATGCCGGCGACAGTTGGGCTCCCGTCGCCGAACATTTCCCGTACGTCCTTTCCGTCGAAGCCCAAACGTTGCCCTGATCGCTACACCGACGAACTTATCGTGAATCCCGCCGATACCAAAATAATTCGCGTCGCGCTTCCTTATCACCTGCGACTGCTGGCGCACATCACCGGCGAAGCCCAGCTCGAAGTTGCCGGCCAACTCACCCAGCGCTCACTACTTGATGCCCTGGAAGCTCGTTACCCCATGCTCTGCGGCACCATTCGCGATCAGACGACCGGCAAGCGCCGGCCCTTCCTGCGCTATTACGCCTGCCAGGAAGATCTTTCCCTGGAGTCACCCGACACGCCGCTCCCCGCGGCCATCGCATCAGGCGCCGAACCATTCCTGATTATCGGAGCCATCGCAGGCGGCTAGAGATCGTTTCACGATCATGTAGCGGCCCCGGCGCGCCGGGGTCCCCAGCCGCTGAGGACAGCGGCTACTACATCCGCTACACGTTCGTGGGATGCGCTCTAGAGCCAAATCCCCTCCACCCGCGCTGCCAAACAAAAAGCCCGGGTCCAACAACCCGGGCCTGGTAGTTCAATTCGTACTTCAAACGTCGCACTTTCGCCCAGTGCACCGCACAGCTCATCCCTGCCGCGCTTACTCGCCTTCTTTAACCAGCGGTTCCTTCTTCTCGGTGATGACCGGGCATTGGGGCGCCATTTCGGCATTCAGGGCGGTAAAATCTTTCCACTGCTCCGGCAGGTTGTCTTCGTGGAAAATGGCTTCGACGGGGCATTCAGGCACACAGGCCTCGCAATCGATGCATTCATCCGGATGAATGTACAGCATCATCTCCCCTTCGTAGAAACACTCGACCGGGCAGACCACTACGCAGTCAGTGTATTTGCATCCGAAGCACGGCTCGGCGACAACGTGAGTCATTGACCAATCGCTCCTTTCACAGGAAAGTTTGCACCACAGATTGCCCTGGGCAACTTCTTGTATCGAACAGACTTTAGCGGGTAATTCAGAGTTTCTGCGCGAATCATAGTTACGCAGGCAGGCACTGTCAACCGCTCCGGACCAGCGAAAATGGCAAGTTGTAGGGGCTATTTCAGACCTCCCAGTGAAAGCCTGGCTTGAAGATACAAGGCCGTACCCCGGTACCGGTCAGGCAATTTTTAAGGGATGCCAATTTCGGGAAGCAACGACCCGGTGTAAAGCACGAAGATCGAGGTGGATTGCATCGGGTAGCGTCTTGCCCGTTCAGTCGAAGAATGTATGGCTCGATCGGGGCTTTCGTATTGCCTCAGCCATTTATTGTACGTAAAATCTAGGAAGTAGGGCCTTTGCGCGCTCGAGCAAGTCCGGATATTTGTTTTCAGTTCGCACGGGATTTCCGATTCCTGGACACACAGGAGGTGTCGGCGGCGTGGTCCGCGGGGACCGCCAGATCTGCTGAAAATCCCAGCACCGCCGAAGCCTGGAATCGCCTGACCATCGGGCAGTCGGCGGGGGCGAAAGGTTGTTGTTGCCGTGGCATTGTCGGAAATCGATCGCAATTTGTTGGGCCGCTGTCTCGCCCGAAAACCCCGGGCGTGGGAAGATTTCGTAGATCGATACATGGGCCTGGTGTTGCATGTGATCGATCATTCGGCCCAAAGCCGCGCCGTTCGACTGGCGCCCCCCGACCGTGAAGATTTGGTCGGCGAAGTGTTCCTGGCGATTGTAAAGGACGATTTCGCCGTACTGCGCCGCTTTCGTGGCGAAGCTAGCTTGGCCACGTATCTCACCGTCATCACCCGGCGCGTGGCCATCAACAGGCTCGTTCACAAACGCAATGTTCATACCGGCGATGGAGTCGTGCACCAAGCCATGCGGGTGCTGCCCGACAACGGTTTTGCGCCGGGGCAACCGCTGAGTAATCGAGACGAAGTCACCCGACTGCTGGAGGAACTCGAAGGAACCGAGGCCCAGGTCGTGCGCATGTATCATCTAGAAGGCAAAAGCTACCAGGAAATTAGTTCTTTAATGGGCATGCCCGAAAACAGCATCGGGCCAACTCTTTCACGTGCCCGCGAAAAAATGCGCCGCGCCGCCGGCATCGCCGCGGAATAAGGCATCGCCTAATTTCAACGGTTGAACCGCGGCCGTGTTAAAATTTTTCCTACCAAACTGCGCACCCTGATTGACAATGGAAAAATAATTGCATATACACAGTATGCAACCTGTTTCCGGCTTGTTTGATCGATAACACACCGACGGTTTGTCGAACAGGGGGGGCGGTTGCTCACAGCTCAGATTCCTGGCCCTCGGCGAGTTAAGCGCCGTCCCCCTGTTCCACAAACCGCTTGCCAGTTCCCCACTGCACCCGCTGCTCATGCGGCCTTCTGTGTGATTCGCCTTCGTCGCGCCACCGATGGCGTTTCTAGCTCCCCACCCTCTTTGCAGGGCACTGCCAGGGAAGGTACAGTAAAGGTTCGAAGAGCTGGTTATCAACCGTCTCGGGGGGGGATTGGTGCTAAGCCGACAATAGGGCGCACGCTGCGCCGAACAGCCGGGCTTGGGCCGCTCTAGCAATCACCGCTCCCCAATCTCAGCGAGGTAATTTTCATGTCGCACCGCGGAACTAATCGTCGACAGTTTTTGCAAACCGCAGCCGCCGCCGGCGCTGCCTCCATGACGCCCTATTGGTTTACCAGCCGGGCCGGTGCACAAGAATCCTCAGCCAACGATCGCCACGTGATCGGCTGCATCGGCACCGGCGACCGCTGGCACGGCGCGATTGGGCCGGGAATCAAAAAACACGGCGACATCGTGGCCGTCTGCGATGTCGATAAAAATCATCTTCACAACAACGGCTTACAAGTCGCCGGCGAAAAGGCGGATGCCTACGAAGATTACCGCCGCATCTTGGATCGCAAGGATATCGACATCGTCACCGTCACCACGCCCGACCATTGGCACAGCAAAATCTTGATCGAAGCGATGCAAGCCGGCAAAGATGTCTACTGCGAAAAGCCGATGACCCTGACCATCGACGAAGGCAAAAAAATCTGCCAGGTGCAAAAGCAAACGGGCCGTGTCGTTCAGGTCGGCACGCAACAGCGCGATTCGTTTTGGACCAAACTGCCACGGTTCGAAAGCGACATTACGCCTCCAAAATTCCATCGGCAGTTCTTGCTTGCCGTAGCGCTGGCCCAGTCTGGCCGGTTAGGCAATGTGCAGCGGGCGAAAATTGTGATTCGTACCAACCCGGTTTGCCCCGCATTACCGACGGTTGACGTACCGGCGGAGCTCAATTGGGACATGTGGCAGGGCCAAGCGCCGCTGGCCGATTACGTGCAAGGCGCCAATGCCCAGTCTTCCAATAAAAGCTTTCCCGCCAGCCGCTGCCACTACGAATTCCGTTGGTGGTACGAATACTCCGGCGGTAAGCTCACCGATTGGGGCGCTCACCACATCGATATCGCCCAATGGGCCATCGAAATGGACCACAGCGGTCCGGTCAGTGTGGAATCGACCGGCGAAATGCCCGTGCCCTACGAGAACGGATTTGCCACCGTCCACGACCAATACAATTGCCCTAAAAAGTTTAACGTCACTTGCAAATTCCCCAACGGCAAGGAAATGACCATCGCCAGCGGAAATGAAGACAGCATTTGGATCGAAGGCGACAAGGGGGAACTTAAAGTCAACCGCGACACGCTGAAAGACATCACCGGCGATGCCGTCATCAGCATGATCGATGATCCACTGCCTGATGATTTGTTCCTTAAACTCTGCAAAGGGAAGAAACTACAGCCGGAAGAACACGAACTGGAATCGCACATGGCGAACTTCATTGAATGTGTGCGCGATCGCTCGCTGCCCATTTCCGACGTGCATACGCACCATCGAGCTGTCAGCACGTGCCATTTGGCAAACATCTCGCTCCGCTTGAACCGCCCGCTCCAGTGGGATCCAGAAAAGGAAGAAATCGTCGGCGACAGCGACGCTAACAACTGGGTGGCCCGCGAGCAGCGCAAAGGATACGAAATTAAGGTGTAAAAACCGCGCCACGGCAGGACCTTGGGAAGGGGCGCGAAGCGACACAGTTTCCAAGCCATCAAATGCCTTATTCAGCCCCGGCTTCCAGGTCGGGGTTTCTTAGGCGTTGAAGGTGCGGTCGTCCACAGGATTCGATATACTCGAATTGATGCTTCTCGACCGATCAATCCACCGTACAAGCGTTCGCATCGGCCGTGCAATTCCGAGATTGCTGGTTCTTGGTTCGTTGTTGCTGGCGTCGTCCGTTGTTCGCGCGGGGGACAACTGGCCGCAATTCCGTGGCCCGGAGGGCAACGGCATGTCCGATGCCACCGGCCTGCCGACGACCTTCAGCGAAACGGAAAATGTTCGCTGGAAAACTCCCATTCACGGCAAAGGGTGGAGCAGTCCCGTCGTGTGGGGCAATCAAATCTGGCTCACCACGGCCCCGGAAGACGGCAAGCAAATGTTTGCCGTCTGCGTCGATTTGAAGAGCGGCCAGATTCTGCACGACATTAAGCTCTGGGACATCGACAAGCCGCAATTCTGCCATCCTTACAACAGCTACGCCTCGCCGACGCCCGCCATCGAGGAGGGCCGGGTCTACGTTCACTTTGGCGCGCATGGTACGGCGGCCATCGATACCGCCACGGGCGAAAAAGTGTGGGAGCGGCAAGATTTACCTTGCAACCATTTTCGCGGTCCCGGTTCGTCGCCAATCATCGTCGACAACTTGTTGGTTTTGACCTTCGACGGCTTCGATTACAACTATTTGGTTGCTCTCGACAAGCACACGGGCAACACGGTCTGGAAACGCGATCGCAACATTGACTACGGCACCGACAACGGTGATTACCACAAAGCCTTCAGCACGCCGCAAGTGATCGAAGCCGCGGGTCGGCGGCAATTGATTAGCCCCAGCGCCGGCGCCACGATTGCCTACGACCCTACCACCGGCGATGAACTTTGGCGCATTCGCTCCGGCGGCATGAACGCTTCCGCTCGGCCGCTCTATTCGGAAGAGACCGCTTACTGCATCGCGCCGGACGGCGGTTTCGGCTTGTTCGCCTTCAAGCCTGAGGGAACTGGCGACATTACCAGCCAGGTGTTGTGGAAAATAAAGAAAAATATCCCTTCTCGAGGATCGCCGATTTTGCTGGACGGCTTGCTGTATCTCTCCAATAACGTAGGCGGCATCATGTCAGCCATTGATGCTAAGGCGGGCCAGACGGTTTGGACCAACCGTCACGGCGGAAACATTACCGCCTCGCCCGTCTATGCCGACGGGAAGATTTACTTTTTCGATGAAGAAGGAACCGCACCCGTCTTGGAGCCCGGGAACGAATACAAATTGCTGGCGGATAACCATTTGGACGACGGCTGCATGGCGTCGCCGGCAATTGTCGGCCACGCGCTGATTGTCCGCACTAAGAAGGCCTTGTATCGCATCGAAAAAACTCCCTAACCGGCAATTGGAGAAGTGGCGCGGATGAATCATAATGGAAGTTCATCGCCAATTTCGCTTCCTTGTGATTCCATGAGCCAAATATCGTCTCCAGTGCCGCCCAGGTCGGATTCCGCTGCGCTCAGCCGGCGTCCAAGTTTTCGGGCCGTAGGCTGGGGCGTTGCCGCCATTGTCGGCGGATCGTTAGCCGTAACCACGGTCATTGGCGTCGCCGCAATCTTGGGAATGCTGGCGGCCGGCAACAGTCCGGAAGACATTGTGGCGAAATTACCCAATTCTTTGGCGCTGGCCATTTTCTGCGCGGCAGGCGGAACATTGATGAGCGTGATGGGCGGATATTCGGCCGCCGTCATCGCCGGGCGTTCTCCCATTCGTCATGCCATCTGGGCCGGCGCACTAGCAGTGCCGATCAATTTGGTTTGGGCGGCTGTCTTGGGCGATTCCGGACCAGTATGGCTCACAGCGTTGGCAACGGTTTTGATTGTTCCTTGTGCTGCGCTGGGCGGCTGGTTGGCTACGCCGATTCCAACCGTTGTGGCTGCTCCAGCGCACGAGCGCTAGCACATGTTCGTGCCCCGCGAGTACGAGCTTCTCGATTTCGGTGGCGGCCGAAAACTTGAGCGTTTTGGGCCGATTGTGCTCGATCGTCCGGCCCCAGCGGCCAGCGGCGTTCAACCGAGCCGGCCGGAACTATGGAGCGAAGCCGCGGCCCGCTTCGAGATGTTGCCGGCCCGATCCTCCGGCGGCAAACAATCCACTGCCCAGCGTGGCCGTTGGACAACTTTCGGCGAGCTTCCAGTCACGTGGACTGTTTGCCATCAAAAAATCCATTTCGAATTGAAACTTACTCCGTTCGGTCACGTTGGCATTTTTCCGGAACAGGCCGCAAACTGGGATTGGATTGCTGCGCAGCCGCACGCAACTCCGCTGCAAATTCTGAATTTATTTGCGTACACCGGCGGAAGCACGTTGGCGGCCGCCGCAGTTGGCGCGAAAGTTACGCATGTCGACGCAGCGCGGAACATGGTCGCTTGGGCGCGCCGCAACGCGGAGCTTTCCGGGTTATCGGCAGCGCCCATTCGCTGGATTGTGGACGACGCATTGAAGTTTTCCCGGCGCGAACTTAAGCGCGGCAATCGGTACGACGCCGTGATTCTCGACCCGCCCAGCTACGGTCATGGCGCTAGTGGCGAAACCTGGATACTCGAGGATGATTTGCCCGAATTATTGGAAATGTGCCGCGAATTGACGGGGCCGCAGCTGCGATTCCTGCTGCTCACCTGCCACGCGCCGAATTATGATGCCCGCCGGCTGGCCCAATGTTTGGTCACGGCCGGCTTTGCCCAAAATTTGCAGCAAATTGAATCCGGCAATTTGTCGCTCAGCTCAACCGACGGCCTTAATCTGACTGCGGGCGCATTCGCGCGAGCAATCGCAACGTGAATTCAGCGCAAACTTTTTACGCTTCATCGTGTCTCCATCCGCATGGCGCCGTCCAAGCGAATCACAGCACCGTTCAGATACGTGTTTTCAATGATCGATTGCACTAGCTGGGCAAATTCCTCCGGTTTGCCAAAACGCGGCGGAAATGGGATTTGCTCGCTCAGCGATTTCCGCAATTCCTCGGTCGCGGCTCCCATCATCGCGGTTTCAAAAACCCCCGGGGCGACGGCCATCACGCGAATGCCAAACCTTGCCAATTCCCGTGCGGCCGGCAGCGTGAGGCTGGCGACGCCTCCTTTGCTGGCCGCGTAAGCCGCCTGCCCAATTTGTCCATCGAATGCGGCCACCGAAGAGGTGTTGACGATGATGCCCCGCTCGCCATCATCGTTGGGTGTGTTGGCCGACAGCGCCGTAGCCGCCAAACGCAACATGTTGAACGTGCCGATGAGGTTCACTCGCACCAGGCGTTCGAAAAGTCCCAAATCGTGTGGCCCTTGCTTGCCAACGATACGTGCCGCTCCCAAAATTCCCGCGCATTGCACCAAGCCGTGGAGCGAACCGAAATCGCGTTGGGCCGTTTCGATGGCGGCCCGCGCATCTTTCTCATTGGTCACATCAGTATGCACAAACTTGGATGCCGTGCCCAATTCCCGCGTCAATGTCTGCCCGGCTTCATCATTCAAATCGACCACGACGACTCGCCCGTCGTTGGCAACCAATCGCCGGGCACACGCGGCGCCTAATCCGCTGGCTCCGCCCGTGACGAGAAATGTGTGATCTTTGATTTGCATCGCTGGAAGAGAAAAACTTGTCTTTAGGTCAATCTCCATCCGGCAATTGACTGTTCGCTTCGCGATCACGCAAGATGGGCTTAACTCGCGTGCCGTCTTTCAGGCCGGTCTCCGGAGCCAGCACCACCAACTCGTTTTCGTGCAAACCGCTTTTAATTTCCACCGCTTCGTCGTTCATCAAACCGGTTTCAATGGGTTGCAGCTTGGCACGGCCATCGCGGATCGCGAATACCAACCACTTGCCGTCGCCGCCTCGAAACAGCGCCGAGCGCGGCGCCGTCAAGGCATTCTCTTTTTGCGCCGTGAACACTCGCACCCGAATACGGTAATCGGCGCCCAACTCACGCTCTTTCCGCAGCCGAGCCAAATCGTCCGGGTTGAACCCCATGATCACTTTCACGCGCTGTTGCTCCACGCCCAGGGAACTGACTTTGGTGAAGCCCGCCGGATAAATCCGTTTGACCGTCCCGTGGACAGGCGTAGGGCCAATCGCCGGGCCGGAAATTTCCACCTCATCACCCTCCTTCACTTTCACCACATCCTGGCTGAGGATGTCGGCCTCCAATTCCAAATCTTCCAACCGGCCAATTTTCAACAGCACCGTGCCGGCAGTGGCTTGACGCTCGTCGCTGACGGCCCGCTCCAACACCACTCCGTCGACAGGAGAATGTAACTCGCCACGATTGCGGTCGCGTTCCATTTCCTTCAATCGCACGCTGGCCTCTTCTAACTGCATTTTCAACACGTCATGCGTGAGTCCCTTGCGGTCAATGTATTGTTGCACCCCGGTGGGCAATAATGACGTGGCAGCCTGCAGGGCTTCGATGGCCCGCAGCATCAGCAAATCTTGTTGATATTCGACGCCGGCCTGCACCTGTTGCAATTGAGATTGTTCGTACTCGTCCTGAGTGGCGGTTTTGGATTGGTACATCTTGCGGGTCCGATCCACATTGTTGTTGGTGTAGTCGAGCTTGGCGTGGCCCGATTCCACTTGGGCTTTGGCTGCTTCCACCATGTGATTCATCGAATCGACGTAATCCAACGATTGCTTCAACCCGGTAGTCTCGACACTGACGTCGTCGTTTTCGCGGATCGAAGCTTTCAGGCGATCGACGGCCGCCGTCGCCGCTTCAACCGCCAAATCCAAATCGGACGTGACAATGTGGGCCACGACTTGCCCCTGATGGACCGGGGTCCCCTCGACCAAATCGATGGCCGAAATGCGGCCATCCTGCGGCATGGTAATGTTGTATGTTTGAGGCAGCCGCGTTTTGCCGCGCTCGTCGACAAACTCCTGAACTTTGCCGCGTACGACGGCGGCTGCCTCAACAGGCAACCCGCCGTTGAGCGCACTAATCGCGACTGCCGCCAAAACGACGGCAACCAGCGCGACGGCGGCAATCACCCAAGTACGCATCACGGAGTCCAAGTTAGAAATTAAGATTCGAAGTAGGAGCGCCTGCCTGCATCATCAATTGTACTTTACCCCTGGCTGAGGTAGTTTCGGGGGAACGATATTTCTCTACGCCATTGGTTGTTTTTTTCATTCCCCGTTTACTCCTTCACGTTCAAGGCCTCGCGCCAATCCATGCGGTTAATCGCCAGTTGGACAAAAAAATGTGCGGCCAGGCAAAAAATAATCGCCAGGCTAATGACCAGCATCCACACCGCCGGTGGAGTGACCAACGGGAAGCGGAACATTTCGGTGTCAAACCGCACTTTAGTCAGCCACAGCGTCAAAGCATAACCGGCGGGCAAACCCAACAGCGTGCCCAGCGCGTTCACCAACATGCTTTCGCGCAAAAAATATCCGCCGAGTTGATAACCGGTATAACCCACCACGCGCAAAGTAGCCACTTCGCGCCGACGCTCCTCCAAGGCAATCAGCGACGTATTCAACATGCTGCAGAAAAAAATGATACCGGCAAAAAGCGACAACAAGACGATAAAGATCATCTGGGTTTTCAAGGCGGTTTCCACCAGGTTATGAACGGCGTCGGCCTTGGCGGAATAATTTTGCAGCGCTGGGAGCTGCTTGATGTCTTTCAACATTTCGCTTTGTTTTGCCGCACGCGGATCGGTCTGAATTTCAACGCCGGTCACCGCCATTTCCTCGCCGATGAGCCGGCTGAGATAATGGATGTCCGCATACACCGCCAGGCCCACGTAACTGTCGGAGATGTTGACCACGGGCACCGCGCACGTTCGCCGCAGGCCCTTGATTGGCTGCATCAGCACGCTGTCGCCGCGGCTAACCTGCAATAAATCGGCCAGTTTGCGGCTCATCGTCAATCCGACAGGTTCAATGCTCACCACCTGGCCCGCTTGATCGTGCGGCACCAAAAGCCGCCCTGTGGGGACCAAGCCGGTCACCGTCCCTTTGTGGTGATTGGGGCCGTGGAAGAAATCGCACGCCACGTCCAACTCCGGCTCGGCGTAATCCACGCCCGGTAATTTGCGAACTTCCTGCAGCGCGTCCCAGCCGTGTTCATCTTTGAAACCCAAATTCACGTCGCTGTGCATCACCTTTTCGAATTGAAATTCGATAATGTATTCGATGCCGAAACGGAGCATGAAGCCCGTCGTTAAAATCGCGGCCCCCATGCAAGCGGCAAATATTCCCACGGCGGTGCGCGCCTTGTGGCGAACGACGTTCCGCAAAACCATTCGCCAGCCGAAACTCAGTCGCTGCCAAAAATGCGTGAAGTGTTCCAGCCATACTCGCCCGCCAGCCACCGGCGGTTTGGGCCGCATGGCTTCGGCCGGACTCAGCCGTAGCGCCCCGCGAGTCCCTTGCCACGAGCCGATCAGCGAACAGCCCAAGCTGATGGCCAACCCTGTGGCGTACAAATCAGGGTACACCACGTTTTGCAAATGCGGAAATTCGAAGAAATTCCGCAGCACCGACGTGACAAACGTCGCCATCCCGTAGCCCAGCGGAAGTCCAAGCAAACCTCCGCTCAGGCCGACCACGCCCCCAAATTTCAAAAAGTGCCAAAAGACCTGCGCGTTGGAATACCCCAGCGCTTTCAGCGTGCCTACCACATTCCGCTGCTGATCGATCAAGCGCACCATCAGCATATTCAGCACCAACGCGGCCACCGCCAAAAAAATGGCTGGCATAATCTGCGCAAACACTCCCAGGCCGCGAATTTCGTCGCTCAAAAATCGATTCGACGGCTGATCTTTTCTCGCCGTGGTGGAGAACACGCCGTAATCGCTTAACAAATACTCGGCACGTTGCAACACTTCGTCGGGTCGATCTCGCCACTGGGGCGCCAACACCCCCACCACTTGATTGGCCGCGCCATCCATGTCGAACACTTCTTCCGCATAACTCTGCTTCACGTAGAACACCCCAAAGTGTTCCCGATCCGGCGACAAGCTGCCCGGATTCATCAAATATACGAATTCGCTCGATATCGCCGTGGCGACGATGAATAACTCTTCGCGCTGGTTATTTAGTAACAAGTGAATCCATTGACCAGGGTGCAAACCGTGCAAGCGGGCAAATGTGTCGTTCACGATCACTTCGTTGCGACGTTGCTGAGTGAAATAGCTGCCCCGCGTCAACACGATGTCGTTGATAATCGACCGCCGCACGTCGGGCAACGACAACACCAGTCCGTTGATGGGCTGAGCCACATTTTCCAAATCGACGGTGGCATACGATCGAATGCGCGGACGTATTTCGCTGACGCCGGGCAATTGCGCCAGCAGATCGAGTTCAGCCAGCGGCGCTTTTTTCAGGTCGATCCAAAAATCCGCCATCCGACATTGCTGATAGTATTCCTGCTTGGCCTGATCCAAATTGTTGTAGGCCGACCGCATGTAAATGAAGCACATTACGCCCACGGCAATCAGACTGGTGATC
>Ga0335083_10006186_pt1 | contig 15045 bp, 10 predicted proteins | sample Lox_Sample_42_FD_206716 | JGI IMG/M metagenome (GOLD analysis project Ga0335083, IMG submission 206716) | Soil microbial communities from Loxahatchee National Wildlife Refuge, Florida, United States - Lox_Sample_4.2 | ecosystem: Environmental > Terrestrial > Soil > Wetlands | place: USA... | reverse complement strand
AAAGATAGCCAGCTCGGCATCGGTAGACGCGAGGGCGCCCTTCAACTCCTCGACCTTCCCGCTGCCCATGAGCGTTGCCGGATCAGGACGAGGGCGGCGTTGCAACATCGCGCCGGCGATTACCGCACCTGCGCTTTCGGAGAGCTCGCGCAGTTCCGCCATCGAATCCTGAGCTGAGAAGCTGGAGAGGCCGCCAATATCGACGGTTGCGGGTGCGACGACGGCGTTGCGCGCCATTCGGGCATTTGCGGGCAGGCGCAGGCGCTGTTTGGCGGAGGACGCAGGAGACTGCTGCGAGGCCGACTCGACCGCGCCGTCGCCTGCCGTAATCTCGCGGTGCGGGCTGCGATTCGAAAACTCCAACCCTACCAGGAAAGCGCGTTCCGCACCCTGTGAGCGATCACTCCCACGTCCCTGACGCATCATGCTCTGGGCTGGCAACAGCTAGCTATTCGATGGACTGCTCTGCACGGGCGCCATCGGAGCGCTAGTTGACTCTGTTGCGGGCCGACTGTCGTGACGGTCGCTGTGCGCAGTGCGCGAGATCACCACAGTCGAAATAGCGTGTTTAAAAATCAACTGCTCCTGGTTATTGGTTTCGAGCACAACTGAATATTTGTCGAAGGATCGAATCCTGCCCGTCAGCTTCACTCCGCTGAGCAGATAGATAGTGATGACGGATTTGTCTTTACGGGCAGTGTTAAGAAACGAATCCTGAATGTTCTGTGCCGGTTTGTTGTCCATTGATTATTTCCTCCCGACCTTTTACAAGCGGCACCAGCTCGGAAGTGGCAGCGAGACTGGCCCGGAAAATACAGCAAGGCACGACATCAATACCCAGAGTCATAAGCACAAGAGCCCAGAGTAAACATACGGCGACCGACGCGATATTTCAATGAAATCCTCACGGGGCTGGGTTACAGTAACATCCGCGTCGATCATTCCGGGTGAATTGCTCCGCCAGGCGGGGCTCTGCGCCAGGCTTCGTGACAAACCTATGCAAATGCCTTTGTTTTCTTTCGTTTTTACGTCGATCGCCCCGGCCGGCGGCGCCGAAGCGATGCTCATCCTGGCCAGGTGGATCCACCTGATTGCCGGAGTCATGTGGATCGGATTGCTGTACTTTTTTGTCCTGGTAAACCCGGGCTTTATGGGAGAGCTCGACCCCAAAACCCGCACCCTGGTTATTCCCAAGCTGATGCCTCGTGCCATGTGGTGGTTTCGCTGGAGCGCTCTCGTCACCGTGCTCGCAGGATTTGGATATTGGAACTATCTTGTAGGGTCTGATGCCAGCGCCGCGAAAGCCGTTGGCGAAGCAGCGTCTCCGGGCGTGGTAATTGGGAGCTTCATCGCTATCTGGACGGTAGCGTTCGCCATCGAAATGGGACTGGTGATGTCACCGGTCGCGGCGTTCAAAAACGTGCCGGTGCTGACCGTCATCATGGCGATCGTCCTCGCGGCAGCGGCGTACGTATTTCTGGCAATCAATCAGAACGGTTGGGAGAGTAATCGGACCCTCTGCATCGGCATCGGCGGCGGGCTGGGTTGGTTCATGATGTTCAACGTCTGGGGAATCGTCTGGCGCATGCACAAGAAAATTATTCGCTGGAACGCGGCGGCGCTGGCAGATGGCAACCCGGTCCCTCCGGAGGCCGGCAAGCTTGCGCAGATCGCGTCGGCCATTGCCGGCGTGAGTTTCTGGGTCTCGTTCCCCATGCTGTTCTTTATGGCAGCGGCGAGCCATTACACGATCTTCAGCCAGTGATTGAGTCGATGCCGCGCTGATAGACTTTAAGCAGCCATGCAGACATCGACTACGCAATTGGAAGCTACGCCTGCGCGCCAAACACCCATCCCCGCTTTTAGCCTGACTCGGCAGTACGAAGCCATAGAGCACGAAATACAAGCAGCTATAAACAGCGTGCTGTCTTCGCAATACTTCATCGGCGGGCCCGAACTGCAAAAGTTTGAGGCAGAGGCCGCGCAGTTTCTGGGCGTGAGCGCAGTCGTGGGTTGTGCCTCGGGAACCGACGCGCTATGGCTCGCATTGGAAGCCGTGGGCGTAGGTCCCGGCGACTCCGTGCTGACCACTCCCTTCAGCTTCTTCGCCTCCGCCAGTTCGATCGCGCGCTGTGGCGCCAAGCCCGTCTTCGCCGACATCGATCCGGAAACGCTGAACCTTAGCCCCGGATCGGCGCAGTCCGTTCTCAAACCCCCGGCGAGCCGGGTGAAAGCGATTATGCCCGTCCACTTGTATGGACAGTGCGCGGATATGAGCGCCTTTGACGAGCTGGGAGCCGAGTTCGGGGCAACGGTTGTCGAGGACGCGGCCCAGGCCTTCGGAGCCAAGTGGCGCGGCAAAATGGCAGGCAGCCTGGGGAGAGTGGCGGCGTTCAGCTTTTATCCAACCAAGAATCTTGGCGGCTACGGCGACGGAGGATGCGTTTCGACCAATGATCCCGATGTCGCAGCCCGGGTACGAAACTTCCGCAACCACGGTAGCAAACAGCGCTACTGCCACGAAGAGTTCGGTTGGAATAGCCGCCTCGACGCTTTGCAGGCGGCGATTCTGCGGGTGAAGCTGCGGCATCTGGATGAATGGAATGGCAGGCGGCGCACCCTCGCTGCGAAATACGCTTCAAGTTTCGCGGCGGCAGGATTAACTAAGCCGGGCAGCGTCACACCCGATGGCAACTCGCCCATCGCGATTCTCGGGGTAAATTCCGAGGCGTTCCATATCTTCCATCAATACGTTGTGCGCGCCTATCGCCGGGACGAACTGCGGGCCTTCCTGTCAGAGGCGGGAATCGGAACTGAAATTTACTATCCCTTGCCGTTGCATTTGCAGGAGGCATTCGCGGACCTGGGATACGGCAAGGGCGACTTTCCTGAAGCGGAGCGAGCGGCCGCTGAAGTTCTGGCTTTGCCGATGTTTCCCGAGTTGCGCGAAGAAGAGCAGCAACGCGTGGTTGCGAAGATTGCGGAGTTCTACAGCTAGGGCCGAAAACTAAGAACCTGAATCTGGGGGAGACTTCCGTCAGGGCACGACCGGGTTCGTGCCCTTGAAACGGTATATCTCTTGACGACCCTACCTCTCCTTGCCCTTGTTCCAGTCGATGATGTTGGTGAGTTGCCAGGGGTTCTTGCGCAGCTCCCACTGCAGTTGCCCTTCTTTGTTTACGATGAGCTGCGTCGCCGGAAACAGCGTCCCGGCGCTCTTCTTCGAGTCCTTGTCGTCGATATCGATTTTGCCGGCGGTCAGGTCGTAAGCCTGGGATTGCGTGTTTCGATAGGCCTCGCCGAACGCAATCTTGCGGTTGGTGATGAACCGTATCGTACGGCCGGTGGGCGTGGTCTCAGACGACACATACGCTAGTCCAAAACCTACCGTACCCGGGATCTGTATCTGTCCAACCGACTTCATCTTTGACAACGCATCATACAGCCCCTGGCTTTGGCCTTTCTTGAAGGCGTCAACCAACGCCTGTTTGTCTTCGGGCGTGGAGAACTGGGTGATGATGATCTTTACACTGCGGACGGCCCCCATCTGGGTGCTGGTTCCGCGGGCTGTGGCGTCGATAGTTTCAACCTGGCCGGCTGCAAAGACAGGCAGCAGCAGACCAAGTGCGCATATGGCCGCGCTCGCGATGGATATATTTCCAAACCTCACGTACTTACGCATGGGTAGCTCCCCTAACTTTTGAGTTGAAGGCCGGGAATGATTAGCAACAGTTTTGTCTATTGTCGACGCTCAGGCAAGCGGTTTTTTCAATGCGGAGCTCAGCAGGCAATCGAATTGGCCGGTAACCGTTGGTTCAGTGCGGCGCGATAGAGTGCGGCGCCTCGCAATAGTCGATTTTCATCGGCGGTGCCAGTGACGGAAGCGGCTGCCATCCGCGACCATCCAAGGCGGAAAGCCGCGTATGCGACTACGAATTCCTGCAGACGGGGCGCCGGATTGTCGCCGCTGATTCGCCGGTATTCGGCCAAGAAGAAGTCCCGTTCATCGGCGCCGAGCTGCCATTCCACGCAGACTCCGGCCAAGTCCCACGCAATGTCCGTCGGCCCGGGGAAGAAGTGATCATCGCCGTGGGTGGACGCATCGAGCTTGATCCAGCCGCCGTTAACCTCGCGCCATTTGCAGGGCTGCATGCGACCGTCGCAAACCACGGGACGCTGGACCTCAAGGTGCACCGTGGGAGCGAAGCCGAACTCCTGCTCCGGGTTGAAGGCAGCCATGTGTTCGAGCTGGCCGATATTGTCCTGCGAAACTGTTGCCGGCAACGTAGCGGCGCGCCAGGCGCAGTAGTTGGCCAGATGCCTGAGGAGCGCGAGGGACGGATTTTCCACGCCGACCTGCTTGCCGCCGATGAACTCGTGTAGCCCAAAGCCTGCTTCTTGCCCCAGATAGCGCGCGCCGAACCCGCTGGCCGTAAGCAGAAGCTCGCGGTCTCGGACTGGCTCGCCGTAGTGGCCATGACCTTCGAATTTGAACAGGCTGTGGCGATCGCGCGACACAAACTTCAGCCGTTCCATCTGTGGCCACGCCGCCGGCCAAGGCTCTTCGGCCGGAATGAAGAACCGTCGCCAATCGCCACCGCCAATGTAATCATCTGCTTCTTGCGGCAGACGCTTCGTCATTCCGGAGGCAACACTGCGATAGCGTTGCCATCGTTCAGCGGCGCGGGGAGCGCAAAGGGTTGCGACGTCCGGCTGGTGTGAGCAGAGCAGCAAAATGCGGTCGCGGCTTACGCCCTCGTTCTCCAATGCCTCGGCTACAGATAACAGCGACGATCCGCTGCGTCCCGGCCCTTCATCGCAGACAAGGAAAATCGCGCCTCGCGAATCCACCTGCATGATCGCCTCACGCTGCGAGGAGGTGAACGCACTCTGCCGATCGTATGGGTGCCCTCCTGGGCGTACCGTAGTGCGGCTGACGGGAATTCCAGTGGAATTCAGTTTTGCGGTCACAACGGCGCTCAACGTCGTACCAATGCTGCGTATCCCAATGACGTAAGCAGCCGGTGCGCGCAGATTGGCACTCGATACCAGATCAGCGAAGTCCAGCGGATGAAGGGCGTAGTAGGCGAATCCCTCGTGGCGCGATACCGTGAGCTCGCCTTCGAAGTGGACTGAGGCCAGAAGCTGCCGACAGGTTCGGATTGAGAATCCACTGCCCGGATCGGCCCGGCAGGCCCCAGCCGCGAGTTCATCGCTGAGAGCCGCCAACGCTGCGGCGTCAGCGGACCCGGTGTCACACAGCGCGCATTCCAACTCCCCCGCGCGAAGCAGCGCGCTCAGCACCGCGTCTTCGGTGCAGCAAGCCTCAAGGGTTGCCAGAGCCTGCTCGAGTTGGAGCACCAGTCGCTTGGCAGATACGCGTTCGCGAGCGTCTCGAAAGACAAGCATGTTAGCAGTGGAAGCTTCGGGCATGAGGTGGCGCTGCTGCGCAGGCTTTGAACTTGACGAGCGTGCGCAGTAGATCAGCTAGGCAGCCTTTGTACCTTCGGTATCGCGCTTGGCATTCTTCTTGCCGCCGCTTCCCTTTGAGCCTCGCGGTGAGCGGGAGATGTCGCCCTCTTTGTCGATGAAGTAGAGGAACTGGTTGTCGCGGTCGACGGCATGCTCAACCAGCACCTTGGACTCGCCCTCGCCAGACTTCGGCTTTTGACAGACGCTCCCTTCCCCGTCAATGAAATACAGGTACTTCTTGTAATCCCGTTCCAGGGTGAGCTTTTTGACTTTTTCCGCCATCCAGATTCCTCCGCGAGCAATTGGATGGGCAGGACATGGCTGCTGCTGCCTGCGGGGCCGACGGGTGAAGCGCAGAAATCAGCCGGTGGTCTGCTTCTTGTGGTGCTTTTTCTTGTGCGAGGAGCTTTGTTTCGGAGCAGAACCCGCTTTTTGCCGGCGCTCTGCCGCTGCTTGCTGACGGGCGGCCAGGTCAGCGTCGTGCTTGGCTTTTTCTGCAGCTTCTTCCTCGGGAGTAGGAACGCGGCGCACAATCGGCCCGTTTAACTTATACGTCGTCGAGACGATCTGGCCCGAATCATTCATCTTGCGGATGGTGAAGGTCGGCAGGTCTCCCTCTTTGTCGAAATTCTGATGCCCGACGCTGACGGGCAAATAGCCTTGCATGTTGCGTTCGCGATACGCCGTCTCATAGCGATGCTTCGCCCGGTTGCGGGTGAAGACGCGAATCTGGTTGTAGTCCCAGGTGAGTCCGTCCTTCGGCTCATTCAACAAGACCAAATATTGCGGTACCTGCTTCGTCTGGTCGTCCTGAGTCTCCTCGACCGTGTTGAGCACAAAATACCCTGTGATGCGCTGGCCTTCGGCGTACTGGGCGACGTCCAGAGGAACGTCAAGATCGACCATCCGCAGCAGCACCCAGCCAACGCGTCCAGCCGGATCGCGTACCAGGTACCAGTCTTCCATTACAGGAGGTGGCGGAGGTGGAGGCTCGGCAGTCGACGGAGCAGCAGTGCTCGATTCGTAGGCGGTCGTCTTGGTCGAAGCCGGCTTTTCGGAGGTCTTTCGGGCTTGTGACTCGGTTTCCGTGCCGGAAGGCTTATCCGGTTTTGCCGCAGGTTTGGCAGGAGTCGGAGGCGGCGTTTTCTTCGCGTTCTTATCCGTGGTTGTGCGCTTGAGGATTTCGAGCTTTTCGCCTTCTTTAAGCTGGTAGAGGTGCTCTCCATCGCGCGCGGGCGTCAGGTGCATGTTGAGCTCAGCCCGAGTTGTCCCATGCGCCTGTATCGGGATGCCGGAGCTGTCTTTGGCAAGCTGCTGGAAGCCGTCATAGACCTCCTGCGACACCAGGCTTCGCTCTTCGATCCAGCCTTCCTGTCCCTTGTCGGTCCTGACCCTCAGAAAGCGGCGCTGCTTTTCGAGAACCTCGACCCTCTCGCCGTTTACAACCGAACCCACCTTGCCGTAGAGGGTGGCGACCCGGTCACGCAGGTGGGTTTCAGCCGCTGAAACGTACATGTACTCGTGATGCTCGAGCTTGGCCTTGCTGCAGCCCAGCGAGAACGCCAACAGGAGCGCCAACAGAGTTAATGAAAGTCGAAGCTGAAACGATGACTTGAGGGTCGGCAACGCGGAATACGCCTTCACAGAAGGACTGGTTTCACTATAGCTCATTCGGCAAGCTGGCTGATGAAGAGCTTCTACGGATTAGACGTAGCGAATCAGCAGAGATACCTCCGTGCAACGGAGCGATCCATTGTGCTGGGAAGAAACTACAGATCCCTCGACTCCGCTCGGGTGGTGCGGCGCTTCAGCGGCGCGTTGTGGCGACACTCCTGTAGCAGTTTTGCACCCCGCTGCTTCGCTGCGGGATGCAAAACCGAATCTTCGGGACGACGACACGTCCGCGGGCCTGAAAGGCCCGCACAACCCGGACTTACCAGACGCGGCAAGCGTTCTTGCGAACCATCGCCGAGCCGGGTTTGCATCCGAAGGCCCTGGCGAAGCCGGCATCATTCGACACCACTCCGTTGACGCGGTATTTGGGGTCGGAGTGCTCGTTGGTGAGTGCCTGCAGACGTGCCGCTTCGGGCGTCATGTTTTCGCACCAGACCTGGCCGTAACCGAGATAGAAGCGCTGGTCGGGCGTGAATCCGTCCTTATCTTTCTCCGGCGAAGAGGCCAGTACATCGAGCAGAGCCATGTGCGAAATACGGATGCCGCCGTTGTCGGCCGTGTTCTCGCCCAGCGTCAGCTTGCCCTTGATGTGAACGTCATCGACTACGGTAAAGCCGTCGTACTCATCAACCAGGCACTGTTCCAGCTTGTCGAAGCGCTCTTTGTCCCCCGGCGTCCACCAGTTCTTCAGGTTTCCTTGCGCGTCGAATTGACTGCCTTCGTCGTCGAAGCCGTGCGTCAACTCGTGACCGATTACTGCTCCGATACCGCCGAAGTTGCTTGAGTCATCGGCGTTCCTGTCATAGAACGGAGGCTGCAGGATGCCGGCCGGGAAGTTGATGTTGTTCTCCAGCGGATTGTAGTAGGCGTTGACCGTCGACGGAGTCATGCCCCATTCCTGCCGGTCCACCGGTTTGCCGATTTTGTTGAGCTGGCGTTTGAATTCGAATTGGTTGGCGCGCATGGAATTCCCCAGCGCGTCACCGCGCACGATGTTCAGCGAGCTGTAGTCGCGCCACTTGTTGGGATAACCGATTTTGTTGTCGATGTGGGCCAACTTGTCCAGCGCTTGCTTCTTGGTTTCTTCGCTCATCCAGGAAAGCTCGGTGATGTCCTGCTTCAGCGCGGCTTCCAGCTCATGCACCATCTTCAGCATGGCGGCCTTCGACTCTGGAGGGAAAGTCTCGGCCACGTAAGCCTGGCCCAAGGCCTCGCCAAGATCATTGTCCGTAAAGCTTACGCAGCGCTTCCAGCGTGGCTTCAGCTCTTTCGCGCCACGCAAGGTCTTGTCGTAGAAATTGAAATTCTCTTCCACGAACGCTTTGGGCAACATGGGGGCAGCCGCGTGAAGGGTCTGCCAGCGCAGGTAGGTCTTGATCGTGTCCAAATCGCTGCTGGTGATGAGCTGGTTCATGCCCTTCACGAACTCGGGCACGGACACGTCCAGACTGGTGAACTTGGGACTGTTCACGGCGACCAGGTACTCATTCCACTTGAAGGCGGGGCTCAGCTCCTGAAGCTGCTCCGTCGTCATCTTGTGGTAGACCTTGTTGGGATCGCGACGGTCCACGCGATCCAGCGAAGCCTTTGCCAGCGCGGTCTCGACTTGCAGCACAGTGTTGGCTTCGGCTGCGGCCTTGTCGGGTGAGTCGCCTGCCAGCTTGAACATGTTCGTCACGTGCTGCTCGTATTTCTGGCGCGTCTCGACCGACTTGGCATCATCCTTGAGGTAGTAATCGCGGTCCGGCAGACCCAAACCACCTTGGTCGGTGCCGGCGATTTCCATCGTCGAATCCTTGGCGTCGGGCTCCGAGCCGAAGGCGAAGAGAACGTTCACGCCTGCGCTATGCAAATTCCCCAGGAGGGCTGGCAGCTCCGACTTATCTTTCAGCGCTGCAATACGATCCAGCGTAGGTTGAACTGGCTTCAGTCCTTTTGATTCGATGGCAGACTCGTCCATACAGGAGTAGTAGTAGTCGCCGATCTTCTGATCATTGGAGCTGCGCGCGGCATTGTTTGCCGACTGCTTGTCGAGAATGTTGCGCAGGATAATCTGATTGTTCTGATGCAGCTCGTTGAAGCGCCCCCATGCGGCCTGGTCGGGAGGAATTGGGTTCTCTTTGATCCAGGTTCCGCAGGCGTAGTGATAGAAGTCGTTGCAGGGATCGACCGACTTATCGATGGCATTCAGGTCAAAACTCTTGATCGGTTTCACAACATCCTCGGAGGCCGAATGGTTCGCCTGGGCCTGGAGAAGCAGGCTAGTAGACGCGATGAAGAAGATGAGCAACCGCTTGTTCAGCATAAGAACCTCGATATGAATTGCGAAGATTCGCGTCAGGGCACGACCTCCGGTCGTGCCGAGCACGATTACTTCCTGAGTTGTCATCCCGAGACCACCTCGGTCGTCGAGGGAACTGCCCTTGTGCCGTCCCTGAAGGGACTTTCTGCGTTCCGAAAGCGCGCTTCCAGCACGACCAAGGTCGTGCCCTGACGCGGAGTTGTCAACAACAGGCCCGGAACGCTACACGTTCTTACCACACACGGCACGCGTTCTCGCGCACCATAGGCTGACCGGCTTTACAGCCGAACGCCTGTTCGAACGCGGCGGAATTCTGCACCGCGCCATTCACGCGCCACTCGCCAGGGGAATGCGGATCGGTGAGCGCACGCTTGCGCGCTTCCTGGTCGGTTACGTTCTGGCACCAGATCTGGCCGTAGGCCAGGAAGTAGCGCTGCTGCGGGTTATAGCCGTCGATCACCTTCACGTCAGTATTCTTGATGATGCTGGTCAGCGCCATATAGGCGATCTTCAAACCGCCATTGTCGGCGGTATTTTCGCCGAGCGTCAGGCGGCCGTTCAGTTTGACCTCGCCCTTGTCGTCTTTCACGGCAGTGAAGCTGGAGTACTCATCGGCTGTGCAGGTGGCGCGCTCTTCGAACGCCTTGGCATCCTGCGGCGTCCACCAGTCTTTGAAATTGCCTTCAGCGTCGTACTTGCGGCCCTGGTCGTCGAAGCCGTGGGTCAACTCGTGGCCGATTACCACGCCGATTCCACCGTAGTTCACGGCATCGTCCATATCTTTGCTGTAAAACGGCGGCTGCAGAATACCGGCAGGGAAGTTGATGTCGTTCATCGGCGGACGGTAGTAGGCGTTAACCGTCGGCGGTGTCATGCTCCAGTCTTTGCGGTCGGTGGGCTTGTCGATCTTTTGTAGCTGGCGGTGAACTTCGAACGTCGCCGCCCGGCGGACATTGCCTGCATAGTCGTCGCGCTTAACTTCGACGCTGCTGTAGTCGCGCCACTGGTCTGGATATCCGATGTTGTTGACGATGGTGTTCAGCTTCTTGTACGCCTGCTGCTTGGTGGTGTCTGACATCCAGTCAAGCTGCTGAATATCCTGGTGCATCGCCGTCTCGATGGCTTTCACCATCTTCATGGTGCGCTCTTTGCCTGCAGGCCCGAAGGTGCGATCGACATAAAGCTGTCCCAGCGCCATGCCGAGGCCGATGTTGGTGGCGCGCACGCAACGCTCCCAGCGCGGCTCGATCTCCTTCTGCCCGGAAAGATATTGGCCGTTGAATGCAAAATCTTCATCGACGAACGGCTTACTCAGAGTTGGAGCGTAGTCGTTGATGGTGCGCCAGCGAAGGTAGGTCTTCCAGTCGGCGAGAGGCGCAGAATTGAGCTGCTCATTCACCTGCTTGAAGAAGTCCGGATTGCCCACGTTCAATGTGGTGAACTTGGGCGCACCGTTCTGCGCGAAGTATTCCGCCAGCTCAAAATTCGGCGCGAGGCTCTCGGCTTCGGAGGTCTTCATCAGGTGATCGCGGTTTTTGGGATCACGGCGTTCGGTGCGGTCCATCGAAACCTGGGCGAGACCGGTCTCAACCGCGAGCACGGTCTTGGCCTCCTGGGCCGCGATATCGGGGGCGTCTCCGGCAAGCTCAAACATCTTCTGCACGTGCTGCTGATACTTCTCGCGTGTTTCCTTCGACTTGGCATCGTCCTTGATGTAGTAGTCGCGATCGGGAAGCGTGATCCCTCCCTGATCGATGTAGGCGATGGTCTGATTGGCATCGTGCATGTCGGGCTGCGAGTAGAAGGCAAACAGCGCGGACAGGCCGTTGCGGTGCATGTAAGCAACCTGCTCAATTAGCTGTTGCTTGTTGCCGATTGCCGCGATCCGTTTCATCTCCGGCTGAATCGGCGCCGCACCAGCTTTCTCAACCACCGCTTCGTTCATGCACGCGGCATAGTAGTTGCCAACCTTCACCTCCATGGCCGATTTTGGTTTGCTCTGGACGTTCTCGAGAATGTCGCGCAACACGTAAAAGTTGTGTTCCTGTAGTTGATCGAAGCGTCCCCAGCGCGACTTGTCGGCAGGGATCGCATTCGTTTTAATCCAATTGCCGCACGCGTAATGATAGAAATCGACGCAGGGATCGATAGATTTATCAATCGCGGTGACATCAAAGCCCGGGATTTCCTTGATGCCTCCCGAGGGCGACGATGAGGAAGTCTGGGCATTACAAAAGACAGCGCAAAACAACATGGAGAAGAGAGTAACCCGAATACGCATGAAAGCCTCGTGGAGGATAAGTCGTCTAGCCGGCCGCAACCCCCTGCACCGTGAGCCAAACGCGATTTGCCGCTTCTCCCGTGAGATCACCGGGATGATGGCAAACACACAAATATAAACCTTTATAAACCTTAGTAGGTCAACTTGCTGTGCGCGTAGCGCTTCGTGTTGGAATGCAGCTTTCGAGGGTGAAATGCTGCGCAATCGAGACCAGGGAGGCGCTCAGAACAGCTTCAGGTGGATAGTCAGATACTTCTTCGGGTCCTTGCGGACAGCGGCGATCAGGTCGCGAGTTTCCACCAGAAGCTTGTTGGAGTTGTCATACAACGCGGGATCGACGAGGAATTTCCCGGCCGTCCCTTCGCCTTTGTCGAGGCGCTCGACGATGTGATCGAGCCTGGTGACGGTGCTATCGATCTTGTTTGCCAGTTGCTCGTCTTTGGTCAGCTTGCCAAGAGTGCCCTTGCCGGCATTAATTCCGGCGATCAGATCGTTGGCCTGGTTGATCGTCTTGTGCGCGTCATCGTACAGTGACGGATCTTTCAGGAACTTGCCCACCGTACCCTGGCCGCTGTTGACCTCGTCGATGATCTTATTGAGATTGTCGACCGCCAGGTTAGCTTTGTTGTAGAGCTCGTCGCTGTTAATCAGCTTACCGATGCTTCCATTGGGCGAATTGATCTGCTGAGTGATGGCTTGCAGCTGCTTCAAAGTATCGTCGGCGCGATTGTAGAGCGATGGATCGTAGATGATTTTGCCGATGGAGCCTTCGCCGTTCTGGATGTGTGCGACGATGTCGTCTACACGGCCCAGCAGCGCATTCACATTTTCGATGGTGCCCTGGGTTGCACGAACGACGTCTTGCAACTGCGGAACGTCCTTGGTCGGCAGAGTGTCGTTCGTTTCCAGCGGTCGTCCGCTAGCCGCGCGGCAATCAATATCGACGAAGACTTCACCCAGGACTCCGGCCGTGTTGAGCGAGGCCTCACAGTCCTTCTTCATGGTCTCTTCGTACTTGGTGGTGATCTTCATGCTCACGTCGACCGGTGCCAGCTTGCGCTTGGGATCGTGAACCACACGAATGCGGGTTACATTGCCGATGTCCACACCTTCCAGGCGCACGGGAGCGCCGACGCGCAATCCGCCCGCATTATCGACAAACGCATGGACGAGAATCTTCTTGGTGAACAGCCCGGTCGTGCCGGTCATCACGAAGATCAAAACGGCTAGCGTGACGCTGGCGAAGATGACAGTCAGCCCGACTCGCAGCTGTGACCATCTAACCTGTTTTTCGCTTGGCACAGGTCTGGCGGATTTCCCTTCGTGCCCCGGTCAGGACTGCGGCACCGAAGCGCATTTGTAACCCTAACAGTCTCCCGAATATAACATTGCCGGGTTTGCAGCGTCTCGGAAAGTATTTTGCCACAACAACTCAAGACGCCCCGGCGTCAAGCTACAGATCAAGCTCGGCAGCAATCATGTTGTCTTCGAGGCTGGGAAACATTTTGAACCCCAGCTTGGCGCAGAGCGCACGCATCTCCCTGTTCTCCGGCAGCATATTGGATGTCAGCCTCGCCATCCCCTCCTCGCGGGCCAGACTGATGAGCCGGCCATACAGTTCGGTGCCCAGCCCTTTATGCTGGGCGGCATCGATGGCCACCGCAGCCAGTTCGCCCTCGTTGAGGCCATGCAGCCTGCTGAGTCGTCCTACGGCCAGGATCTCGGGCTCGCCCTTGTCGTTCGGCCGCTCCGCTACCAGCACCATCTCGCGATCGTAGTCGATGAAGCAGATGCGCGACAGGCGCTCATGCGCCACCCGCTGTGTCAACTTCAAGGGCTGGAAGTAACGCAGGTACACGCTGCGCTCCGAAAGCTTCTCGTGGAACTTGATCAACAGCGGCTCGTCTTCCGGGCGAATAGGCCGGATCGTTACTTCGTTACCGTCCTTCATCACCCAGGTTGAAACCAGTCTCTGGGGGTAGGGCCGGATCGCGGATTTCGGGAGGTCCTCCCGTCGCATGTCGAGGCCGTGAATCACGATGCGCGCATCAAGCGCCAGCAGCCGCTCTGGAGCGGCCAACAACGGGTTGATATCGATTTCTTTGATCCAGCGCTGCTCGACAATGAGTTGGCTGAAGCGGACGAGGAGTTCCTCAAGGGCTGCGATATCGACCGGGGCGCGGCCACGCACGCCCTTCAGCGCCTCAAAGACTCTGGTCTGCTCCATCAGCCGCCGCGCCAGGGTGGAGTTCAACGGCGGTAGGGCAAGTGCACGGTCCTTGAACACTTCGACGAGCTGGCCGCCAGTTCCGAAGAGCATGACCGGACCAAACTGCGAATCCAGGCTGCTGCCGACGATCAGCTCGTAACCACGGAGCTTCACCATCGGCTGAACCGTTACGCCCTGAAAGTGCTCGGCGCCCACCTTTTCCGTTACAAACAACTGAATCAACTTGAACGCTCTGCGGACGGCGTCGGCATCGTGCAGGTTCAGCATCACGCCGCTGACATCCGTTTTGTGGCTAATCGTCAGCGAGTGCAGCTTTACAACGACCGGGTAGCCGATTTCAGCGGCTGCCGCAACTGCTTCTTCTTCGGCAAGCGCGAGGCGGGTCTCGACTACGGGAATTCCGTATGTAGCCAGTAACTGCTTGGACTCGAATTCCGTGAGCAGGGTGCGGCCCGATTCCCGCACGGTCTGAATGATCTGCGCGGCTGTTTCGCGCTGCAAAGTGGCATCGGCCTGGTGCGGCAGAGACGGTGTTTCGTACAGACCTTTGAGGTTATACGCATAGCGCCACATGTAATTGAATGCACGTACCGCGCTGTCGGGAAACTGAAAGCTCGGAATGCCCGCCTGGTTGAGGATCTGGTCGCCGGCAGCAACCTCCGCACCCCCCATCCAACTCGCCAGCACCGGTTTGCCCAGCCCTTTGGCATACGGCTTCAGCTTCTCTGCAATCTGGGTTGGCTTCGTCATGTCCTGCGGAGTAAGTATCACCAGCATGCCGTCGATGCCTGGATCCTTGGCCGCGATTTGCAGCGACTTCGCATAACGTTCCGGCTCGGCATCGCCCAGGATGTCGACTGGGTTGTTGTGACTCCATGCCGGCGGGAGGATTTCGTCGAGAGCCTTCATCGTCTCAGGAGACAACTCGGCCAACTCGCCGCCATCCGCCACCAATGCATCCGTAGCCAGTACTCCCGGGCCGCCGGCATTGGTGACGATCGCCAGCCGCTTGCCGCGCGGACGCGGTTGCTTGGCCAGCACATCGGACATGAAGAAGATGTCGGCGATGTTGTTGACGCGAAGCAC
>Ga0335083_10006183_pt1 | contig 15049 bp, 13 predicted proteins | sample Lox_Sample_42_FD_206716 | JGI IMG/M metagenome (GOLD analysis project Ga0335083, IMG submission 206716) | Soil microbial communities from Loxahatchee National Wildlife Refuge, Florida, United States - Lox_Sample_4.2 | ecosystem: Environmental > Terrestrial > Soil > Wetlands | place: USA... | reverse complement strand
AGAACCAGAACCGTTCCCTCGCCGAGGTCGCCGCCTCCGCGGAGTACGACGAGGAAGCCGCCGACCTCAAAGACGCGCAACTGCTCAAGGCGGCTGGGCTGCTGGACCTCGACGACCTCGCGGAATCCGAGGACATCCCGCAGTTCCTGGCGATCGCCCGGGAGGCCGCCGAGCGGACGACAACTCTGCGGCCATTCGACGTGCAGCTGCTCGGGGCGCTGCGGATGCTCGCCGGCGACGTGATCGAGATGGCCACCGGTGAGGGGAAAACCCTGGCCGGCGCGATCGCGGCCGCGGGCTACGCCCTGGCCGGGCGGCATGTGCACGTCGTGACGATCAACGACTATCTGGCTCGCCGCGACGCCGAGTGGATGGGCCCGCTGATCGAGGCGTTGGGTCTGTCGGTCGGCTGGATCACCGCCGAGTCGACGAGCGAGGACCGCCGGGCCGCCTACGGCTGCGACATCACCTACGCCTCGGTGAACGAGATCGGCTTCGACGTGCTGCGCGATCAGCTGGTGACCGATGTCGACGACCTGGTGTCGCCGAACCCGGATGTGGCGCTTATCGACGAAGCCGACTCGGTGCTGGTCGACGAGGCGCTGGTGCCCCTGGTTCTGGCCGGCACCACCCACCGCGAGACGCCGCGGCTAGAGATCATCAAGCTGGTTGGTGAGCTCTCCGCGGACTCCGATTACGACACCGACTCCGACAGCCGCAACGTCCACTTGACCGAGACCGGCGCCCGCAAAGTCGAGAAGGCGCTCGGTGACATCGACCTGTATTCCGAGGAGCACGTCGGGACCACGCTGACCGAGATCAACGTCGCACTGCACGCGCACGTGCTGCTGCAACGCGACGTGCACTACATCGTCCGCGACGACGCCGTGCACCTGATCAACTCGTCGCGGGGCCGCATCGCCCAGCTACAGCGCTGGCCGGACGGCCTGCAGGCCGCCGTCGAGGCCAAGGAGGGCATCGAGACCACCGAGACCGGCGAGGTGCTCGACACCATCACCGTGCAGGCACTGATCAACCGTTACGAAACCGTCTGCGGTATGACCGGCACCGCCTTGGCCGCCGGTGAGCAACTGCGCCAGTTCTACAAGCTCGGCGTCTCGCCGATACCGCCGAACACCCCGAACATCCGCGAGGACGAGACCGACCGGGTGTACATCACCGCCGCCGCCAAGAACGACGCGATCATCGACCACATCGCCGAGGTGCACGAAACCGGGCAGCCGGTGCTGGTCGGCACCCGCGACGTCGCCGAATCCGAAGAGCTGCACGAGCGGTTGCTGCGCCGCGGCGTTCCCGCCGTGGTCCTCAACGCGAAGAACGACGCCGAGGAGGCGCAGGTCATCGCCGAGGCCGGGAAATTCGAGGCGGTCACGGTGTCGACGCAGATGGCCGGGCGGGGCACCGATATCCGGCTCGGCGGGTCCGACGAGTCCGACCACGACAGGGTTGCCGAACTCGGCGGGCTGCACGTGGTCGGCACCGGCCGGCACCACACCGAGCGGCTGGACAACCAGCTACGCGGCCGGGCCGGTCGTCAGGGCGACCCGGGGTCGTCGGTGTTCTTCTCGAGTTGGGAAGACGACGTCGTCGCGGCCAACCTGGACAGCAACAAGCTGCCCACCAACACCGACGAGGACGGCCGCATTCTCAGCCCCAAGACCAACGGCCTGCTCGACCACGCCCAACGCGTCGCGGAGGGCCGGCTTTTGGACGTGCACGCCAACACCTGGCGCTATAACCAGTTGATCGCCCAGCAACGCGCGATCATCGTGGAACGACGAAACACGTTGCTGCGCACTGACACTGCGCGTGAAGAACTCGAGGACCTGGCGCCCGACCGGTATGAGGAGCTGTCCGAAGACCTGTCCGAGGAGCGCCTCGAGAAGATCTGCCGGCTGATCATGCTGTATCACCTCGACCGCGGCTGGGCCGATCACCTGGCGTACCTGGCCGACATCCGCGAGAGCATCCATCTGCGCGCGCTGGGCCGCCAGAACCCGCTGGACGAGTTTCACCGGATGGCGGTCGACGCGTTCGCTTCGCTGGCCGCAGACGCGATCGAGGCGGCTCAGCAGACGTTCGAAACGGCGAACGTTCTCGAAGACGAGCCGGGGCTGGATCTGTCCAAGCTGGCGCGGCCGACCTCGACATGGACGTACATGGTCAACGACAACCCCCTGTCCGACGACACGCTGTCCACGCTGAGCCTGCCCGGAGTGTTCCGCTAGACCGGCGCGAGCCCGCCGAACGTGCGGCCAGCTTCACGCTCGGGCTCGAGCGTGCGGCCAGCTTCACGCTCGAGGGTGGGCTGTGCCTGATTGCCCGCCTCCTCAACGGTCCGCGGTGCGGACCGCATCGTCACCGGGCTAAGGTCACGGCTCATGGAGCCCGTTCCCGCGCGCGATCGAGTGCTGACGGTACCCAACGTGCTGAGCATCATCCGGCTGGTGCTCATCCCGGTGTTCATCTACCTCCTGCTGGTGAAGCACGCCAACGGCTGGGCGGTAGCGATTCTGATGTTCAGCGGAATCTCCGACTGGGCCGACGGCAAGATCGCCCGGCTGCTGAACCAGTCCTCGCGGTTGGGCGCTCTATTGGACCCGGCGGTCGACCGCCTGTACATGGTGGCCGTCCCGGTGACGATGGCAGTGGCGGGCATGGTGCCGTGGTGGTTCGTCATCGTGCTGCTGACCCGCGATGTGCTGCTGGCCGCGACGCTGCCGTTGCTGCGGAGCCGCGGGCTCTCGGCGCTGCCGGTGTCTTATGTCGGCAAGGCAGCGACTTTCGCCCTGATGTCGGGCTTTCCGCTGGTTTTGCTGGGGCAGTGGCACGACGAGCTGTGGAGCCGGGTGGTAGGTGCGGTGGGCTGGGGCTTTTTGGGCTGGGGTCTGTACCTGTACCTGTGGGCGTTCGTCCTGTATATGGTGCAGACGGCGCTGGTGATGCGCCGGATGCCCAAGGTCAAGGACCGGACCGACCAACCGGCGGACCGAAAAGCGGGTAAGCATGTCTGAACCTGACCGGCTGCTCGGCGGCTATGACCCCAACGCCGGTCGCAGCGCCCACGCTGCGGCGCGGCCCAAACTCATCCCGGTGCCTTCGCTGCTGCGCGCCCTGCTGTCTGAACATCTGGATCCCGGCTACGCGGCCGCAGCCGCCAAACGCAGCCGCTCGGAGGGCCCGCCCAGTTGGCGAGCACGCGTATTCGGCTGGTTCTGGCAGGCGCTGGCGGCGATGCTGGTCGCCACGGTGTTCGCCGCCGCGGTGGCGCAGGCCCGCTCGGTTGCGCCCGGCGTGCGGACCGCTCAGCAACTGTTGGCGACAAGCGTTCGTGCAACGCAGGCCGCGGGAGCCAAATTGGCCCAACGGCGCAGCGCGCTCGCGGCTCAGGTCGACGACGTGCAGCGGCTCGCCCTAGCACACAACGCCGCGGGTCAGCGGCTGCTGAACAACCTGGACGCGCTGAGCCTGGCTGCTGCCAGCACAGCGGTCAACGGTCCCGGGCTGACGGTGACGATCACCGATCCCGGTGTGGGCCCGAATCTTTCCGACGTGTCCAAGCAACGGATCAGGGGCAGCCGGCAAATCATTCTGGACCGCGACCTGCAGCTGGTCGTCAACTCGTTGTGGGCCAGCGGTGCCGAGGCCATTTCGGTCGGTGGCGCCCGGATCGGCCCCAACGTGACCATCCGGCAGGCCGGGGGAGCGATCCTGGTCGACAACAATCCCACCAGCAGCCCGTATGCGATCGTCGCCGTCGGGCCGCCGCATGCGATGCGGGGCGTCTTCGAAAACAGTTCCGGTCTGCACCGGCTTAGGCTGCTGGAGTCTTCCTACGGCGTCGGCGTGAGCGTGAACGCCTCCGACCGTCTTTCGCTGCCTGCCGGAGCGTTCCGGGATGTCAAGTTCGCCAAACAGATTGGGCCCAAGTGAGAGAAGTCCTGAAGATCCGTAAGACGAGAACCCGATCGGCATGATCGGTATCGCGGCGCTTGCGATCGGCATCGTGCTGGGCTTGTTCTTCCACCCCGCGGTGCCCGAAGTCGTGCAGCCCTACTTGCCGATCGCGGTGGTCGCCGCACTGGACGCGGTGTTCGGCGGGCTGCGTGCCTACCTCGAGCGGATCTTCGACCCCAAGGTCTTCGTGGTGTCGTTCGTCTTCAACGTCTTGGTGGCCGCGCTGATCGTCTACGTCGGCGACCAACTGGGGGTTGGCACCCAGTTGTCCACCGCGATCATCGTCGTGCTGGGCATCCGGATCTTCGGCAATGCCGCCGCACTGCGGCGCCGGTTGTTCGGGGCATAACCGACGATGAGCGAGCAACCCCCGGAATCCCAGGACACCCCGGAAGGCGCTGTCGACAAGACCAGTGATGCCGACAAGACCAGCGACGCCCCGGCAGCCGCTCCCCACGGTCGCCACGAACTCCCTGCGGACACTCCGCGGCCCGAAATCGGGCGGGTACATCGGCAGGGACCGTCCGGACTGCTGCGCGGCAGCCGCACCCGCCTGGTGTTCGGAACGCTGGCGATCCTGCTCTGCCTGGTGCTGGGCATCGCGATTGTCACCCAGGTCCGCCAGACCAAGTCCGGGGACTCCCTGGACACCGCCCGTCCGGCGGATCTGGTGGTGCTACTGGATTCGTTGCGGCAACGCGAGGCGACACTCGAGACCGAGGTGACCGAACTTCAGGACACGCTCAACAAGTTGAAGGCGTCGGGCAATACCGACCAGGCTGCCATCGAAAGCGCCCAGGCCAGACTGGCCGCCCTGTCCATCCTGGTCGGCTCCGTGGGAGCTACGGGACCCGGCGTGACGATCCAGATCGACGATTTCGGTCCCGGAGTGGCACCGGAAACGATGCTCGACGTCATCAACGAGCTGCGCGCCGCCGGCGCAGAGGCCATCGAGATCAACGATCCGCACCAGTCTGTCCGGGTCGGTGTCGATACCTGGGTAGTGGGTACTCCCGGCTCGTTGACCATTGACGGAAAGGCCTTGTCGCCGCCCTATTCGATTCTGGCGATTGGCGATCCACCGACGCTGGCCGCCGCCATGAACATCCCCGGCGGCGCCGAGGACAGCGTCAAACGGGTCGGCGCGCGGATGGCTGTGCAGCAGTCCGACCGCGTGGACGTGACCACCTTGCGGCAACCAAAACCCCGCCAATACGCTCAGCCCGTCAAGTGAGCTGAGCCGAACAGAACAGGATTGCCCGTGAGCGATATCCCGTCCGATCTGCACTACACCGCCGAACACGAGTGGGTTCGCCGCAGCGGCAACGGCGGGGAAGCCACCGTGCGGGTCGGGATCACCGACTTCGCCCAATCGGCATTGGGCGACGTCGTTTTCGTTCAGCTGCCTGACGTGGGCGCCGAGGTGACCGCCGGCGAGTCCTTCGGCGAAGTGGAGTCGACGAAGTCGGTCTCGGATCTGTATGCGCCGCTGTCCGGAACGGTGGCCGCGGTCAACACCGATCTGGAAAGCAGCCCGCAATTGGTGAACTCCGACCCCTACGGCGCCGGCTGGCTACTGGACATCCAGGCGTCCGACGCTGCCACTTTGGAGTCGGCCATTGCGGAGCTGCTTGACCCTGAGGCCTACCGCGGCACACTGACCGAATGACGATTGCTAATGTGCCAGCCAGCGCCGTGCGACGATCCTGCGGTGCAGGCCGCATTCCGGACCCCTGCACGGTACGGTCGACATAGCGGATTGACGGGTTTGAAGAAATTGAAAGTATTTGACGGCCTTGAAGGTAGTAGTTAGGCAGTAATCGGCAATACCAAGCGGTACAACCTATTGGAAAGCCGGCCGAGCGGCCCGGACAAACAACGCCACAGCAGCCAGTAAGGAGCAGCGGGTGACGGACAACGACCAGACTTCCGACGAAGTCACGGTGGAGACGACCTCCGTTTTTCGGGCCGACTTCCTCAACGAACTGGACGCCCCCGCCCAGGTGGGCACTGAGAGCTCGGTGTCCGGGGTGGAAGGCCTCCCGGCCGGCTCGGCGTTGTTGGTCGTCAAACGGGGACCCAACGCCGGATCGCGCTTCCTGCTCGACCAGGCCATCACCTCCGCGGGCAGGCACCCCGACAGCGACATCTTCCTGGACGACGTCACGGTGAGCCGCCGCCACGCCGAATTCAGGTTGGAAAACACCGAATTCCAGGTCGTCGACGTCGGCAGCCTCAACGGCACCTACGTCAATCGCGAGCCGGTGGACTCGGCGGTGCTGGCCAACGGTGACGAAGTACAGATCGGCAAGTTCCGCTTGGTGTTCCTGACCGGACCCAAGCAGGGCGACAACGGCGGGGGAACCGGAGGCTAGTGAGCGCGCCCGATAGCCCGGCACTGGCCGGGATGTCGATCGGGGCGGTCCTCGACCTGCTACGGCCGGATTTCCCCGATGTCACCATCTCCAAGATTCGCTTCCTGGAGGCCGAGGGGCTGGTGACGCCGCAGCGTGCTGCATCGGGCTATCGCAGATTCACCGCGTACGACTGTGCGCGCCTTCGCTTCATTCTCAGCGCCCAGCGCGATCACTACCTGCCGCTGAAGGTGATCAGGGCACAACTGGACGCCCAGCCCGACGGTGAACTCCCGTCCTTCGGATCGCCTTACGGCGTACCGCGATTGGTCTCGGTGACCGACGAGGGACCCGTCAGCCCGGGATCTGACGCCGCCGCGGTGGCACCCCCCCGCATCCGGCTGAGCCGGGAAGACCTGCTGGAACGCTCCGGAGTGGAGCTGACGGAAGCGCAAGACCTGCTGACGGCGTTGCTCAAAGCCGGGGTGATCACCACCGGACCGGGCGGTTTCTTCGACGAACACGCCGTCGTGATCCTGCAATGCGCGCGTGCGCTGTCCGATTACGGCGTCGAGCCGCGACATCTGCGTGCGTTCCGCTCAGCGGCCGACCGGCAGTCCGACCTGATCACCCAGATCGCCGGACCGCTAGTCAAAGCCGACAAGGCCGGCGCCCGCGACCGCGCCGACGACCTGGCACGTGAGGTCGCCGCGCTCGCTATCACATTGCACACGTCCTTGATCAAGTCGGCGGTTCGCGACCTTCTTCACCGCTGAGGACTAGACTTCGTTCGACAGCTTGGTGTTCGGCGGCACTGGTCTTGTCGGGGTCAGCGAACATCCAAGCTGCCGAGTTCGAGTCGGACACAGCGGCACGTGCGGAGGGCAAACACAGATGGGTGAAGTTCGTGTTGTCGGCATTCGCGTCGAGCAGCCGCAGAACCAGCCGGTGCTCTTACTGCGCGAGGCCAATGGTGACCGCTACCTGCCGATTTGGATCGGCCAGTCAGAGGCGGCCGCCATCGCGCTCGAGCAGCAGGGCGTCGAGCCACCCCGCCCGCTGACCCACGATCTGATCAGGGATCTCATTGCCGCGCTTGGCCATTCGCTCAAGGAAGTGCGAATCGTCGATCTGCAGGAGGGCACGTTCTACGCCGACCTGATCTTCGATCGCAACATCACCGTGTCGGCCCGGCCGTCGGACTCGGTGGCGATCGCGCTGCGGGTCGGCGTGCCAATCTACGTCGAGGAGGCCGTTCTCGCCCAGGCCGGGCTGCTGATCCCTGACGAGGGCGACGAGGAATCCAGCAGCGCGGTTCGCGAGGACGAGGTGGAGAAGTTCAAAGAATTTCTCGACAGCGTGTCTCCGGACGATTTCAAGGCCACCTAACGGGGTAACCGAGCGCTGACGCCGTCCGTACCCGGTTACGGATGCGTCTCATCTGGCACTGCTATGTCGACACGCCTGCCGGATAGCGGCTCCTGGCGCCGCGGACCGCCATACTTTGGAGACGACTTGAAGATGATCTCGGGCCACGGCAGCTGGTGGAAAGCGTATGCTCACTAGCACTCGGGCCTGAGGAAATGTGGTTGCCGGGGGCAGCCAGTGACGCAGCTAGACACGAGCGCGATCGGCGAGAGGAACCACCGTGAGCGACCAGCCACGTCAAGAGCAGCTGGACCTTTCTGAGCAGCCGGACGCTGGAGCAGCGGCGTCCAATGGCGGCAAAGCCGTCGCCGCCGCGAGCGAGCCCGTGCAACCCGGGCTGTTCCCCGACGACTCGGTGCCCGACGAGCTGGTGGGCTACCGCGGGCCGAGTGCATGCCAGATCGCCGGCATCACCTATCGCCAGCTGGACTACTGGGCCCGCACGTCTTTGGTGGTTCCCTCGATCCGCAGCGCAGCGGGCTCCGGCAGCCAGCGGCTCTACTCGTTCAAGGACATCCTGGTTCTCAAGATCGTCAAGCGACTGCTGGACACGGGTATCTCGCTGCACAACATCCGGGTCGCGGTGGATCACCTGCGCCAGCGGGGTGTTCAGGACCTGGCCAACATCACCCTGTTCTCCGACGGCACCAGCGTGTACGAATGCACGTCGGCCGAGGAGGTCGTCGACCTGCTGCAGGGTGGACAGGGTGTGTTCGGCATCGCCGTATCCGGTGCGATGCGGGAGCTTACCGGCGTCATCGCCGACTTCCCCGGCGAGCGCGCGGACGGCGGCGAATCGATCGCCGCGCCGGAAGACGAGTTGGCGTCCCGGCGCAAGCATCGCGACCGCAAGATCGGCTGACTTCCTGCCGCGAGCGTGCACAGATGTACGCCCGTGACGGCGTGTCGGTGTGCATCTGCGCACGCTCGCGCGGAGAAGTAGACTGGGCCACGCATCGCACTTGCGCGGGAGAGTTCCGTGACCGCCAGTCATGGACGCCGAAGGAGCAACACCTCTCCGTCAACCTCTCAGGCCCCCGGACCGCGTTATACACCGATGCCTCTGGAAAGCGGTGACGACCGTCACGGTCCTCGCCCGCCGATGGGGAAACGCGCCGAATCACGGCGCCGAATCTCTCAGGCGCCCGGTGCACGGGTGAAGACAGAGGGGGAGGGCCGGTAGTCCTCTCTCGCTGTCAGGAGCTCGCTTATGTCAACCTTCGCCGACCGGCACATCGGCCCGGATCACCAAGCCGTCGAGGCGATGCTCGCCGTCATCGGCGTCGACTCGCTCGACGAGCTGGCGGCCAAAGCTGTCCCGACGGGCATTCTCGACAAGCTCGACGACGCCGGCCCGGGCTTAGTGGCACCCGGGCTCGACCGGCTGCCGGCACCCGCCAGTGAAGCCGAGGCGCTGGCCGAACTGCGCGCGCTGGCCGACACCAACACCGTTGCCGTGTCGATGATCGGGCAGGGCTACTACGACACCCTCACGCCCCCGGTGCTGCTGCGCAACATCATGGAGAACCCGGCCTGGTACACCGCCTACACGCCTTACCAGCCCGAAATCAGCCAGGGCCGGCTGGAAGCTCTGCTGAATTTCCAGACCCTGGTCAGCGACCTCACCGGCCTGGAGATCGCCAACGCGTCGATGCTCGACGAAGGCACCGCCGCCGCCGAGGCCATGACACTGATGCATCGGGCGGCGGCCCGCGGGTCGTCGACTGGCCGCCTCGTCGTTGATAGCGACGTGTTCGCTCAGACCGCGGCGATACTGGCGACCCGCGCCAAGCCGCTGGGCATCGAGATCGTCACCGCCGATCTGCGTGGCGGTCTGCCGGACGGCGAGTTCTTCGGAGTCATCGCCCAATTGCCCGGGGCCAGCGGCCGCATCACCGACTGGACCGGTCTAATTGCGCAGGCGCACGAGCGCGGCGCGCTGATCGCCGTGGGCGCCGACCTGTTGGCGCTGACGCTAATCACCCCGCCCGGGGAGATCGGTGCCGACGTCGCGTTCGGCACCACCCAACGGTTCGGCGTGCCAATGGGATTCGGCGGCCCACACGCGGGCTACCTGGCGGTGCACACCAAACACGCCCGTCAGCTGCCCGGACGCCTGGTCGGCGTGTCCGTTGATGCGGATGGGTCGCCGGCGTTCAGATTGGCGCTGCAGACGCGCGAGCAGCACATCCGCCGCGACAAGGCGACCAGCAACATCTGCACGGCCCAGGTGCTGCTGGCGGTGATGGCCGCGATGTACGCCAGCTACCACGGCGCCGAGGGGCTGACTGCGATCGCGCGCCGGGTGCACGCCCACGCGCAGACCATCGCCGGCGCCCTGGCGGACGCGTTGGTGCACGACGCGTACTTCGACACGGTGCTGGCCCGGGTGCCGGGCCGGGCCGACGAGGTGGTGGCCGCGGCCAAGGCGCACGGCGTCAACCTTTGGCGCGTCGACGCCGACCACGTGTCGGTGGCGTGCGACGAAGCCACCACCGACGCGCACGTGGCGGTGGTGCTGGACGCGTTCGGGGTCTCGGCCGGCGCGCACGGCGGAACCGACATCGCGTCGCGCGCATTGGAGTTCCTGACGCATCCGGCATTCACGCAGTACCGCACCGAGACGGCGATGATGCGCTACCTGCGCGCGCTGGCGGACAAGGACATTGCGTTGGACCGCAGCATGATTCCGCTCGGGTCGTGCACCATGAAGCTCAACGCGGCCGCCGAGATGGAGCCGATCACCTGGCCGGAGTTCGCGCGTCAGCATCCGTTCGCCCCGGCATCCGACACTCCAGGGCTGCGTCGCGTGATCGCGGACCTGGAAAGCTGGCTGGTCGGGATCACCGGCTACGACGCGGTCTCGCTGCAACCCAACGCCGGCTCCCAGGGCGAATACGCGGGCCTGCTGGCGATTCACGAGTACCACGCCAGCAAGGGTGAACCGCATCGCGATATCTGCCTGATCCCGTCCAGCGCGCACGGCACCAACGCCGCGTCGGCCGCGTTGGCCGGGATGCGGGTGGTAATTGTGCGATGTCACGACGACGTTGGTCGGGCTGGCGACGTCGATCTCGACGATCTGCGCGCCAAGGTCGCTGAGCACGCCGACCGGCTCTCGACGCTGATGATCACCTACCCGTCCACCCACGGTGTGTACGAGCACGACATCACGGACATCTGCGCGGCCGTGCACGACGCCGGCGGCCAGGTGTACGTCGACGGCGCCAACCTCAACGCCCTGGTGGGACTGGCCCGGCCCGGGAAGTTCGGCGGCGACGTCAGCCACCTGAACCTGCACAAGACATTCTGCATTCCGCACGGCGGCGGCGGCCCGGGCGTCGGGCCCGTGGCGGCTCGTTCGCATTTGGCCCCGTTCCTGCCGGGTCACCCTTATGCCCCCGAACTGCCCGAGGGGCATCCGGTGTCGTCGGCTCCCTACGGGTCGGCCTCGATTCTGCCGATCACCTGGGCCTACATCCGGATGATGGGCGCCGACGGGCTGCGCGCGGCTTCGCTGACCGCGATCGCTTCGGCCAACTACATCGCCCGGCGGCTCGACGAGTACTTCCCGGTGCTCTACACCGGCGAGAACGGCATGGTCGCCCACGAGTGCATCCTGGACCTGCGCGGGATTACCAAGTCGACCGGCGTCACCGTGGACGATGTTGCGAAACGCTTGGCGGACTACGGCTTTCACGCGCCTACCATGAGCTTCCCGGTGGCCGGCACGCTGATGGTGGAGCCCACCGAGAGCGAGAGCCTGACCGAGGTCGACGCCTTCTGCGAGGCCATGATCGCCATCCGCGGCGAGATCGACCGCGTCGGCGCAGGGGAGTGGCCTGTCGAGGACAATCCGCTGCGCGGCGCGCCGCACACCGCCGAGTGCCTGCTGGTGGCCGACTGGGATCACCCGTATAGCCGCGAACAGGCCGCCTATCCGCTGGGTGCGGGCTTCCGGCCCAAGGTGTGGCCGCCGGTGCGGCGCATCGACGGCGCCTACGGCGACCGCAACCTGGTCTGCTCGTGCCCGCCGGTGGAGGCGTTCGCGTGAGAATGGAGGCCGGCGACGCGCGTTAGCGGATCAGCAACTCGATCCCTAACCCCTCGACGTCGCCGGGATTCCTGGTGACCAGAGCGACGCCGAGGCTCAGGGCGGTGGCGGCGATCATCAGATCCATCGCCCTGCCGCGGGGGCTGCGGCCCCGTTGTTTGAGCCGTCCGCACAGCAGCCCATAGTGGTGAGCTGTCTCGTCGGTAAAGGCAACCCCGTGGCCGTAGGTCGCCTGAATCAGCGTCAGACGATGCTGACGCCCAAGCCGTGTCTCGTCGTCAGCCGCGTGCACGCCGAAGTGCAACTCTGCGTAACTGACCGCGCTGATTTGGCACACCAGGCCGGAAAGGTCAGCGTCGGCGGCCACGAGCACGCTAGTGTCGAGGATCGCCCTGCTACGACCAGGGGTCGTCAACGGTGTCTTCTTCTCGGGCCATGCGCAACTCAGATTCCCACAGCGCATCGACGGCGACGCCGTAAATGCGTGCGGCGCGTTCACCGTCGACCCATGCCGGGCTTTCCAGCGGCACGATGCGAGCCACCGGACGTCCGCTCACGGAGACGGTCACTTCAGCACCGGCCTCCACCGCCTTCAACACGGGTGCTGGGTTCTGCCGCAGTTCGCGGATTCCGACCTTTTCCATCATTTGAGGATAGCCCAATTATGTAGATCATGATCTACATACACTCAGCTGAACCTGCCGATGATCGCCTCGGCGATCTGGCCGGGCGCGTCCTCCTGGATGAAATGTTTGGCGCCGGGCAACTCGACGAGGACGTGATCGGGGAACGCCTTGCGCATCGGGGGGAGTGACGGGCCGGGCCGGAACGCGAAATCCTTCATGCCCCAGACGAAGAGCGCGGGTTTGGCACCCAGTTTCGCCGGCACCTCGCGCGCTAGCCGTTCCAGCAGGGGATGCGCCGCCAGGAGTTGCTTGGGCATCTCGGCGACCCCACGGCGTGCCTCAGGGTTGGGCTGCACCGCGCGGTAGTGCTCCATCACCACCGGACTCGGCCGGCGAGCCGTGCCCGCCGGAATCAGCCGTTCGACAAAGAAATTCCGCCGCAGGATCGCGTACTGCATTGGCGGACTGCCCATCACCCGACTGAAGATCTTCGTCGTGAGCACGTCCGTCGGCCAGAACCAGGTGTTGCCCAGGACGATTCCGCGCACCCGGTCGGCGCGGTCCACGTCGACGGCCATGCTGATGGGCCCGCCCCAGTCCTGCCCCATGCTCAGATAGCCGTCGAGACCGAGGTGATCGACAAACTCGCCGACCACCCGGGCGTGCTCGTCGATCTTGTAGCCGAACCCCGACGGGCGATCCGACAGCCCGAAACCGAGATAGTCCGGTGCGACACAACGGAACCGGTCTCGCAGCGCGACGATGATGTCGCGATACAGGAAGCTCCAGGTCGGGTTGCCGTGGCACAGCAGGATCGGCGGGCCGTCACCCTCGTCGACGTAGTGAATGCGCCCCCGCGAGCTGTCGAACCAGCGCGACTCGAACGGGTACAGCTCGGGATCCGGGGTGAAATTGATCTTCAATGCCCCTCCTCTCGCGCTGCCGATGGTATGTCGGCAGGTGACAGAAGAGTAGGGCCAAAATCCAGTCAGCTCAGGAAGGTGTTGATCGCCGCGGCGAGGTCAGGGGAGGCCGACGTGCCCAGGTTGCGGTAGCTGCCGCCGCTGAGCTGCGCGACGGCTTCCCAGGTGGCCCGGTCCGGGTCACCGCCGAAGTCGATGACGTTGACCGCGATCGGCTTGGCCGGATCCGCGCTGCGGCGGATGAACTCTTGCAGTCCCGACCCGTCGAGGGTTTGGTCGGTGTGCGGTCCTGCCGTGATCACCAGTATCGAATTCGTTTGGCCGGCACGGTAGTTGGTCAGCATGTCCTGATAGATCAGGCGCAGCGTGGTGAACGACACGGCACCGCCGTTGGAGGAATACTGCTTGTCCAGCGCGGCCGTCAGCGCATTAGTGCGAGGCTGACCGTTGACCGGGTCGGCCAGCGGCCCGGCGGCCACCTCCGAGCGCCCGTCGTGACCGTCGAAGGTCCACAGCCCGATGATCGACGTCGGCGGCATCGCTTTGATCTTGTCGCTGAGCGCCGCCACCACATTGGCCAGCCGGGTCTTGCCGCCGTCGTCGCTGGGCAGCGACTGGTCGAGCATGATGGTCGCGGCCACTCCGGTCGACGGTGCGCTCAAGCTATTGGCAAGCGTAGTTCGCATCGCCTGGTCGCCCACCGACAGCGTCGGGGCCAGCGTCGGGAAACTGGTGACCGGACTGCTCGGCGGTTTGACGCCGTTGCCGCGGAACCCGGCTTTGGCGAATTTCGCCAGTTGCTCGGGCTGTTGCAGGTACCGGGAGAACGCGCTGGCCGCCTCGGCCTGCTCGTGCGATACCCACGAGCCGCTGAGCAACACGGCGGGATAGTCGGCGATCGCGACCGGCCCGGGTGGTAGCCAGGAGCCCAACTTGTTCTTGGCATCCGACAGCGACTCGCCGCGCTGGAACAACTGCTGCTCGGTGGTGACGACCGCGTGCACCGGCGAGGCCGCCGCGTCACCGGGGTTGAGCAGCGCCTTCATCGCTTCGCCGAGCGAACTGTCCGGCAGTTTGGGCTGTCCGCCGACGAGTGTGCGCACCGCGCCGGTGCCCTGGGTCGGCGGGGCGCCCGCAGGTGCCGACGCGGCTGCCACCGCCTCACCGGCCAACAGCGCGGCGTCGCCGTTACCGCTGGTCGGCAGGGCCAGGCGCAACGAGCCCCAAGCCGGCAGGTTGAGGCCGGTCAGTGAGTTCGGGTTGCTTTGCAGGCCGGGCAGTGCCGCCCAGTCCTGGTTGGCCAGGGCCTGCTGAAATTCGGGTCGGACCGCGAGCAGCACCGGCGAGGTCACCAGGGAACGGCTCTCACTGATGATTTTCTGACCGGCAGCACCGGCCAGGCGCGCCGCAGAGACCGAGCTGCCGGGGATCCACAATGCCGGTTGGCCACCCAACTCGGCGGGCCACTTGCCGCTGAAACCGCTCAGCACCGCATCGGAGCCGGCGGCTCTGACGCTCAGCGACATGCAGTGGTCACCGACCGGCCCGGCCGTCGAGTTATAGCTTTCCGCCTGCTCGCGCACCTGATCGGCGATCGTCGGGTCGGCGATCACAGCGACCGTCTCTTTGCCCCCCACGCAGCGTGTCGCCGCATTGTGCGAACGGTGGGACAACGCGTCGCCGAAA